>Ga0315328_10000492_pt1 | contig 17092 bp, 13 predicted proteins | sample M120032315metaG_FD_203462 | JGI IMG/M metagenome (GOLD analysis project Ga0315328, IMG submission 203462) | Ammonia-oxidizing marine archaeal communities from Monterey Bay, California, United States - M1 200m 32315 | ecosystem: Environmental > Aquatic > Marine > Intertidal zone | place: USA... | reverse complement strand
GTGATTGACGAGGTAGTAAATCTCTATCCATTTTGATGAGTTCGGTCCACGAGGGAGCCTTACCTTCTGCGCTATATTCTTTGCGTCCATACCAAGCATTGACTTTCTCCCTCCAATCAGGATTGTTCCGAACAAGAATAAGGTGCTTCTTTTCTTCAAGAGTAGTCCATGCTCTTGGGTGCATCTCATCAGGTGGCCAAGTGACTTCAAGAGTAGTAGGATAAATACGGGTAACTATTCCTAATGAAAAGGCTCCGCCATCGTGAGTGGGACGGCTAACATTCACAACATCTCCCACTTTCCAATCTCTCCCTTTGGGTGATAATGGGCTTTCCACAATTGTGGTGCCAGCCAACTTGTAGGATTGAGGAGGATAGGCAACTCTTTCCAAAGTTTGGAGGGCCTCTTGATACAGTTCTTCTTGCTGCGTGAAGGGAGCACCTTCCAAAACTCTATCAGTTCCAAAGTTTTGCGGAGTTCTGACTTCTATTTCAATGCCAAACTTATTTATTCCGGCCTCTCCGAAACCACCAACCACTTGTTGTCCCATTCCCTTTTCGTAACCTGTGTAAAACTCCGGTGCCACGGCCCATGTAACCTTGTAAGGACCTACAACTTCGGTATCCAAAGTTTTCCAATGTGATGGAATAGGACGAGCATTGGTCAAAGAAATGCCAATCTTCTCAAGAGCGGCTTGTGCTTCTGTGTAATCACTCAAAAGACAACCCCCTTCGCAATCATAGGAATGGCTGCTCCGGGCTGTCTTGACTGTGCATACATTCTCTCATAGATAGGGAAGTTCTCAACCAAGGAATTGGGAACACCACCTTCGGTGATAGTTGCCGTGCGTGAGGGTGTAAGGATAGACTCAAGACTTCCGCTACCCCAAGGCTGTGGCAAGACTTCCATAGTAGGATTGATGACTCCAACGAGTTCATTCTTGCTGTATTCTTCACGAGTTTGAGATTCCGGATTTAGAGGCTTAGAATAATCACCCGGGGCCTCAAAACTTTCAGCATTGAAAGAAGCAAGAAGCCTACCCCAGCCCTGATTAAAAGTCGGTTCCGGAATGTTGGCTCCGAAAGGAGTTACGGGGTCTTCATCACGACCCCCAAAAATCAAATCTTGAGGTCTTTCACGGCTCCAAGACCCATCGGGCCACCTAACTTCTATGGAATCAAATCCGATACGGATTATTCGGCCCGGTCCCGGATATTGAGTAGCGATACTGCTAACACGGTCCCCTTCTTTCCATGCCCTCATAGGGTTGAGTCCTCGTCCCGACTATTTAATGGCTCACTCATAGTCCCGAATGGCCACGCCTTTGGCTATATTGGGTATGTTTGTCTTGGGATTCAGGCCCATATAACGAACCGTCATCTCCTTGCCAATGAATTGGCTCGGGTCCTTTTCATACTCTTGGAATAGTTTGCGCCTATCTGCAATCGTTCCCATTGGAGTTACTTGGAATTGCACCTCATTTCCATTTTCGTCTGTGGTTTCGCAAGTCCACATGATAGCACCTGAATGACCGCCTCCGGCATCAGTAGCACCTACAATCTTGAACTCCGCATCTTCAAAGTTTTTCATTTTGAGCAAATCTGCCGAACGGCTAAACTTGTAATTGGAATGAAGATTCCTAAGCATGGCTCCCTCATATCCCTCATCTAAAAATTGCTTCTGCAAATCCCATGCAGCATCCGCATCTGCCACAATATAAGATTCCACCTTCTTGAGTTTAGGATTATCGCCAATGATTTTCATAGCCTTGTTATATCGGTGATACCAACCTTCCTCCATATCTTTGGTATTGATTGCATCATAGATACGAACATAAATTAGGTCTTTCTTTTTCCATGCGGCTTCCTTTTCCTTGTCCGACATTTTATCCCATGACTCATTCATCCCCTTCCGTGCAATTCCACCTATGGCTTGCAGGGCTGTTCCGTGTTGGTATAATTCCCCATCAAGAACGAAGCCATCAGGAAGTTTCAGTCGCTTAACCGCGTTCTCAATTTGGCGAAACCCTCTATAACTTTCGCCACCTCTTGAAGTAAGAGTAACTTTTCCATTAGGCATCTTCCGAATCAATACCCTAACGCCATCATACTTTCTTTGAGCAACGGCGGGGTAGGTAATGTTATGTCCTCTATCTTGAAACTTATGTGCATTCATAGGGCGAACCATGACGAAATCCTTTGCTTCGGCTTCGCTCTCTAAGTATCCACCCTTAATCTTGTTATTGACTTTGGACTTTGCATCAAAGATGGCTTGCTCCCTAATGCTCGGTTGGCTCCGTGCCACATCAACCTTTGTGGCTTGGTCTAAACTGATTGTTCCATCAGTCACGCCATGCGCCGCTTGGTAATACCATACTTCCGGTTCGGCACTTGAGGATAGAGTGTCTTTGTCGGCACGACCGGGAATGCTGGCTACCCATATACACCATACTCTCATATTACCGTTGGTATCTCTCTTGTAATAATTGGCAGACTTCCAATTGATGTAGCCTGTCTGCGAGGGGTCATAATAATTGGCAGGGTCTATTGCATCAGCCATACCTATTGGTAGTGCTTCCTCCTATATTAAGGCTCGCTTTCTTACTTCTTGCGACCCAAATAAAAGCCGACTCCGACAAGGGAAGCGATAACTAAGCCAATACCCCAATACTGCTTAACACCCGTCATAATCCTATCATTCATTGTATTCAAGACCCCATCTGCTGCGAAAGAAGCGCGGTCATTGATTGGATACGAATTAGCATCGTGGGTGATGGGGAAGCCACCAACCGGTGGGTCCTTCCTCATTGATGGAGGAGTATTGACTCCAATGGGAGGTTTTTGTGCGGCGAAAGGAGTTCCCTCCACCTTCATGCCTAATTCTTCAGGCGTATGTGAGAGTGTAGGAATATCATCACGGAAAGCGTTAGCATCCATTGTGATTCCACCATCCAATGCTAATAGAGGTTTCTCGGCGGAGGAGGCTGCGAAGAATCTTGCATCTCCAAAATCTGCTCCATACCTACCGTTACTATCACGGGAAATGTATGCGTCTTGATAATTGCTGCGGCTCATAATCTTCTCCCCTTAGTATGTTCTAATCATCTTGTAATCATCCGGTCGGCCGGGTGAAACAGGATTGTATGCTGGACTCCATGGCCACGGGAACCTGTATTCCGGCATGAAATCATTGGCGTTATCCCACGGCATTCCATTCATACTCATCATGTCGCCGGAGTAGCCTCCGCCTGTTCCGCTACCTTGTGGCGAATCCGGAGAGATAGGACGCTCGTGAACGAGTCCCGAAAGAGTTTGGTAATCGTTTGGATTGATTGGTTGAGGAACACGGACAGGAATTGAAGCACCCTTACCGCCGGGACCGGCGCATTGAGGGCAAAGGTCATTGTAAGCATGACCAATTACACAATCTGTGCCTGTTTGGAGAGTGGCATTCGGGACAAATCGTTGTCCCGGAGCCAATGAAGGGCTTGCACCTTCCATGACGCTGGCCATCTGTGCTGTTGCTACTGTGTCCGAAGCGAAGCCACGGCCGTGTGCTGTGGAAGTTTGACCACTACTAACGAATGCTGTGTTTTCGGCACCGTGAACATCGTTTGCGCCCGCAACCGGTTCAGGGTTAATGTATTCCAAAGAATACTCAGACTTGAATGTAACTCCACCATCGTGGGCGTTTTGGACTTCGCCATTATCATACTTGGTCTTGGAACAACTACTACATCCAAACTCTCGGGCTTCCTTAGTTTCGGTAGTGTCGGCCGTTTCTCCATCCCGTATCATTTCGTAACCAAGATAGAATAGTCCGCCTGTTAGGATACCAAGGCCAACTTTTGTAATTGCGTCCATATTTTTTCACCTCAAAGTGTTACTGTTGAGGGTGTAGGAAGATTATTTGCACCCTTAATTGCTGCAAGAAGATTTACCATGTTCAACTCCGGTGGTGCGACCATTGGAGCATTTTGCGCCAACAATGCTTCGTTTGTATCTTCTCGGAGCATCATGTTATCCACTACTTCCTGTGCGTTAGGCATAGGTGGTAGGCTATCAAACTCGGCCTGTTGAAACGGGTCGGTAGTCTGTATAGTATCTGCGCCCTTAGAGTCCATACTCGCTATACGAGAACCTACAAAGTAACCAGCAAATCCAATTATGAATGCCATTCCTACTTCATGAGTCATCTTCATGGTATATCCTTGCTCCTTTTCGCTACTTAAAGACTCACTCACTACCGCCGTCTTCTTCATCTTCTTCCACATCATCTTCCGCTAACTCATCTTCTTCTGTATATTGAGAGCAGACATCAAGGAAAGTTTGTTCATGTTCGGCATCATCTTGGTCTTGGGTTACCAAACCGGTGGTCCAGCCACCTACGATTCCGATACCTAATGGAATGAGTGCATATCCGCCTTTTGGGACTTTGCCCCAAAACATGAGAATAGTGCTACCTGCCAACCCACCAAGCAGCCCGAAAGCGACACTCTTACGAGTGTGTTTATTGTGCTGTTGAGATAAATAAGTGGCTACGCCCTTTTCACATTGACTACGGGCCACGGCTTCTGCCTTGAGTTTGTGCATAGGAGAAGGTTCACCTTCCCACTACTTAAAACCACCGTGCGGTGGGTAAGCGTTTGGGGTTTCCGGCGGAGGTCAGAACGACTCACTCTTTTTGTCGTAAGCCTTTTGTCCTGATGCTAACCGAGAAGTGTCCGTCCTTTAATAGCGGGTTGTTTTGTTTATATTTCCTGTTGGGAAGCAACGATTCAAAACCACTCGGGAAAAAGAACCGTCTTTCTTCTCAACATTCCCACTATGACGGTAATAACCTACTTAAACCTTGCTGGCCGAACTGATGTAGTATATTTGAGTCATGCCTCGGTTATGTTTCTTGACTTTGGCAGTTATCTCCCACACTTCACCGGCATTGGCCAATTGGAGTTGAGAGTGAGAATCATAGGCTATCAATTTCTTGCCACTTGAAGTTTCCATGCGAACTTCTTTACCTCCATAAGTTGCTGGTTTGCTACTTAGGATTTTGACTCTTTCGCTGATAGTGCTTCCGGGTGCGCCCATGTAAGTTACAGAAGATGTGGTTCCTTGCGGGACAAGAGTTACGCCTGATAGGGTGGTGGACCAAACTCCTTTGTATTGAGAATGTTCTTTGATGCTCGCTTCAACCGTAATAGTGCTGCCAACCGCAGAATTGGAAATTGATGTTCCCGGACTCTCAAACCATGTGACGGCTTTGTTTCCTTGATTCAAGGCTTGACCCTTCATCAAGTTAAAATTATTGCCTCCTTGGGAAGTCATGTTCCTATTGGTAGTAATCTTAATTGTGTATATTCCAACAAGACCAACATGACCGAAACAATTAGGGTGTGGTGGGGCCGAAGCGAGAGGGATTGGCTTCGGTCTATTGTATGAGGCTTGTATCGGAAATGTCCGGCGGCTGGATGTCTTCGGCTTTGGTGGAGGTGGTGGAGGTGGATTCTTGAAGTTTTGGAGTGCTTGATAGATACTACCAGCCAAGGGTGATACTTTACGAGTAACTTCTCCGGTGGTGAATAAAGATTTAATGCTCACTTGGTAAGAATTAGCGGGGGTGAGATTCTTCACATACTGCATCATTTCTGTATGCAAATCCACGACCTTCTTATCCTTGGCATCTGCAATTTTATATGGAATCTTGTCTGCGGAAACAAACAACGGGCCTTTCAAAGTATAGGTGTCTGCACCGGTGAATAAAACTTGTCTTGAAGATGCTGGGAGAATGCCATCGGTGCCAAACTTTTTCATTTGTGCGCTACTAACATTGCTAACTTCAAGATTCATCCCGTCAGGTAATACGAACCCTTGGAATAAAAACTCTCCTAATTTTTGTCCCGATGAATAAGAATTGCCATAATAACTGCGGCGTTTTGTAGGTGTTACGCCGGGAGCATATTTGTTGTAGCCATGTGTTTCAATCCAGCGTGATAATAGAAGCATAAATTGGTTGAAGTCCTTGTTGGCCACTTGAAGATTTCGGGGAGATGCACTCTTACCCGCACGATAACGATTGGTAGGGTCAAGGGCAGCATAAAGAGCCAACAAAGTATCGGGGTCTAAACCCGTATATCCTTGAAGACAAGTGGTTCCCACAATCTCATGCTTCCCTTTGGGACTAACTAAGAGGTAGGTATCTATCCGATAACGCAAGTTTTGGCAAGCATCACACCGGCTGGCTTCATCTGCGATTGTAGGAAGGAATGGGTAAATGTCCGAATCGGGGACTCCGGGAAATGGAAGGACTTTGACCGCTCTCCACTTTCTATCTTTCTCCGTAGTGTCGTTCATCGGTTCAAGACGCGCCAACACTTTCCACCCTTTCTTTTGGAAGGGGCCGAACTTGAGATTGACTCCACATTCAACACGAAACCAAAGTTTGAGTGGGTCATCAAAGACCAAACCTTCCTTTTGTGCTGATGGAAGGGCTTTATATTCCTTCTCGGAATAAATTACGATGTCCTCATCGTCAATGGAATACTCAAAAAGGATTCCGGCTCCGTCTGCGCCACGCTTGACTCTCTCCATTACACGCCTCATGCCGTGCTTCCGAGAAGGTGGAGTCCATGACTCTATTTCAGTATTTCCTTGTGCATCCACATCATAAGATTTGAAGGAAGGTTTCCTGATTCCCTTCGTGGTATCAATAATCTTAGCGTCTGCCATACTTAATAGTTGGAGTCGCTGCTACTTAAACCCTTGGAGGGTTTCAACGGAAAAGGTGTGCTTCTGCGCCGAATGCTCGGCCGGGGGACATACCGATGTTACCGGAAATAGTGCTCATAGAAGCAAAGGTGCCTCCCATGTCGCCATTACGGATTGGAGGTGCAATGTATTGTGCGCTAAGGTCCATTCTCTTGGCTGGTTGAACAAGATGGCCAACCTTTGGTGAGGATGGCATATTTGCGGCTGGTAGGATAGGCATTGAGTGAATTGGGATTTGCTTTGGTGTTGGCCTCAGTCCCTTTAGTCTGCGGTCAAATCCGCTGATACCCACAGGGGTTGCGTGATTTCGGCGAACGAACTCAGCCAACTTTACATCCTTTTGACGAGCGAGCGCCTCACGAGGGTCTAATTGTTGAGCGGTTGGACGAACGCCCGCCATTTGTGCATCCACTCGTGGGTCGCCACCAAAGTTATGTGAAGGGCCGTGATTCATAGCATCTGCGCCTACTCCCATAGGAGTTCCCATCTTGTTGATATGTGAAATATCAAGAGTTGGGCCTTGGCCGTAAATCTCAAGAGTGTGAGATGGACGGTTATATTGGGCTTGTGGTGTGACTCCCCTGCTTCTTAGGTTGTAGCGGGAAAGGTCACGGTCGCGGCGAGCGTAGTCTGCATTCAAGTTTAGTTTAGGCAGGTTCACTTGAGGAGCCGAAGGTAGTGGTGTGTTAGGGACAAATCCTTGCCCTGCACCCTTTCCAGCAGCGAAGTCTGCAAGTGAATGTGAATGTCCTTGTGGAATGTTAATTCGTGGTGCGGTTGGCATGACCGGAGGTGCTGGTCTTGGGCCAGCAGCCACAAGTCCCTGTCCTTCTGCGTTATATGCGGGTAGTGTATCTCGTGCGATATTAAGTGTAGGCAACGATGGCATATTTGGCGAAGGCGGTAGGTGACGGCTCATAGAGCGACTATCGGTGATACGCATAGAGAGTAGTTGTTCGTTCCGATACTTAAAGACTTCCTATTCATAACGCCTCAAGCAAATGAGCAGCACCGTATTCAGGAAAGTTAGAAAACAGCCCTCCCATGCGCTCAAAATGGTAGTCCATTTCAAAATGATGGTTCATATTACTAAAGGGAGCATAGAATAGTTGATGCTCTCCGTCTTCAGCAGACATGGTTTTCAATCCGTCAGGGGCTTGCTTGTTATAAAGGCTCTTATTGTCGTATTTGAAACTGCTTGTCTTGGCCTTAATAACCACTCCAAGAGAGGGCTTGCTCGTATAACTTTTAGTCAAATTACGGTTGAAATGAGGAACTCCCATCACAAGTTGCACATCGGAAGGGTCCACCATATAGCCATCTCCTCCCTTTCCATTCATTCCCAAACTTTGCATTAGAGTCTGAACCATATCTTCCACTTCTTCATTCTGCACCGAAGTTCCACTACCGCTGCGAGTATCACTCATCACCCTTTGACCCAAGGAAGTGTAAGCGTTTTGGGGACACATCAAACACGCCGTTCCAAAATAACTTGCTTCATGGAATTGGAAGTCCATTTCGTCTAAATCATTGAAGAAGGAATGCTCACTACCTAATCCCCGAACCTTGTGCGTAGGCATGGGTGCGGGTTTCTTATCTTCTATCAGTTTCCTATGAGTCGGAGATTCAACCTCGCCAAACTTGTTAAGCAGAATCCACCGGTCAATGTTAGTGTTTTGGAGTTTCATAGATAGGCGACTCTTAACTTGTTCATAGAAAATTGCCTTGGATTTCCCACTATATGGGTTCAAGACCTTCAATCGCTTCTTACCCTGCTTACGAGTAGTAGGTCGCAAGACAATGAAAATAGAGGTGGGGTCATGAGCCTTCAAATCTTCGCCCATTTCATTTTTGGTCATTCCATACTTGGCTTCAAAGGCCAAATCCCACATTCGGAAATCTTTGAGGGGGACACTTCTCCCCTCCGGGGTTTTTGGATGTTCAATGGCTACCCAATCTCCCATAGAATAACGAACAGCATTCGCACCCATGTAGTAATGATATGGGATAACCCACTTAATGAATCGCCTTATTCAGCAAGTCCTTTAATGAGGACGAAACCGCCCGCAGCGATTCCCATTGCGAGAGCGATACCCACAAGAGGTCCGGCTCCACCAAAGGGTGCGCCGTTTTCCGCTGCCCTACCCTCCATTTCAGCCTCAAGACCTGCGTAATCAACCGGTGGTAACCAAACTACCGGTGGTTCTTCAGTTTCACTCTTGAAGGTATCTGCGCCCATATCGGTGGAAGCGTAAGGATGTGCTGGTGAGTTGGGAAGGGCATTCTCGGCCGAACTCCAATCAGTTCCAAAGCCGGATAGGGGTTTCATGGTTGAGGGATAGGACATACTTCCATAGTCGGAAGATGGGCTATACGCTGAACCGGCGGCTCCCTTACCCTCCGCAGCACCTTGAGTGCTGCTTACGGGGGCGGCTGATATATTGCCGCCTGTATGGGGTGCACGGCGGTCCCCTCTAATTTTTGAGATTCGTATGTAACCGGAGTTACGAAAGAACTCCGGAGCGAAGGCGACACATTCTCCTTGTTGAGCGGCGGTCACTCCTTGAAGGATTCTCTTAATCCTATCTTTGTCTGTTCCAAAACTGAGTTGGTCTTCTAAGGCTTTCAAATCACGAGAGTTGATTACATTATGGGTGAGATAGATAGCCGACTGAGAAACCGCTTCCTTACTGCAAGAGGCGGGCCGCTGAGTGACGAGGGTGACTCCATAGCCAAGCCCTCTCCCGAGTTTGCATAATCTCACGATGGCATTATGTGAAACAGGCTTTCCCTGTTGTGGAACATAGTCTTGGCACTCCTCAAAAATAGTCATCAAAGTTTTGCCGTGATTGTGGCCAATCTTAGTATCAATCAGGGCCTCACAGTAGTCGGCGATAAGAAGTTGTTGTTTTGGGAGGCCACAGTTGCTAAGATTCAGGACCAAACTTTTGTTCCCGTTAGCAATTTTACTCACGATACCGTTCATATCCAAAGTTTCATCGTCCCGAGGAGTAATCATCTCAACTTTTTCTAACTTTTCAAAGCCCAAGTGTGCTCCTAATGTATCAAAACAAACAAACTGCAAATCGCAGCGTTCCATTTCTTCCATCATCACTCCGGTAGTCCAAGACTTGCCGGAACCACGCTTACCTGTAACGAAGATGACTTGTGAAGAAAGTGATTTATCACCGTAGGCGGGGAAGGAGAGGTTCTCACCTAATACAATCTCCGCCGACTTATTACCTTGCGCTGGCATGGAGTTGAATAGACCCCTCTCGCTACTTAATACTGTCGTTATCACTCATTGTAGGAACCACACTCAACAGCCTCACCTGCATTGGCTTGGCACATATCCATCAAACCACCTGCAAACTCGGTCACGCTGTTGCCTTGTCCCATCTTCGGAGCGAACGAAACCACACAATGCTTACAAGAAATACCTTTGTGCGCCTCTTTCAATACTTTTTGCATTTCCTGAACAGGGCCGTTCATTTGGCCTTCATTCTCAGAAATGAACACATAGAAAACCGGTCCATACTGTCGGAGCCAAGTATCATTATCCACACATCTCTTATAGTTAAATTGGCCATCACTAATCACAATGGTGACGGCGGCCTTGACTTCCACATTTTCCTCATTAAGATAGCGTTCCATTTCCCGACGAGTTTCCGCCAGCCCTTTTTCGGGATGGGTGGCATTTTCATTTCCAGCCAAAGGTCGGTCCCCGTCATTCGCTGTGGACCCATTAGTGTAATAGGCGATTGCGTCATCGTAGTCGGTGGCCGGTCCGGGCCAATCCACGGTTGCGTTAGAACCGAAGCGAATCACTTGAAACTTATCTCCATTTTGTTTGGCTAATCTTATCATAAGAGGCGTAACTGCTCGTGCCAAGTCTTCCCCACCAAGGGGGAGTCCATCATAATAGCCATAAGTAGCACTCCCTCCGGTCATAGGACTTCTCATACTGTAAGAAACATCCACGATTAGGTTTAGGAAGGTCGCTTTTCCACCCTCTCCTTGTGGCTCTTTTCTTCGTCTTGATTGGAGAGGCATACCTTCCACCAATCCGGGAGCCACGGTTGTGGGGTCAAGTTTGGTAACAGGGTCATAACCGGGCCTCCATTCACGGCGGCCTTTATCACTCCAAGGGTCTGTTTTGGACTTCGGCGAAGGGAGAACAAGTTTGACTAACTTATCATAGAGTGCTTTGTGCAAAGGGATAGTGTCTATCTCAATTGGAACTCCGGTTGGTAGTGGTGAATTATTCATGAAAACGAATGGATTTTCAGTCCAAGTTGCTCTCTCAGTAAATGACGACATCTTAATCAATCCTTATTTGAGTTGGGTTACTCAACATTTTCTTTCCGTTGTGGTGTCCGTTATCGGCTATAATCCCCCATGCAATGGGCTTATCAATCTGATTCATACCAAACTTCTTCTGATATTCCATTTCCAAATCAAAGACTTCTTGGGGATATATGAATGGCACTTTGGCCTCTCCTTCTGCGGTGATATATCCGGCGGCTGCCCGACTCTTTTCAATCCCGCCCATGCTATACGCCTTCTTGCAGGTTTGGCATTCTTCAATAGCGGTCTTAGTGCCGAGGTCAAGGTCTATTTCTTCGGCAAGAGTCTTGGTGGTGTGGTAAGTCTGCAAATTCTCCATGTTCCTCTCCATAATAGGGCCATAACGAAGTGGGTCCATAATAAGATGAGATAACTCATCCATCCAAAGATAGCCTCCAAGTTCCATACCAGCAGGGTCGGCAGGTTGGAAATCCCTATTTTGAATTAAGTGGGATTGGGACTTCTTCCACTCGTCATCCTCAAATGCTTCCCAATACCAATCCGGGTATTGATTGAAACGAGGATATTGTCGGGCCGTCTTGAGAGTTTTCCCATCCTGTCCTCGGAATGATTTACAAGGAGGGCTGGCATCCACCCACCTCCCATTCCATCTAAAGGCCGCTCTTGAACGGCCCTCGCAAACAGCGTAAGTAAAGTGGGGGCCGGATTCTCCCAATCCTTCAGAAAAGAAATCCAAATCCTTCTTCTTCACGGTTAGAGTCCAGCCTACGGTCCCATCTTGGGCGGGTTGGATTCCGCTAATGACTACTTCATCTCCCTTATCTTCCTTGATACACACCACATAACCAAGAGGATTTTTGGCGAAAAGTGCCGGTATCTTTTTGTCCTTAGCGGCCTCTCTAAACTCATCCGTTTTACCCACTTCCTTGTTCTTCACTCTTGCACGAGGTAAGCCCAAGTAATTTATGATACTCGGGGTTTTTTCTCCCTCCTTTGTTGCCAAGTCATCCACTTGCTTAAAGAACCCAACATCGTTCGGGCACGGGTTGTTGCCCGCTCCCATCTTAGCAGCCGTCACTTTAGTCGGGATGTCTTGAAGATTCCATGCTTGGGCGATTGGAAGTAAGTAATTTGACCGTTCTCTTGGGTCTGAGGGGTCACTCAAAAAGATTTGCCATACATTTTGGCCTTCATGCGAGGAGAGCACATCTTTCTGACCTAATGGTTGTGGATTCTCAATCACTAAGGGTCGGGGAGGCAGAATATCCCCACCCGTCATTACAATGGGAGGTTCCATAGCCCCACAATCAGGACACTTGGCCATTTCACGCCCACGACTGTCGGTAAGCCATATACGCTTTCTGTGTGCATGATTGTTATACGCGTCCAACTTTCCTGTGCAGAATCTCTTAGGAATAGAACTGAAACCAAAGCGATAAAGGGAGCAAGGGTAATTCCGTGATTGACTTCTCCCTCCGGCTGCATAAGTAATCCGCATAGTAGGGGTGCGGGTTGCGGCATCATCAAGGTCGTGGGGTAAGCCGTTATAGGGTGCTCGGAGCGGCTCTAATAACTCAAAGGCTACTATGTCCCCCCGCGTCTGAATCGGCCTACCATGTCGCCATAGGTTCACTTGATTATTGCCCCAAGTATTTCCTACCGCCGCTATCTCGTTAGTCGGGTAGGCTTGCTCCAAAGTCTTCTCCCTAACATAGTGCATGGCGCAAGATTCTTCACCACACCCGACTGTGACCATGTAACTGCTCCCTCCATTACACGCATTGTTTGAACAAGACGATACCTTTCCATTATAAGTGTAGTGGCACTTGTTACAAGTGCTTACAGTATTACAGCGAACTCGGTGCATGACGATGAGTTTCCCTTTCCCAAAGTTTGGAATACCACTACTTATTTTCTTTGGGTGCACACTACCGAGCCACTCCTTGGGATTATAAATCCCTAAGTCCACGGACTCCCAATGATACATGAAATCTCGCCGATTACAGGAAGGACAAACGAAAACTCCGGAATCGTAAGCGTCACCAAGACTAATTTGCCTGTAACCCTTCACAAATCTTTTCATGATTGTGATTATGGACCGAGTTTGTGCTCGGAAGTTATCAATCATCATATCCTTGCTCTCACTTTCTAAGGTATTGGGCTTCTCACCTACCAAAAAGATATTCTTCAAGTTTTGTTTGAGAAGTTGCTTCCCCACATCAGAATCGTAAGGATTATCAATATAACTCATGTATTCAAGACCTCCCTCTAAGCATAAATCATCACCTTATTCATATCATCCACTATATCGTCAATCCATTGTTCGGCGGCATTCACTCCGGACTTTCCAGCATACTTTGGATAACCGGTAGCATAAATGCCCGCCCATTCATAGCAGAACAATTGGGTTCCGAGATACTCATAGCCTTTCTCTTTAACGGCTCGGGAATCGGATTTGCTAACGAAGGCCCAAAAATAGCGCGCCATGCTTCCATCAGCCATTCCGTTTCCCTCCCAAATGGTCGGCGCGATTTCTCCGGTATCAGGACATAGTGAAAGGAAGTATCGGGAAGATTGCCATGTGCCGTTGATTTCGTAATCCTTGATAGGTTCCCAAGGTGTGAAGTTTTTGTGGGTAGGGGTGCGGCCATCAAAAGTCCTCACATTTGTTACGGTGTATGTGTTATTGAGGCTAACTCCTCCGGCTTTGCTACCTTTCAAGCATCTAACTTTTCTCCAACGCTCATCCATCTTGTGAAGTGTGCAATAAGCAATGCTGGGGTAAAGTTGCTCTCCTCGGCCATAGCCTTGAAATTGTTGCCACAAAGGTGTGTTTTCGTCAAGAGTTACCGGCACTCCGGCATCATCCATCAAACGATTATCTATTACAGGTTCTCCATAGGCGTTCTTCCCGCTATTAACCATAACTGCGGCGCTGCTCAAAACGGGGGAACGGCGAAGAAAAATCTCAGTCATGAGTCCTAATCTCATTTGGTCCGCAATAGTCTTCCGGTCCTTCTTACTCATCCCCTGCACAAGATTCATACCGTTAATGATATTGTAATTGATGGCAATATCTGAAATAATGTTCATCCACCGAAGTTTATCTTGCTTCTCAACATCAATACCCTTCACGGAGTTTTCCCAAGTCCCCACTTGTCGGCCGGGATGGGTAGTGTTGTGCGCTATCTCGTGCGCTATGATGAAATATGTTGCGGCACCCGCTATCTTATCAAGGTCTGACCCTTGAAATCCATGATAGTTTTCCTTGAGGCAAGCGGCCACTAATTGGATTCCAATTTCAATGGAAGACATATCCGTATGTGCGCCATGATAGGAAAGTCCAACCTTCAAAGGAATATCGGGCAATCCATACCATTGACGAAGCAAATCATACTGCTCAAGGAACTCTTGCGGAAGGTGAGTGTCCGCATCATGGAACAACTTAGAGGGTGCCATACTATTACTGAGAGGCTGCCACTACTTTAACCTTTGCCTTTATTCTCCACTTATCACTTGCTGGTAAAGCGAGTTATAGTAAGCAATATCTTGTGCGGTCATGTTCCCTGCATCGGCCATTCCCCGTGTATTCCACCCCATTGTTTTGTCGGTAGTGGCGTCTCCAAAGTTTTGTTTGTTGAGAACAGACTTGTCGTTAATGCTGGCCAAGGCACCCAATACTTCTGTGGGAGTGGAGGTGCCGAATCCTCCATATTTATTGCCGACCAAAAAGTTACTGCTGATACCGATAGTAAAGATAAGGTCGCAAGTGTCGGAGAGCAATGAGAACTCGCCAAGTGGTCGGAGCCTTAGCCACAATCGCAAATGGTCGTTGTTCATGTCTTTCACTCCTAATCTCTTAAGTTCCTCGGCACCAAGACTATTGGGTGCGTGGTCTAACTCAAAGCAAGCCATCAAAGCATCTTGGTTAATTTGCTTGGCAGCAACTTCGTCGCCACTCATAGCGGCTACGATAGTGTTTTGGCACTTCATAATGAATGTCCCAATATCCGGAACGGGCTTGTATGCCTTCTCGTCGTCGTCTTTGAATGTATAACCGGACTTTGTGTTAGAACCCAAAATATCGTCCACATTATTCATCTGTTGGAATAAGAGGCTCTTTTGAAGTTCATCCTTAGTCGGGTTCTGTGTAAAATCACTTCCGTTAAACGGATAATTACCGACAAGAACCATAGTTTGGTCCGCCCAATTAGCCACATCTTGATTATACTTGGCCGATTTCATGTTTAGAGATTGAGGGTCAATTTTGGAAGCGCCCCTACTAATCAAATATCCATAGGCTCCGAGTGGGTCACCGTATGTTCTAAGGCTAAAGTTTGTTGGTTCCGGTTGGATTCGGAAATCGTCCGTGTTTTTCGCCGGGAATTGGTTAGCATCGGCCACAGCAAAACGACTTGCGGTTGGTGGTGGGGCTGCAATGTTTGAATAAGGTCCCCGTGCAATGGTGTTAATACGGGACTCAACCAATCTCAACAAACGAGAACGGTCATCGGTGAACAAGAACGGCTCGCGGGAGATTTCACCACGGAGGGCATAGTAGTCGTGAATAGAATAATCTCTCATGAGGGCCGTATCGGTGGAGAATCCTGAGTTATTGTTGCGGGTTGGCTGGTCCATCCGGCGTAGGTAATCTGCATACATAGTAGGATAATCCTTGAAAACTCCATAATCCACTAAGGGTTGATAGCCTTTACCGGCTTTCCGCTCATTCTCAACAACCATAGTCGCCAAATGCCAATGAACGGGGGTGTAACCCGTGGTCACGCTGTCTTTGTTCCCGAGGACTTCACTCTTAACGGGTGCAAGAACGCCCTTTTCAAACTTAACAAAGTTTGTGGAACTTCGCAGGGCTTCTTGGCATCGTGAAAAGAATGCGTCCCATGCGTCCATCATAGTTTGATTAGTATTTGTAACTCGTGGAGTGGTGGTGCCGAGGAATGAAGGTGTATCGGCCAATAGGTAGCCGTGAACGATGAACTCCCTAATCATCTCTTGCTCATTGAGCAAGGTTCCGAATGCTTTGTTGGAAACCAAACCATTGGTGCGGCCTTCGGAATCTTCACCTGCACGGGCAGGTCCAAGACGATGACCAATCACATACGGTAGTGCATCAAGGATTTCTTCACGGCTCACATAGTCCTTCCCACGCAAGAATGCAAATGCCCGAGAGAGTTTCACTAATGAGTCAGTAAAACGGAAACCAAGAACACGGCGGAACAATGCCGGTGCTTGGAATGGGGCGGCTGAATCTTCCTTATCACCAAAACGAGTTGCGAACGCTTCTTGAGGGTCCTTCAGCAACATATCGTTGGAAGCCTTGGAAATATCCATCAATGGTGATTGGTGAATATCACTACTACTGTAAAGAGTATGCTTGAGATTATCTCCGCCTGAGAGGACTTCCGTAGTGGGTTCGCGGACGAAGTATCTTTGAGTGAATAGAACAGAAAGAATAGCAATATCGCGCAGACCGTCATAGACACTTTCCGCTGCTGGTGGTGAGAATGGGATAGGGTCAATATCCGCGTTAGGCTTACCGTGTATGAAGTCCCACACAATAGAAAGGTCATTGAAGCGATAAGGTTTCACATATTGAGAGTCCGTTGGGGTTTTTATCATGCCATTGACTAACTGCATTTGAGGTTTGTCGGAGGATTTGGCGTATCTTGAAGACATTTGAGCGAATCTCTCACCAAGAGTAAGGGTGGTGAAGAACAATTCCGTATCAATACGGTCAATGAAGGCAAGGTCGTTCCCCTTTTGGTGAGGGTTGGTATCCATCCAAGCAACGAAAGAAGGTGAGTCAAAGGTCTTACCCCTATATTCCACAGTCTTCTCCGCAATCAAACCAAGAATCGCATCTTCCACACCAGATTGTGAACGATTGGCTTCGTTGAAGAACTTGATAGGTTGTGTAACCACCGGACGAGGAATTGGCTCAAAGGCATAGGCCGAAATCTGCCCGCCTGTGGCTTTATCGGCCGTAGTGATTTGTTGGA
>Ga0315328_10000491_pt1 | contig 17118 bp, 14 predicted proteins | sample M120032315metaG_FD_203462 | JGI IMG/M metagenome (GOLD analysis project Ga0315328, IMG submission 203462) | Ammonia-oxidizing marine archaeal communities from Monterey Bay, California, United States - M1 200m 32315 | ecosystem: Environmental > Aquatic > Marine > Intertidal zone | place: USA... | reverse complement strand
ATCGGTTGAAAAGGCGGATTTGGTTTATGACCTCCGTGCTAATGTTCCGAAGGCTTCACGGGCTTTTGGGCTAGAGTTTCATCCTGATTTTGCTGAAACCGGTGAGGTCTTTTTGTGTTATGTTTTAGGAAGGAAAATTAAGGATGGAACCCATGTGGCGCGGTACAGCATTCCAAAAGATGATGGGCCTCCCCGTTTCGATCCGAACTCCCGGGAGGTGTTGATCACCTGGTTATCTGGCGGACATAACGGTGGATCGCTAAACTTTGGCAAGGATGGGATGCTCTATATTTCCACTGGCGACGCCGAGGCGCCGTATCCACCGGACGGCCTGAAAACCGGGCAGGACATCAGTGATTTGTTGGCATCCATTCTGCGCATCGACGTCGACCATCGCGATCCCGGCCAAGCTTATCGTGTACCACCAGATAATCCGTTCGTTGGAGTCGAAGGCGCACGACCAGAAGTCTGGGCGTATGGGTTCCGCAACCCGTGGCGTATGAGCTTCGACAAATCGACCGGCAACCTTTGGGTGGGCGACGTCGGGTGGGATCTGTGGGAAATGGTTTTCAAAGTCGAGCGTGGAGGCAACTACGGCTGGAGCATTATGGAGGGAAGCCAGCCGATCCACCCTGATGACAGTTCAGGCCCAAGCCCCATCTCCTCGCCAATTGTGCAACACTCCCACTCAGAAGCCCGATCAATGACCGGTGGCCACGTCTACCATGGTTCCCGTCTGATTGGCCTCGAAGGGACCTACATTTACGGGGATTATACCACAGGCCGAATCTGGGGGCTGCGTTACGATGGCAAACAGGTCACCGAACACCGCGAACTAGCCAATTCCCCTCACCAAATCATTTGTTTTGGGATTGGTCCCGACGCTGAACTCATCGTGGTCGACCACTTGGGCACGCTCAACAAGCTGATCCCGAATCCAGCGGGTACTCCAGCCATCCCATTCCCCACCCAACTGAGTGGGACCGGTTTGTTCTCCAATCTGACCAGTCTCACACCCGCGGCCGGGGTCGTGCCTTACACAATCAATGTCGAGCCGTGGCAGGACGACGCCCGTTATTCGCGAGTCATTGCGGTACCTGCTGACGAAGTCATTGATCTGCACCCGAACAATGATTCGCGACTGGGAAATTTTGAAGGATCGTTGAGATTCCCTAACAAAACCGTTTTGGCAAAGACGACCACGATGGATGTGTTCGATTCCCCAGAAAGCAGTCAGACTCAGCCGCGAAAACTCGAGACACAGGTATTGCAACTCGTCGATGGTTTTTGGCAGGCGTACAGCTTTGTTTGGAACAAAGAAGGTACAAACGCTGAGTTGTCGGATGGCAAAGGTAGCGACATCGACCTATTGATTCCTGACATGCTCGTTCCCGGTGGCCGTCGCGAATTGAGCTGGCATTTTGCCAGCCGCGCAGAGTGCCAACTCTGCCACGGCCAGCGCTTCGGCACGGTCATCGGCTTCACGCCGGAGCAACTCGGTGGAGAAAACACCGTTCAACTTCAGAAAGTCGGAATTGTGGCTAATCTTCCTCCTTCCCAACGGCCCGTCTTGACTAGAGTTGACGATATTGATGGATCATTGACCAAGCGTGCCCGCTCTTACCTTCATGCCAATTGCGCTCACTGTCATCATCAAGGAGGTGGAGGAGCGACGGTATTTGATCTTTCCTACCATCTGCCGCTCAAGCGAACAAAGTTACTTGGTCTGCCGCCTGCCCAAGGTGATTTCGATCTTGAAAATGCACGTGTAGTTGCTCCTGGCGATCCGTACAGGTCAGTACTGCTTTACCGAATGGCAAAGCAGGGCAACGGCCGAATGCCACATTTAGGCTCGCGCCGTATCGATACAGCTGGGCTGAAGTTGATCCGTGACTGGATCGCTGACATGCCACTTGACGAACACGGCCGGTCCCCCGATCGGCGGGCCCAAGTGAGCGCACAGCAGAAACAGATTCAATCGCTCGGTTTGGCAAAGAACGATAAAAAAATGGCCTCCCTGGTTAAGTTGTTGGCCAAGCCAAGCGGTGCGTTAATGCTTCAGCAGTCGGTGTTGGGCAACAATCCTCTTGATCTGATGATCGCCCAAAATCGCGATATGATTTCGCGAGTTGCCGCCGGTCATGACGACTTCCGAGTGCGCGAGTTATTCGAGCAATTCTTGCCAGACAGCGAGCAAATAAAGAAACTTGGACCGAAGCCTAACACAACCATGTTACTAGCCCTGGCCGGCAGCACGGTTAAAGGGAGGCATCTTTTCCTGCAAGCCGGCCGCACTCTCTGCATCTCTTGCCACCGGGTACAAGGCAGCGGCAAAAATATCGGCCCAGACTTGAGCCAGGTTGGCAGCCGACTAAACCGCAAACAACTGCTTGAAAGCTTGCTTGAGCCGGCAAAAACAATCACCAAAGGCTACAGCCTCTATTCTTTGGAGATGAAATCCGGTGAGATCCAAACTGGTTTCCTGCTTGAGCGGGCAAAGGAGAATACCCGTTTCCGACTGCTGTCCGGCGAAGAATTGGCGATTCCCACTCAAAGTGTGCTGCGCTTCACCTCCCTCCCGACCTCTGCCATGCCGGCTGGCCTTTTGCAAAATCTCGCCCCACAGGAAACCGCCGATCTCCTAGCCTATTTGGTATCATTGAGGTGAAAGCAAAAAAACTTCGTTTGGTTGACGTTTCGGGCCCAAGTGCAGACACTCGTCCGTCATGCACGAGTATATCGAACGTGTCGTTGACCTGACCGACCCCAACGAGACTGAGCTGTTAAACCTCACCCTCGGCGAAGCACGACACCGTATGCTTGCCGGCTCGCCGGAAACCATCCGCAACTTCGACGGCTCCTTCGCACTCGTCGCAAAAGATGGCAAATCGGTGAAACTGGCCCGCTCGCTCGACCGCCCACTTCGTTATTTTTTGGCCAAGCAAATTGAAGGGCCGGCGCTTATCGTCGCCCATCGCATCGACGCCATTCGCCAATGGCTCGAGGAACAGGGTTTTGGGGATCAGTTTCATCCCTACTACACGCGCATGGTTCCTGCGCACCATTTGGTGACCATTCAACTCGTTGGCTGCCCGGATCCTGACCCAACGTACGAACGCTTTTTCAATCCTAGTCGCAACAAGTACTCCACTGACCGAGCCCCGATTGGCCACGACTACATCACTGCGCTGAAAAAAGAAGTGCACAAATGGCTCGAATCCATACCTGAGACCGAGCCAATCGGGTGCTGTTTCTCCGGCGGCATCGACAGCGGCGCGGTGTTCCTGGCAGCCTACGCTGTGATGCGCGAAATGGATTGTGACCTTGGCCGGCTGAAGGCTTTCACGCTAACCTTCGGCGACGGCCCCGACCTACAGCAGTGTAAGGACTTTCTCGGTAAGCTGGACATGGAAATGTTCCTCGAACCAATCGAGTCCAACCTCGACGACATCGACGTCGCTGAGACAATTCAAATTGTCGAGGACTACAAGATTCTCGATATCGAGTCCGCCTCGATGGCCGTCGCGCTTTGCCGTGGCATCCGTAACAAATATCCTGACTGGAAACACCTTATTGATGGCGATGGCGGTGACGAAAACCTAAAGGATTATCCCATCGAGGAAAACCCGGAGTTAACCATTCGCAGTGTCGTCAACAACCAGATGCTCTATCAGGAAGGCTGGGGCGTTGGCACGATCAAGCATTCCCTCACCTACTCCGGCGGCTTGAGCCGGTCGTACGCCCGCACTTACGCGCCGAGCCATCACTTCGGCTTCAAAGGCTTCAGTCCTTTCACGCGACCCGATGTAGTCGAGGTGGCTGAGGGCATCCCGTTTATCGAGTTGACCGGCTACGACGTCGACAAGCTGTACGCTCTCAAAGGCGACATCGTCGGCCGGGGAGTGAAGTCGGCGCTTGGTTACGACATGCCGGTTTTTGAAAAACGCCGCTTCCAGCACGGCGCAACGTCTGTCGATTCGCTCCGCGAAAACATCCCCACCGGCGAGGGGCAACTCCGAAAAAAATTCCTCGAGCTTTATTCCTGATGCCACCGCAGATCCCGGCCTGATTTATCCAGAATCCCCTGCAGCCCGCAGCCGCTGGATTATCGGGCAGCGTGGCCCGAAGAACTCACTCGATCCGAGCCGGCCCTATGCCTGGCTACTTGAGAAGGAACGCACAGCAGACGGCAGCCTCGTCGAAGAACTGACAATTTTTATTACCAACAAGGAATGCCCTTGGCGCTGCTTGATGTGCGACCTATGGCAAAACACCCTCGACGATACCGTGCCGGCCGGCGCCATTGCTGAACAAATAGACTTCTCGCTTGGCCAGGCAGAACGCGTGTGCGGTGACTCAGCCAAACTTCACCAGATCAAACTTTACAACGCCGGCAGTTTCTTTGATGCCAAAGCCATTCCGGAAACCGAAGACGCCGCGATCGCCAAGCGCTTGGCAAAGTTCAGCCGCGTCATCGTCGAGTGCCATCCAGCTTTGGTCGGGGATCGTTGTCTAAAATTTCGCGACCTCCTGTGCGGCCATCTCGAGATCGCACTTGGCCTTGAGACAATCCACCCCGAGGCGCTGAAAAAACTCAATAAGCGTGTGTCTCTCGATCAGTTCCGCGCTGCAGCCAATTTCGTCATAAAAAATAACATGTCTCTTCGCACTTTCGTTTTACTCCAACCGCCGTTCATCCCAACAGAAGAATCCGTCGTTTGGGCCAAGCGCTCAATTGATTTTTCGCAGGATTGCGGCGCTTCGGTCACCGCGCTGATCCCCACCCGAACCGGGAACGGCGCGTTGGACCGACTCGCCGCTGCAGGCCAATTCACCGAGCCAACGCTTGGCCAACTGGAGGACGCGATGGACTACGGAGTTGGCCAGGCTCGCGGGCGCGTCTTAGCAGACCTCTGGGATCTAGACCGCTTCTCAAGCTGCAAGACCTGTTTCCCCCAACGCAAGTCCCGCTTGAGCAAGCAGAATCACGTCCAGAAAGTCCCCGTCAGGATCACTTGCCTAAGCTGCCGTTGACCGGGATTGGGTAGCGGTTTAGCTTGGCGGCTAGTTATGGGATCGGATCACTCAGTGAATCAGAGGCTAGAAAAATATCTGCGGTTGCATCCCTCAATCGACGAGGGTGTTTACATTGCCAAGTCGGCAGTGGTGTTTGGCGCGGTGACCCTCGGGAAACAGTCGAGTGTCTGGTACAACGCCGTTCTGCGAGGCGACATTCACGAGATTGTTGTCGGCGAAGGATCGAATATCCAGGACAACGCAGTGCTTCACATCGCCGACGACTTTGGTTGTTACATCGGGGACTACGTGACCGTGGGCCACTCGGCGATTGTGCATGCGTGCCGGGTGGGTGACGAAACACTGGTGGGAATGGGTGCCACAATTCTCGACGGGGCGGTGGTCGGCAACCAATGCATCATCGGCGCGAATGCACTTGTGAAACAGGGACAAAAAATTCCCGACGGATCGATGGCGGTAGGCAGCCCGGCAAGAGTGATCCGTAAGCTCTCCGTCGAAGATCGGGCCGGGCTGAAAAGCTGGGCTACGAAGTACGTTGCCAATGCGGCATACTGCCTGAAGCATGGTATCAATGTCGGGGGACCGCTGCCGTCTTCGTAGCCAAAATTGGGCTTTTGGGCCGCCGATGAAAACCGTCAAACTGGCTCTGTATGCCATGGCCACCCGCTTTGAGTTGGTGTTGCATGGGGACGACGAGACGGATCTTCGTGCCATCGGGGAAGATGTGCTCAATGAAATTTCAGCTCTTTCGGAACAGTTGAATTTTCACTGCCCGGACAGCGAAGTCAGTCACATCAATACCCATGCCTCGCTTGGCCCTGTGACAGTTGAGCCTGGGTTATTCCGTTTGCTTCAGGAGGCTAAGCTCATCCACAAACTGAGTGGCGGTGCGTTTGACATCACGATCGCTCCGCTGATGAGGTGCTGGGGGTTTACTGATGGGCCGCGCCTCGTGCCTTCACCTCGAGCCTTGGCAGAGGCGCGGCAATGTGTCGGAATGGATTGGGTTCACCTGGACGCGGACAACTTCACGGTGCAGTTTGAGCGGTCCGGCGTGCTGGTGGATCTTGGAGCGGTCGGCAAGGGGTACGCCCTGGAAATTGCCAATGAGATTTTGCGCGATGTGGGTGTGGTAAGCGCCTTGATTCATGGTGGAACAAGCTCGGTCTGTGCGATCGGCTCGCCGCCGGATGGGGAGTTTTGGAACATAGCAATCGAGCATCCTGATACGGCTGTTCCTGACCATGAAAGGATTGTGGCCTTGGCCAAGTTACAGGATGAGTCGTTTAGCGTGTCTGCTGGCTGGGGGAAAGCATTTGAAGAAAACGGGGTTTCTTACGGTCATGTCATGGATCCTGGCCTTGGCCAACCGGTGCAAAACTCCCTTTTGGCTGCGGTGGCGTTACCAGGCGGAACGGCTTCCGACGCCTGGTCAACCGCGCTGCTCGTCGCGGGGGCCGCGGGGGCCGCGGCGCTTAGCCAAGCGTTGGTTGGCTCTCGCTCACTAATCATGCTGCCTTCCAGCGAATCTGGATACCGACTGACCAACAATGGTTTTGATATGCCAGAACGATGAATTTGCTTTGCGTCGACTCGGGCCTCGCGCAGACTGTCTGCCGCTCGGTAGCCGAGTTTTTCGGGCCCATAGCTCAGCGGTTAGAGCAGACGACTCATAATCGTTTGGTCGGGGGTTCAAATCCCTCTGGGCCCACCATTCTCATCGTGAGCCCAGCCAAGGATCAATTAATCTTCGACGATGGCTGCGGTTTCTGCAGTAGAAGCGTTCGTCTGCTCCTGCGACTTGATTGGTTTAAGACCATTACGCCTGTTCCCTTATCCGCCGCTGGCGATCTCTTGGCAAGGAACTCCATCCCGCTTGAGGCCATGATGAACGCGATGCACCTTGTGACCCGCGACGGGAGGGTGTTTGCCGGCGTGGAGGCGGTTCGGATGTTCGGGACAAGGATACCATTGCTGTTCCCCTTAGCTTTTGCGATGCGGCTTGGGTTTGTGATGCGCTTGACCAAGTGGGTATATAAAAAGATCAGCGGCAATCGATACGCGATCTCTCGCAGGCTGAAATGCGAGGGGGAAAGTTGTTCTTTGAACCGAGACAATTGAAAACATTGCCGCGCTTTCTTTGCGTTGGCACACTCCACCGCGAATGAGGGAATACTTCCTGGCTTGGACAGAATCATTTGAACAATTTGTTTTGGACGTGATTTATGGCCTGCGCACCGGCAAGCGTGCTGCTTTGCTTCGTGCTGTCCTTTATTCGTTTTCCAAGATTTTCATCGTTGCTGTCAAAGCTCGGCGGCTTCTTTACAGTGCGCGCATCCTGCGTGACTCCACTCTGGGCGTGCAAGTGATTGCAATTGGCAATTTAACGGCTGGCGGCACCGGTAAAACTCCAGTGGTGGAGAAGTTTGCAAGGGAGCTACAGGATGCCGGCCGCACTGTGGCCATCCTTAGCCGCGGGTATCGATCGAAGCCGGCGCCTTTGCACGAACGGTTCATGAACAAGCTTCTGTTTCGTGAGGATAGCACGCCTCCAAAGGTTGTGTCCGACGGCAAGTCACTGTTGCTGGATTCGGAGACGGCGGGGGATGAACCATACATGCTGGCCTCAAACCTCAGGGATGTTGTAGTGCTGGTGGACAAGGATCGCGTCAAGGCGGGGCGTTTTGCCATTGATAAATTCGAATGCGATACCCTGCTGCTTGATGACGGGTTCCAGTATTGGAAACTGAAGGGGCGGCGGCGCGACGTGGTCTTGATCGACTGCCAACAGCCGTTTGGCAACAACGGAAAGCTTCTTCCTCGCGGCACCCTTCGTGAGCCGCCTTCGCACCTGTCCAGAGCTCACATTGTGTTCATCACCAAGAGCGATGGCAATACTAGGGAGTTGCGGGGCAAGATTGGCAAATACAATCCCTCGGCAAGCATAATCGAGTGTGTCCACAGCCCTCTTTATTTTGAGGACGTTTTTACTGGGGAACAGTCCGGGCTGGAACTTTTGAAAGGGAAGAAAATTGCAGCACTCAGCGGGATCGCCCTGCCTGCCAGTTTTGAAGAAAGCTTGATTCAATTAGGTGGAGACCTGGTTTATACGAAGCGCTTTGTGGATCATCATCGCTTCACCCAGCAGGAAATTCTTAACGTAATCAACCGCGGGAAAACCCGGCTGGCGGACTTCATTGTTACCACGCAAAAGGATGCCGTTCGCTTCCCAAAAATCGATAGGCGCGACCTTCCTATTTACTTTATGCGTGTGGAAATAAAGATTTTAATGGGTGCAAAGGATTTTCAGGATTGTGTTCGCCAAATCTGCTTCCAGTAACGCTGTGAATTCCCTGTTTTCCCTCGCGGCAAGGACGTTTGTTGCTATTGTCCAGTGCCTGCCATTATATGGGGTGGCGTTGGTTGGCCGTGCTGGTGGGTTTTTGTTTTATTATTTGGATGCGAGACATCGCAGGGTTGCTGTGAATAACCTGTTGGCTTGCCTGAGTAATTCTTATTCAAAAAAAGAAATTCTTTCCCTTGCTCGGGAAAACTTTTGTCGTATTGGGGAAGCGTACCTTTCTGCTTTAAAGACTGCGGCCATTCCTGAAGAAAAAATGGGCCCTGTGTTGTCTATCAAGGGGGAGGAAAATCTAAACTTGGCCGTGCGGCCGGACGGGTCTCTGCCCAGTTTTTTGTTTACTATCGGGCACTTCGGAAATTTTGAGTTGTATGCAAAAGCAGGCGTGTTCGCACGGGGTTATGAGATATCCACCACCTATCGTGGATTTAACCAGAAATGGCTGGATCGCTTGATCTTATCGCTCCGTAACAGATCGGGGTGTAATTTTTTTGAACGTCGTAGGGAGGGAGGAAAGCTCAGGTCATTCATGAAACAGCCGGGAACCATCACCGGGTTGCTGGCTGACCAAAGCGCAGGCAGAAGTGGCCTGAGACTCCCTTTCTTTGGTCGCCCCTGCTCTGTCACTCCCGCCCCGGCAATATTCGCCCTACGCTACAATCTGAACCTGCACGGGTGCTTGTGTCGCCGGCTTGGCTTGGGCAGGTGGGAGATCGAGCTTTATCCCGAGATTCCCTCCCGGCTAAATGGTCTCGCGCGTCCGGTCGAGGACATCATGTCTGACATTAATGCCCAGTATGAATTATTCATTCTGGAAGATCCTGCGAACTGGTTCTGGGTCCATAATCGTTGGAAAAACCCGGATCATGCAAAAAAAAGAGGCTTCTCTTCGGATGCCTCAGGGACTTAATTTTGTGTCTTTAAAAGCCTACGAGGTTCTCATCGGCATGATGACATAAAGAAATGGGTGGTTAACCTTGACCACGCCCGGGCTAAGTTGGTCGGTAAATTCAAAGTGCACCTCTTCCTCCTCCAACGCTTTTAGTGGGTCTATAAAGAATTGGGGATTGAAGGCGATTGATGTTTCCTCCCCTCCGTATTTGATGGCCATCGTTTCGCGGCTTTCTCCCACTTCTGGTGAATTAGCGGTAAACGTAAGGTTATTTTCGGAAAATGTCAGTTTTACTGAGTTGGCTTTTTCGCTGGTCATAATTTCTGCCCGTCGTAATGCGTGAAACAACTCATCCTTGTCCAAGGTAACTCGATGCTTGGACTCCGATGGGATCACCTGTTTGTAGTTGGGATAGGCTCCCTCTACCAGTTTTGAAACAATCAGTGACCCAATACCTTTTTTTTCTTTCTGCCCAAATGACACCTGGTTCTCTGTTATTTGAATTTCCACATCTCCCTCATCCCCAAGCAACCGGCTCAACTCTTGAATCGCCTTGGTTGGCACAATCACTTCCAAAGGATTATCATTTGGTAATTCCACTTCTTCTTCTGCCAACGCCAGTCGTCTCCCATCTGTTGCGACCATCGTCAGTTTGTTCTCCTTAAAACTCAAATAAAGTCCATTTAATACATACCTGTTTTCGTCGGTGGACACCGCAAAAGAAGTTCTGCGGAGCATGGTCTTGACCCTGACCTGCGACATTTGAATCGTTGTTTGTCCTGAAAAGTCAGGTATTGGAGGAAACTCCTCTGCAGGAAGTCCGTTGACTCGATACGCCGAGGAGCCGCTTTTGATTGAGCATTGGTTATTTTCCACTTCCAACTCAATTTGTTTTCCTCCCACCTCCCGGGCAATGCTGAGTAGTTTTTTAACAGGTATGGTAAAAGATCCCTCGTTCTCCACCTTGGCATCAACCGTTTTTGATATCGTTACATCAAGATCCGTGGCTGTCAGTGTCAACCGATCCCCCGCCGCTACCAAAAGCACGTTGGAAAGAATAGGAAGCGTAGTCCGGGTGGAAACTACGTTTTGAACAGACAGGAGACCTGTGATGAATTCCTCTTGACCAATTGTCAGTTTCATCTGCGGGGGGATAATATAAGTCTCTTATGTGAAAAGGAATCCTATTATTAAGTGGCGTGAATATGTGGATAAATAAGTGAATTCAATCCTTTAACGGTATAAAAATCAGTTTAGAGAGGAAAAAGGAGTGCCAGTAATTGCGTTGCCAAATTATGAAAGTAAGTTTTATCCATGGCATAGGCAATTCATCCACAGGAAATAAGAGGGAAATTCACCCCGGTCGATTATTCTTAACAAATTCAGGGAACGAGTCCAAGACGAGATTTATTTCTTCATCCGTTGTTTCTCTGCCAAGGGAAAACCGGACGAGGGAATTGGCTTCATTGTCACATCTCCCCATCGCGGAGAGGACATGTGAGGGATTGAGTGAACCGGCGGAACAAGCAGAACCGGCAGAGGCACATATACCATCCAAATCCAAGGCGGCAAGGAGGGTCATGCTGTCAATTCCAGGCACAGTGAAACTGGCCGTGTTGGCTAAACGCTTGGCCTTAGGGCAGAGATGATTAATCCCTTCAAACTCACCCAATCTAGAAAGCCGGCTTGTTAATAACTCAAGTTTGTTTCGTTCAAAAACCGGGGAAGGAACAAACCTCTCGATGGCTTCCACCAACCCAGCGATTGCAGCTAAGTTTTCCGTGCCGGCCCGCCGCTCATTCTCGTGCCCGCCACCGAAGAGAATTGGATCGGGTAACAAAGGAGACTTTATAAAAAGGGCACCACTTCCTTTGGGTCCATAAAATTTATGCCCGCATATGGAAACCAAGTCGGCGTTAAACTGATGAATATTTTTAAAAGGCTCCTTGCCAAACCACTGCACTGCATCGGTGTGAAAAAGAACACCCCGTTGCTGGCAGATCTCTCCCAACTCAGCGACCTGTTGAATGGCACCAGTTTCGTTATTTGCAGCCATCACAGAGACCAAGATTGTGTCACCTTTAATAGCATTAACTAAATCTTGAGGAGCCACCCTCCCTTCGGCATCAACCGGGAGTGTGGTAAGTGAGAAACCCTCTTTATTCACAAGATATTCAACAGTATGCAAAACAGCATGATGCTCAACGGCGGAGGAGATTAAGTGCCCTCCTTTTGACTTCAAAAACCTTGCCGTACCGCAGATTGCCTGACTAACGCTTTCAGTGGCACCACTGGTAAAAACCACTTCGCCTGCCTTGCACTTCCAAACCCGAGCCACCCGCTCCCGGTAGTCGTCCAGTTGAGCGCGAACTTTCCTTCCAATTCTATGAATACTTGAGGGATTTCCGAAAAATTCTCCTAAAAAAGGCAACATCGCCTCTTTCACTTCCGGGTCAAGCGGTGTGGTGGCATTGTAATCAAGGTAAATCGTTCTCACACGCAGTTTCCTAACTAAAAAGCAACAAAACAACAACAGTAATACAGAAACAGAGAAAAAATAGAGAAACCAAACAAAAATGAAAAAAAGCAGAAAAGAAAGGAGACGAGAAGAGAATAAAAATAGGATAATTACATAGTTATTCAGATAGAAAGTTTCCCCGGGGTTTATTCACAAAGCAGCCGGCAAGCATCACTTTGCGAAGCTTCATAAAAAGGGCATTTCTAGACGGAAAACGAGGCATCAATCGCGTCACGGGGAACACCAGCCATTATTTTTTCCAGCACAAGATCGGTTGTGACGCCCTCAGCTTCCGCCTCAAAATTAACAATCAACCTATGACGCAGGGCAGGCGGAGCAACCGCTGCTACATCATCAAAGCTCACATTGAAGCGACCATCTGTAAGTGCGCGAACTTTGGCACCAAGCAACAAAGACTGGGCTCCGCGAGGGCTGCTTCCGAACCTAATAAACTGGTTAGTGATGTCCAACGCCGTCTCCGAGTTTGGATGTGTGGCAAGAATAAGCCGAACTGCGTAGTCCTTCACATGAGAGGCAACGGGCACTTGCTGAACAAGTTGCTGTAATTCAATTAGCGTCGCACCATCAAGGACCTTCGATATCTGTACCGAGGCGTTCTCTGTGGTGCGGGTGACAATCTCTGAAAGTTCCCCAGCTGTTGGATAGTCGACCAGCAGCTTGTAAAAAAATCGGTCGAGTTGTGCCTCCGGCAACGGGTATGTGCCTTCCTGATCGATTGGGTTTTGTGTGGCCAAAACAAAGAACGGGAGGTCAAGTTTGCGAATCTCGCCACCAATCGTGACGCTGCGTTCCTGCATGGCTTCCAGCATTGCCGACTGGGTCTTCGGGGTGGCCCGGTTGATCTCATCCGCCAAGATCAAGTGGGCAAAAATCGGCCCGTGCTGAAACTCAAACGCCCGTTTTCCGTCGTCAGTTTCATGCACCATATTGGTGCCGAGAACATCCGCCGGCATCAGGTCGGGCGTGAATTGGATGCGGTTGAACGACAGGTCCAAAACATGGCTTAACGTTCTTACCAATAGTGTTTTACCTAAACCAGGAACTCCCTCAAGCAGCACATGGCCATTTGCAAAAAGCGCATTGATAGTCCCTTCTACAATCGCATCCTGGCCAACGATTACCTTGCCGATTTCTTCCCGGAGGCTCTTGTACACCACCCTAAATTTTTCAATTTGTTCCTTGGGGTCCATATCTTTCTCCTTGTGCCACCCGCCAGGCCAGACGCTATTCCTTCAAGTCGTCAAAATAGTCACGCACGGAGTCACGATAAGCACGGGGCACCTTGTCTTGATTCAAGGCGTTGCGGGCATCCGATTGGGCGGCCGTCACCGCTTCCTGAAATTGCACCTTACTGCTGCCTTTGATGTTCACTCCGCGCAGCGTGATGCTAGGCATTGGGCCCTTGGGGTTGATTTTCCCTTTTATACGGGTGGATACCATATCATCCGGCACTTTGGCGTCTCCGCGGTCTGTGTTGCCTCTGGCATCCATTTCAGGCCGTGAAAAGCCGGAGTTGTCCCAACGCTGCGCGAAGTCATCCGGCGAGAGTTGGTAGCTATCATTCCCCCAAGTGCCGACACCGCCGCCGGGGGTTTTACTGCTGGGGCCAACACCAGGTACTTTGCAGGAGCCAAACGACTGACTGTTGCCTACGGCCAGTTGTGCCCTCTCCAGATTTTGCAGCGCGGCCATCATGCTTTCCATGTCCCCCAGTTGCTGCAGCACCTTGTTCAACTCTTTAGCTGCCTCAGCCAGCGACTGCGAAGCCCCTGACCTATCCCCCTCCTTGGCTTTTCCCTTTGCATCGGAAAGGCACTTCGAGCACTCGCCGAAAGCTTCAGCCGGGTCGAGGGCCTCCTGTAGTTCCTGAATCATTTTCTCGAGTTGCTTGGGCGTCAATTGAGCCGACTCCAACTGTGCCATCATCTTTTGCAGCGACTCGATTGCAGCCGGCACTTGGCCTTTTCCGAGTTGCTCACCGAGAGTTGTGCCGATCTCTGCCATCTGCATTTGTAGGTTCTGTATTGCCTTGGCCAAGTCAGTCATTTTCTGCAAGTCCTCACCGGCAACATCCATATTCTTTAGGAATTGATCAATATCACTGGACTCCAGCGCTTGGAGAGCCTCGTCGATATTTGGCATTTCCAGCCCCATTTGTTCGGCCATTCTGGCCAAGTCAGCCAGCGACTGTGCCAACTGCTGGCGCCCCTGTTGCCCCTCCGGCGAGCTGGCGTCCGGTAAGCCAGCGGCGGCGACCTTCAGGGATTCCATTTTATGCTTTAGGTCGTCGAGTTGCTCAGGCTTGACATCCTTAGCGTCGCCGAGTGATTTCTTAAACTCGTCCAGTTGCTGCTGAATCGCGGCTTTTGTTTGGCGACCCGCTGCCGATGGGGTCCGCGCAGCTTGCTGCATTTTTTTGAGAGTGCGCGCTTGGCCTAGCTTGCTGGATTGATCCCGCAACTGCTCCGCCAGACTCGAGAGTTCGGCCATGGCCTCGTCTCGTACAAGTTTGCCCTTCTTAAACTCCTTCCCAAGTTCCTGTACCGACTCGAGCGCGTTCTCCGTCAGCTCACGGTGTGGAGGGCTTAACTTGACTTGCAACTTGGTCAGTCTCTCTAGGTTTTGGCCGACGTCTTCGATGATTGCCGAGCTGCGTTGCTGGTCAAGATGGGCCTTACTGCGATGCTCGGGAACAAAACCAAGCCCGACGCAGGCGGCCAACACGAGCAATGTCCAGTGGCAAACCTTGGGCAGACGAAGGGGCAAAAGCTTCTTCGGCTCAATCTCGCTTGCTGCCTTTGCAGCATCGTGAATCACCAATGCAGACCACCTTGCATTTTTTGAGGCACTGTTTGATAACTCCACTGCAGTGCTCAGGCGTTCCTTCAATCCACTTTCTCGGTCAAGCCATCGCGCGGTGTCGCTGTCGGCGAAACGTTTGGCCAAGCCGAACAGCAAACCAGCCAATGGGAGAGCCAAGCCGATGGCACCAGCCCAATGCAGAGTCGCCTGTGGAATGGGAACCAATTTGTAAACCCCCAGGGCGGCAAGCCACAAACAAACGCCAATCAACAGCCCAAGCCACATATTTTGCCATCCTCTTTGCAACTTACGGCGGTTCGCGGTGGCTCCTATTTTGGAGTCAATGACTTGGGTTTCACTCATACAAAGAGTGTATGCTGAGCCCCACTCGCACTTTTTACGAGAGTGAAATGAGGGTTTTCTTAATGAAAAATCAGAAACTCTAAAGAAGGCAAGAAACGCCGATTTCCAAGGATTAACCCTCGGCAGGCAATTTCAGATGGCGCTTTGTCAGGACTTTTTTGGTCTGTTCCTTGCGGAACATGTCATAAATTTTACGGTACTTGGGAGACTTCACGCCGAGGATTGACACGGCCAACAGTGCAGCGTTGATCGCTCCTGGCTTACCAATGGCCAGGGTGCCCACCGGCACACCGGCTGGCATCTGCACGATCGACAGAAGTGAGTCCATGCCCTTGAGGGAGGCGGACTCCATCGGCACACCAAGCACAGGGAGCGTAACTTTGGCGGCGATCACACCCGGCAAATGCGCGGCTCCGCCGGCCCCGGCGATGATCACCTCGATACCTCTTTTTTCGGTTGTGGCGAGGTATTTCATCAGCGCATCGGTGGCACGGTGAGCCGAGATCGCCTGGGCTTCCCAGGGGATGCCGAGGTCGTCGAGTTTCTGCGCGGCATGGGACATAACGCCCCAGTCCGACTGGCTTCCCATCAGGATGCTGATCAAAGGTTTCTTAACTTTTGCTGCCATAGGATATCAAACTGAACAATTCAATGGGCAGCGAGTAAACTTTACCAAGCACCAAAAATCAAACCTGTTTGCGCAGATTGCTAGGCCAGATTTAGTGGTCGCGCTTGAGCAGATAATCGGCCAACGCCTCCAGGGCCAACGCTTTGCCTTTTAACGGCTTAAGAGCAGCATAGGCCTTGGCCGTCAGGTCAGCGGCGATCTTGCGCGACTTGGTCAAGCCAACAATCGACGGATAAGTCGCCTTTTGCACCGTGGCATCCTTGCCGGCAGTCTTGCCCAACTGCTCCGACGACTGGGTCACATCGAGGATGTCGTCGATCACCTGGAAGGCCAGGCCGATGTGGTAGCCAAAATCGGTCAGCGCCTGCAGTTGACGCGGTGTAGCGTTGGCCGACATGCCGCCGAGCCTCACCGAGCAGGTCAACAGCGCGGAAGTTTTGCGCTCGTGAATGTAGCGAAGTTGTGCGCGCGTCACAGGCTTGCCTTCACCCTCGAGATCGGCCACCTGGCCGGCGATTAGTTGCGCGTGCCCGGCCGTCTTGGCAAGTTCGCCAACATAATCGTTCTGCCTGTATCGCTTGGTTGACCTGGCTTGGTTGGCCAGATCAAACGCCAAGGTTAGCAGAGCGTCGCCGGCGAGCACCGCAATGCCTTCGCCGTAAACGACGTGGTTGGTTGGCTTGCCCCGGCGCAAGTCGTCGTCGTCCATCCCTGGCAGATCGTCGTGGATCAGGGAGTAGGTGTGGATGCACTCGACGGCCGAGCCAAGAATCAGCGAGTCGCTGGCCCTGCCGCCGCACGTCTCGGCGGCGGCCATGCAGAGGATTGGCCGGAGCCTTTTGCCGCCGGCGAACATCGAGTAGCGCATCGACTCGTGCAGCGTCCTCGGCTTGGCTGAAGCCTTGGGTAGATGTTGGTTCAGCGCGGCATTGACCAGCTTCACGCCTCGGTCGATGTAGTGCTTAAGTGAGAATAAACTTGGCTTGGCCTTTCTGTTCGGGGAAACCGGCACCCAGCGGTTTTAAGCAAGCCTCACAAGTCTCACAAGACAGGAATAGGGTAAAGACACGCAAAAAGGCGACATAAAAACCTTGAATTGCAAGGCGGGGAACGGGTCTAATTCCTTCAGTTAAAGGACACGCATAATGAAAACAAAAATCACCCTCGTTGTCGGGCTGGCTCTAGGATTATTAAGCGCAGAAAAAATTTACGCTGAGCATAAATCCTCCTATTCGAGTATTTATTCGCCCACTCTAAAAGCCAAGACGCGCAAGCCCGACCTGTTCGGCAAGACCCGCACAGAGTACTTCACTAAATACGGCGAAAAAGTGGGGACTTCCGAAGCTCGCAAACCGGATCTGTTCGGCAAGACAAAGACCACTTTTAAAGACAAATACGGCAAGACTTTGGGGGCGACCACCGGGCAGAAGCAGGATCTGTTCGGGAAAACCAAGACAGTCATCGAGGACAAGTATGGGAAAATCCTTGGAACGGCG
>Ga0315328_10000486_pt1 | contig 17174 bp, 11 predicted proteins | sample M120032315metaG_FD_203462 | JGI IMG/M metagenome (GOLD analysis project Ga0315328, IMG submission 203462) | Ammonia-oxidizing marine archaeal communities from Monterey Bay, California, United States - M1 200m 32315 | ecosystem: Environmental > Aquatic > Marine > Intertidal zone | place: USA... | reverse complement strand
CTCTTCGACGACCACTCGAGGGGTGACACTCTTCCTATCTGTGGTATCTGGGCCACCGGGTGGCAGTGTCATGATTACCAGAGCCGCCGCAACGAAGGTCACAGTGTCTATCCACAGCGCCGTCTGGATGCCGTAGATGGAGATAGTCAGCCCACCTATCGCTGAACCCAGCCCCAGTGCCACTGACCATCCTCCAGAGGCCAAGGCATTGGCAGTCAACAACTCCTGATCGTCACAGATGTTGGGAAGATAGGCGTACTCAGCGGGGTCGAAGACCGCTCTAGCAGCCACCATCACCACCGCCAGTACATACACCGATGTCAAACTCCCAAGCAAATCTAAAGCAAGTACGAAAACGAGAACAATCAGAGAAGCGATGTTAGCACCCAGCATGAGCCCCTTGCGCGAATATCGGTCCGCCAGCATCCCCGTGAACGGGGTTACTAGGGCCAGCGCAAAACTCCTCGAGGCCATCACACCGGCTATCGCCAGTGGCGAGTTATCAGTGGCCTCTCCAGCGAGGATGAAGAGGGCGATAACGGTGAACCAGTCGCCGATGAACGAGATTTCGTTCGCAACGAATAGGCGGCGGAACGAGGAGTTCCTTCTCAGCAACTCGATGTAACCTACACCACTCATGCCCATGCGCGTGGTTCGGACACTATGATTCTCGCCCTTGTATGAGAAGCCCTAAGTCCGTCCCGCCAGCGCCACTCGCATGGTCGAGGAGCGACTAGTCTGGATGGACCTCGAGATGACTGGTCTTGAACCGGAAGAGAACACCATCATCGAGATTGCCACCATAGTGACCGAGGGTGACTTGACTGTGGTCGCCGAGGGGCCTGCTTTCGCGATTTCGCAGCCCGAGTCAGAACTGGCTAAGATGGATGATTGGAATCTCACACACCATACCGAAAATGGACTTCTGGACAGAGTCAGGAACCATGGAATTCCAATGGCCGAAGCCGAGGCACTGACGATAGATTTCCTGCGCGAGCACTGCATCGGGGGAATTTCACCACTGTGCGGCAATACAATTGGTCAAGATAGGCGCTTCCTACGACGATATATGCCCGAGTTGCATGATTTCTTCCACTACCGCAGCGTCGATGTGACCTCAATCAAGCAACTGGTCGACAGGTGGTATCCCAATCTTCCCCGTGCGACTAAGCCAGCGGGGCACCGGGCACTCGACGATATCCGAGGCAGCATTGCTGAACTTGAGCACTATCGCGAACATATCTTCCGCGAACAACTCTGATATAGAAAATTCCGAATTTCGTGGCCTACCATCCAATGGGGAAACCGCTCCCATTGGTCAGCACCACGTTGACTGCGAAACCCCTCCTGTGGAACGCAATCAGTTCGAGTCCGTGAATCAGATGTCCCGTCACGGCTCTGCCGATAACAGGGAGGCCATCGTCTGGAGTCAGTTCGCGACGCTCGCCCTCGATACCATCAAGCCACGGCAGCATACCTTCGGGCGAGTAACGAACGCCGAGAATCATGTCACAGCCCTCAGTCCACTGAGCAGACTCGGCGTCGGCCCCACTAGGTATCGCAGGAGCGTTCGGATGAGTGTGCAACCAGTGCGAGAAACGCCCTCCTCTCACCCCCCTAGATTCATCGAACAGACCATCCATCCACTCCTCGGGGACGTGGTGGACAGAGTACGAGTCACCTCGATTGACTAGATGCGGTTCACCGAGCACGAAGCCTTGGCCAGAGAACAGACCGTTTTCGAAATCAGCCCCGCAGTAGGTCTTCTCGACCTCCTTTGAGTGAGGGAGGTCTGGGTTCACGTCCAGCCCCACGAGTATCTCGTCAGGCAGCGACTGAAAGGTCCAGTCGAGTATCTGAGCCAGAGTTTCTACAGGCATCAAGATATGCGCTGGATAACCGTCTCTGCTCTCGAGCGACTGCTCGTTGTACTGAGCGGCGGCATAGAGCAGCCATTCGGCGACCATGCCTACGGACTAGGGCCGCTCGACTTGAGTTCGACGGCTAGCCACCAGAGATTGTGACGTCGAGCACCACGTGATCCCAGTGCGGCGCGTAGCTCTTTACCCTCAGCGGTTTTGCCGTATCAACCGAGAATTTACCCTTTATCTCACGTAGAGATTCAGTGACATCAGTTACCCATGCGGCGTGATTTTTAGTAGCCGCCACGCCGTGCACATGTAGCACTCCGCCGGCGGGCTTTAGAGCGGTTATAGCGAGGGCGTAACCATCCCCGGCTGACGGCAACAGACCGAGGATAACGCGGTCTGCAACCCCTTCCAGATTTGCCGCAGTGACCCGATTGTCACCAAAGTGGACGGTACAGCGTCCGGCCACCCCATTGCTCTCAAGATTCGTCTCGAGCGCTCGTACTGCGTTCGGATTCCATTCACAGCAGTGAACATGTCCTACCTGTGAGTGGACGAGCATGGGCAGCGAGTAGTAGCCAATGCCGGCGTACAGGTCGACTACAATTTCTCCGGCGCCGACCACCTTGCCCATCCTGCGCCGTTCGTTGACGTTGCCCGCCGAGAACATGCACTGAGTGAGGTTGTAGCCGTAATCCACCCCACTCTCCCGACGCAGGACCCAGTCGTCCTCACCGAGTAGCATCTCCACGGAACTCTCGCGCATCTTGCCCGAGATCTCTCCGAGCCTTGCCACCCTTTCCGACTTCAACGCCTTGGCAACCGCACCCCACAGCTCCTCCGAGGCGTACGTGTCCCACTCCTTGCGGAATGCTGAGTCCGGCAGCAGAACGACATCGGAAAACCTCTCCCACTTGCCCGGCAACTGGCCTAGGAGTGCTATGCACTCCTCATTTCCCAATCCAGTCTCGCGCAACACCTCGCCGACGGACTCGGCGAGACGGCGGTGCGGGTCTTCCCTGTGCATCTGACCATTGGCTGAAGCATTTTGGATTCAGACTTATGGCTCTGATGTTCATGCCTGCGTCTGTGCAGCGTACTGCCGTACTCCTAGTCATGCTCCTAATGGCGCCTATTGCGGCAGCTGACCCTCCTCCTGGGCAACCCGATGTCGTGAACGACATCTGCTCTACATGGAATAGTGCCAATGGGGTCTGCGACGACTACGATTCTTCGTTGGACCAGACTCCCGGTCAGGAGTGGATGCGGAGTTCCGTCGAAATAGGCATCGAGGACGCTGAGATGGTCGAGATGAAGGTCGGACTATCAGTTCATGAGATGTCGAGGGACGATTTGCAACTCAGTGATCTCGACCTCGAAGGCGACAGCGTCCCATGGGACGGGATTCCTGCAGATTACATCCGCAACTACCAGAGTCTCCCTAGAGGTGGCGGCGACACCGTGTCAGATTTAATGCTGGAGAGGATTGAGGAGATAATGGAGGAATTCATCGACATTAACTTTCCCAATGTCAACACTACTACAATAACCACTGTCTCAGAGGTCGATTTCAAGTCACAGCCGGACGCTAGTTGCGTCTATGATTCTGATTACGATTCGATAGATGAGGTCAATGGCTTTGACAACGACCCATTCCAGCCACCGCTGTGTTTCGAGGTCGTGTTACAGATGGAGGTCGACACCAGCGCTTTCGGCCTGAAGCCAGAGACCTCCGACATCAACCGAATGATGCAGGGCATGCTGACCATGGGGGCGGTATTGACTTCCGAGTTCAACGCCACCTCGCCGATGGGTCATTCGGTCGAACTCTCGGTGGTACCGCCCAGTTACGCCGACGTTAGCAGTGTCGAGTCCCCCGGTTTGACCAAGACGATATTCCGCGACGGACATCCTCAGACATATTCCATCATTGCCGTCGATAACACCCAAGTAGTGACCGAGGCGGCCCTCGACTCGGTCAGACTTGTTTCCAAGCTCGTTCACAGGTCGATTACCACCCCAACCGCGAGCATCGACCCGAGAGAACCCTCGCTGAAGATCGACCTGATAGTTGATGCCTCTGACACGCAGAACTCGCGATTCGACCTTGAGATTTCGATTCACTACCTAGATTCTACCACTCTAGATGACTGGGACGCCAACCTGCATGATCACACCATCGAGATTCCATGGGTGACCTCTGACGGCATCAGACTGCTTGACCAAGAGGTCGACGAGGACCTGTCCGCGATTCTTCAGGGAATACCCGTGGAACAGTTGTCTTCGGCATTCTCCGAGGCTTTGGGTGCCGACATCTGGTTCGGCGCTCCGCAGTTCGCGCAAGCTGACTCAGAAGGCGGGCTGGACTTCCGCCACACTCCAGGAGTGACCTGTGAGGAGACGCTCGAAGTCAGTTACTGCATCGAGGGCAAGGACGCCATGGATGGGACTTGGCCTGTCGTCCTCGAGACAACCTCGCAGTCAACCCCGATGAGGGTCTCTTCTGTAGTTGAGAGGATGCTTGAGAACAGTGGCGGAGACATCACCACCGTTGACATTTCAAAGGTCACCGATGAGGACCTCGCCTCGATTATGAACGTAGTCGAACTTGAACTCTCCACTGATACCGGATGGCTGCAGGACCTGCTCCCTGATGACATGCCGAGCACCGAGTTGACCCTGACCTTGCACTTACCAGAGTGGATAGAGTCAACCATTGGAGACTCATCGACAATCGTCATTACAGCCCCAGTAACAGGAGGAGGGAAGCAGGATTTCGGTTTCGCTGGAACCAGAATCTTTGACTGGAGGCATCCCATTTGCTTGGAGTCAGACCCCTGTGGGGACGATAGCCCAGACTTAATTTGCGGCTCGAACCAGAAGACCTGCGTATCTCTCGACATCGAGGTCGACATCGAGAAATTTGCGATTCGCGAGACCTCGTTCGCAGCCGAGGTCCAGTTCACCGCCGAGGTGGTGCTGGAGATCTATCGACTGGGTATCGACTTAGGCGAGGATGGTATCACCTTACACCCAGTTCCCGCCGACCTTCTAAGACGCGCCATCGTGGTGGGTGACCGCTTGCAGGGCGGGCTGCTCACTGGCTCAGACCTCGAGGCTATGTTGGACCTAGGGGTTGGGGAGCCGATAGACGTCGAGATATCCAATCTCGGGATGGAGATGCTGGGCGAGGAGTTGGAAATGCGATCGGACGAAGTCATAAATTCTGAAGGTTCGTTCGAGACCGTGCAGGACTTCGGGATGGGCCCGTACGCCATCTCTACCGACCTCCTCCATATCCCTGTGTCCCCATCGTTGGGGTTCGGCGACATCACGATGCCGAGCAATTCTGAAGTCGGTGACAGCGTCCCTCTCCGCTTCGGCTTCAGCATCGAGCGCACCGTCGTCACAGCTGCACTCAGGGGCGATGACATAGACATCAAGGCCCAACCTGCAGCCATCGGCTTCGTCATAGCCAATCAGATGGCCGCGGCCTTCGGCTCACCGATTCTGACTAATTCAGGAATTCAAGTGGAGGGTGCGGAATTCTTCCTCGAAGTTACGCCGCTGATGGAGCACACAGTGTTTGGGACTATCCGCTCTTCTCTGAGGATGGAGGTACACATGCCGAGCTCGGTCAGATTGCTCAGCTTTGAGAGTCAGATGGGTCTCGGCGAACTGACCGAGGTCGACGGCAGGCAGGTGGTGATCTACAGGACCCCGGTATGCCCCGAAGCGACGACTTGGGCGCAGTGCAGCATGAATTCTGACATCGTGTCGTATTCTGTTGAAGTCACCTGGATGTTCGTGCTAGGTGAACTCGCTCCATACCTATTCGTGCTGCTGGTCTGCCTAGGGCTTCTGATTAGCAGACGCAGGAGACTCAAAATGGATAGTAACGAGAAGAAGCAGGAAGAGTTCTCGGCTGAAGAGCAGAAACTCGCCGAACTGGCCATGGAGTCTGAGTTCGGTAAGTTGGACGACAAGATCGTGGTCGTCGATGAGGCGTACTTCGAGGAGGATGAGGCGGAAGGGAAGTCCAAGGAGAGCGAGGACGACTGGTGGGAGGACTAGCCGTTCAGGTGCCCGTGAATCCGCTCAGCCATCGCCTTGCCTATCCCAGGGGCCTCTCGCAGTTCCTTGACACTGGCATGCTCGATACCGCGCCTGCCTCCGAAATGGCGGAGCAGGGCCTGAATCTTCTTCGCCCCCATTCCATCAATTTCCTCTAGGGGATCTCCTATTGCACCCTTGCCGCGTCGCCTCCTGTGGTAACGGTTCACGAAACGATGAGCTTCATCGCGAGAGTGAACAAGAACTCTGCCGTGTTTGCTTAGGATCATCGGTTCGCGACCTGCCATGTGCAGCGTTTCCTCGCGCTTGGCCAGAGCAGCCACCGGGAAGCGCTCGGCTAATCCATGGCCGTCCAGCATCTTGAGGATGCTAGAAAGATGGGTCTCGCCGCCGTCTAGCAGCAACAGATCGGGCCAACCGTCCTGGTGCTTCAGCCAGCGTTCGACCACTTCAGACATCATCCTGAGGTCATCGGGCGCGTCGCTCTTTACCCGGTAGGGTCGGTACTCTTTCTTCGCCGGTCTGCCGTTGCGCAGTACGACGGACGCTCCAACACGTTCGTCACCCTGCAACTGGGCCATGTCAAAGCACACGATATGGTCAAGCGAATCGAGTTTGAGCAGCTTCGCCGCATCATCGGCGGCAGCCTGCTCAAGGCTGCCCGAACGCCTCTTCTGGTAACGTTCGACCTGCACCTCGGCGTTCTGGTCAGCCATCCCACGCAACTGAGCCAGCTCGCCACGCTGTGGCACCCTGACCTCGACGGCGCCGGCACGCCGTTCAGTCAACCAAGCCCCCATTGACTCGCCGACGGGCGCTGGGACGAGGACAGTGCGCGGGGGCTTGGTATTCGAGTAGTGTTCAGAGAGAACACAGGCAACCGAATCGGCGATATCGCCCCTGTGGATGAGTGGATACTCGAGTTGACCCTGTACAATACCGTCCTTCGCATTCAGGACAATGACCATTCCACTGTCTCCTCTGGAGGCGAAGCCGACGGCGTCGCAGTCCTGGTAGAACCTGCTGTGCACCACTCGTTGCGAGACGGTTCTCTGGACCGAGCCGATCAGATCGCGTGTTCTAGCCGCTGCCTCATATTGAAATGCGAGTGAGAAGGTATCCATATCCTTCTGTAGTGACTCGATGAGGACGCCCGCGTCACCGTCGAGGACGCCGATTGCAGCCGCAATTCGTTCATCGTACCCCGTCGCATCGATACAGGGTCCGTGGCACAGTCCGATATGCATCGCAAGGCAGCCCTGGGGCAGTAGTTCAGGACAATCGCGGATACCGAAGTGGCGACGCAGCAACTGAATCACCCGCTTGGCTGCACCGGGGTCGGCGAAAGGACCCCATCGGAGTGAGCCCTTAGGCGGGTGCCGGGTGTAGATGATGCGGGGGTGCTCGTGATCGGTCAGGGCGATGAAGGGGTACGATTTGTCGTCCTTCAACATAGAGTTGTAGCGAGGCTTGTGCTCCCTGATTAGTTGCCTCTCGAGAATCAGTGCATCGCTCGGACTCTTGGTAACGATGAAGTCGACGTGGTCTGAGTCCTTGACGAGTCGAAAAACCATCTTCCGATCGGGATTGGGCACGAAGTACGACTTAACACGAGAACGCAGGTCAGTGGCCTTGCCGACGTAGGTTACCCTCTCGTCAGCCCGCCGGAAAAGGTAGACTCCGGGCTTGCGGGGCAAGTCAAGACCAGTGGGGTCGAGCGCCATGTCGGTTGATGCGCTGTAGGTGAACGCCCATGAACCCGTGCCTTCACTCGGACATCATGCTTCCCGAGGCGCAGTCGCGAATTCTATCTCGCCTCGCGCAGTTCGGAGGCGAACTTGAGAAGGCCTGGGACGTGCCCAGAGCACTGTCCCTACCTGGTCTAGCCGAGTCACTAGGAGTAGTCAGGTCGGCCCTGCATGCGCCACTATCCTCACTCGAAGCTGAGGGGTATCTCTTGACTCGTTCAGCTCATGTCACTGGCGGTGGTTCGCGTCGCCGCATTGTCGTTCACATCACAGACACTGGCCGCAAGGTCATCTCGGAGCTCAAAGAGCCCTCGCGGGCCCGCAGAGGGCGTAGCTTCGGCCCCCTGCCTGAGCAGATTTCCCTGCACGGCAGGGACGAAGACTCAACCAGTCTATCGGACTCACTGTTCGCCGGCTCAAACGTGCTTCTAAGTGGTCTTCCCGGCGTCGGCAAATCCAGTCTCGCCCGAGCCGTTGCAGAGCAGGTTCTGAGCATGGGCTGGACCGTACGTTGGGCATCATGCAACTCCGACACTGATGCAGCGAGTGTAGGCAGGATGTGGTTGGGTGAGGACTCACCTTCCTCTCCTTCAGCCATTATTGAAGCCTCGGACGGTCCGAGGGCCCTACTAGTCCTCGACGAGGCCCAAGAACTGCATCCACGTCACGCTACAGGCGTAGCGGAGTTGCTCGATAAGGCGTCACCGGGAAACTCTTCGTTGCTCGTGGTATCCAGATCCCCTAGCCCCTTCGGGCTTCCAGAGGGTTTCTCTGAGTTCAAGCTAGAGGGACTGGCTATCGAACACGCTAGATCCCTGCTCCCTAGCGAAACCGACAGCGCCACCGCTAGCAGCGTAGCAGAAGCACTTGGCGGCCACCCCCTCGCTCTCCGCCTATGGTCGCCCGACGAAGAGGTGCCTGAGCGTGGAGTGGCGGTCCAGGAGTACGTCGAGTCCACAGTGATGCACAGGCTCAGCAACGAAGGCACGAAAACTCTCGACGAGTTTTGCATCTCACCTTCGGCTCTGAGGGTCAGTGAACTCTTCGAGGCAGATGGTTCCGAAGAGCTCGACGATTCTGCTATACTGAGGTGGAACGGCATCATGGCCGAGCCCCACCATCTGATTCGCAACGTTCGTAGGGGCTCCTGGACAGATGAACAGTCCAATGCACTGCACACACAGGCGGCTGGTAGATGGGCCACCAAGCAGGGGGCTAGGGCACGCAGGATGGAAGGCCACCACTTGGTCCACTCCGGGGAGCCCGATGCAGAATGGGTCTCCGAGCACATCCATGCCATAGCCGAGCAGGACAGCGCTGCGGCAGCCGTCCTGCTCGAGCAGGCCGTCAGCCTCAGCGAGGACGAGTCCATCAGGGAGGCAGCCGCCGACCTCGCTCTTGAGCGCGGCGAGGCGGAGATAGCCGAGTCCCACATCGAGGGCTTGAGCGTAGGTGTTGGCAGAAAGATCCGCTCGGCACGGCTGGCCCGTCTCCGCGGTGATTCAAGGTCTGCCGAAGATATAGAGGCGGACGCGTTGGAAGAGATGACCCCAGCAGGGCGTACCAAGGCGACCATCGCATCGTTGGTTCGCCGATACGACGACCGGTTGCCCGGTCGTATCGACCGTCGACTAGCTCGTGATTTGACTAGGGACCTAGACTCGATTGATGTGTCCTTTCTCCTGGAATCGGAGCGCAGCGCCGGAAGCCTAGCCCTCGATCTCATACGGCACGGCATAGCTCTTGAGACCGACAACGTCTCAGCAGCCGCGGAGGCGCACAGCGCCCTCGAATCCGCAATGGGTCCTGACCATCCTCAAATGGCAGTTCTCGACCTGCGAGCGCGCCTCTCATCACGGACTGGAGGTAGCACCTCGGCAGAGGCGCTCAGTTCGGCCCGATTGCTGATTGAGTCGAGAGATGATCTCAGCGAGAGAATCCGTCTCATCCACGCAACTCTTGAAGCTACTGATAGTCACCCGGATTGGCTCGTTGAGGCTCACGCCTCAATCGCCGCTGCGCCGTTGCGTGAGGACCTCGCAATGCACCGGCGACTGTGTGCCCAGCGTTGGTATTGGCGAGGCGTGCTCGAGCCCAACCGCAGATTGTCGCACTGGAGGGAGGCAGTTAGTAGATTCAGGACGGCTGAATGCAGTGCAGCAGCAACAGAACTCATCGGCAGAATGGCGAGAACAATCTAGATTTCCGCACCGATTAGTGTACGCGTTTCCGTGATTCCAGGAATCGATCTAACTCCTTGAACAATGCAGCGAGTCAGTTCGGCCTCGTCATCGGCCTCGATTTTAACGAAAAGGTCGTGAGGACCGAAGACTATCCACTGCCCTACTACCCCTTCGACGGCACCGACGGCCCCCCTGACATCAATCTCGCAGCCGACCTCGGTAGTGATGAGAACGAATCCGACAGCCACACTCACACCTCCACCGCAATCAGTGTCTCGGTCTTGATGATCCCTGGCACAGAGCGCATGTTGCCAATCAGGGTCTTAGCCATCTCTCCTTCGTCGGCGAAGTCTATGCGAGTCACCAGATCATACTCACCGTAGGCAACGTGAGTCTCGGTGACACTATCTATGCCGAGAAGTGCCAAATACACATCTCTCTCAAGTCCCGGCTCGACCTTAATTAGAACGAAGGCAGTACTCATTCCCAATCCTCGACGGGCATCGCCCTCGGTCACTGTTTATGACCTCTGCTGTACGTGAGTTCAGCGTCACTCACGTGTGCGCAAGGGATAACAGGAGGACAGCGAGCGGGATAGCCATGCAAGCACCTGTTTCGGTAGTTCGCAGGCGTGCAGTTGCACTAATCCTCATACTGCTGCTTTCAGCCGCTCCGCTGATTCCGACTACGCTTGGTGCTGCACCCCGTTCGACCACCGTGTGGTCGGGAACCGTGATTCTACAGGATGGCTACACGGTCGAGAGCGGAGACATACTCGTAGTACAATCTGGAACCACTATTCAGCTCGGTGACGATGAGAACATACTCGTGGCTGGAAGAATCACCGTGCAGGGCACGACCACAGCGCCGGTACTACTCGAGTCTATATTGGGCAATCACGACGGCATTGTACTCAATTCGAGTAGCAGTGGGCTGGGCTCCAAGATTGAAAATCTAACCATCGTCGATGCGGAGTACGGAGTCACCATCTATGACAGCGACCCGACCCTGAATGACCTCACGGTCATCAACGCCGACAGGGTCGCAGTCGACTTATTCGACGGCGCAGCGCCGCAAATCAACAATCTCGTCATAGACGGAGGCGGTCAGGATGTCCACGGTTTCTCCACCTCATGGCGCTACGGCATCGGACTCTCAGTCGGGGCGTACTCCGCCCCCATCGTCGACGGCATGACCGCTGACGGCCTAATCACCCGTGGGCTGAACTACTGGGGTAACTCCGGCGGCCTGTTCTCAAACCTAGAGATATCAAATATCAGCGGCTCTACACTAGCTATCGCTGCTGGGATATGGGTGGAGGACTCAATACCGTTGATTTCGGACTCCAGTGTGAGCCGTTGTGACAGTGGAATCTTCGTGCGCCACATCACCTCCGGGTGGACCACCCGACCGACCTTCGTGGGAATGACCGTTGAGGATAGTCAGTACTATGGCATCATGGTCGAGCAGTATAACCACAGCCAGTTTTCCAACGTGCCTCACAACGCGGTATTCAACAACCTCGAGTTGAGAGGGACCGGAGGGCCAGGGGCCAAGACACCTGGTCTCGCCTATGCTGCGTTTGAAGTCAATACCAGCGGGGTGCAAGTCACCAACGCACTAATCGAAGACAACGTCGCTGTCGGCTTCAAGGCCTACATGATCGGCTCCTCGACCATACTCAATGAAATCGACCTGTTGAGGAACGGCAGACTGAGCACCACTGCCTCTCTCAACGACAGGGCTGGTTTGTTCATGCGCAGCGCCAACTGGGCACCTACGATCAACGATTTAGTGGTCCGAAACTCGACGGGTCCAGGAGTTCTGCTTTGGAAGGGTGGCGCCCAAGGCGCTGACTGGGTGATAGCTGACAACGGCGCTACTGGGGTGGATATTCGCGAGTTCCACCCTGACCTATCCGGGGTAATCAGCACCGGCAATGGCGGGCATGGGGTCTCGGTCAGAGACTCCAGCAACGTTGAGTTGGCATACATCACCACATATCAGAACGGACTCGGTGCGGCACTGCCGCAACTCGGTGCTGGTTTCTACTTCGATGAGTCGAACGACGTGATGAGCGGCGGCAAGAACTCGACCTGCTTCAAGTGTACATCGATTGAGGACCAGCACGGATTCGTGGTGCGCGACAGCATTGACCTGCAACTACTATCAATTGATATCAGGGACTCCGTCAACGCCCCTACGCTGGACATCGACAACAGTGGGGCGGACCACGACGGTACGGTCATCATGGATGACATCAAGATCAATCTAAATTCGACCGGCCACGCAGTCGAGCTGTACGAGGTCGACGGATATATCCACGGCCTCGACATGAACGGCGACAACGGCGGCTTGCTGTGGGACGCCAGTGGTCAGGAGTTCTCATACCTCCTGAACAGCGTCATCCACGGCAATGCTGACTCCTGCTTCGACATGGTCGACCACAGTGGACTGTTCGCCCAAAACGTTGCTCTGGCCTGTGATCACAGTGCTCCCGCGAGCACCTCCTCCAGCTTTGTCAATTTCACTGGCTCGTGGTTCACCAGCGGATTCGCCGACAGCTTCGAGATGCTCGGCGACAGCCACCTGCGCTGGATTTCCTCAGGCGATCTTGACACACCTAATTACACTGGACAGGACAACATCCTCGATGTGATGTGGCTAGTCGAGGTCCACGCCGTCAATCAGCACCTGCTCCACATCCCACAAGCTGAATTCAACCTTACCTTCGACCAGTACGAGTCTGAGTACACCGGCATCTTGCCGTACTCTGGCCGAGATTGGTACGGTCCCTTTATCGGCGAGCGCTGGACACCGATGCAGGGCTGGTCCGATGTTAACATGGTCCACACCGGTTGCGACTACGATGGGGTCCACAACGATACCGCAGAAGTTGACCTCGACTCGGACATCTCAGTGTTTTGCCGCCTCGAGTTATCCAATCAGTCGCCATTCATCATGTGGAACTCGCCCGTGAACGAGGCGATCTACGCCAGCGGTGGTCAGGTGATCTTCGACGCAAACCAATCTTGGGATCTAGACTTCGACGAGTTGAGTTACAGCTGGACCAGCAGTATCGACGGCGATCTGCTGAGCGCGTGTGGACTGTCATCGGGCGGTAACGGGTCGTCATTCACTGCCAACCTCGCTACTCCCGTCTGCCTGTCTGACGGAGTTCACCAAATCACTCTCGAGGTATGCGACATCCAGAACCAGTGCGTGCAGGAGACCCGTGAAATTGAGCTGGTCAACCTGCCTCCAGTACTCTCTGTCGGAACGACGCCGCAAATTTCGGCCTGGGGCACGCTATACATTGGCATCACTGCTAACGTCACAATCCACCTTGGCAATACCTACGACCCGGAGGGCCACGAGCTGAACTGCTGGGTGGAGACCTCCTATGAGCAGGGCACTGGTCAGCCACCGACCCCGGCACCAGGGTGCCTCGACACAATCATCCACACCTTCCCGGGTGCACCCAACCAGTTCTCTGTGACCGTATATGCCTCAGACGGCGTCAATGTACCCGTCTCGTGGACCTTCAACGTCGAACTCTACAATGAGATACCAGTGGCACAGTTGGAGGTCACACGCACGGGAATGACATCGTCGGCAACCGTACGCCTCGATGGAACTGCGACCTTTGACCCCGAGGCTGACGGCGTCAAGTTCGAGTTCTGGAGCGACCACGACGGGCTTCTAGCCTCTGGGTTGACACCAGAATCGACGGTCGAGTGGATCGGGACTTTGTCTAAAGGAGACCACCTCCTCACGATGTATGCGAGCGACGATCGCCCTAACCACGCTGGTACGTGGAACTCAGCTACCGCCGAGATCAGCGTCTCCAACTCTCCGCCCGTGGCGCTAATCTCCAGTCCGTCCGACGGTATACTGACTGACTCCGGCGAGCTGCTAATCTTCGATGCAACTGGCTCAGGTGACTGGGACGCTGCCTGCTCCGACCTACCGGACAACGGCAGTGGACTGATCTGCAATCCCTTTGCAGATTTCAGTACCGATTTGGTTAGCGTGCTGTGGGAGAGCGACCTGCTGAGTGAGCCAATGGGGAGCGGATGGATTCTCGAGACCAGACTACCCGAGGGGGTGCATCAAGTCACCCTAACCGTCGAGGACGGCTCAGGGGTCTCGGACGTGGCTGAGATTATGGTCAGGGTCAACGATGCAGCTCCAGTTCTTGTCCTTGACTCGCCAATGTCCGACATCGAAGTCTACTCCAACTTCCCAGTGCTGTTCGACTTCCGACGCTCGTTCGATCCCGACGGCGACGACTTCACCGTCAGTGTGTACTCGGACCTAATGCTCGAACCTATACTCGAGGACAAGACGACGGACTACTGGTACAACGACTACCTGCCGGCTGGGGAGCACACGCTGCGCTTCGAGTTGACAGACTCCAACGGGATGCAACGCATCCATTCACAGATGCTCACGGTGCTCGAAACCGGTCCCGTGGCGGAGATTTCCGGTCTCTCGGAGGGCCAGTACATCCCACCGGGTGAGTCCGTTGTGCTCAACGCCTCAGCATCCTACGACTACGATGAAGACATAGTACTCTACCAGTGGGTCCTGAACGACGGAACGCTGCTGAGCGACAAGATAATCCACACTGCGAACTTCCCTCCCGGGCCAGTACGCATCGACCTGCTGGTCAAGGATTCTAGGGGTGCCTCATCTTCGACTTCAATCAACCTCACAATAGGCTCGAGCTCTCCGCAGTTGTACGAACTCGAGGTCTCACCTAGCAGCTTCGACTTAGAGGAGCCGACAACGGTCTTCATCACAGTTCGACTCGTAGATCCAGACCGCACCACTTCTTCTGTACGCGGTGAGCTGCGCGTGGGCGGGATTTCGCAAGCCCTCGAGTTCCGAGACGACGGCACAGAGGGTGACCAGTTCGCCGGCGACGGCATTTGGACCTACATATCGGTCTGGACACTGACTGGAAGCAGTGCGAGAGTGGAGGTATGGGCTCTCGACGGTGACATGGTGAGTCCGGGGCTCGTCGAAGTCATTACTATCGAGTCTCCTGAGGACATAAGCACGTTCGATTGGCTTCTGGGAACGGGCCTACCGTTCTTGATAGCGGCCTTGACTCTCGCAACAATGGCGGGGATAGCCTACGCGAGCACCCGCAGGAGGCAGATTTCGCAGGACCTTGAGATGATTGAGTCATGGTCTGGATTCGACCCGCGAGAGTTGGATGAAGATTTGGATGAAGATTTGGATGATAGAGTCAGTTAGGAGGAGGGGAAATGGGAAAAATAAATCTCAAAGACAAACTATCTCTGTTTTCAGAACACTGGTCGCCAAAGGTAATCGCAGAGATGAATGATTATCAATTCAAATTAGTCAAAATTCAGGGCGATTTCATTTGGCATAATCACGCAGATACCGACGAAGTCTTCATCGTGATTGAGGGCGAAATGAAAATCGAGTTTGAGAACGAGACTGTAGAGTTGGGCGAGGGCGATATGTATGTGGTCCCAAAAGGAGTTGAGCACAAACCCTGTGCTGAAACTGAATGCAAGGTCTTACTCGTTGAACCTCGCGACGTCGTCAATACCGGCAATACAGAAGGCGATTTAACAGCCTCCAATGATGTCTGGATTTGACACATTAAGCAGAATGCAGGATATTGTAGAGTCACTGGGTAGTCTGAGAACATAAAGTATCGGAACGTCTCCCGTCATGCGTGGAAACCGGACTGCAGGGTAAGGTTGTGCTCGTCACCGGTGGTGCTGGCGGCATAGGCCACGCCATCTCTAGATCGTTCGCCGCCGAGGGCGCGCGTGTAGTCGTGCATCACCATTCCTCGGCTGCTGCGGCTGCATCGCTAGCTGAGGAAATCGGTGGGAAAGCGATTCATGCGGATCTACGCGATGACAAGGAAGCACTATTGATGGTCCAAAGCATCGTTTCTGACTTCGGAGAGCTCGATATTTGCATAGCCAACGCCGGTCATTATCCCACCCCGTCCAAGCCACTTTGGGAGATTGACAGTGAGCGTTGGGCCTCCACCATGGACTCCAATCTGGGGGTGACAGTGAGCACTGCTCGTGCTTTCCTTGGCCACGCTGCAGAGGTAGGGAGAGGATCATTCGTTCTGATTGGCTCGACTGCAGGTATCTATGGTGAATCAGGACATGCTGACTACGCTGCGGCGAAGGGAGCCATCACATCTGGTCTGCTGATGTCACTGAAGAACGATGTCTCGCATATCGGTGGTGTACGTGTTAATGCGGTCGCCCCAGGGTGGACTGTCACACCGAAGAAGGTCGAACAGGGGGTTGACGAGGAGCTAATAGAACGCGCAACTGCGACAATGTCGCTCAAGAAACTAGCAACCCCTGAGGATGTGGCTAGCGCGGTGGTAATGCTAGCTTCAGATGAGATATCAGGCCACATTACGGGCCAAGTGATTGAGGTTGCGGGTGGAATGGAAGGGCGTTTGATTCCCTGATTTTCACTCAGGACCCCAGGGTGTAACTTGGCGAGTTAGTCCTAGCCTATGAGTAAAGAGAAACCTCAGGTTGAGCAAACCGTCGCCCCATGTGTTAATCTCGGCCTCACCGACTCTTGGGCGGTAGGGCACACTTACCTCTACAGTCTTCTTCTTGCCCAGATATCGACGTGCCCTAATCTTGAACTCCTGCGAGAGAGGCATACCGTCGTGCTTGGGGCGCACTCGCTCGTCCTCGAATATCGACTTGCGGAATACCCACATACCGCTCTGGGAGTCATGGATGCCGTACCAGTAGAGTACCTTGGCGGTGGTCGAAAGGACCCAATTGCCGAAGCCATGTACTCCGGGCATCGCACCCTCCTCTGCACGTCGCAGACGGTCACAGGTAATCCATTGCAGCTCCTCATCGAGCAGTTTACGCACCAATCCTGGAACCTCCTCGCCGGGATAGGTGCAGTCTGCATCCATGGTCACGATGACCTCGCCGGATGCTGTCGCGAAACCCGTCTTGTACGCCCTACCGTATCCTTTGCGAGGTTCGAGGTACACAGTAGCACCCTCGGCCTCGGCCAGCTCTCTAGTGCGATCGGTAGAATTACCGTCGATAATTAGAAAGTCCAGTTTGTCGCACCATCCGTCATTCGGAATGGAGCGAATAGTGTCCACAATAGCCGCCTCCTCGTTACGCGTCGGAATGACTACGGTGACGTGAACTGGTAGAAAGTCGGCCATGCTATCGAAGGCGGCGACCAAAGGCCCCGTTTTGAACAATGCGAAGCGCTGCCCAGAGGTAGTGCTCTTGAAATGCGGGCGC
>Ga0315328_10000483_pt1 | contig 17272 bp, 17 predicted proteins | sample M120032315metaG_FD_203462 | JGI IMG/M metagenome (GOLD analysis project Ga0315328, IMG submission 203462) | Ammonia-oxidizing marine archaeal communities from Monterey Bay, California, United States - M1 200m 32315 | ecosystem: Environmental > Aquatic > Marine > Intertidal zone | place: USA... | reverse complement strand
TTTTTCATCAAAAACTATTTGATCATAAATCTCATCACAGATAATGTAGAGATTGTGTTCATTGGCGACATTTATGATTTGTTTAAGAGAATTTTCATTGAATACCAAACCAGTAGGATTATTTGGACTGATTAAACAAATTGCAACAGTTTTTGATGTGATTTTACTTTTGATATCATCAATATTAGGAGATGATGAATTCAAGTCAACTGAGAATTCAATTGGAACACCTCCATGTAATCGAACATAGGAAGCATAGGGAGGATAATAGGGGCCTGGAAGTAGAACTTCATCGCCTTCTTCAACTATTGAAGAGATAACCATGTCTAGACCTTCAGAGACACCATTTGTTACTAGAATATTTTCTGAGGATATGGACAAACCTTTTGCGTTTTCTTTTTTGGTAATTCCTTCTGTTAATTCAGGTAAACCCTCAGAACGAGTGTAGAAATTTTTTCCGTTAGTAATAGCATCCACCATTGCTTGTTTCACATTTTGTGGTGGTTGAAATCCAAATTGCACAGGATCACCTATGTTTAGATAATCAACAGTTTTTCCTTGTAATTCTATTTCACGTGCAGCTGATACAATATCTCGGATTGCATATTCCACACCTGCAACTTTTTTTGATATTTTCATCACTAAGACAGATATTTAGACCCGTTAAATGCTTATTTTTTTGGACCCGTAGCTCAGCCTGGATAGAGCGGGTGGCTTCGGACCACCAGGCCATGGGTTCGAATCCCATCGGGCCCTTTTTTTAAATAATCAAGTATATTAGATATAATTTCTAGATGATTACATGAGTCCCGGCATTGGTTTGATGGATAGAAGATTAAAGATCGAAAAAGATGCAGTGTCACTTGCGATGTCTGGAGTTTTAAAAAAATACAAAACAGAGTCTGAAAAAATCAAGACATTAGAAACAAAGTATGATGATGATGCAGGAGATTGGTATGTCGCATTAGGTTGGGAAGAGAAATGTGTAATTGTAAAGATGGATTCTGTTTTAGCTGAGATAACAGAGATTAAAGAAATCACAAAATAATAAATACTAAACTAATTAACAAATGGTAAAATTATTTCAAATAATTTTTTTGCAACGATGCTATTTCCTTGAGAATTAATATGAGATTCATCAAAGAATATTGGTGGAGACATATCTTTGAAGATTGGACGTAGGTCAAAAGTTTTATCACAAGAAGTTTCTAAGCTTTTAAGATTTTTTGCTAAACCATCATAAATTTTTAGAGATGTAGGAGTTGATTGAAAATCATGTTTTTCAGTGTATTTTTGTTCATCGGGACTGAGTATTTTTTCAGAATTTGCCAATATTGGATGTAGAGTAATAATTGTAACTGTATTATTTTTTGAATTTGTATTACAGATATCTTTCATATTATTAGTCCAAAAATTAATTTTTTCTTCAATGAAATTATCATCTAATTGAGTTTTAGTTTTTTCATATCTTGTTGTCTCAATGATATAGTCAGATATTATAAATGGAGTTCTCCAGAATCTTAGATCTTTAATATTTACTCCATAATCACCTAATGTTACAGTAGAATAAATTGTTGGTCGATGAGAATCATTTCCTCCCGTATATAACAAGATCATATCAGGTTCAAAATTTTGTAAATCATTTTCAATTAGATATTTTTCAGTGTAAGAATATCCACTGTTTATTCCTGCATTGATTATTTCAATATTATTTCCATTTTCATTAAATAATTTTTGTAAATGACCAGGAATTGTTTCTTCATCAGAGAAAGAACCAGCACCGAAAGTTGTTGAACCTCCAACCATGAAAATTCGATAGGTTTCATTTGGTTTTTCTATACTAATTTCAGATCCTCTAAACCCAAAAGAATTGATGTTGTATGTTTCAGTATGTTGGTTAGGAACAAATCTCAAGATATCAGGTTCTGTATAGGCAAGAATTCTAGTATCAATACAATTTTGTTCTTGAAGTGATAACTCAGTATTATCAAATGCATCTTTTCCAATAAAGTCACATGGTTGTTCTTGATTTTCATAAATTCTAGCAACTCCTTCGATTACAAATAATGTGATTATTAATAAAATGAGAAAGAAAGTGAATTGTTGTTTATAAGAAACTTGGACTGACAATTATTTTTCACCATCAAGCATGATATAATTCAAAAGAAATGATCACCTGAAACTAATCCTGAAGAGTTAATGTGAAAATAGAATCCTTGGATATATGGATTATCAGCCTTGATTGTCATCCATCCTTCAGTTTTTAAGAAATCATTTAGATTGAAATCATAGATAGAGATTCGTTTTTCAGAGTTAGGTTTTAGGCTAAGCTTTTCACTAATCATTGATGAATCTTCAATACGATAGAAGTTTAATTCTATGTTAGCATCACGCTTATAATTTTTTAATGTTGAAAAATTTCCTAGGGCAAGTATTGGATTTCTATTTTTAAAAATTGGAGCCCAATGGAATGAACCAGGTTTATTTTCTAAGAGAGGATTTCCCATTTTTGTGTTGAAGCAGATATTGCAAGGAAGTTTAGATTTTGAATTTTTGATTCCAACATCTAAGCCAAATTTTATTCTAGAAGGTATTTTATTATTTTTAAAATCTGTGATAACATGTGCAGAAAATGTATCATTATTTGAGGTATTAGTATTTGGGACAAGTTTACTTAGATCTATTTTAGTTAATTTTTTTTCATTTTGTTTAATATCAATAAATGCAGGAAAATTAGCAGTTTTTGAACCATTTTTTTCATGTATATCAATTTTTAATGTAAAATTACATGGAGAAAAATTTGGATATATGATCAAATTCGTAAATTGTTCATTTTTGTAAAAAATTGGAATGTAAACTGATGAATCGTAATGATTTTCATTAGATCTATTCCAATAATCTGACTCGTCATTTCTAGAAGTGCAATCATAGTATGAATGAGTGAAATTTACTGAGGGAAATGATTTTTGTGTATTGCCAACTAAGAATCGAGGATAAAATCCATCAAAATTATGTACTAGAGATATAGAACCAGATTCATTCTCTAATATTTGTGAGAGACCTTCAATGTATTCATTAAGATAGATAAATTTTGTTTCAAAAGGTTTGATTTCACCAATATGGAAATCACCTATGAATTTTTTAGATTTTGAATTAGTTATGGTATATTTTATGTATCCATCTTTGTTTTTCACAGGACCATTTACAAATGAAATGAATGAATGAAGATCATCAGTTTCATGAATATCAAATCCAGTTTCAGGTACAGAAAATTCATTATTCTCATTAAGATCTTCAAGATCATTATAGATTCGTCCTAAAGTATGAACACATGTATTAAATGATTCATTATAATATTCCAGTACTAAAGCAGGATAAGGAAAGACCATATCTCTAGTGGTATTGAATTCAGTTTCTATGGAACCTACAAAATTTTTTAATTCATAATTTATTTCAGAAAGGAGTTTTGGAAGTTCTATTGTAAATGCTTTTGTGCTATCGATGATTTCAATTTTTCGTAGTAAGCTATTTCCATTTGAGTCACGCAAAGTTATTACAAGTGTAACTTCTTGTATATTTCGTTTTAATAACCAATATCCTAAAAAATGAATTGAGCTTGTGTAAGAATCATTTTGAATAACTGGAAATATTGCAGAGCTACGTAAAATAGGTTTTTTTAAGAGATTTTGTTTTTCTCCAAATTCTTGTGTAGATTTTAGATGTTTAGTGTAGCTTTTCATATTTTTATAAGAAAACAATAGATAAAATTAGTTTCTGCCTTTAAAATCGACATTTGGGGCATCATTTTGATTTGGAATAACCAAGAGACCACCTTCATGAAGTTGTTTTAGTAATTGCATAACTTCCTTCTCAACTTGGGTACGTTGTAAGCCAGTTTGTTGTGCAAATAGATCCACTAATTCAGTGACTTTTCTTTGTCCATTACATGATTTCCAAAAATCGATAATAGCTTGATTCACCATAAATCCTTGTTCATGTTCATTTGCAAGAACTAACGAACCATCTTCCTGTTTAACTAATTTTCCTATACCTTGAGGAACTGCGGTTTCATAATTAATAGGAGCAGGGGTATTTTGTGAGCCCATATTTTTCATCATTTCCTTAGCAGTATCAGACATTTTATCCATAGTCCAAGGTGGATCCCATACAATTTCTACATCAACATTGTTAACTCCTGAAACTTTTTTTGTGTATCTTTTAACATCGTCTACCATTGTTTCATGAAGAGGACATCCTTTGGTTGTCATAGTCATTTTGATATTTACATCATTATTTTCAGTAATATCAATTCCATAGATAAGACCCATGTCAACAATACTTAATGGTACTTCAGGATCCATACACTTTTTCAATGAATCACGTACTTGTTCAATGTTAACAATGTTCATAAAAAATGGAATGATGAAATGAATAAAAACTTTCTATTAATTAGCTTGAAATAATTTTTTTATCGAGTCCTCGAAAGGGATTTTTGCAACTCCTTTTTCAGTAATAATACCAGAAATAAGTTCTGGAGGAGTCATATCAAATGCGGGATTAATCACATTAATTCCATCAGGAGCAGTTTTTTTATCACCAATTCCAGTAACCTCAGATGCTTTTCTCTGTTCAATAATTACATCTTTAGGAGAACTATTCATATCAAATGTTGAAAGGGGAGCGGCAACATAAAATGGAATATTATGTTGTTTTGCCATTATTGCCACTTGATAGGTACCAATTTTATTATACACATGGCCAGTTCGTAATATTCTATCTGCACCAACAATAATTTTGTCCACTAGTCCATTTGCCATAGTATAACCAACTGCGGTATCAGGAATTAGACTGACATCAAATCCATCATGTTTTAATTCAAACGCAGTTAATCTCGAACCTTGTTGGATAGGTCTAGTTTCAGTAGCTATGACTTTAACATTTTTACCACTTTCTTTTGTTGCACGAATGACGCCTAAAGCTGTTCCATAACCAACAGTAGCTAGTGCACCAGCATTACAATGAGTCATTATAGTATCATTATCATTAAATAATACTGAGCCATTTTTGCCCATAGTTCTATTAATTTTGATATCATCATCAGCCATTTTTTTTGCAGCATCTACAACATTATTTCTGAGTTCATCAACATTAGGAGATTGTTTTGCAATATCCATGATTTTCTCTAATCCCCATGCAAGATTTACTGCAGTTGGGCGTGTTTCAAAGAGAATCTTTTTAGCTTTAGATAGGAAAATGATCAGTTCATCTTTATCATTAGTATTATTTTGTAATGCTGCTAGTGCCAGTCCAAGTGCACCAGATACACCAATTGCAGGTGCACCTCTAACAATTAGAGTTTTAATTGCATTTGCAACTTGATTATAATCAGTATATTTTACGTATTCAAGAGAATTAGGTAGTTTCGTTTGATCAATCATTATAACAGAATTATCTTTCCATTCAATAGTTCTCATAATTGTGTATTTTATTTATTTTATTTAGTTGTATTGTTTTCTAGATAATAGATTTAATTAAAAAATAGAGTTAATTTTTTCGTTCTCTTACCACACCAACTAGAGAATATAATAAAATAGCCGTTAAGAATAAAACTGCACCTAACAGTAAGGTACCTGCAGCTAAAATGGTGGTGTTTGTATTTAGTCGTCCAATTTCAATATAGTATTCAGCGCTAACAAAAGTAAATAGAATTCCAAGTCCTAAAAAGAGGATAGATGGAATACCATAGAATTTTAGTGGATGTTCTATCGAAGTATATTTGATTGTACTTATCAACACAGATGTTCCATGAGATACAGGATTGTGAGTAGAAGTATCACCATCATATAAGATAGTTATAGGCACTTCAGATATACGCAAATTTTTACTACTAGCTTTGATAAGAATTTCAGTTGAAATACCCATACCTAATTCAGAGGGTTTTATTTCAGACAACACTTGTTTGTTGTATGCCCTAAAACCACTTTGAGAATCTGTTAATTTTTTCTTTAGTGAGGCATTAGTAATTTGAGTAATAACTTTTATTCCAAATTTTCTATAACCAGGAACTTCATTTTGAATATCTAGAAACCTAGAACCAATGACGATATCAGATTCATTTTTTTTAATAGGCTCCAGCACTCGGTTAACATCTTCAATTCTATGTTGACCATCAGCATCAAATGTGACTAGAATGTCAGTATCTATTTGACGAGCTTTTTCAAAAATAGTATTTATTGCAACACCGTATCCCATATTTTTTTCATGTTTAACAACTTCAGCACCTAGATTTTTTGATATTTCAGCGGTTAGATCAGTAGAACCATCATCGCAAACAATTATCGATTTAGTGATTTTTTGTAATTTAGTGATAATAGCTGCAATATTGTGTTCTTCATTATATGCAGGGATTCCAATTGTTATCTTCATTTAGATCTGAGCAATTTTTTAGATATAAAATCTAACTGATAAATTCTACTAGTGTATTATAATCTAGATTTTATAAAATCAATTGAAGGTACAGGACTAGGATCTATTTCGTTGATTACAGAATGATATATGCTTGCAAAATCTAGGATGTAGATTAGAGATACTATTTTTGATAAAATGCTTCCTTTAACCGAATTGATTTGGTAATAGTCTATTTTATTAATTTCAAAAAATTGTTTGATTATTTTCCAACGTTCTTTGGTTTTTATGTTATCATCCTCACCTTGGATGATAATCGGATTTACAGATGAAGGTTTTTCCCAAGCTACAATACCGTTATGACATGCTTCAATGATATCCTCTGAGATTACATGAGTTTTTGCATTTTCTTGTAAGGAATTCTTGAAACGTATAGCGGAAGAACGTAATCCGTCTGGATAATATATACATGGAATACCGTTAATCCATTCAGCCAATTTTAGTGCATCATTAGAAGAAGTCAGATTATTTGAATTGATTTTAGTTTGAATTGTATATAGATATGAGATAGTTTCTTCTATATCTTTAGGAGATATTGGAAGAATGAATTCTAAAGTATTTAAAATAGAGAATAAGAATTTAACAAGAGATGACCTTGGAGAATGAATCATTTCTATGTGTTGGAAAAAAATATTATTCGTTTTACAGAATTCTCTAATGGTTCCGCCAGATGTAAAAACTGCAATTTTTGCTTTGGAGTTGTGAGCATTCTTTAAGATTGTTAGTGTTTCATCCGTATTTCCAGAAACACTTACAAAAATAATTAATGTTCTATCATCAACAGTATTTGGAAGTGCATAACCTTTGACAGTTTTCACATGGAGATTTTCTTTTGATAATATTGAGTCTATAACATCACATATTGAACCTGACCCACCCATTCCAATTAAAATAATATGATCAATATTTTTAATATTTAATTTTTTTAGGTTTTTATCTTTATAACTTTTTTCAGCAATTTCTGGCCAAGAGTCATAAACTTGAGACATTTTTTTTGAATCAAAAAATTTTAAATCTTCTAAATTCATATATGAAATCATTAACATCATCATAAAATCTTAACTACTAATAAAATTCAAAAACATACAGGAAATTCATTCAAAGATTGTCTGATATGGATTATTTTGATTTTTCAAACCAGAGCCAAGGTATTTTCATGTTTAACAAGAGACTTAAATTAGATACATCGTCTTTGAAATAATTTTCTAATTGAATTCTTTGTTCTTTTAACATAATAGGTTTAGAGATTTTTTTATAGGAAGATTCACCTAATTTTTCACGTAATTTTGGAAATGGTAGTACAAATTTTCTAAGAATTTTAAAAAGTGATTGTTTTCTTAAGATGAATTTTATTATGAAATTTTTAGGTATGGCAAGTTCAGCAAATTGATCTATATTTTTAATGTCTTCGGTAATTCCAAGAAAATTGTGAATGTCCTCTAATACTTTAGTTGGATTTTGTTTTAAATTCTCTGTAAACCAGATGCCTACATTTGTTACTCCAAATGTTTCAAGATATTTTTTAACTTGTTCATTGTAAAGACTTCTTTCTAATAGATGATTTTTTTGTGTTATTCCTGTGTTTGGAAAGTTTTTTCCAGAAGGAGGATTTTCCATTATTGCATCTCTAAATGTACAGTTTAAGTTTTCTTTGGCGATGTGACTATTATAATCAGAAAATGTTCTTTCTACAGGATCACGTAATAAAATGATAATTTTAGCATTGGGAATTTTTTTTTTAATTAATATTGATGAATCAGGATCTGATAGATAGCCAGGATTTACTTCACCAATAATTTTTTCATTAGTGATACCTGAAAAATGTTGGAGATATTCTTTTTCAGTTAATTTTTGAGTATAGTTATTTCCTCTAAAATGAGTGATGTATTTTGGAGTTGGGAGAAAAATACTCTCAAGTGAACGAAGATATCTATACAAAGATGTAGTTCCCGATCTTGGAGCACCAACCACAATGAATGTAGGCCAACTATTCAATTTTTTATCACCAATGTTTCACAATGAGTTTTCTAAAATAGTAAATGTATGAATTCATTTTTTGGTATTTTGATTTTTAAATTGATATGGTGTAGAACCGGAGATTGTGCTAATTTCTTTGTTAAAATCTTTAATTTGTTGTGGGATATCAATACCAACAATTTTACTCCAAGTTGAGATTAGTTTTGTAAAGATTATACCTTTTTGTCCGTTGTTAAGTAATTTACCATTAACGGAAGTTATCGGTAACATTGCAAAAGGGGTACCTGTGAAAAATGCTTCATCGGCATTTAATGCATCATCAAGAGTAATATTTTTTTCTACACATTGAATTCCTAATTTTTTAGCCATATCAAGTACATGTCTACGACTAATTCCAACTAAGATATTTCTTGGTTCGGGAGTGTAGAGAATATTATCTTTTACCATAAAGAAATTGGCTCCAGTTCCTTCAGCAATAAAATTATCAGGATCTAAAAGAAGTGCCCAATTATTATTTCCATTATGTTTTGATATTTCAATATTAGCCATCATATAGAATAATCTACTTCGATTTTTTATTTTTGGATCCATTAAGTTTTCAGGGATAACTTTTTGGGAAGGAACTATTGCATTAATTCCAGTTTCAAATAATTTATCCATTCCCTTAACAGTCCATTTTAATGGGAAATCAGCAATTATAACCGTGGATTTTATTTTTCCATCAAAAACATCTTCATAAATTGCTAGTGGGCCTCTACTAACGTTTATCATCAATCTATGTTCGTCAGTATTTTCAAAGAACGGCTCATTTTTTTTTATTGTCTCAAGACATGCTTGTTCTAATTCATCTATAGACAAATCTATTGAGATTTGAACAGAATTCATTGAGCGAAAAAGTCTTTCAAGATGTTGTCGCAATTTAAATTGTTTTTTACCATAAGAACGTGTCATGTCAAATACCATATCTCCAAACATTAGAGCTGAATCATAAATTGATATTTTTGCATCTTTTTCAGATACAAATTCACCATTGATGTAAACTAATCGTGACAATTCATTTTCTCCTCTTTAATAGAAAATTCTTCATAATTACCTCACATAAGAAAATATCTTCAGGTTCATCAATTTCAAAGTGTTTCCAGTATTCCATTTCAGATATTCCAATTTTTCCACCTAAACGATTATTATATTTTAATAAAATTTCAGGTTTGAACATATAGAATGAACCATTTTCTTCATATTGTTCAGGGAATTCCTGTCTTCTTGGTCTATGCATATGATCATAGTTAATACTATTCCAAATTCCTTTTTTGTTTTTCCCCCAGATGAAAAAATCACCTATTGGAGATGCAGATATCATAGAATCATAATTAAATTTATAAAATTTTTTAATAGCATTATCAATATCCAAGGATTCACGAATCGGGGATGTGGCTTGCAATCCTATAACCAGATCAATTTTTTTCTTATTTTTTTGAATTTTATTAATAGCATGTAGATATCCGTCTTCTGCAGTTGAAAAATTTCCACATAATGATTTAGGTCTTTTTACAACTTCAATTCCATATTTACGACCCAAAGATAGAATTTTTTCGTCATCAGAACTTAGCCAAACTGAAGATATGTTTTTAGCAGTTTTTGCTTGTTCGATTGACCAAGCAATCAAAGGTTTGCCACAAAAATTTTTTAAATTTTTTCTTGGAATTCCTTTTGAACCACCTCTAGCTAAAATAATAGCAACATTATTTTTCATTTTTACTCGGATAATCCATTTGCAAGCCAACCACCATCAACATAAAGATCCTGACCTGTCACATAATTGGATGCGTCAGATGCCAAGAAAATACATGGGCCAACTATATCTTCTTTTTCACCCCAACGATTGAGCATTGTTCGTGAAGTTCTAGCCATCCTTAATTTAGGATTTGACCAACTTTTTTTCGTCATTTCTGTCTTCATATATCCTGGACCAATATTGTTAACTCTTATTCCAAATTTTCCCCAATCTTTTGCAAGTGATTTTGTTAACATTTTAAGTCCACCTTTAGATGCAACATATGCAGGATTGTTTGGGAATCCTAATTCAGCATTTATACTTGTAAAATTAACTATTGAACCATTTTTCTTTTTTAGCATGTATTTTATGGCAGTTTGACTACAAAGAAATGCTGCTTTTAGATTCACATTATTTGTAACATCCCATTTATCTTCTGGATAGAATTTTTTTTCATTTTCAGGAAATGTGACACCAGCACCATTAACCAGTACATCAATTTTTTTATGTTTATAGAAAATAGATTTACAAATTTCTTCAAATTTGATCTGGTTAGTTACATCACACTCAATAAATTTTAGGAATTTTGTGAGTTTTTTTGGTATCGGCTTTGAAAGATTAATATCTATAGCAAAAACATTTGCTTCTTCTTTTGCCATACTTTCAGCCACAATACGAGCCATTCCAGTACCTCCAGCTCCAGTAACAATTATCGTTTTTTTCTTTAAAGAGAACCTTCCAGACATTATAAGAATTCAACAAATTGGCTTAATCAGTATTACGAATAATTTGAATTAGACAAATTTTTGTCTTAATTTTTTGATATTTTCTTCTTCAGAGTTCCAAATTTTCTTTTTACCATCACCCATCACTTTTTCAATTGTTCTGATAGTTGAAACTAAATGAGTTAACCCATTAGGTTCTAAAGAAGCACTTTGATCATGACCATAAAGTGTTCTACCAAGAGTGATATGTCTTTCAATTGAAGATGCTCCTAACATTACTGCGGGAATACTAACAGAGATTGCATTAGGTTCATGTCCACTATAACCCACATTGCATTTGAATTTCTTTTTTAGAATACATATCATTCTTAAATTTGCTTCTTCGATATTCATTGGATAAGCACTATGAGTATGCATTAGTTCAAATGGACATTTAAATTTTCTAAAAATTTTAACTGCGTTTTCAATATCTTTCATTGTACTCATACCTGTAGAAATGAATGTGTGTTTCTTTTCTTTTGCAATAATTTCAAGTAATTTATGATGTATTAACATGGCAGATGCAACTTTATTGTATTTTGTTTTGAACTTTTGCATGGATAATTGACTTTCAATATCCCAACAAGACACAAACCAATTAATTTTATTTTTTTTTGCATGTTTAGATATTTCTAGGAATTGTTTATTATTGAATTCACGATGTAACCTCATTTCTCTTTGAGTTGTTCCCCAAGGACTATCTAAATGTGAATCCAGAAATTCTTTATTGTATATTTTTTCTACATTTTTCTTTTGGAATTTTACTGCGTCGCAATCAAATTTTGCTGCAACTTCAATTAATTTTTTCGCCATATTAAGATCGCCCATATGATTTGTACCAATCTCTGCAATTACAAAGACTCTTGAACCTGGGAATTTGGTTTGGTTTCTATTCTTGGTCATTTTTTCTCCTATGTTTAAGAATTAATTCAATGAATTCACGAAAAGCCCCATTACCACCACTGTTATGACAAACATAGTCTGAAATAGATTTAATCTCTGAATGACCATCAGAGGGAGTTCCAGATAACCCAACAGATAACATAATTTCTAAATCATTTAGATCGTCACCGATATAAGCAATATTTTTTGGTTCAATTTTTAATTCATTTTGGATTTTTATTAATTCATTTTTTTTATTTTTAATTCCAAGAATAGTTTTGTCAGCATTAATTTTTTTTCCACGTAGTTTTACAATATCAGAATTTTCTCTAGTTAATAGGATTACTTTGATGTGATTATCATGAAGAAGTTCCACACCCATACCATCTCGGACATTAAATTTTTTTAGTGATTCACCCATGCTAGAAAAATATATTCCACCATCAGTTAAAACACCATCTACATCAGATATTACTAATTCAATTTCACGGCATTTTTTGATAAGTTTTTCCATGTTAGTATTTTTTTTGAAAGAGAGTTACATATAAGATTCAGTATTTATTCATTTTTTATTGAGAGATGATTAGACTCCAGATTTAAAATAGTTTAATAGGTTTTTTTGATTAAATAATTTCCAATTTTTTCGAAATGTGCTTTATTAGTATCTAAAAAATTTTTCATCTTTTGTTCAGATATTTTCACATCAATTAAATGTGAATCATGAAAAAATTCATGTGCTTGTATTGTGTAATAACCAAATAGATCAAAATCAATTGAATTGATTTCAAGTAATTTTAATAATAGATTTAATTCGTCAGGTTCAGGTTTTTGATTTAATGAATTTTGAATTAGTGATGTTAATTCATCAAATGAGTTCATCTTTGTTACACTAGATATGTTAGAATAAAGTACATCTCCAAAAACAATTACGGGTATACCATAAAACAATGCTTCAAACCCAGAAGTACCAACAGCAGTTATTACTAGACTACATTTTTTATATATTTTTTCACTAGGAAAAGAAGGATGAATCAATTTTACATTATTTAATTTTAGGATCTTTTTATAATATGAGATATCTCTCCAAGTTCTATTTTGACCTGGATGCTCTTTAACGTATAATTTGTATCCATCAGGTAGACTTTTGACAATTTGCGTTATGCTGTTTAATTGATCTGCATAATCAGGAGCCCCAAGTAAGAGATTTCTATCGGGTTCAACTTGTAGGGGAAAATAAATGAAATTATCATCAACAATATTTTTTTGGAAATTTTTATTAATGAAATTCTTACGTAGAGATTTTTTAAATAAATTTTTAATGGAATAAAGAAGTACTTTATTTTTTGTTCTTCCAAAATATGTATAATGTGTTTTGATATTTGAATTGCTGTTGTTAAATAGAAATTCGTATGCAGATTTTATTAGACTTAATTTTGATTTTCCAAATTTATCTATATAATCTACAATTTGAGCATTAACATTAAATTGTTTTAAAATATTACGTAGTTCCTCAAACGATTTTTCTTCTATACGAATAGCTTTAGTATCATATGAATCAAGTTTGTTTATCTTAGATGAGGCATATGTTTGATATCCCAAAAGTGAAGGATTGATTACCAATGGGATCACTCCAAGAGTTTTACATAGTTCATACAACAAATATGAATGCCTCAGGGAAGGTTGAGTTATAATTAGATAATTAGCTTGTGACTCACAGATTATTTTTTCGTATAATTTACATTCTTGCGCAACAATTGATTTTTTTTCATTTTCAGTGAATGTATAAAGTTCATTATAATGATTGAAATGTCTATCATTTTTGATTAATTTTTCGATATCTATTCCATATTTTTCTGAAAATTTTTTCAAGTATTCAAAGTCTGCAGGAATTGTAATATCAATAAAATCATGATAAAACCATTGATTTTTAAAAGTAACAATATTTTGATTTAGAAAAAAGTTTTTGGGTTTATTTGTAGTATCTATCATACCATAGATTTCATAATCAGTATTTTTTTGGATATAATGAGCTAATCCAAAATGCAGTGTAAACAGATCGATGTAAAATAATATTCTTTTTGTCAATTTGAGAATAATTTAGTTTGGTGTAAGTTTTAGTCTTTTGGATAATTCTTCATTTGCAATAGCTTTTGGATCATATTTTTTCCATTTTTCACTGACTTTCCATTGAGTCAATCCAGTTTCTTCAAATCTCTGATGAGCCATTTTTATCATTCTGCCAGTGTCATGTTTATACATAAAACGTTTTAGGGCAATTAAATCAGGAATGTTGAAATTTTTACTAACTGTTGCAGTATACAGAGTTGCATCTCCACATTCTTTCATAAATTTATCTAGAGCTTCAAGCTGCCATTGTTTTCTTATATTTTGATCTACAGTAATATCATCTTTAGTTAATTTTAGTCGTTCATCATATTGTTCCAACACAACATCTTTGTTGTTGTAGAATATTGGACTTCCAACATAAGGTGTGCAAATGAATGGGTCTACCTCTATATTATTCAGTATCCAGAAATCAACTGTTTCAAGAAGATCATTGATATCTTCATGTTCATTTCCAATCATAAATGTGGCAAGTGGTCTAAGTCCAACTTTTTTGATAACATCAACTGTTTTTTGAAGATGCATTCGAGTTTGACCTTTTTGTATATCTTGCTTAAGAACTTTGTCAGATGCAGATTCAAATCCAAATGAGATATAACTACATCCTGCATCTTTCATGATTTTTACTATTTCAGGTTTGACAGCAACGCTAGGTGCATCTCCAAGTGTCCCCCATTTTACAGATTCATTTAATCCTTCAGAAACATAAAGTTCACAAAATTCTCGAGTCCATTTTAGATTACTAGTCATATTTTCATCAAGAATGGTAAGGAAATCAATATCATACTTGTCTTTTAGAAGTTTCACATTGTCGACAGCATATTTTGGAGATGGCCACCTTGCAGGAAGTTGAAATGTATCATTATTTTTATCAGTTTCTCTTACAACAATTTCACCTTTTTTACGATCGCCAGAGCCATAGATGTTTTGTAGATCAATTCTCGACATTCCATTATGTGAACAGAATGTACATCCTCTCGGACAACCACGTTCCCATACTGCAGATGCACGTTTTTTTGATAGAAATGCATCTCTTGATATAGGATAAGATGAATATTTGAAATAGATATCTAATTCAAATAAATCATAATGAGGATATGGAACTGTATCCAGATCAGTTATCAACGCACGGGGTTCGGTAAATTTAATTTCATTAAACTGCTTTATACACAAGCCTTTAATTTTATCAAATTGTTTTGTTCCTCTATTAATTTCATCATATATGTCAGAGAATGTTTCTTCACCTTCACCAATACAAACCATATCAATTTCTGGAACCAACTGTAAGATTTCATCAGGGTTGTATGTAGACCAACCACCACCACTAATTATTGTAGTTTCAGGGAAAAGTTTTCTCGTAAATTGTATTAGTTGTTTTATTCTTCGGTACATAGTAGTTAATCCGCCAACACCAATTAGATCCCAATCTTCAGAACCAATTTCATTTCGTATAACATCCATTGGAACAAAATCTCCGCCATAATTCATTCGTATTGCGTTTAAATCCAAAATTGCCACCTGACCACCTTTTTTTTCTACAATTGAAGCAAAAATTCCAGCCCAAAAAGGAAAATCAAATGGTTTATCATCTAGTCTAACTTCAGGCTGAATTAGTAAAACTTTCATATATTGTCCCTAATTCTTTTTGATAAATACATTATCATCAAATATACAGAGTTCACACATTAATTTAATATTCGCTAAGAAATTCAACGAGTTTCATGCTTGTTATTCTAGGTCCAAAAATTGAACCGCCTTCAGTTGCATTAATAGTTGTGACTGTTTCAGGAGAACGTGAAATAAATTCTTTGAGAGCATTACTGTAGTATTGAAATATTGGATCTAAAATGCAGTATGTATCAAGATCAGGATTATGTATTTTTGGAAAAAGTTTTTGAAACGTGCTACTAGTTTTATCGATATTAAGATCATTAATCACATTTCCATGAGAAAGTATTGTTTCCCAGGAATCATCTTCCTCCCAACCATGATTAATTCCTATCAATGCCACATTTTTGCATTTTAAAATTTTCCAACTTACAAACCACGATGCAGTTCCAACATTTCCACCAGTTTGTATAGCAGGTAATCCTGTTCCATTTTTTTTAGATCTCACAATTAATGCAGATATATTATTAAATGATTTTTTTCCTTCCTGTAGATCAAAAAGTGGATGAACCCAGTGGATTTTTATTTTTGCTTCAATTGCTCGTTTAATTACTTTAGGATCTACTAGTGTGGAAAAAATTCCATGTATTTTATCCCCATATTTATCAACAATTTCATCATTAAAGAAATTAACTTCATCTTCTTCTGTATCAACTGTGACGACTACAAAATTATGAAACTTATCAGGAGTCACACCAGATTTTAATGTTTGAATTAATGCCCCATCAGTACAAACAATATATCCAGAGAAATTACTTTTAGATAAGATATCCAAATGATTATGTTTTTTCATAGATGGTCCACGTCCAATAACTATTGCAGATTTAATTTTATTATTTTGAGAATTATATTCAGGATCTAATTCTCGTGAAGAGAATTGAGTAGAAATTTGATCTAAATTTTGTGTAAAATTTTTCACATATCGTTCAAAATGATTTTTATCGAAGAAATTTTTTTCAACATTTTCAATTATTTCTTTAACATCATTCTTAGAATTGATTTTGAATTTAAAGTAAAACCATTCATCCCAACTTTTATTTTTAAATCCATCATTATTTTTTAAGTAAACAAGTTCATTTAGAGTATCTTCTTCAATAGATAATTCATTTTCATTCACAATTGATTTTTAGCAATTAAGTTTATAATTTCTTTGCATTAAAGCTCATCAATTCCCATTTCATCATCTTTTTTGGTATTAGACCGAAAAACCATGAAAGTTCCAGCAGCGCCAGCCTTAGAAACAAATTCTTCAAATTCTTCTTCAGTGAGCTCAGTTTTGCTTTTTTGTTCAGGCTTTTTATTATTGTTATTTTTTTTTATCTTAAAATTTGATTTCAACAATTGAATAGAAGAAATTTACTATAAAATACTTTCCAGAAAATTACAACTTTTGATTTTTTTTAGATCTAAAAGACCATAAATCCGTAAAAGTATCATCATCAGGAGTTTGCTTTTCTTTCTCGTTAGGTGATTCTTTTTTAGTGGATTTGCCATTAGGCTTTTTTTTAAAATTTGATTTCAACAAAAATGTTCATTTATTGAAAAATAAAAATTTATAGATTTTTTAATAATTAATCATCTTTATCCTGATTAATGGTTTTTTTTCCATAACTAATTT
>Ga0315328_10000479_pt1 | contig 17339 bp, 16 predicted proteins | sample M120032315metaG_FD_203462 | JGI IMG/M metagenome (GOLD analysis project Ga0315328, IMG submission 203462) | Ammonia-oxidizing marine archaeal communities from Monterey Bay, California, United States - M1 200m 32315 | ecosystem: Environmental > Aquatic > Marine > Intertidal zone | place: USA... | reverse complement strand
ATATAATGGAAAGACTCCCGTTCAGAATCATTTAGGAATATTTGCCGTATATGTTTCTTTTTTCCCTCAATTAGTTGCAGGACCTATTGAAAGATCAAGGCATTTATTACCACAATTTTATGTAGAACATAAATTTAGCTACAATAGGGTAAAATATGGTTTACAACAAATGTTATGGGGATTCTTTAAAAAATTAGTAATTGCTGATCGATTAGCAATAGTTGTAGATGGGGTGTACAACAATTTAGATAATTATTCTGGGGTTGCGCTTCTGGTTGCAACTTTCTTCTTTGCTTTCCAAATTTATTGTGATTTTTCAGGATATTCTGATATTGCAATTGGCTCAGCAAGAATAATGGGTTTTGAATTAATAGATAATTTCAAACGACCATATTTTTCAAAATCTATCTCAGAATTTTGGAGAAGATGGCACATTTCTCTTTCTACTTGGTTCCGTGATTATTTATATATTCCATTGGGAGGTAATAGGGGGGTAAAATGGAGATGGTATTATAATTTGTTTATCACCTTTCTTGTTAGTGGTTTTTGTCATGGTGCAAATTGGACTTTTTTAGCTTGGGGCTCACTTCATGGGGCTTACTTAATTATCGCAATTGCACTAATCAAACCAAAAGAATATATTCTTAATCTACTGAACATAAAAGGTAGTTTTATTCATAAAATATATCAGATAACTTTCACCTTTGTTTTAGTTGTTTTTGCTTGGATTTTCTTTAGAGCAAATAATATTTCTGATGCCTTTTATGTAATAAATAATATGTTTGCTGATATAGGGGATTATACAGATTTTGAAAAAATGAAAGTTAATTTGAGAGGGCTTGGTGTTGGTATAAATGATATGCTAATTAGCATAGGTCTTATTGCCTTTATGGAGCTTTATAACTTGTATGAAAGAAGTGAAGATGTTTGGAGAAAATTAGAAAGAAAACCCATTTGGATAAGATGGAGCTTTTACTATATTTTATTATTCGGCATATTGTTTTTAGCGCCTTATTCTAGAGTGAATAACTTTATTTATTTTCAATTCTAAATGAACAAAAATGTTAAAATATTATTGAGAAAAGGGAGTGTTTTTATACTCCCAATAATTGCTTGGATTTGTATTGTAATTATTGTAGATCCATTTAATTATTTTAATGTATCTAATACTATATCTAAAAATGAAAATGAAAAATCTGCTCAGCAAATAAACTCCCTTCTATATAATACTATTAATTTTAAGAACAATCTGACAAATAGTATAATTATTGGGGATTCAAGAATTAGAAAATTACCAACTGAGGAAATTAAAAAATTAACCGGTGATGATTACTATACCATGCATTCCAATCGTGCGAAACTAAATGAAATAATTGATTTATTTTGGTTTAGCGATTCTCTTTATTTTGCCGCCAATTCTACTAATTTAGAAAATGTAATCATTGGTATAAATTTCAATCTGTATAATGAATATTCCTACTCAAATAGAGTTACAGATGTAGAAAAACTATTAAATAATAAATTTATTTATATCTTTAATTGGAATATTTTAGAAACTGTTTATTTAGATCTCTTTGGCCTTAAGCCAAAGGAGAAAAAAAATAAAGATAAATCTTGGGATTACATTATCAAAACTATTGCAAAAAATTATTATTCTAAATACAAACATCCAAAAGAAACCCTTTTAAGATTAGAAGAGGTAGGAGTATACTGCAAAGCAAATAATATTAACTTAGTATTCTTGATTGTCCCACACCACAAAGAATTTCACAATAGATTAGTGAAATTTAATTTAGTAGATGAAGAAGAAAATTTCAAAAATGATATAAAAAATATTGGGAGAGTCATTGATTTTGATTTTCCTAATTCAATAACAAATTGCAAGTCTTGCTTTAGCGATCCTATGCATACTACTGATTCTATTGGAAAGATAATAGTTCGAGAAATTTTTTCAGATTCGATTATTATTGGTAAAGAATTATAAAAACAATCCTTCAAAATAGGACCTAGTAATCAACTGCCAAGTTTTAAAATTCTTTTGGATCTTAGGATTAATAATAAATCGAATATTATTTTTAAAAAACAACCAAAAGATAAAAACATAAGCAAATATTCCGCCTATCTTCTTTAGAAAATAGATGTGATTTCTAATAGTTTGCTTTAAGAAAAAATCACTTCTATATATTTTCTTTTCTTCTGTTTTGAAGGATTTTGTTAAACTACCTACTTTATGATAAAATTTAATATTTGGTACATAATACATTTTATGTCTTCCATCTTTGTAAATTCTATAAGAAAAATCGGTATCATCAAAATAAACAAAATATTTTTCGTCCATAAAACCAATATCCTCAAATATCTCTTTTTTCGCTAAAAGACAACAAGTTGGGGCATATTCTATCTTCTTAATTTCATCATATTGTCCTTTATCAATTTCTCCCATACCTCGGTGTAAGGGTAAAAAACCTTTGTTTTTTACAAACCAACTACCAGCATACCAAATAACATCTTTATTGTGATAAAACATCATTTTTGGGCTTATTAAGCTGCAATTCTTATCACTTTGAACTTGCAATAGACTCTCAATTAAAGCATCTTCAAATTCTACATCATTATTAATAATCAAAATTTGATTACATCCTTCTTTTATGGCTTCTTTTATGCCTTGATTATTCGCTCTTGCAACTCCAGAATTAATTTCATTCTTTATTATTCTTAATCTAGAATCTTGCTCTTGTTCTAAAATTTGTAAAGTGGAATCCTTAGAAGCATTGTCGATAACATACAATATAAAATTTTGATAGCTTTGATTCCAAATGCATTCCAAAAAGGGGGCTAAAACATCAGCAGAATTATATGTAATAGTTACTATTCCTATTTTTTCCATACAGATAAATCTTTTGACAATAAACCTTCTAAAAGATTGATGTCATGTAGAAATAATCCATTCATTTTCTTTCTTAACTGTAAAGATAATTCTGGTTTTTTATCCTTCTTGAAAAAAGTATTCTGTATCTTTTTTACTAAATTCTCTGCAATAAAGAACTTCAACAACCTCCTTAGGCCCACAAAAGAATAAACTATTTTAATAAAGTTATTTTTTGGGATAATAAAAGTGTTATGTTTTTTTTCAACTTTTGGCTTAAAGCTACTATCTACCTCTAAAAAATGGTATACTTCTTTCATTACTAGTTCTATATCTTTTTTTAGATCCTGATAAAAAATAATATGGATATTCTCACTATCAAATATGTCTAAATATCTTTTTACTTGCTTAAAATATAAACCCAATTCGATGTATTGTTGGTAAAATAATCTTGACTCTTTGTTAGAAGATGCCCTTTCAATAACTTCTTCAAAAGTAAATCTAATTAATCCAAGCCTATAATCCATTAAATAATGAGAGAAAGCCCTGTCTACTGGATTTCTCAACATTATAATAATTTTCCCTTTGCTATTATATGCCTTTATTTTTTCTGGAACATCTTCATAAAAAAGATAAGAAACGCTCGCCTCTCCATATTTTTTTTCTTGAACTATTGTTGGAAAAAGATTATGGTATTTCTTTAAAGTATCAATTCTTTTTCTACCATAATATAATCCTTGTCTTTGTATTGCAAAATCTGAAAAAAAATCTACTTCTTTTTGGGTACTCATCTCAATCTCAGGGTGCTCATTTAAGTAATAATACAAAGAAGTTGTTCCAGCTTTTGGAGAGCCTACTATGAAAAAATCTACTTTCATCTGGTGATTATTCTTTGTTGTACAAATTCAGTAATACTTCCTATCCTTTTGAAATTTAAAATAAGGGTAAAAAATACTTTTATTGGAAAAATTATCAAATAAAAAATACTCAATATTGGTGGCGTCAAAAAACTTTTTAGTTCATATCCATTAGCTTGCATTCTGTCTTTTGTAAAAATCTGAGATAAATAAATTTCAGCAGCTGTTAGTCCCCCTCTTTTCCATTTTTCTATTTTAGTTGAATCTATCTCTAACTCATCTTCTTTATCGAGTGAAATTGAAGATCCAATATTTGGAACTTCTAACATCTTTTTATTAAATGGTATTCCGATAAAACTACACAATTCCATAATTTTATCTTGTGGATTTTGCAATAATTCTTCAAACTTAATTTTAATCACTCTTGGGTTTTCTTCCATTTTATTTCCATGTAAAACAGCTGAGCTCCAAAACTTTGCAAAGGTAATAGGATGGTAATTCATATAAGATCTTATTGTTTCTCTTAGTGGGATTTTATTAGCTCCTAGAAACCCTCTTTTCCATTTATTTTTTTGTGATAGCAATACATCTCTACTATCCCTAACCATATGTATAATCTTAGCATTTGGAAAATGAGATAAAAGCTCTTGAATATAAAATATGTTTCTAGGTGTTTGTTCGCATGTAATTGAACACCCATTCTCATTTGTTATTGTTTGTAAAAACCTTTTGTATACTTCAATTGATGTTAATTTAGCTACATCAGATAAAACTGCTTCCGACCTTTTGTTAAACTGCTTAGGATTCTTTTTAAGAAATATCCCATCTTGTTGAATAGCAAATAGCTTAGATAAAAGACGTATAGCATCTTGCCTATCTATTAAACTATTTATCTCATGTTTTGAGCAAAGCCAACCTAAAAAATGTATCTCTTCAAATGTAAAAATGTCTTTATGATTATTCAAAACTCTACCCATCATAGTCGTTCCGCATCTACCACTACCAACAACAAATATTTGTTTTGTATTATTCATGCAAATAAGAAATAAGCGTAACACTATTGGGGTTTAGTGTAATCGAATTAGTTGATTGCCCTATTCTTTTCTCTGAAGATAACTTGCCAATTGTATTGGCTTTATCAAATAAGTTTTTACTGAAATAAGCATCTAAATTAATCTTTTTAGTAGACTCAAGCTCAATAATCACATCAATGGAATCCCAATTCAGAAAACAGGAATAAATTAATTCTTCATTATTGAAAATTAAATACTCAAAAACATTTCCTGATATTAACCGTTTTTTAATACTCAGGCTCTTCACACTGAAAATCTGTCCAATGAGTCTTAAAGGATAATAGGTGCTTTGCATTTCTAAAAAATCCTTATTAATTCTAAAAATAGAACCACTATAATCTCTTCCTCCCATATTATGATAAGTTGTAAGATTAATACTATTTAAATCAGAATTCCATAATAGCTCCAAAAAATAATTTGTGACAAAAAGTGACTGGAGGATTGTATTTCCTGTTGTCCATGATATTTGCAAATTCCATTCAGTCACCCATATTGGTTTATTAAAAAGCTTATTATATGTCAGAACCTCCCTAGGGTAATCTTCATCAAAATAACTTAGAGCCCGCCCTTTATATATCTCAAATGCTTCTTCTTTAGATTCTCCTTCTGGAATCTCTGTAAGCATTTGTCCAAATTCTTTTTCCCCTTTTATTACTGTAGCATAGGAATGAATAATAATAGCATCATAAAAATTCATAGTTGCTAATTTTTTGTTCCAAATTGTATGCCTATGATTCTTTTGGCTAACAAGTGGAGCTGCAACAACAGCAGTTTTAATATTAGGGAATCTTTGTTTAATCTTATCTGAGCATTGCCTTGCTGATTTAATATATTTATCAATAGTATATCCTTTCACAAAAAATGTTCTATTTGATAATTCACTCCCTAATTCTACCCCAACAATCTTAATATTATGTAGCTGTATTTTTTCAATCATTTTAATAATATCATCATTATCAACAAACATATTTGCTACTAGTACAGCTTTAGAATTTGTTGCTTTTGCTAATACAATAAAATCATCAATATAGTTATGAGTATGTCCCTTCTTATTGGTTGACCTAACTAGACTTCTAGATCTTTTTGGAAATCTACCTCCGTCATATTTGTCAATTTCCTCAAAATCAAATCCATATCCACTTCCTCCATAATGATAATAATTCCCTACTGCTCCTCCAGGGAAACGTAATAATTGCGGTTGCAATTCAATAATCTTATTAAGAAAAGACGTGTCGTGCACATCACAATAAGTAAAGGTGTTAGAAGTTGCAAATCCAAATAGATTTTCTCTACTCTGTTGAGCAAAAGCAAATTCACAACATATTAACATTAGAGTTATTATCTTTTTCATTTGAGTAATCCCTTTTGTTTTAATTCTTCAATAGAATCTTCATATTTATCTATATGAACTTTCTGCGTTTTTGCCCATGCTACAAACCTTGAGGCCCCTGTTACCAAATCAATTTTTGGTCTAAAGCCTAAAATACTCTTAATCTTAGTTAAATCTGCATAATTATGTCTTATATCTCCTAAACGGTATCTGCCACTAATTTTAATATTTATATTAGAATTATATAACTTCTTTAAGATATGTGCTACCTCAAAAATAGAGGTAGGAACACCCGAACCAACATTAAATATTTGATGATTTATTTCCTGTTTTTCCAGAGCTAAAATGGTTGCGTCTACAGCGTCATCAATATAAATAAAATCTCTACTTTCTTTTCCATCCTCATAGACATCAATATCATTCCTATTTAAAATTCTTGTTGAAAATATAGACAGAATCCCAGTATATGGATTAGAAAGTGATTGACTAGGGCCATATACATTTTGAAATCTTAAAGCAACTGTTGGAATATGTAATATTTTTCCTATTAATAACATTAATTGTTCTTGGTGTTGTTTTGTTATACCATAAATAGATGAAGGGTGAATTCTTGAACTTTCATCAGTTGCTCTTAATTCTAACTCATTATTACAAATATTACAAAGAGGATTAAACTTTTCTTTTGACATATTTTTATCTTCTCTCTGATTTGGAAACACGACACCATCATTCTTGCAAAAATATTTTCCTTCACCATATATTGAACGTGAAGAAGCAATTATCAATTTTTTAATAGTATGTTTTTTATTGGTCAAAAAATCTAACAAATTTGCTGTTCCTAAAATATTTACGTCATTATATCTTTCAATCTCATACATTGATTGCCCTGTACCAGTCTCTGAAGCTAAATGAATTACAGCATCTTGTCCATCTAATGCCTTGTCCCAGTCTAATTTATTTCGCACATCTCCTTTTATAAAATTAGAAATCTCCTTTACACTTTGATGAAAAGGCGAATCTTCCTCATGTATTTGTCTTGATAAATTATCTAGAATAGTAACATTATAGCCTAAACTAACTAATTTAATTGTTAGATTAGACCCTATAAATCCTGCTCCCCCAGTAATTAAAATATTTTTCATAAAAGTTGCTTTTTTTGTAAAATACCTTTTTGGTATGTATGTGTAAATCCTGAAACAACAAAGATAAAAAAGTAAGGCCGTAATAATAAAGGCTCAGACATCACAGAAATTAGCATAATCATCATCCATAACCATTTCTTTTCGTTTATGATTTGTTGCTTAAAAAGCATATAAATGAATATGAAAGTGGTAGGAAATCCTGTTGCTGCTAACAAAAACATTATAGAATTACTACTACCCTTATTTGTTGTATCTACTTTCAGCCCCACTCCTGTTTGATTATAAATATAATTTAATGTTGGAGAAGTAAAATAAAACTCTTCTCGAAACCTCTGAAATTGCTCGGAGTCTAGTCCAATACCTGTTATTGGATTTTCTAGTGCTATATAAAATGGTTGTGTTAAATCAAAGAGTCTCTTCTGAAAAGACGCTTCTTTTTCTCCTTGAACTTTATCTTCAACATTAATCTGAAGTATTAGATATATAGGAATAAGAGCAGATACTATCAATAAAAATAATAACTTATTCTTCTTAAACTCATTATATACATAAACCAGTCCTTGTAATAATAATATAGCTAATCCTGTTGTTGAATAAGTTGTAAAAATAACAAGAACTATAACTATCAATAAGGCTCTACTTCTCTTAATAATAAAAGCTTCTAAGAAGAACAAGCTATTTAGAAACGCCTGCAAAATTCCAGGCTCCCAAAAAACTCCTTGATTTCTACAAAACTCTAATCCGAAAACACTAATAAGGCATTTTTGGGGCACATAAAAAAAGATGTTAAGAAATGTCTCATAATCATTATTAACAGAACTTATAGTAGAAAGATTATTCTTAATAAAAAAATAGGCAAAAAAGTTAAGTCCTGCATGAAAGAGAATTATTTTTAATATAAAATACAGCTTATTTATAAAAATATCTTTTACATTCTTATTTCTAAAATATAATAAAGTTAGAATAGAAACTGCACATACTGTTAAGTAATAAGCGTATTTATTGATAGTTTGAGTAGAAATAGCGAATATATAATTAATAGAAAATAAAAAAAGAATTGTACAACTAATTAATAAAGCAGAATTAACTTCCCTAGCTTTAAACCTGTCTTTAGAAAAAAGAACTGCTAATAATAATACGCCCAAAAAGATAGCATAGCAGATGTTTCTGTTAAATACAAATAATAGGCCTCCAGAACTTAAAACAAGTAACGATATTAAAATAGCATCTATTATTTTATAAAAATATGTAATTTTCATTCTTGCCAATTCATTTCTCTTCCTAGAATACTTTCTAATTTTTTTATATCATCTAGAAAATAATTATTATAAATCTCTTTTCTTATTTCTTTCGATAAAGGTTTTGGTTTAAAACTACGAGTATTTGCACGATGTATCTTATTTTTAATTATTTGTCGCCATTTTAGTGAAAAAATAAGCTTTCTAATTATGCCTCTCCAGAATCCTGATTTTTGCATAAATCTCATAATCCATTTATATTTTACTTTACTTGCTATATTACTTTTAATATTTGCGTTTAGAGAAATTTCACTATCTATTTCTAGAAAATTTAGCACTTTGCTAATTGTCTCTTCTGTTTTGCCTATTAATTCTTCTTCAAATAAAATAAAAAGAAACTGCTCTTTAGAAAAGATATTTAAATAATTCTCGATCATTTTACCATATAAGCCTTGTGAAAAATAAGAGATTCTTAGTTTTAAAAGATAATTTATATCTTCTTGATAATTTTTTATCCTTTTAGATTCTTCTTTTAATGCCATTTGAAATGAAAGATCTTCTCTTTCATCTCGAATAGAATGTAGATATTGTGAATATGCTCTATCAATAGGATTTCTTAATATAATAATAAATTTTACATCTTTACCAAGTGTTCTTAGTATCCTTTTGGGTGCTTTCTCCTCAAACAGATAAGAGGGGGTAAAATCACCTATACACCTCCTGTTCTTTGCATTTCGAAAATACGTATTCTCATACCAACCAACTCCTCTGTCAAAAACTATAGGGCTATCAAAGAAGTGAGGTTCTTTATAAGATGGAATGAAAACATCTGGATGTTGTCGTAAAATATCATATAAGGTAGTTGTTCCACTTTTAGTAGCTCCTATACACATGAAATTTGGCAAACTCATTTTATCCAATTTGTTAAATCCTTATTTATTAATAGCGCCAACTTCTTTATATCTTTTCGGAAATATCTGATTAGATCCTCTCTAGTTTTCTTTTTCATAGATACTTTCTTTATGAATGGTCTCGTTAAAATATCTCTTATCGTTTTTCTTGCTTTTTCAGGCGCTATCTTTTTCATCACTGTTTTTAATTTACTTTCTGTTACAAAAACGTTCTTTAAAGTTTTATTAGACCAGCTTTTACCGCCAACATTATAGCGTATATCAGAATTTATTTTCTGATTTTCATCAACACCCAAAAATTGAAAAACTTCTTTTACCACTTTGCTAGTTGAAAAACTAAAATCTTCATGTAAAATAATATGCACATCTTTAAAAGAATCTAAGTATGCTTTTACCATGTTATAATACATCCCCATTTCTTTATACATAACCATTGGGGTTAGATTTCTGTTCTGTTCCAATCTTCCTTTTTCTATTTGAAGAGAGTACTCAAATGTTTGTTGTTCTTTTAACCCTCTTGAGACATGTTGAAAAGCAGAATAAGCCCTGTCTATAGGATTTCTTAACATAATTATTATTTTTATATCATTACCTAATCTTTTTTTAATCTCATTTATTGCATCTTGATAATAGAAAAGATAAAAAACACTAGATTCCCCAATAGCTTTTTGTCGTTTTACTTGATTAAACAGCGATTGATATTCCTTCCATGTCCAAACCCCAAAATGCAAGCGATTCTTTACTTTATCTTTTACTAAAAATTGTGGTTCTTTTACATTTATCCCTTCTTCATTAAAAGAGGGCATAAAAATATTAGGATGCTGATTTAAATAATTATGCAAGGAAGAGGTCCCGCATTTTGCGGCTCCTACTATTAAAAAATTAGGTAATTTATTTTTCATCTATTTCCAAATGGAATATAAAATGTTAGAAATCCAAACTGCTTTTTAACAACTAGAACCATGCTTAAATTCCAAAAAACTATACTACACATACTGGCAATTGCAGCTCCATTTATTCCAGAAATTCCAAATTCTGACAAGGGATTACTTTCAGGAATCAATAAATAATTCAGACCAACATTGATTACTGCTCCAGCAATTAAAATTTTCATAAATACAAGTTGTTTCCCAGTCATTTGCAATAAATTACCAACCGAACCAGAAAAAGCGCTAATCAGCATTCCAACAGAAAGTATAATAAAAGCATTAACACCTATTTTAAATTCTGGACCAAAAATACCTAAAAAGAAAGTAGGAAATAAAAAGAATATAATAAGCAAAGGAAGAGTACTCCAAAAAATCATTTTAGTAGATTTTTGTACTATTTTCTTCAAGCCTTTCATGTTTTTCTCTCCATACATTTCTGCAAATTTTGGAGCAGCAATGCTATTTATCGCCATCAATGTAACACTCGCAAACATAGACAGTTTAAATGCTACGCCATATATCCCAACATCTGTTACAGACATCATATTACCAATCATTAATTTATCTGTCCATATCATAATCAATTGAACCGACTGAGCTAACATTAAAGGAAGTGCGATTACTAAAATGTTTCTTAGAGTTTGATGTTCTATTATTGTTTCTTCTTCATAGTTATTATTTTTTTCTTTCAATACATTCCAGAAAGATAACAATGATAAAATAGATACAAAAAGTAAACTGATAATATAAGCATGAAATGGAATAGATGGATCATTACTAAATTGCAATAAAATAAGAATTATTATAATAGTAAATAATGCTTGACTCATTCGGTAATAAAAGGAAAAGATTCCAATTTTCTTTAGGCCTCTTAAGCTTTGATAATGTAAAACGAAAAAAACCATAGGTAAAATAAAGTAAGAAAAGATTCTGATATATTCTGAATTAATATTGAGGAAATCAGCTATGATATTTGAAAAAAAATACATTAAAAATGAAGAAATTAAAGAAGAAAGAATTAATATGGAATATACCTTTTTAAAAAATAATAATAAACTCTTCCATTTGTTTTGTGCTGCAAATGAAGCGGAAAAACGAATAGATGTAGTATCCAGACCAAGTTTTGCTAAAAGAGTGAAGATGCGTAAAACTACTACTGCTAACATATACTCTCCTAATCCTTCTGCACCAAAATATTTCGCTATAAGCAGGGTAAGAAAAAATCCTAATAATTGGCCACCGATACGCAAAAAAAAGGATACTCCTCCTTGCTTAAATAGTTCAGAAAAATCTTTATCCTCTAATGCTACTTGCAGTCTTCTTTTCATAAAATTAATTGACCAAAAACCAAGGGTTCAATAAATCTTTTTTATTATATATCACCTCTTCTTCAGTGTTATATTGGTGAACAGAAAATCCTGCCATTTTTGCAATGGCATGACCAGCTCCAGTATCCCATTCCATAGTGGGAGCATAGCGGGGATAGGAATTTGCTTTGCCTTCAGCAACCATACATAATTTTAAAGACGAGCCAACTACCATCACTTCTATATTTCCATATTCTTTCTTTCTGTCTTTAAAAAATTGTTCGGTTTCAGGAGACATGTGGGAACGAGAGCCAACTACCACATAAGTATCTTTATTATGCTTAATAGGTAATTTATCTGCATCAGAAACTAAATCATCAAGATTATCAATAATAGTGTTTATACTAATCTTAAAAGCACCCATGCCTTCCAATGCAAAATATAATTGTTCTTTTACAGGAACAAAAATCACTCCCATTATTGGAGTTCCATGATGAATTAGCGCAATATTAACTGTAAATTCACCATTTCGTTTTACAAATTCTTTGGTACCATCAAGCGGATCTACAAGCCAAGAATATTCCCAATTTTTTCTTTCTGAAAAAGGTATCTTTGCTCCTTCTTCACTTAAAAAAGGAATGTTTGTTTCCTTTAAGTATTGTTCAATAACAGCATTACAATTCTTATCTGCTAATGTAAGCGGAGATTTATCCTCTTTATGTTCGACTACAAAATCAGATGCGTAAATTTCCATAATTGCATGTCCACCTTGAATAGAAGCGTTAATTGCTTTTATTAATAATTTTCTAAAATTCATTCTGCCTTTTTCTTCTTTTTGTTTTATACCTTAGTTGGATGCCAAGTAGTTTTAATTTCCTGAAATTTTTCTATAAAATAAGGTGATTGACTATTTTCTCCATCCCAAGTATTTCGTTTATATATTTGTTTTCTTTTTAAATTCTCTACTGATAATTGTTCAATATTTTTTATTTCTTCAAAATTGTCTCCACAATAAACAATAGCATTCACATCCATATGAGATGCAAAATGTTGTATTAATTCTTCTCTTTTTCCTGTAAGAATATTCACCACTCCTCTAGGGACATCAGAAGTATTTAGCACCTCAGCAAATGAAATGCTCACCATAGGATTCTTCTCTGATGCTAAAACTACGCAAGTATTTCCTCCAACAATAATTGGGGCAATAAGTGAAATAAGTCCTAATAAAGGAGATGTATTTGGAGAAATAACCCCAACAACACCAACTGCCTGATAAGATGAGAAGTTAAAATGGTCAGATGCGACAGGATTAACTGAACTAAAAATTTGTTGAAACTTATCACTCCAGCCTGCATAATGAATTAATCTGTCTATAGATTGTTCTACTTCCTTTTTGGCTTGTAATGTTGTGACTCCAAAAAGCATAAGTTCTTCAACAAATTGTGCCTTTCTCCCCTCTAACATTTCAGCAATTCTATACAGAATTTGCCCCCTGTTTAATGCTGTTACGTTCTCCCATCCTTTTTGTGCTTTTCTTGCTGTAACTACTGCATTTCTGAAATCTTTCCTAGAAGAAAGACACATATTTGCTAGCAAATCACCCTTCTCATTTTTTATATGGAAAAACCTTCCTGATTCTGTTCTAGGAAACTTTCCTCCAATAAAAATCTTATATGTTTTTAATACATCTATTCTAGACATTATTTCAGTTTTAAATATGATTCTAATCCATGTAAACCGCCTTCTCTTCCAAAGCCACTTTCTTTAAATCCTCCAAACGGAGAGGTGGGATCAAATTTGTTATAAGTATTTGCCCAAACCACACCTGCATTTAATTCTTGTGTTAGTTTGAAAATTTTAGCCCCTTTTTCTGTCCAAACTCCTGCTGACAAACCAAAAGCAGTATTGTTTGCTTTTTCAATTACCTCATCAATTGTTCGGAAAGTTTGAATTGCCAAAACTGGTCCAAAAATTTCTTCTTGAACTATGGTGTGTGATTGAGATACATTTAAAAATAAAGTAGGAGGACACCAATTTCCTTTTTTTGAAACTTTACATTTTGCTTGATAAATTTTCCCTCCCTCTTTTTTCCCTATTTTAATATAATTATTGATTGTATTAAGTTGTTCTTTAGAATTTATCGCTCCAATATCAGTGTTTTTATCTAATGGATCTCCCACAATAAGAGTTGAAATTCTCTCTTTTAATTTTTCAATTACAATTTTAGCAATACTCTCCTGAACAAATAAGCGAGAGCCAGCACAACAAACATGTCCTTGATTAAAAAAGATAGCATTAATAATTCCTTCAACTGCTTGATCAATTGCAGCATCTTCAAAAATAATGTTTGCTCCTTTCCCACCAAGTTCTAAAGTTGATTTCTTTTTTGTTCCAGCAATACTTTCTTGTATTATCTTTCCAACTGAAGTAGACCCAGTAAAAGCAATTTTATCAATATCAGGATGATTTACTATTTCAGCACCCGTTTCTGCAGCACCGGTTATAATATTTACAACTCCTTTTGGAAGCCCACTATCTCTAATAAGTTCTGCTAATTTCAAAGCAGTAAGAGAAGTGGTTTCAGCAGGTTTTAATACTACTGTATTTCCACAAGCAAGTGCTGGAGCAATTTTCCAAGCCGCCATCAAAAGAGGAAAATTCCAAGGTATAATTTGACCAGCAACCCCAAGTGGCTCTGGTATTTTGTTTGGAAAAGCATACTCTAACTTATCTGCCCAGCCCGCATAATAGAAAAAGTGATTAGAAGCAAGTGGAATGTCAATATCTCTAGATTCTCTGATTGGTTTGCCTCCATCCAAACTCTCAATCACAGCAAATTCTCTTGCTCTTTCTTGAATCATTCTGGCAATTCGGAAAATATATTTCCCTCTTTCTTTGGCTTTTAATTTCGACCAACTTTTAAATGCTTTTCTTGCAGATTTTACTGCCTTGTCAACATCTTTTTTATTTGCTTCTGCAATATTAGAAATCACTTCATCTGTTGCGGGATTTATAGTATTAAAGTATTTTTTTGATTGTGGTTTTACAAACTCACCATCAATAAACAAATCATACTTTTTCTTTAACTTTATATGATTTGTGTTTTCAGGTGCATCCGAAAATTCCCAACTTAATGTTAAATCTATTTTACTCATTTTTTAATCTTTTGAAAAATAATCTGAAGATTGATAAATACCCATTTCTTGTTTTTTGAGTTGCATTAAAACATCATTCGCTAAACTACTTGCCCCAAATCTGAATAACTCTTTATTCATCCATTTATCTCCTAAAGTTTCTTTTAGCATTACTAAATACTGAAGTGCAACCTTAGAAGTTGAGATCCCTCCAGCAGGTTTCATCCCAATTTTAATTCCAGTCTTTTTATAATAATCTTTTATTGCATTTAACATTGTATAAGTTACAAGCATTGTTGAGGCAGGAGTTATCTTACCTGTAGAAGTTTTGATAAAATCTGCACCTGCATAAATTGCAATATCAGATGCTTTTCTCACATTATCCAATGTATCTAATTCCCCTGTTTCCAAAATCACTTTTAGATGTACCTTATCACACGCCTGTTTTACGGTAGCAATTTCATCAAACACAAAATTGTATTCTCCTTCCAAAAACTTCCCTCTTGAAATTACCATATCCACCTCATCTGCCCCTTCATTGACTGCAAATTTTATATCCTCAAGTTTTACTTCCAAAGTAGATTGTCCGCTAGGAAATGCGGAAGCAACTGAAGCTACATTAATTCCGCTTCCTTTTAATTCTTTTTTTGCAACAGCAACTAAAGTCGGATATACACAAACAGCAGCCACATTAGGTAATCCTTCCATGGAATCATCTAAGTGCTGTGCTTTATAGCAGAGTCTTTTTACTTTTTCAGGAGTATCTTTCCCTTCTAAAGTAGTCAAATCAATCATGCTTAAAATTAAATTTAATCCATGCCTTTTTGCAGAATTTTTGATGCTTCTCTTACAAAATCGGTTTACTCTTTCATGCACGCCAACTTTGTCAATCCTTACAATTTTTGTTAAATCTGATAATCCCATAATAGATTCCAAAAATACAAAATAAAATTCTCTTTATTTTCTGAGAAGAAAAAAGAAAAAAAGGGGAGTAATTCTCCCCTTTCTTTATTTTTAAGATTCTTTTTATTAAAGTTCTATTTCGGTTTCTAGCAAATATTTTTCTACATCTGCTTGAATTGACTCATCCACCAAAGTTCTCCAATCATTATTTCCTTCTTTTATTGAATTCCTGATTCCAGTTGCTGAAATCCATCCAATATTTTCTGGAGGTGTAAATTCATTAATCTCATAGCCAACTCCTCGTCCAAAATTTACACTTTCCATATCTGGAATGATAATCACTTGAACATCATGTCCTTTTGCTGTATGATATTTTTCAATCATTTCAACCGTTTGCTCAGTGCTAAAAGGATTTTTTGCATCAGGAGCAATATCTCTGACCATAATTAGTGCTGGAATTCCTGCATTGATTTTTTGCATGATTAAAGAAATATGCCCTTGATGATACGGTTGAAATCTTCCTACAAAAATTGCATATTTTTTACTATCGTTAGTGGTAGGATTGCCACCATGATTTTTTACATCCCATTTTGCTACTACCATTTCTTGTTTTTATTTAAAATTATACTAATGTCTTACTAATAATGTCTTCTTGTACCAAATAGTCAACTACAATCTGAACAGAAGCTTCAATGTCATTTTTATCTGTTTCTACAATCAATTCTGGATTTAAAGGTGCTTCATAAGGAGCATCAATACCCGTAAATCCCTTGATTTCTCCTGCTCTTGCTTTTTGGTAAAGACCTTTTGGATCTCTTAATTCGCAAACTGACAAATCTGCACTAATAAATACTTCAATGAAGTCATCCGTAGAAATAATTTCTCTTGCTTTGTCTCTATCTTCTCTGTAAGGAGAGATGAATGCAGTAAGTACAATTGAACCAGAATCAGCAAATAATTTTGCTACTTCGGTAATTCTTCTAATGTTTTCTGTTCTGTCTTCTGGAGAAAACCCTAGGTCTTTATTTAAACCCATTCTTACATTATCGCCATCCAAAATATAGGTTTGTAATCCCATATCATGTAAAGCTTTCTCGGTTGCATTTGCTACTGTTGATTTTCCAGAACCTGAAAGCCCTGTAAACCACAATACTTTTGATTTATGTTGATTTCTTTTTTCTTTTTCTTCCCTAGGAACTCTATGCTCGTGAAAGTGTAAATTTTCTGTTGCCATTTTCTTTTGTTTTTAGGGCGGCAAAAATACACTTTTATTAAGAAAAATAAGGCCGTAAGTTAGAAAATTAGTTTAAACTTAATTAAGTGTAAAATTAATAGGAATAGTATACTGCACATTTACAGGCTTCCCTCTTTGTTTGCCTGGTGTTGTGTAGGGTAAAAGTTTTACAACCCTTACCGCTTCTGCATCTAAATATTTATCTACGCTTCTTGCTACTTTTACACTAGTAACTTTTCCTTTCTTATTTACCACATAGCTAACATATACTTTACCTGTAATATCATTTTCTTTTGCAATCGGTGGATATTTTACCGTTTTCTGAATAAACTTCATCAACCCTAAGTCTCCACCAGGAAATACAGGCATTTGTTCTACTACCATAAATACCTCATCAGAATCTTCCTCTTCCTCT
>Ga0315328_10000478_pt1 | contig 17348 bp, 16 predicted proteins | sample M120032315metaG_FD_203462 | JGI IMG/M metagenome (GOLD analysis project Ga0315328, IMG submission 203462) | Ammonia-oxidizing marine archaeal communities from Monterey Bay, California, United States - M1 200m 32315 | ecosystem: Environmental > Aquatic > Marine > Intertidal zone | place: USA... | reverse complement strand
GTGGTCTGGACCCGGCGAAGGACCTATGTGGGGTCATGCTTGAGACATTCCAAGGTTGGGGGGCTGTGTTCTATCCCGAGGACTGGGTCCAGGCAATCTCTGAGGAGTGCCAGCGGCACGGCCTCTTGCTGGCATTTGACGAAATGCAGTCGGGGTTCGGTCGGACTGGGCGGCGTTTCGGCTACGAGCACTATGGGGTTACGCCGGATCTCCTTGCCTGCGGGAAGGGAATGGGGGGAGGAGTCCCGCTCTCAGGCGTTCTGGGTCGAGCCGAAGTGATGGACCTGCCGGGAGTGGGCGACATGAGTAGTACCCATTCGGCGAACCCATTGGTCTGTTCGGCCGGCCTGGCGGTCTTGGATGAACTCGACGGTAGAGATCTCATTAGAGAGTCCGAGCGCCGGGGGGCGTTGATGCATCGCGCACTCGACGACATGATGCAGGCTCACCCCGGCCGGATCGACAGCATTCTGGGGCGCGGGATGATTGCTGCCATCCTCGTTCGGGATCCGAAAACGGGCGCTCCCGATTCGGCTTTTGCGAGTCGCGTGTCGGAGCGGGCGATGCAGAAGGGTGTGCTCGTGGTGCACACCGGACGCGAATCGATCAAGTTGGGGCCGCCTCTCACCATTTCCGATGAGGCTCTCATTGAAGCGGTCGCAGTGATCGAGGAGTGTGTCCAGGAGTGTGAGGTCGGATGATGAGCCTCCGACACGTGGGGATCGTGGTCTCTGATCTGGAGGCGTCGGTTCGCTTCTGGTGTGAAGGTGTCGGATTCGTCGAGTCGCTGCGGTCGGACGAGGGTGGAGAGATCCTCGACTCGGTGCTCGGGATGAGTGGCGTAGACGTCACAACGGTCAAGCTTGATGCCCCTGGCGGGGGTCGGATCGAACTCCTACGGTTCCGGTCACATCCTGGAGGGAGTTGGTGGGGAGGGTCGCCGGCGACGATAGGGCTCACTCATGTGGCCTTGACCGTTCTGAACCTGGAGCACCTCTTGGAGAGAATCGTCCGATTCGGTGCGAAACCAGGGCCCGTGGAGGTCGCTCCAGATGGTCGAGTGCGATTCTGCTACTGCCGCGGGCCAGAAGGCGTTCTTCTGGAGTTGGTGGAGGAACTGGTGTGACGATCGCTGAAGTCGATGCCGCATGTTGACAGTGACTCGTGAAGAGTCAGAGAACCTCGAACCTGATGTTGGTCGCTCGTAATGACTTCTAGAGTCGGGGTCATGCAGGGTCGCCTGTCTCCTCCGGTGGCAGGGCGGATCCAGTCGTTTCCATGGGGGCGATGGGAGGCGGAGTTTGAGATGGCGGCGTCCCTTGGGCTTGCGTTCCTCGAGTGGACTCTCGATGCTGATCGTCTTCGAGAGAATCCGCTTATGACCTCCGAAGGGCGCGCGACCATCGAAGAGTTGTCGAGGTTTCATGGCGTCGGCGTTCCTTCCGCCACAGGGGATTGCTTCATGCAGGCACCTCTGTGGAAGGTGACCGGGCCGGGGCGTGAGGGCCTTGAAGACGACATGCTGGCCGTGCTGGGTGCCTGTATCGATGCCGGAGTGTCAATGATCGTTCTTCCTCTGGTGGATGGCGGTTCGATCGCTGACAAGTCCGAGGAACAGGTCCTTGTTGACTTTCTTCAGCGCAGAGTCACCCCGATTCTTGGGTCGGAGATGAGACTTCTCTTCGAGTCAGATCTCGGTCCCGGACAGTTGGGTAGGTTCATGGAACAACTTGATCCCGTTTGCTACGGAATTAACTACGACATCGGCAACAGCGCTTCGCTCGGGTACAACCCTCGTGATGAATTCCGGGCTTATGGAGCCTGGATCGGAAACGTTCATGTCAAGGACAGGGCATTGGCCGGAACCACCGTGCCACTCGGAGAGGGAGCAGCTGACTTCGACACCGTCTTCGGGGAGTTGGGGCAACTCGGTTATGACGGCAACTTCGTGCTTCAGACGGCCCGGGATGTGGGCGGCGACGACCTTGGCGTGGCGGCCCGTTATGCATCGATGACTGAAGAGTGGATTCGGCGGCACTGTGTCTGAGGAAGAGTCCGGACCGCGATGCCTGGTTACGGGGTCGACCCGAGGAATCGGGCGGGCAATAGCTGAACGCCTCCTCAGCGAGGGATCCATGGTGGCGGTGAACGGACGCTCACTGTTGACTGTGTCCGACTTGGTCGGCAGACATCACCGGGCAATCGCCGCTCCGGGTGACGTTTCCTGCCCAAGCGGCGCAAAGACAGCGGTTGATGCCGCATTGACGGGCATGGGAGGGCTGGACCTCCTCGTCTGCAACGTCGGTGGTGGGGATTCGGTGCAACCTGGAAAGGAGACACCTGAGGAGTGGCAACGTGTGTTCGCCCTCAACCTCTGGTCGACGACGAACGTCGTCGAGGCAGCACGGCATGCACTGGCCGACGGTGGTGGCTCCGTGGTCTGCATCTCGTCGATCTGCGGTTCGACGGTAGTTGAAGGAGCACCTCTTACCTACTCAGTGGCGAAGGCTGCTCTTCACGCATACGTCAGGGGAATCGCCGCCACCTTGGCGTCCGAAGGTGTCAGGATTAATGCCGTGGCGCTGGGCAATGTCATTCACGAAGGCTCTGTCTGGGAGCGGCGCTCTATCGATGATCCGGAGGGAGTGGAGGCCTTGCTGAGAGAGGGTGTGCCTGTCGGTCGACTTGGGACTCCAGAGGAGGTTGCCGGGCTCGTTGCCTGGCTCGGCTCGGACAGGGCCGGTTTCGCGACGGGCTCTGTCTGGACGTTCGATGGTGGACAGGCGCGGCAGTGAGTCGACCGTCGTTGCCGGGCGCCTTTGACCTTGGGGGGCGGACCGCCCTGATCACTGGTGCCGCCGGAACGCTGGGCAGGCAGCATGCTCTTGCTCTTTTGGAGGTTGGGGCGCGGGTCGTCATTACCGATGTCGACGAGGCTCAACTGGACGAGGCCCGTGCCGAAATCGAGTCAGTTGGCCATGGAGGCGTGCTGGCAGCCGAGGTAATGGACGTTGGGGACGAGGAATCGATTATCTCGGTAGCTGACCAGATGGAGGCCGGAGGCGGGATTCAGATTCTTCTAAATAATGCCGCGGTTGATGCCAAAGCCAAGGACGATCAATCCTTGGCGGGGAATAGGTTCGAATCGTTCCCTGTCGAGCGATGGAACCAAGAGGTGGCCGTCGGCTTGACCGGAGCCTTTCTGTGCAGCCGAGAATTTGGAACACGTATGGCGGCCCATGGAGGCGGAGTGATCCTCAACATCGCCTCCGACCTCTCGGTCATCGCTCCGGATCAACGGCTCTACCGCCTAGACAATCCACCCCCTGAAGGACAACCGGTGAAACCCGTGACCTACTCGGTGGTCAAGGCCGGCATCGTCGGCCTGACCATGTACCTGGCGACGTACTGGCCGGAGCGTGGAGTTCGGGTAAACGCGCTTTCCCCCGGTGGGGTGAGGGCCGACCAAGACGACGGTTTTGTGGAGAGACTCGAGACACGGATCCCGATGGGCAGAATGGCGCAACCCGGGGAGTATCGATCGGTGGTCCAGTTTCTTTGCTCGGATGCGTCCGACTATCTGACTGGACAGAACGTAGTGATGGACGGCGGGCGTTCGGTCTGGTGATGGAGTGGTCTGAAGGTGGCTGAGCTTCGGGTCGGAATCGCGGGATATGGGGTCGTTGGTCGTCGGCGTCGCGAGGTGGTGGATTCAGACCCTCGGCTTCGGCTCGTCGCCGTCTGCGATCGAACGTTCCTCGAGGACGGGGAGTTTGACGATGGAGTCGTCTTTCGAACCGACTATCGACGGCTAATCGACGAGCCCCTTGATCTTCTGCTGGTCTGCATGACTAACGACATGGCTGCCGAGGTATCCGCGGCGGGACTCGCTGCAGGTCTGCACGTGTTCTGCGAAAAGCCCCCGGGCCGGACACTGGAGGAACTCGAGATGGTCATCGCCGAGGAGCGTCGGTCACCCGGGTTGAAGCTCATGTACGGGTTCAACCACCGATATCACGATTCGGTCCGCGATGGATTGGCTCTCCTCGAGGCCGGGGATCTTGGTCGGGTGATCAGTCTTCGTGCGCTCTACGGAAAGGCAAAGTTGGTCACCTTTGACCAGCCGGATTGGCGAACCCGACGCGCGACCGCTGGCGGGGGGGTACTCCTTGACCAGGGTATCCACATGGTTGATCTCATGAGGCTGTTCGGCGGCGAATTCAAGGAGGTGCACAGCTTCGTCTCCAACGATCACTGGGGATACGACGTTGAAGACAATGCGTATGCATTGATGCGAACGGGCGATGGGGTCGTCGGATCTCTTGTCTCTTCGGCGACGCAGTGGAGGCATCGCTTCAGCCTCGAGGTGAACCTAGAGCGGGGTGGGCTTACCCTCGGTGGACTGATCACCGGAACCAAGAGTTATGGAGCCGAAACCTTGGCGGTGGTCCACGCTAATCCAGACGCTGATCGGGGCGATCCACGTGAACACCTCACTCGGTACAATCAGGATCTGTCATGGGCACGTGAACTGGACGCCTTTGCCAACTGCATCTTGGAGGATGGTTCCGTGGTTAACGGGAGTTCGGATGATGCCTTGGCGACCATGAAGCTCGTGTTCAGAATCTATTTCGCTGACCCAGCATGGAGGGCCGAACATGGGATCGCAGACCCCCGCCACTAGCGTCGCTGGAATCTCTGCCGTCGATCCGGCAGGATTCGCGGATGAATACTTCGCGCATCTGGCCAATGTCCTGGGCCGGATTGATAGGTGCGAGGTCGGGGCCTTCATCGAGACCCTTCTAGATGCCCGTGAACGCGGATCGAGGGTCTTCTTCATTGGAAATGGCGGAAGCGCGGCGACGGCTAGCCATTTTGCAAATGACGTTGCGATTGGGTCGGGAGACTATGAACGACCATTTCGCGCTCTGAGCCTGACGGACAATGTGGCGGTTCTCACGGCGCTCGGAAATGACTTTGGTTACGAGGAGGTCTTTGTACGTCAGTTGCGGGTGCTGGCGGAAAAGGACGATGTGGTGGTGGCGATCTCCGCATCGGGTAACTCCCCGAATCTGGTGATGGCATTGGAGTATGCGGCGGAATTTGGCTTGCGGTCGGTTGCCCTCACCGCGTTCGATGGCGGTCGGATCAGAGCGATGGCGGATCAGGGTGTGCATGTTCCCACCGAGATGGGTGAGTACGGTCCAGCTGAGGACGCGCACATGGTGCTCGACCACTTGATCGGAGCGTTCTTGATGCGCGTCGTCCGTTCAGGTCAGACCGGCAACACTGAGAGATAATTCTCTTGTCCCTTCAAGGTCGAATAGTCGTGGTGACTGGTGCCAGCCGAGGCATCGGTCAGGCGATTGCCAGGAGGTTCCTGCAGGAGAACGCCCGGGTTGTCGGGACCCGAACCTCGGTAGCGCCGGAACCAACTGTCGATCCCTCTGCCGAAGAGCCGTGTGACGAGTGGATTGTCGGCGACTTCACGGATCCAGCCGACATCGCAAGTTGTGCGGAGCGTCTTCGAGATATCAGGCCAGATATTTTGGTGAACAACGCTGGCATCAATGTGGTGAGTCCGCTGGTCGAGATCGACCTAGAGGACTTTGCGCGGGTCCAGATGGTGAATCTCCATGCTCCGCTCGCCTTCTGTCAGGCGGTGGTTCCCTCCATGCGAGAGCGGGGATGGGGAAGGATCGTCAACATCGCGTCCATCTGGGGCGTCGCGAGTAAGGCTCACAGGGCCGCCTACTCGGCGAGCAAATTTGGACTCGACGGCCTAACCGTCGCTCTGGCCGCCGAGCACACCCGTGACGGGATCCTGGCCAATTGCGTTGGTCCGGGATTCATTGACACGGAGTTGACACGGTCGACCCTTGGGGACGAGGGCATCCGGTCCATGGTCGCAGCGGTGCCGGCCGGCCGGCTCGGGACCGCAGCGGAGGTGGCATCACTCGTTCTGTGGCTGGCGAGCGAAGAGAACACCTTCGTCGCCGGCCAACATCTGGTGGTCGACGGAGGCTTCACCCGTGTCGGGTGACCTCCAGATCGAGTCTCATCAGGGCCCCTACCGGGTTTCCTTCGGCGCCATTACAGAGGCCGGGCTTCTCGGTAACGGGCAGGCGGTCAATCGACATCTCATCGATGCCAACGTCGCCCGGCTCCATGGAGATGTCCTTGCTCCGATCTTGGACAGGCCGACGACGGTGCTACTCGAGGCGACCGAGGAGAGGAAGAGTCTCGAGCAGATCGTTCCAGTGATCGAGGAACTCATTGCAGGCTCGTGTCGTCGCGACGATGTGCTGGTTGCCATCGGCGGTGGAATTGTCCAGGACATCACGTGCTTCATCGCCAGCACACTCCTCCGTGGCCTGCGTTGGCGGTTCATACCCACGACCCTGCTGGCACAGGCCGATTCTTGTATCGGGTCGAAGAGCTCAATCAATTTGCGCTCAACGAAGAATATTCTCGGGACTTTCAATCCTCCGGAGGAGGTGTTGATCGACTCTCGTTTTCTCGACACCCTTGAGCCGGAGGATGTTCGGTCGGGGATCGGAGAAATCATCAAAGTCCATGTGATCGATGGGCCTGAGACGTTCCATCGACTAGCGGAGGACTTCTCCCTGCTTGAGAACGATCGGGCGGAACTGGAGCGTTACGTGGCGGACTCGCTGCGGATCAAGAAACGGTTCATCGAAGCGGATGAGTTTGACCGCGGGCTCAGGAACGTCATGAACTATGGACACAGTTTTGGTCACGCAATCGAGTCTGCGACCGGCTTCGGAATACCTCATGGCATTTCGGTGACCATCGGTATGGACATGGCTAACCACATCGCCGGCGCTAGAGGCCTGCTCGATCCGGGATACCGGGACGCTGTGCACAAGGTCTGTCGCAAGAACTATGAGGACTCCTTGGGTGTGCCCATCCCACTCGGCGCCTTGCTCGAGGCACTGTCTCGAGACAAGAAGAATGTCGGCACTTCAGTGAATCTCATCCTCCCCTCTGGGGCTGGAGCAGGGATGGAGAAGGTCGCCGTCGATCTCGATGAAGAGTTCCGGCGACAGTGCCAGGATTTCCTCGAAGGCCTTCTCAGATGAATTCCAGGGATCGGGTTGCTGTCTGTTCGCGGTCATTCTCACGAAACCTCGTGTTGCGCGACGAACTCCAGAGCGGCTATCGGAAGGTCACCTTCAACGATACGGGGCAGTCGTTGAGTGGAACCGATCTGGCGGCCTACCTCGAGGGGCACGACAAGGCGATCATTGGGCTCGAACAGATCGATGAGACGGTTCTCGATGCAGTACCTGAGTTGCGGGTGATCAGCAAGTACGGGGTCGGAACCGACATGCTCGACTTGGAGGCCATGGCCAGACGGGGAGTGCGGCTGGGATGGACTGCTGGGGTCAATAGTCGGGCGGTCGCTGAATTGGTCATCGCCCTCACCATCGCTCTGCTCCGCGACCTCCCGGATCTGAGCAGGGGGATCGAGCGCGGTGAATGGCGACAGGCCATTGGCCGTCAACTCAGTGGTCGAACGGTCGGCATCGTCGGTTGGGGGAGCATCGGGCGCGACCTCGCCGACCTTCTGGCGCCATTCGGGTGCCGAGTTCTGGCCACTGATGTGAGAGATGTCGATACCGAGTGTCGACTGACCGGGGTGGAGTCGCTCGCATTGGAGGCTCTTCTGTCCGAAGCAGACGTGGTGACTCTTCACGTCCCCCTGACGGAGGGGACCGAAGGCCTGATCGGAGAGGCCCAGCTGGGGTTGCTCAGGCCCGACTCCGTGCTGGTCAATGCGTCTCGTGGCGGGGTCGTGGATGAGTACGCCCTCCACGATGCACTGGTGTCCGGCCGTCTTCGAGGAGCGGCGATGGACGTCTTTCGATCAGAACCACCCTTCGGGAGTCCGCTTCTCGGTCTGCCGAATTTCGTGGCCACTCCCCACATCGGCGGGAGTACCGAAGAGGCCTATCTGGCGATGGGACGTGCAGCGATTCGAGGCCTCGACGACAACGTCGTACCGGACTGCTGACCTTGCAGGTTGCCGCACCGCTGTGTTGACTCGGGTGATGTCTGGCGGTGCTGGCTTGATGAGCAAGTGCGGAGGTGGAGCGGCCATCTGGGTCGTGAACGGAGAAAACGGATAACGGTTGCCTGATGGGCGGCCTGTTAGCGGAACAGGTCGTCGGCAGGATCGCGGACCACGTCGGCTAACACGCCGCCGTCGCCAAACCACGACGGGTGGACCCCTCGCACGATGGCCACCGGCACGCCGTCGGCCTTGCCCATCACCAACTCGGCGGCCGAGGCGATCTCGTCGACTACGGCAACCTCGGTGACGTGGAGTTCCCGCCCCAGGGCATCGCGGGTGCCTCGGAGGTCGACCACCGGCCGGAGCCCGGCGCAGCCGATGGCTACGTCGGTAACCCCACGCCGCCACGGCCGGCCGAACGTGTCGCTGATCACCACGGCCACGTCGATACCGAACCGGTGGGTCAGCGCGTCGCGGACCCGGCGGGCCGAACGGTCCGAGTCAACCGGGAGGAGAGCAGCTCGACCGGCCTCTACGTTGGACAGGTCGATGCCGGCGTTGGCGCACACGAATCCGTGCTCCGTCTCGCTGATGATCAGGTCACCTCGACGCCGGAGCACCCGGACTGACTCGCGTTCTACCAGCGGCTTGTGTCCGACCTCGGGGTCTACGTCGACCACACGGTCCTCAGCCTTGGAGACCACCTTCTGGGTCACCACCAGCACGTCGCCGTCTAGGAGGCCGTCACCGGTCTGCCGTGCCGCCTCGGCGATTATGGATGCCAGATCGTCGCCGGGGCCGATCTCTCCGATGCCGGTCACCGGGATGATGACCAATGGGCCGCTCATCGTCGCTGCTCCGTTTGTGGGTTTCCCGACAGGGTGGAGGAGAGGATGGTCCGACAGAGGTCGGTGGCCACCCCGATGTTGGTCATCACCGTCGGGGTGACCACGCACTCCATGCCCTCGACCTCGACGGCATCGGCCTGGGCGGCGTCGGCGTCGTCCACGACCAGGGTGGCCGCGATGTCCCGGTAGAGGCGGGCCACGCCGACCACTGTCGGTTCATGGCCTAGTTCACGCAGCATCCGCTCGGCGGGGCCCTTCAGGGCTGAGCCGGCCACTATGGGCGACACGGCGACTACGTCGTCTCGGCGGGCGGCCAATGCGTCGCTGATACCGGGAACGGCGACTACCGGCCCGATTGACACGATTGGGTTGGACGGGGCGACGACCACGGTGTCGGCTGAGGTGATGGCATCCAGCACGCCGGGTGCCGGGTGGGCGTGGTCCACCCCCTCGAACCGCACCGCGGAGATAGGGACATCGTGACGGAGTCCGACGAAATAGTCTTGGAAACCGACCTCGTTACCGGCGGCCAGTGTCACCATGGTGGCCACCCGATCCTCGGTCATGGGGAGGAGACGGGCGTCGATGTCGAACGCCCGGGTGATCTCGGCGGTCACCTCGGTCAGCCCGACGCCTTCGGCAAGACGGCCGGTCCGGTGGAGGTGGGTTCCGAGGTCACGGTCACCCAAGCGGAACCAGGCGGGCTCGCCTAGGTGTTGGAGAGCGTCCATTGCGTGCCAGGTCTCGTCGGCCAGACCCCAGCCCGTGTCGGGGTTCACCGCCTCGGCCAACGTGTAGGTCACGGTGTCGAGGTCCGGTGAGATCGACAGGCCGTGGAGAACTAGATCGTCGGCGGTGTTGACGATCGCCGTGACTTCGTGGGCCGGCACGGCTTTGACCATGCCCTGTAGCAGGCGTGCCGCTCCCACCCCTCCGGCCAGGACGGTGATCATCGGTCTAGGAGAGGTTCCGGAGGCGACCCTCGAGCAGGGCCATGTCGGCGTCAACCATCATTTCGACCAAGTTGACGAAGTCGACGGTGGGTCGCCAGCCAAGGCGATCGGCGGCTAGGGAGGCGTCCCCGACCAGCAGGTCCACTTCGGCGGGCCGGTAGTACTGCTGGTCGACGACTACGTGCTCCTCCCAGTTCAGGCCCACCCGGGAGAAGGCGATCTGACAGAACTCTCGGACGGTGTGGGTCTCGCCGGTGCAGATCACGAAGTCCTCGGGCTCGTCCTGCTGCACCATCCGCCACATTGCGTCCACGTAGTCGCCCGCGTAGCCCCAGTCCCGCTTGGCGTCCAGGTTTCCGAGGCGCAATTCGGTCGCCTGTCCGAGGGCGATCTGGGCCGCACCGTGACTAATCTTGCGGGTAACGAATTCGAGGCCCCGGCGGGGGCTCTCGTGGTTGAAGAGCATCCCCGAGCAGGCGTGCAGGCCGTAGCTCTCGCGGTAGTTCACGGTGATCCAGTGGCCGTAGACCTTGGCCACCCCATAGGGGCTCCGGGGATGGAAGTGGGTGGATTCCGTCTGGGGGACCTCTTGGACCTTGCCAAACATCTCGCTGGAACTGGCCTGGTAGAAGCGGATTGTCGGGTCGACGAGGCGGATGGCGTCGAGCATGCGGGTCACGCCTAGGGCCGTGGTTTCACCGGTCAGGACCGGCTGGCCGAAGGACGTTTGAACGAAGGACTGAGCGGCCAAGTTGTAGACCTCGTCCGGAGCGTGTTCACGGATGGCCTCGATTATGGACAACTGGTCCATGAGGTCTCCGGAATGGAACTCGATCCGGCCCATGAGGTGGGCGATGCGTTCATAGTTGACCGTGGAGCTCCGTCGGACCATGCCGATGACCTCGTACCCGCGATCAAGCAGGAACTCGGCCAGGTAGGAGCCGTCCTGTCCGGTGATACCGGTGATGAGGGCGCGCGGTGCCTTGGTGGTCTCGGTCACGGGTTCAGTTTGCCGGGGACGATTGACTAAGGCGCCGTCGGGCATCGTCCAGCACTTCGGGCAGCGTGGATTCCACGTTGAGTAGGGGCTCCCAGCCGGTGTCCCGCTTGATCGCCGTGGCATCGCCGCGGAGTTCTGGGAGGTCTACTGGGCGGTACAGATCCGGGGCGTCCACCGGTTCGATCGGGCAGTCGGCCAGCGAGAGGAGCACTTCGAGGAGCGACCGGATTGAGACGGCTCGACCGGAGCAGACGTTGTAGGCCGTGTCTGGCTGGCCGCTCATGGCCAACAAGCGGTAGGCCCTGACTACATCCCGAACATCGGTGAAGTCCCGTCGTGCATCGAGATTTCCCACCTGGATGGAGGTCTCGCCACGAACTTCACACCGGGCGATCCGCAGTGCGAGCGCCGAGCAGACGCCCGCCTCTCCCTGGCCGGGCCCCAAGTGGTTGAAGGATCTGGCGCGCACGACGTCCTGTCCATGTCCGATGTGGGCTTGTTGGGCGATTAGGTCGGCCATGGCTTTGCTCGCCGCGTAGGGCGATGCGGGTCGGAAGGGTGCGGTCTCATCGATGGGCAGTTCGTCCGCCGTGACGACGCCATAGACATCGGCACTAGTCACCGTCACCACTCGACCCACCCCCACCCTCCGGGCTGCGGCGAGAAGATGGTGGGTTCCCTCGGCATTGACCCGGATGGTGGTGGCTGGTTCGGACCAGGATCGAGCGACATCGGCCTGACCGGCGAGGTGGAAGACCACATCGGGGAGGTGGTGTCCGAGCAACTCGGCGAGCCCATCCTGATCGAGCACGTCCGGCCCACCCGACGACCGGTCGGTAGACACCACCTCGTCGCCCTCGGAGAGAAGGTGGTCGACCAGGTGTCGGCCCACGAATCCGGCGGCACCGGTGACTACTGCTCTCATTGGTCGATCGCCGTCGGCTGGGCCGGAGGGGAAGTGTGCACCGGAGCATCGTAGGAGGCGCCGCCGTGTGGATGTCGCCCGGGTGGGGACATGGTGCGGAAGTAGTGTCGGAATACCGTGGATGCCGCACCCCCTTCTGCCGGCGGCCAACTGGACTCCGCCGGTGCAGGCAGCCCGCCGGCGCCCCGGCCGGCGTCAGCCCCGGTGTTGGCCATGGTGGTGGTAGATGACGAGGCCCCGGCTCTCGAGGCAGTTCTGGCCGGCCTGTTGGCCCAGGACCATGCTCGGATTGAGGTACTGGTCGTGGACGTTCGACCGATGGGTGACCGGGTGGGCAACGAACCGGACGGCCCACTGTCTCTGGTGGAGCGGGTCGGGCTGATCGCCCCATCGTCGTTAGTCGTTTGTTCGCCGGGTGTGTCGGGTCACGGTCCGGCGGTGGCAACCGGACTGCGAGCCCGCGCGGCCGAGCGTGTTGGGTTGCTTGATCCGCAGTTCCTGCTGTTCGTGCCGGGTCAGGTGGTGCTGGGTGACACCTCGGTTCGCCGCCTAGTCGAGCGGGCGGTGGAGGCCAACGCTGGGGTGGTCGGGCCCAAGGTCGTTGGACCCGATGGGGCTTTGGAGGAGACTGGTTGGTGGTTCGATCTGCTTGGGTCGCCCGTTCCTGTGGTCCCCAAACCTGAACCCGACCAGGGGCAGCGCGACGTCGACTTTCAGCCTGACGCGGTGGCTGGCGCTGCGTGGATGGTTCGTGCCGACTTGTTCGCGGAACTGGGAGGCTTCGACTTCGATGGGGTGGATGGGACCGAGCATCTGGAGTTCTGCCAGCGGGCCCGGGCCGCGGGCGCAGCGGTTGCCGTGGTTCCGTCGGCGGTGGCCCGTCGGGTGGGGATGCCCGACTCGGTGCGGCACCCGCCGACGCTGGCGTGGCCGAGGTTCCGACTGCGTCGCTTGATGGCGTCGCCGCTGACCGGCCTGCTCCTACGGCTTCCCGTCCTGATGGTGGCCACGCTGGTCGGCGTTGTCTATGGCATCGGCACCGGCCGCTTCCGCCACGCCCGCGGACTACTGGGGGCATGGCCGTGGAACCTCCGTCGGCTTGGGTCGGCGCGTCGACAGATTGGAGTCGACACGATCGGGCCTCCGTCGGCCGTGGTGAGCGACCATCGGGGGTCCTGGTTGCTGGCGCTCCGCCGGGTGGCCACCGGGCGGGTGCTGGCGGGGGATGACGACCGATCCGATGGACCTGGGCATCTGAACAGTGTCTTCGGTGCAGTGTTCGGACCGGGTGGCTTAGCCATCATGATCGCCGTTGCGGTACTCGGCTTCGGGTCCCGGTCGCTGGTTGTCGACGGCCTCTCTCCGGTTGGACGCCTCCAGCGACTGCCGGCTAAATCGGGCGATCTGCTTGCCGCGTGGTGGGCCGGGTGGCGGTCCACTGGTACGGGCACGTCGGGTTCGGGACCCGACGGCCTAGGTCTGGTCGGGCTGGTGGCCGGGATCTGGCCGTATTCGGTTGACTCCCTATGGACGGTGTTGGTACTCGGGTCGTTCGCCGTGGGGGCGTTCGGCATCTGGCGACTGGTCCGACCGGTCGGAGGTGGCCGTTCTCGTGCCGTCGCTGTGCTTGTCTACCTGGCCGTCCCGATCCCTTACGAAGCGCTGCGTACCGGGCGTCTAGCTCCATTGGCCGCCTATGCCGTAATGCCGTGGCTGGTTCGTCGGCTGGCCGGTGCCCAAGCCATGGCCCCCTACGGCCTGCGGGGCGGTGAACCTGGTCCCGGGGCTCGTCTGAGGAGTCTCTGGTCCGACGTGCTGGTCACCGGACTGGCACTGGTGGCGCTAGTGGGAGTGGACCCGATTTTGCTAGTGCCGGCGACAGTCGTCGTGGTGGGCCTTGTGGTGGGAACCACCCTGTCGGGCACCACGGACGGGTTGCTCCGGTTGTCGATGGCGGTGGGTGGTGGCGCAGCGCTAGCGGCCGTGGTCCACCTGCCGACAGTGCTCTCGGTCTCAGGGTCCGCCGGTCGCGGGTGGGCTGGTTGGCTGGGAGGGTCGACCGCTGGCGGGTGGGGCGCCACTGATTCGATTGGTCTCAAGGAGATCCTTTCCCTGGACGCCGGGGTGGACGGCCCGTCCGCGGCGATGGCGTTGTTCATCCTCCCGGTGCTGGCCCTCGTTGCGGCCCGGGGTCGACACCTCTCTGTGGTGATCCGGGCCTGGTTTGTGGCGGCGGCGGGAGCGTCGCTGCTGGTCATGCTGGACCGGGAGTGGCTGGGTGACAGCGGGTCAGCCCTGCGGGCGGTGGACCCCGGGGTCCTTCTGGTAGTGGTGGCGGTCGGTCTGGCTTGGGCATCGGCTGCCGGCGTGGCCGGGTTCGGCTCTGACCTAGCTCACCTCGCCCGACAGGTTCACACGGGTCGGGCGGCCCGGATGGTACGAAATGGCCTCCTGGGCGTCGTGGTAGCCAGCCTGTCCGTCGGGGTACTGCCCGTGCTGGCTGGGTCCTTCGCCGGTGATTGGGGAACAGCGCGAACCGACCTGGCATCGGCGCTACCCGGGACCGGTAGTCGACTCGTCGACGGGCAGTCGGTCCGCGGCGGTGTAGCCCGTGTGCTCTGGCTGGGTGATCCCACGGTGCTACCCGCTGCAGGAATCCCGCTGGCGTCGCCTGGTGGCCGTTCCGGCCCCCTGGGCCCACTGGCTATGGCGGTCACCGATGGCCTCCCGGATCTATCCGACCAGTGGACGCCGGGGGAGACGGCCGGTTTGGCTGAGTTGCGTTCAGCCCTGAGCGCAGCACTGGATGGCGCCACCCACCGACTGGGCGCCGACCTGGGGCGATGGGGGGTGGCCAACGTGGTGGTGGTCAGCCGTTCGGCGCCTGTACCCGAGCCAGGGATCGAACGATTGGTGCCCGACCGCTTGCTCGAGGTCCTGGCCCGTCAACTCGACCTGGAGCGCGTGGAGGCGGTGAACGGGGCTTTGGTCGTCTATCGGAACACCACGGTAGAGGCGCCGTTCTCAGTGGTGCGAGACCGGAACCGGCGGGTCGTTCCCGCTCTCGTTGGGCGCCGCTCCATGGGAGACCTCGTCATCGAGGCGCCCGCCGATGGCGCGCTCCGGTGGATGATCGGCCCGGACGATCGATGGCGGGTCCAAGTAGATGGTCGTCCGGCGACCGTGCTGGCGTCGGGGGATGCTCACGGGGTCGACCAGCGCCCATCGGTCCGGGTGGGGGCCGGGAGCGTGGTCTCTCTGAAACTCGACGAGGGTCAGTCGACGGGGCGGCGTCGGCTCCAACTGGTGATGGCCGGCCTACTCGTACTACTGGCCAGCTGGGCACGGACTTCCCGCGATGCCTCCTTAGCCGGCGAACGGGCACGGGTAGACCGGTGATCGCTACACGGTGGCCAGCAATCGCTGTGCTTGCAGCGATGGTGGTCGCGTCCACAGCGGCATCGTCGGGTCTGGAGGATCGGGTGGATGCTGGTGACCGCCCCGAGGCGCGGTCCGCAGTGGCCCTGGACAGGGCGTCGACAGCTCTCTGGTTCTGTACGGGCCCTACTGCCGATCTGATGGAAGTCGATTCTCGGACCGTCGAGGTAGTTGGCATATCAGCTTCGCCCACCGAGGGCCGGGTGACGGTGGTTGACGAGACTGGTCGGGCCGTCGAGCGAGCTTTCCGGATCGATCCCGGTGGCCGTCTGGAAGTATCGCCGGGTCAGTTCGTGTCGGGAGCAGCGTTCGCCGGGGTCACCGTTGAGGTCCGGGGCGGGGCTGCCATGGTGGGCCAGACGGTATCGGGCCCGGATGGCATGGACCGGCGGCCCTGCACCACCCGCGCTGCCGACGCCTGGGTGGTTCCGTGGTCGACCACGGCACGGCCGGGGAACCGGGCCTGGGTGTTGCTCCACAACCCCTTCCGGGCCGCTGCGGTGGCCGACCTTCGATTCGTCGGAGACCTCGGTCGTCGGGAGACCTTGGACTCCCAGGGGGTTGTAGTGCCCGGCCGTTCGGTGGTCGCCTACGACGTTACGGAACGGATCGCCGATTCAGCGGTCGTCTCGGCCACCGTGGACGTCCGGGTGGGGCGAGTGGTGGTTGCCCGACTCCAAGTGTCGGATGGTTCGGGACCCATGGCTACCCGTGGTCTGGACCTTGCTCCCGGAGTACCGGAGATGGCGACCCGGGCCTTTGTTCCCGGCCTGGCCAGAACCGGCGACGCAATCAATGGGGGAGCCGTGGTGGTCGTGAACGCCGGGGTGGAGCCGGTGGAGGCCGAGGTGGTGGTCCGGACAGCCGAGCAGGACCACGGGGTGGAGCCGTGGCGACTGGTGCTTCGCTCCGGGCAGCGTCATGTCGTGGACCTAGACGACGGTCGTCTCGAGGGGATTGGACCGTTCGGAGTGGAGGTGCGCACGTTGGACGGTCGACCCATCGCTGCGTCGGTGCTGCAGCGGTTCGGAGAGGTAGGGGGCCTGTCGGTCCGACCGGCGGTCGCGGTGGCGGCCCGTGGTTGGGTGGTGGACCTGGGTGAGCGCTACGGAGCGACGACCGATGTGCTGGCCGTGATGAACCCGGCGATCGAGGGCATCGCCACCATCGAGGTGAAGGTCCTCGCAGGTACAGCTCCCACCAACGTGGTCCGGTCCGTGGAATTATCTCCTGGGACGCAGGTGTCGTTCGACCTGGGAGCGGGACCCCCAGTGGTGCTGGCCGTTGAGTCGACGGCACCGGTCATAGCGTCTGTCCATGCCAGAGCGGAATCCTCGGCGACGGGATCGATAGCCGTTGCCGTCGCCGGGACCGAAGCCCGACCGGCCGCCAGCCGCTGAACCGGACCGCCAGTAGATCAGGTTCCGGCGCTGCAGCCGTCCGGCGTGGAGCCCGGCTCCCGAAGTTCGGCCAGTGATCCCCACAGGTGGGTGGCGCTCACAGGCCCCACATGGTGGTCGCGCACCACGCCGAGGACATCGGAGATCAGCACCATAGGTACGGCGTCGATGGCGTACCGGTCGTGGATGGCCCGGTCCCTGCCGACCTCCACTTCCTGGACGGCAACCTCAGGGCTGGCCAGAGGTGAGGCGGTGGCCACCACCGAGTCGCACGAGTCGCACGAGGCTGAGGTGAACACGGTGACCAGCCACGGCGCGTCCGGCCGTTCGAAGTCTCCGCGGTCCAACTGTTCGGGCACCATCCAGCCGGTTCTGACCGGTGCATCAGGGCGGCGCCGTTGCAGCAGCAGAGCGAGCCCGGAGGCGACCGCCGCTACCGCTAGGAGAAGGATCAGGCGGTCCACCGGTTGATCCGGTCGTCGGGTGGGTCAGCTCTGGTCGGCGACCGACGGATCGCTGACGGTCTGTTCCACGAGATCGGGAATGCCGCCCGGAGTGGTCGCCGATCCGGTTGCTCCGGTGGTGTCGGTCGCAGCGGCCACCAGTCGGTTGACCTCGCCGCCGCTGATCGTCTCGTGTTCCAGCAGCGACCTAGCGATCAGGTCGAGGGCGTTCCGGTGGTCGGTGAGCAGCTTGCGGCAGCGGTCTTCCTGGTCGGTGAGGATCCGCTGGACCTCTTCGTCGAT
>Ga0315328_10000475_pt1 | contig 17422 bp, 23 predicted proteins | sample M120032315metaG_FD_203462 | JGI IMG/M metagenome (GOLD analysis project Ga0315328, IMG submission 203462) | Ammonia-oxidizing marine archaeal communities from Monterey Bay, California, United States - M1 200m 32315 | ecosystem: Environmental > Aquatic > Marine > Intertidal zone | place: USA... | reverse complement strand
ATAACAGATGATGGTAAAAAATATACTTGGGATGAATCAATAACTAACTGGACGGAGATAGAATAATGGCAATAGTAATTAACGGAAGTGGAACAGTAACTGGCATATCAGTCGGTGGATTGCCAGACGATATAGTAGATGCTGGTACTCTAGCAGATAATGCAGTTGGACTAGCACAGATGGCTGGTGGTACAGATGGTAATATTATTACCTATGATACAAGTGGCAATCCAGCAGTTGTCGCAACTGGTTCTAGTGGTCAAGTATTAACTTCGGCTGGAGCTGATGCTGTTCCGACTATGGCAACTTTATCAGCTGGAAAGGTATTACAGGTAGTTCAAGGAGTTAAAGTAGATACTTTCAGTTCCACTACTGTTGATTGGGTAGATATTACTGGTTTAACTGTAGATATTACACCAAGTTCTACATCAAGCAAAATCTTAGTTTCTTTTATTACTAATTTAAGTGGAAGCACTACTGGTGGTCATACGAGTTTGGTTCGTTGTCTTAGAGACTCAACAGCTATAGGAGGAGGTACTCAAGTAGGCACAAACAGAAAGTCAGCAAGTGGTTTACATTGTAATAGGGATACAGTTGAAATGAATTGGATTTCTTATGAATATTTAGATTCACCTTCTACAACTTCAGCTACAACCTACAAAGTTCAGTTATTTGGTGAAGGTGCGGCTACACATTATATTAATAGAAGTGGTAATGATGGTGATTTTGCATATCACGGAAGATATGCATCATCAATAACAGTAATGGAAATAGGAGCATAAGATGAGAGATACAGCGATTAGAAATACACATCCAACTGTTACAACTATTAATGCTGATATAGATGCTAGAGATAGTAATGGTGATGTAGTAGTCTTAGATGAATCAGCAATCACAACAGAAGTAGCTAGACTTCAAGCAGAATATGACTCCCAAGCCTACGCAAGAAACCGAAAAGCAGAATACGACCAACTAAATCAATTCGAGATGCAGTTCGATGATGACAGAGATGGCACGACAACTTGGGTTGATAAGATAAACGAAATTAAAGGGAGGCATCCGAAGTGAGTACATTAAAATCAAGTGCTGAGAACTTAACCTTAAACGCAGATGGCTCTGGCAACGATATTATCTTCCAAAGTAATGGCTCGAATGTAGCTACCTTAGACCAAGCAGGGTTATTTACTGCAACTACCTTTGCTGGTAGTGGTGCTAGTCTGACAGGAATTGCTGGTAAACAGACTATATGGATTCCAGCTGCTGCAATTACACCTACAGCATCAAATGGTTGTGCTGCAAGAACACAGGTAGAAACGACTGCTGGCAGACCAGATATGGATGTCTTGGACTTTGATGACGGTTCTGATGAACACGCACAGTTCTCTGTAGGATTTCCAAAATCGTGGAATCTGGGAACAGTTACCTTCCAAGCGTTCTGGACATCAACTGCAACTGATACTGATGGAGTTGCTTGGGGATTGCAGGGAGTAGCTTGTTCTAATGATGGCACGATTGATGTTGCTTATGGAACAGCAGTAGTGGTTACGGATGACAATGTTAGTGCAGCCGAAGATTTGTTGGTTACAGCAGAAAGTGGAGCAGTTACTATTGCTGGTACACCTGCTGATGATGATATATGTTACTTTAGAATTTTCAGAGATGTGTCGGATGGCAATGATGATATGGCAGAGGATGCACGATTAATCGGTATTAAGTTATTCTTTACTACCGATGCCAACAATGATGCGTAAGGAGATTGTATGAGTCCATTTGGATATACAGTATTAGGATTTGGTGGTGGTAAAAATCAAGTACCGATAGCAGAAGATTTAACTGATTTCTATCACGAAATAGATGCTACAGGTACATCAAATGTACCAATGGGTCATATTGCTATAGACCCTTTTGATAGTACCAGAATATTAATGGTTTTTAGAGATGATGGTACTTATGGTTCAGATTTACAAGCTGTATGTGGAACTATAGATTATGCTGGTAGTGATATAACTTGGGGAACTGTAGTTGATGTTACTACTGAATATGCTGATGGTGGTTTTGTAGAGTTTGACCCTTCAACACAACATAGTTTTATGGTATATGGGGGTTTCCGTTCTAGTAATACTCCATATCACGGAGCAGTAGCAGGCACACTTAGTGGTACTACAATTACTCTTGGTTCTATTGTGAATATTAGTACAGTTGGTACAAATGATACTGTTTATTATACTAATGGTAAGTTTAATCCAAATACAGCAGGACAATTCGTTTGTATTGGTTTGAACTACAATAACTTTACTACCTATCGTAATGCGGATATAAAAGTATTGTCAGTATCTGGTACTACAATAACTGAGGAGTTCGAGGATAATGCAGTAATTAATCAAAACTGCTCTCAACCTATTATATCTTGGGATATTACAGCTCAAACAGGTTATATATGGCTTAATGGAGATAGCACATATCCCCGTGTATTTCCTTTTTCAATGTCTGGACACACTCCCACTATAGGTTCTGAACATATTATTAGTTCTTCATCTTCTGGTGAGTATTGTTGGGGAGCAAGTGATGGTGCTTTGGCAGGTAGGATTGTATCTACATATAAAAAATCTGATGGTCATATGTATTGCAGAGTGGGTAATAATTCTAGCGGAACAATAACTTGGGGAACAGAAGTTAAAGCTGCTGACTTTGATGACCTTGGTAGTCATTTGATGCTATATAACCAAGTACAATGTGATAAGAATACTCCGGGTAAATTCCTTTTTTCTTGGAATGTTAATACCGCATCACCACGCAGAGCAAAGGTAGGAACTATAACAGATGCAGATACTATAACTTATGGTTCGGATGTAAACGGAATAGGAGGAACAGAAGGTACTGATATTATTTGGAATGATGTACGACCCGACCCTAACAATCCGGGTCGATTCTGGATGGGGGGTAAACATACAGGTGATGGTTCTAAAGGAAAGATTACTGCTTCACAGATAGCATCATTTGAATTATAAGGATAATAATGAAAACAATTACTTTAAACGATTCAAATCTATCTGCTTATATATTTGCTGATGACGAGATAATAACAGCAACCGAAGAAAAAACTACTTGTTCTAATATCATTATTTGTGATTTGAATACAAGTAATTCTACTATTCATACAGGTGTTACACCACCAGAAGATTGGGTAGGAGAAAAATATTTCTTTGATGGAACTACTTGGACAGATAATCCAGATTATGTTGAACCTGTAGACCAATCTGGTGCATTAGAATGAAAATAATACTAATAGCAACAGCATTAATAATGGCAGGATGTGTTATGTTTCCTAGCACTACATCTATAAGTGCTAATTCAAAATTGAATAATATAGACAACCCTACATTAAAAGTACAACAGAATTTTAGATGGTATAGAAATTGAAAGACCAAATTGTAATGTTACTTCTCGGACTGCTTATAGCTTTAGGTGGTTGGACTATGACACAAACATTCAGCCTATCAACGACACAAGCAGTACATACTGATAAACTTGATAAGCTGGAAAGAGCGACAGATAAACTTCGTGAACAGATGGATGAGATGCTGAAAGTAGATGAAGAGATTATGGAACAACACGAATCTTTATTTGATGCTCTAAGAAATAATCAGCCTTCATCCTCTTATAATTATTAGGAGTCAGTATGAATGGAATGAAAGTACCTCTGGCGATAGTAATGGCAATAGCAATACAAGCTGGAGCTATGCTCTGGTATGTAAGCGGAATTGACCATCGTGTTTCCACTATGTATGAGGAATACCAACAGTCCAATCAGAAAGCAGTTATAGAAAATCAAGTGCGTATGGAAATGAATCTTCAACAGGTTATGGAAGCACTTGCAATTACAGCAATACAAGTTGACAAACTTACAAATTTATCAGAGAAACTAAAGAAGTCTAATAATACATTAGTAAATCAGAATAAGAAGATTCAGAAACAACTGGACAGTATTAAGAAACAAACTGAAAGCAAAACTAAGAAGAAAAAGAAATCTACGGAGAAGAAACTAGGATGAGTAAACCAGTAATAGTATTGATAGCTTTAGGTGTGATTGTTTTCATAGCAGCGATGGCTATAGGTGTTGATGCCTTGATGTGTGAGCCTCCCTGTGTATGACAGAGGTAGAAAAGAGTACGCAAAGATGGCGGTGGACTGCTTTAATAGTTTATCTGCTAATTTGTTTTTATGACTTTATGTTTGTACCAATATGGTATGGACTAAATAGACCAGATATAAGTCAGTTTATGGAAATAATAAATAGCACAGAAGAAGTATTAGTCCAGCTCGAACTGATGAAAGTTAGAACTGGACAGCACAGTCCTTTCACGCTTATGGGGGGAGGATTATTTCACTTAGCCTTTGGTGCAATACTTACAGGTAGTGCAGTTGGCTTAAACAAGTAAGGACATTATGGAAGAGAGAGTAACGAGATTGGAAACGACTGTAGACAGACACGAATCACAAATAAGCAAATTGTTTGGTCGTGTTGAAGATACTAATAAAGCCATTCAGAAAATCAATACCAATATGCTACAGATTAAATGGAGTGTCTACGGTGCTATTACTTTCTATGTTATTACCCAGATTGGAATAATAGAGGCGTTTAGAATAGCTATATGATGGCATTACTCACTAATATTGCACCAATAATATTAGGATTTGTTGCTAAGTTGTTTGCCTTAAAGAGTCAAGCGGCATCAGAGAATCAGAAGCTGATGATACAATCACTCCAAGTAAGGAATGATTCCATTAATCAAGCTAGGGATAGAGCAGACAAGGAAAGTCCTATGGCTGCTATGAATAGAAGAGTAATTATATTTGTCATCCTAGGTCTGGTTATATTCACACAAGTAGCACCAGTATACTTTGATGTTCCAACTGTAATACCAACAGTAATCAAGGGGTTTAGTTTCTTAGGATTTCAACTGACACCGGATGTAGTGGAGTATGCCACTGTAGAAGGCTTGCTCAAGATGGATGAAATATTCAAATGGGCAACTATGATTATAGAATTTTATTTCGGGGCACAATTAGCAAAAGGAAAATAATATGGCATTAGAATCAACAACTTATATAGATGGATTAGTAGCAACAAATCCTACAGGCACAGATGCTAGGAGTCAAGGTGATGACCACATAAGATTGGTCAAGTCTGCGATCAGGACTACCTTTCCAAATGTAGCTGGTGCTATGACAGCAACACACACAGAATTAAATTTAATAGATGGCTATACTGGAACAACAGCAGAACTGAACTATAATGATGTACCCACACTAGGAACAGTAGAGGCTTCTAAGACTGTCACTGCTGATGCTGTAGGTATAACCAAGAAATTAAAGACACAGGAACAGACAGAGATTGTCAATGCTGTGGGCACAGTAAGTTCGGCAACAGCAATTAACTTTGCACTAGGAAATGTAGTCACTGCTGTACTAGCCAGTGGCGGTTCGTTTACAATAAGCAATGCACCAACCTCTGGTATATATGGTAAGTTCAAGTTTATACTGACGAATGGTGGTACAGTAGCAGACCCTTGGCACGCAAGTGTTAAGTTTGCTGGTGGTACGACACCTACACTAACTACAAGCGGTGTAGACATTCTTACTTTTGAAACAATCGACAACGGAGCTACTTGGTTTGCGGTTGTTGAAGGCTTGGATATGAAATAATATGATAAGTACACTTCCTATCGCATCATCTCTTGCTAATTTATTTACTATACCAACTACTACTGCTGCAAGTGCTTTAGGAATATCACCTAATCTTATTACACCAGCTATGGAAGAAGAACTTAGAAAACAAATTATGTCTGACATAAAAAGAACTGGGACATACTCTGGTGGTATTAGTTATGAAGATTTAGGTTTTGATACAATATGGAATAAGTCTGGTGAACATATAGATATTTCAAAAAATCCTTTTTTCAGAAATCCAACACACGGGATATTTAGTCCACAACAAGCTATAGGACTTACTGGAGGTAAGATGGATTGGTCAGCAGACCCTATAACTGGTGAGATTACTTGGGATGGTGGTAAATATGATTTTGGAACTAAGGGTTCTGGGTGGGTAGACAAAAAAAATGCTGGCTGGAATCCAGATTTAACAATAGACCCTGCACTTATGAAAAAAGAAATTGATGCTTTTAGTCCTCACGAAAGATGGAGGCAAGGTCAAATTCAAATTGCAGACCCTGTTAAAGTGTATGAAAATAGTCCAGACCATTATAAGATGAAATTCCAAGAAAATAAAGTTCCTTTTGAAGCTATACCAGACCCTTGGAAACCAGCAACAGGACCTACAATTTTTGAACCTACTACACCAGTGACTCAACCACCAGCTGCAACAACTTGGACTCCACCTCCAACACCTACTCAAAGGAATGTAACAAAATTTAGTCCTACTAGGTCAACTGCAATCAGAGGCGGTAGAGGTGGCAGAGGAAATGTAGGCGGTAATCGTATGAAAGCTGGAAGCAGTAAAAATTATGGAGTCACTGGAAGACGTGTGACAGGAGGAAGATAAGTGCCAGCACAAGTAACAGTATTAAACCCTAAAGGTATCAACAGAGATATAAGTTCTTATGAGTCAGCTCAAGACAAGTGGTCTGATGGAAACAATATAGAATTTGATAATGACAAGACTGCAAAAGTAAAAGGACACCTACAAGTATTTGGTACTCCTACTGTCGCACCTTATTGGCTAATGCCATTTGACACTATCAGCACTAACTCTTGGATTTATCCTGGATTGGCTAAGGTGTATAGAGTGCATACATCTGGAACAACTACTACACACACTGACCTTACAAGAACGTCTGGTGGTGATTATAGTGCAACTGCTGGTGCTGGTTGGAATGGTGGTGTTCTAGGTGGTATCGCTATACTGAATAATGGTGTTGATGAACCACAGTTTATGGGTACAGCAGCTGGTGCAAAGTTTGCTAACTTAACTAACTGGCTGAGTAGCACTACTTGTGCAGTAATGCGACCATTCAAGAGATTTCTAGTAGCATTAGATACAACTGAATCAGCTACACGTTATCCTTTCAGAGTACGCTGGTCACACCCAGCAGAGGGTGGTACAGTGCCTACAAGTTGGGATGCAGCAGACGCTACTAAAGATACTGGATATGTTGACTTATCCCAGTCTCCTGGTTTTGTTATTGACTGTTTGTCATTAGGTGACTCTAACATTATCTATAAAGAAGATTCTATTTGGTCTATGACATTCGAGGGCGGACAATCTATATTTGGATTTAGACAACTATTCTCTGATGTTGGTATTATAGGAAGACACTGTGTTCAGAGTTATGATAACAAACATTTTGTAGTATCAGAGGATGATGTTTATACACACGATGGTCAGACTAAACAATCTATTGTAGATACTCAGATCAGGGATGAATTATTTAACTCTATCCATCCAGACTATAAGGCAAGAACATTTGTAGCTGCTGATAGAGAGAAGAATGAGATGTGGGTTTGTTTTGTATCAAACACAAATTCCACTAACGCATTTGCAGATACAGCCTTTGTATATAACTGGAGAAACAATAGCTGGTCTAAGAGAGATTTACCTTATACAAGTTATATTGCTTGGGGTGTTGTTGAGTATGATTCAACTACTGACTGGACTGAAACTGGTGAATGGGATACAGATAATGATGCTTGGGATTCACCTCTCAAACCATCATTACTACTAGCCTCACCAAGTGCCACTAAAATATATGTATTAGGAACAAATCAGAATGCAGGCACTAGCTTTAGGGCTTGGATAGAAAAAGACAATATGCACTTAGGCACTAGTATTACAAAATCTGTAAGTAAAATAGTACCTAGAGTAAGTGGTACTGGTGCTTTAGATTTCTATGTAGGAACTGAGATGATGCCACACGAAGGTACTGTCTGGAAAGGACCATACTCTTTCACACCTGGCACACATTCAGAAATACCAGTTAGAGCAACAGGTAATTACATAGGGATCAGGGCAGAATCTACGGATGATAAGACTTGGTCTTTGGATAATTTAGAGATACACTGGAATCCTATGGGTAATAGAGGTGCTGGTGTATGAGCATAAGATATTCCAAATCTCCTGTGCCAAGCGAGGCAGAGGACATACCATCTTATCTACAGACAGAATTAGATAGAATATCTGCCATAATAAGTAACCTTGCTGATGGGCACTTTGATGAATCAAATGTAGTACCATCTAAGCCGAGAGCTGGTGATGTTAGGTATGCAGATGGAACGAATTGGAATCCTGGTGGTACTGGAGAAGGGCTATATATTTACTTAAGTACAGGAGCGTGGAGTAAACTTTGATTGAAGGGATAAAGGGAGAGAATGTAGAGGTCTGGTGGACTCTAGTCCAAGAATACTTGATTACAGCCCTTGAATATGGTTTAGGGGAGTATAGTATAGGGGATATAAAGAACGCTTGTATATCGAAAGATATGCAACTCTGGGTAAAAATAGACAAGGAAGTGAAGGGTGCTTTCATTACTAAAATATCTAAGTACCCACAAAAGAATTTACTCTGTGTCATCTTATTAGCTGGCAAAGAGTTCCAAGAATGGAGAGATGAAGCAGATGCACTCTTAAACGCATTTGGAAAAGAACACAACTGTGAGTATATAGAATTATTTGGTCGTAAAGGATGGAAGAAAATGCTCGCAGATATAGACTACAATGAAATAACACGACTATTCGCTAAGGAGATAAGATAATGTCAAAAGCTGACGAAACATCAACAGTAAACGCAGACCCTTGGGACGTTGCGTCACCTTATATGGAGGGTGGTTTTAAGGAAGCCCAAAAGCTATATAATGAGTACACTCCTCAATACTACAGTGGTCAAACACAAGCTGGATTTAGCCCTGATCAACTAACATCACAGCAAGGTATAAGAGATTTTGCAACTCAAGGTGCTCCTCAGATAATGAACCCAGCTATGCAAGCATACCAGCAAGGAACAAATTCCAATATGCTGGATGTGGCTAATAATCCATATGTAAATAATATGGCACAAGCTGCAGCAGATAGAGCTATGGGAAGTTTAACACCGCAGATGGCAAATATCAGAGGTGGTGCTATTATGTCTGGTGGATATGGTGGTGGAAGACAAGGTATTGCAGAAGGCAACGCCCTCGCTGGTGCTGCTGACTCAGCAAACCAAGCAGCGGCACAGATATATGGTAACGCATATGGTCAAGGATTAGGACATCAAGGAAATACATTAGGTATGACTGGTGGTTTAATGAATGCTGGTATGCAACCTTATAATGTTCTTAATCAATCTGGTGGACAACAACAGCAGAGAGAACAAGCACTTATAAGTGATGCTATGCAACAGCAACAGTTTGAACAGAATCAACCTTATTCAAAATTCAATCAATATCAGTCTGGTATTGCTGGGTTTAGTCCACTGGTTGGCAATGCTGGTCAGATGGTTACAACCACACCTGGCAATACCTTTATGAGTAATTTAGGTGGGGTTGCTCAGGCATACTCACTATTAAGATAAGGAGATAATATGGCATTTGGAGTACCTGGAGGAGCTATAGTTGATGGGTGGAACGCCTTTTGGGATGGTGGTTTTAACGCAGAAAATGAGTGGGTTTCGGGAATGAATGTAGGCAATATGGCTGATGATACCAGCCCTATGAATGATGCCTCTAGTTATGCTTATTCTCAACCTAATACTATTATTCCTAACGATACCAGTTCTGTAGCAAACTATCCATATGTTCCTAGTGATGATGGTCCATTTGATTATACTGGTGTTCCTCTTAATCCTAATAATCAATTTTTTGGTGACGAAGATGCAGACTTTGATGCTAATACTGTATATGATATGGGTGAGATGGATGATGGTCAGTTTATTTATGACCGAAGAGGCTTAGATGATTCTGACAATCTACTTCCCGGATGGGAATATGGCTTAGATGGTGTACCTTACAACACAGCACTCTTTGCTTTGAACGATGCTGCTATTGCTGCTGCTGGAGGTAGTGGAGGTAGTGGAGGTGGATATGGAGGCGTGGGCGGAAGTGGCTCATCAGCACCAGCTTCACTCTTTCAAGACTTAAGCCAAAGAACACCATCTGGTACTCAGTATGCACCAGATTTATCAGCATACAATCAATCCTCTTTATACAATTATCCTGGTGAGGGTGTTAATGGCTACACTTATGGTCAAGGACTACCCACTGAAGGTGCTGGGTATGGTATATGGGGCACTCCTACAGATATGGTTAATCCTTATTATGAAGGACAGTTTGCTTCTGGGCAATCATCTGGAGTAGCGGATGGTGCTGCCAGTCTACCTCCAGTAGATTTGCCAGCTGGTGTTGCACCTACTAATAATAATCCTAATGTTGGAACTAGCAATACTAATATTAATACTGGTGGTGGAACTGGACCGGGTGGAAAAGATTTAACCTACCAAGAGACAATAGATTATTTTGGTCTGACTCCACAAAGCACTACATTTCCCGGTCCTAATGACAAACTAATTGAAGAACAAATACTTAATGAAAATGCTATCAGGGAAGGTTTAGCTCCACCTCGTATTATAGACCAAGGTGGTGTACACGATACTGGTCCTCTTCCTCCTACTGCTGAGCAGATGAGAGCCTTGAGTGATATAAATTATGGTAAAACACCGTATGCAAGTCCCGGTAATCCACACGGTATTGAACCTCTTAGAACAATAGATAGGCAAAGACTTACATATGGTAAGCCTTTGGAAATGCCTATAGGAGACAACTTATTAGGCAATGAAATACCGGGTAGACCGGGAGAATTGTCTGCTTTCTCAGAAAATGATTTAGGTATGGTTGATGCGAGAAGAAATTATTTATTCAATAAGGACTTAGACTTAGGCAGACCTGGCGACCCTAGCTATGAAGAGTTTGTACCTAATCCTAGTTTGTTTACAGACTATCCTGGATTGGATGCTATTATTGAAGGTCAAAAAATAGACCATTCAGAAATGTTGAATGCTATGGCTGACAAAACTATGGCTAATATAACAAAAGAAGAACTTAGAGACGGTTTGTTTCTTGAACCTACATTTCATACATCTACAGGAAAGATGACACTTGGGATACCAGATGTATTTACACAAGATAAGAGTCCTATAGAACCAAGGTCTACTTTGTTTGATGACCCATTTGGTGAGTTTGATCCGGACAATCGTTATGCCGAACAAGATATTGGAGATGGATTTTTATGGCAAGATAAGGATGGAGAATATCATAGGCAGTGGGATGATATGGGATTAGAATCATATATTCCTGGTTCATATGATGAAGATTTTATGAGTGGTAAAACTATGACTGAAGCACAGTCTTTATTTGATAATGCACAATCTGTTGAAAATGCAAAGGCTGCGGAAGCAACTAGGTTAAGAGATATAGAATCCTCTAAAGCACAAGCCGAGTATACAAGGCAAGCTATGGCAGAAGTAGAGAGAACACAAGCACTGGCACGAGAACAAGCTCAGGCTCTAGCTCAAGCACAGGCAATGGCAGCTAAGCAAGCACACATTCAAGCACAAGCTCAAGCGGAGGCACAGGCTCAAGCACAAGCACAAGCTCAAGCACAGGCACAGGCACAGGCTCAAGAAAAGGCTCAAGAAGAAGCCGTGACGCAGATTAGAGAACAAGCAAGACGACCAGTATATACACCAAAGCCTAAAGTATTTAGTGATATAGGAAGAAGATATGGATTATGAATTTAATAAAGGAGAAAGATAATGCCTTGTATGTATAACGGAAGACCAGTAAAAGGAAACAAGGGTTCTTGTCCATCTGGAAGTTATTGGTCAGATACTGAATTTGATGGTGAACTGAATGAGTTTGCTGATGTGACTAATTTTCTCAAGAGAAGGTACATTAATGAAGATGGTGGTGTTAATTATTTTAATGCTATTACAGACCCATTACTTGCTACTGGAGTAGGGGGTTTGGGACTTAAAGGTGCTTTAACTGCTGGTAAGGTTGGGTCTAAAGGTATTGGTAGTCTTATAAATAAATTGTTTATGAAGAAAACTCCTGGAGTTGCCGCAGTCCAAGGAACTAAACAAGTACCAAAATACAGCACACCACTTACTAGTAAAGCAGTGCCTATTGAAAGAAGGTTTCCTATAAATAATCCAAAACCAAGGATAAACAACGCTAAACCTTTTGTACCTGTGTCACAAAAAACAATACCATATACCAAAACACCAGCAATACCAGCAGGTATGAAACCTTCTATTGCAAAAATGGCTACATTAGGTGCTGGCGGAATGTATGGTAAAGAATATCTCCCACCACTTTTACAAGCTAGAAAGGATTCTACCTTGGCAACTACAGCAGCAACTCAAACAGAAGAACAGAGGGTAGCAGATGAAAAGGCTTTAACAGAGCAACTGGCACTTGCAGAAAAGCAAAGAGTAGAAGGTCTTGGTTTCTTTGATAGAATGAAAGAGCCTGGATACTGGGACACATCCCTTACTGGAGTAGAGGGTGATGACAGAATGTCCAGACTAGGAGACTTACTACGTTACTACGGTATGCCACCTTCAGGTAGAGCAAACGAACTAAGCCCATCTGAACAGTGGGCACAGAGGTCTATTGATGCAGCTACTGTGGCAGCCAAAGAGGCAGCTAACAATACTATTGATAGCCCATATGCTAAAGTAGGTCAAAAGACAGTCATACAAGCAGTGACAGAATTAGTCCAACAAGACTATGGAAACACTTGGATTCCTGGTGATGTGATGTTTGGTGGTAAGTTGGATAAAAAGGGTGTGGAGTCAGTAGCCGCACGAATAACCGCAAATATAGTCACCTTATCAAAGATGCCTGGAAATCAAGGGCTACCTTTAGAAGCCTTATATGAACAGGCTAAGAAAGAATATGAAAAGAACCCTGGGGGTTAATGAATGGCAACAGGTTTTGGAACTTACGAGGAAGAGGATAGAGTAAGAAGGCTCAGTGCTTTACAGGCTTCTATGCCTCAGTTTAAATCTATGCAAGCTGAAGGTCTTAAGACTTTCGGAGAGATGGCTGGTCTAGATGCCAGTGCTATTGCAAACTATAAAGGTATACAAGATAAAGCACTTCAAGGTTTTCAATACAAGCAACCTGGTAGACTACTAAAGTCTGAAAAAAAGTGGGACTGGTGGAAGGAAAGAGCTGCACTTAACTCTATGAATACTATAGTACCTATGATGGGATTTGCTGTTGGTAATCTTATGAAAGCTATACCCCATCCTATCGCCAAAGTTATGGGTAGTGCAGTCAACTGGGCTACTATGGCTACAGCTTACAATATGAATTTTGCAGACACGTTGGAAGAGCACCAACAAGCTGCTGGCAGAGAACTCACTATGGCAGAGAAGCAGAAAGCTGCTCTCGTTAGCATAGGTGTTACTGCTTTAGATGTTATTGCTCCACTCAAAGGTGCAAACGCCACATCCAAATTACTTACTAAATCATTTGGTGCTGGCGGTATCAACACCGCTAAAAAATCCATTCAGAAACTTGTTAATACCAGCAGAGATAGCCTGATCAAACAGGTAGGCACAGGTGTTGGCTTTTCGGGTAAGCTGATAGGAACTGAGATGGCTACAGAGGCTGGACAAAAAGCTGCTCAGATAGGCACTAGTGTAACTCCAGAAAGACTGGCTACAACAGAGGGTATGCAAGATATGTTTGAAGAAGCTATCATTGCTGGTCCTACTGTTGGTGCAATAGGTGCTCCTGGTGCCGTAGGACAAGCACTATCAACCAATAGAGATTTAAGCACAGCTCGTAGACTTGCTAAAGATTTCAACAGCAATCAAGTCAGCCTTGAGCCAGAGGACAGTACAAAAGAGATAGACCCCAAGAAACTAATTACTATACCAGAAGGTAAGGGATACACGCCAGAGGTTAAGCGTCTTATTAAACAAGGCGATGCTATGCTTGAGAAGACACTTGGTGTCAGTATAGAGAAGGCAGCAAAGAAACTGGCTAGTGGTACAGCTTTTAAAGGAACTCATCCACTAAGGGAAGTAAGAGACAGAGCTAAGACTGGTGCACAATACCACTCAGCTAATAAAATATTACAGATGTTCAGTCCTACAGAAACTGGTAGTGGTGAGCAAGGTTCTAGAGAGAACTTCTTTAATCAAAAAGAAGCTAAGACTGGTGAGTATCTAAAAGATGTAGTTAATATAATAAATAAATACAGCAATATGGTTCCCGGAATTGGATTGATTGGTAAGACTTTTGATGCTGAACTAGGTAACTATATACTAGCCAAACTAAGTCCCAAAAAGAAAGGTGTCTTTCCTATACCAGAGTCCTTTGCTAATAGAAAATTTGAAATTGATGCAGACATAGCAACAATAAGAAAGAAACTTGACAAGGCACACGCAGATTTAAACGCTGCTGGTGTGAATGTTGCTTATGTTAAAGACTATCTAACTAATCCAGTAAGTAAAGAATCTATAACAGCTAACAGAGAAGGCTTCGTTGAAAGTCTTATTGAATCCAGCAAGCGTGCTGTTGCTAAAGCTATGCAAGCTGGACCTACTAAAGTTAGGGTTATTAAAGAAAAGGAAGCACAAGGCATCGCTGATAGTATCATCAACGGATATGATGAGTCAGTTAGAGTAGACAGAGATACAGACACAGGACGATCAGGAACTGGTAGGTCAAACTTTGAGAAATCTCGTAGTGCCGCTTGGGAATTTCTAGATGAAGTATCTCAAGAGAAAGGACACGGTTCTTTCAGAGAGTCCAGTGTTGAGAAAGTTCTTACTGGTTACTTACAGAAAGCAGCCACTCGTGTAGCATCTGCCAGAAGTTTTGGTAAGGATGCCTCTAAATTGAAACAGCAGTTGTATAACCTAAAAAAGAATGGTGATATAACACAGAGAGAAGTAGACAGAGCATATGACTTATATGATTCTGCACATAATTTATATAAAAAGGATGCGGATAAGACAGCTCTTGCAGCATCTAAGGTTGCCACTACTGTTGGTGCTATAACACACTTAGGTTTGGCTACCATATCCTCTATTACTGAGCTTGCTTGGATAGGTGAGAGAGCTGGCTTTGGTCATATGCTTATAACACTACCAAAGGCACTTAAGTATTCATTAGATGGCATCAAGCGTGGTGCATCTGGAAAATACATACAGCCTGGTGAGAGTGCTGTAGCTATGGCAACACTAGGATTTAACCTAGACCCAAGAGTTAATGAGAGACTGGACCAGATATTTTCTACTGACCAGAATGCAATACTTAGTATGTATTTCAGAACTCCTCTTGGTGGTATGCTTACTCAGTGGACAAACTTTAATAGGAACTGGGCAGCTCAAGCTATGATGAGTAATATAAATCATAGAGCCAACAGTCTTATAGCTGGTGATATATCAGACATAGAAAGACGTAGGCTGGAGAGTGAGCTAAGAGAGAATGGTTTAACTATGGATGATTTCAACCTGATCAGCAGAGCTTTTATGGTAGATGGTAAGGTTAAGGTGGACATAACAAGAGATGACATACTAGACACAGTAATTAAACAAGAAACTAGACTAGTTGCCCCAGCCAATAAGAAGAAAAAGAAAGAGGAAGATATAAGAACAGAGGATGTTACTGTTAGAGATTTGTTAGTGCCTTGGTTACACAAGGTAGTAGATGATGTGGTTGTACATCCTAAGACAAACAATAAACCTTTATGGATGTCAGACCCTAGATTCGCTATCATTGCACAGCTTAAGACATTCCCTGTTGTATTTGGTAATACAGTAGTTAAGAGACTACTTAAGAAACTTAATCCTAAGCAGTGTAGTCCAGACTATGGTGCAGCAATAGGTGCGATTGGTGGTATAGCTATGGCTTACGGACTTGTGCACATAGGTCAGATGATGAAGGCTGCTATCAGAGGTAATGATTATGAAGCACCTGGAATTAGAGAGACACTCGACAGAGCTGGATTAACCGCAGTTCCTGGAATGGTTGGTGGTGCTGGTAAATTTGAACAAGGGGCTGTGACTGCTTTAGGTGGTACAGCACTTGGCTTTATTGACAGAGCATACAAAGAAATGATAACTCCTCTATATACTGCTGATGATGGTGGACTAGAAGATGTGGATATTACAGATAATTTGGTTGAGTGGCTAGGTGAAAGCCTTGATAGTGCACTTGGTGCTACTGGAATACACTTCAAACCAACACAGAATTTATTTGGAGTGGATGAATAATGGGATGTGGAACTAACATAGTGCCTGGATACAGAGAGTTTAACAACTCAGCAGATAAAGACTCTGGACTTGAAATGAAAATGAATCAACTTTTTCACGCACAAGGTAATCCAAAAACAGGTGAAATAGAATACAGAGAAAGTAATACAGCTTCTGTCTTAGAAGAATTGTCTCGTCAGCCTGGAGAACTAGGGCAGATGTCTAGGTATTTAAAAAGCATAGGTGTAGAACACAACTTAAAAACTAAGAAATATAAAGGCGGTGAACAACAAGGTTTAAATAGACCAGATGCAATGCTTACTAGGGAAGATGATACAAGATGGATTCCTTCAGGAGTCACAGTTAATGCAAGAGATACAGCAAATCCAAAGGATAGTGGTAGGGTTTCTTTTGATAACTTATATGATTTATTAGTTGCTATGGGCGAAGACCCTAAAGGACCAGCTGCCCAATACAATCACAAACTCAGTGATGAACAGAGTATAAGAATGGAGAGGGCGTGGATAAGAAAGACTGGTGAGGACTGGCAAGGACAAGAGACGAGTGTTGAAGAGTTTAATTCTTACATCTAATAGGCATCCATAACATCTATATAACCAACCTTCTTAGTTACGTGCTTACGCGGACTATAGAAGTCTGTCTTATCGGGCATAATTCTATCTTCCCAACCAAAGTCATAGCTCTCATCTATTAACTTACTCACATTAAATATGTATTCACCTTCTGGTGTGGATACTACATACAGAAATTCCTTTCCACTCTCATTGGCATTGCCGATGTTCCACATAAACTTCTTGTATTCAATTAGTTGTGTATCATAATGTGCTCTTCTGCACTTAAACTCTATAACATAGTCCTCACTAAACCCATCAAAATTACAGAATCTATCTGTGGTTGGTGTTATCGTTGTGTCTAATCTCTTGCTCGCAATCGCTTGCAATTCATCTTGTTTCATATCTCTTCTCCCTTAATTTCAACAACAACATAGTTGTCATCTTCTATACCACCAAACTTGGTAGTAATCTCACCAACATAATCATAGTCATCATCTTTAATTACTCCACCTTTAACCAAAGCATCCATAAGAAACTTGTGCATAGGGAAGGTGTAGTTATCTAAATCTTTTTTTCTTTTGTT
>Ga0315328_10000470_pt1 | contig 17549 bp, 11 predicted proteins | sample M120032315metaG_FD_203462 | JGI IMG/M metagenome (GOLD analysis project Ga0315328, IMG submission 203462) | Ammonia-oxidizing marine archaeal communities from Monterey Bay, California, United States - M1 200m 32315 | ecosystem: Environmental > Aquatic > Marine > Intertidal zone | place: USA... | reverse complement strand
TCGCTGCTCAAGGTCTTCAATTAAAGCGCTTAGTGTTTGATCCATTACGGGCATCAAATGCTCTTTCAGCGATTGATTGTGTTTTTTATGAGTATCCCATCCACCGCCGTTTTCGTATTTATTCTCATCAATCACGCGTGTCCAGTTGACCTGTACTAATGAAACACCGGATTCAACCAAACGTCGAGCTAACAGACAGCTTTGGGAGAAACGACTGCGGCCGTAACGATCACGGGTCGCGGAAGTTTCTTGACTCAAATTGAACGCATTACTCGTTGACGCGGACCCCAATAAATCGAATGCTTTTTGGGTATGCCGCTTAAAATCTTGTACGACATTTGCGTCCTGTAGCGAATGTTCTGTAGTGTTGATGTTTTTAAGTAATAACTGGCGTCTCAAAACTCGGTCAGCTGATATGTCTTGCGGCAAGGACATGCCCGGTACGTCAAAACGATCTTCTTGTGGGTGGCACTTGATTAACCAAGGATTGTGCCGCCGACCGATCACACCTGCCATCTGTCCAGGCCATGGAATATTACCATCGTTCCAGATATGTTCGGGAATGACCATTGCTGATGGTAAGTCTTGATCTTTTCGTAAGGCTCGCACCATTGCGGCAAGGCTAGGTGATAAATTTGGTGCGACAGGCAACGCGTTTTCGCGGCTGAGAGGAATATGTTCAACGCCGGTTAACATTTGGTAACCACTCGAGGAATGGTTGTTGTCGTGGGTAACGACTGCGCGTAAAACTGCCAAGCGGTCGGTTAATTTAGCGACTTGCGGCATTAACTCGCCGACGTGATAGCCAGACGTGGAGGTGGAGGTTACGCCAAATTCGCCACGGATTTCTTCTGGGGCATCGGGCTTAGGATCCCATGTCTCGTGCTGCGGTACGCCACCATTCAAATTGAAAAGAATAACAGATTTTGCTTTACCAAAACTGGTGTCTTGTCCCGACGGGGTGCGGCGATCGACAGCCAACGCGCGGTTGTTTAGCAATGAACTGAGGCTAAGGCCGCCTAAGCCGATTCCCCCGACACGCAACCACTCTCGCCTCGATATTCCATCGCATAACGGCAAGCCGGTTTTGTGTTGATAACTAAGCATAGTAAAATTCCGTTATCGCCCGGGCTCTTGGATTTGGAGCACTGCAGCGGTGGATTCATGCAACAGATCGTGGAAATTGGATTGAGCTGAGATTGTCGTGGGCGCGACAATTAGACAGCAGACGGCGAACAGGCGTGCACAAGACATAATAGAATGACCTTTGAGACGAAGTTGATACATTTATTGTATCGCAATTGTTTTGTAGGGGGTGCAAGTTTTTGGCGATTGACGGCGAACGACCCTCAGAGCTACTGCGAAATTTCGGGAGCCGTAAAGAATGCGGAGCTTTGCAGCGTGCCGACGCCGACGGGATTTACGAGTAAGTAATCGTTGAAGTCATAAGCAATGGAATAGTGATCGTCGAGCGAGATTTGGGCTCTGTTGGATTCAAGCGCAAGGTCTAGGCGGTAAGCAGTGCTGTTGCCTAACGACAATTCCTGGGATTTCAATTCGATTAGTACACCGTTACGATACTGCCCAATCAATAGGTCACCGGTCCCAACACGTATACCGGCGACTTTAAATGAATCGATGTTTTGATAATCGAAAACAATAAAACCGTTTGCGGACATCCCGGGGATTTGCGGAATGGTGATTGTTGTGGAAATGGTTGATTCGAGATTATTGAGTTGTGTAGTTGAGAGATTAATCGACGGTACCGTTAAGCTGGGTTGGACTTCAAGTAGGGAATCTGTCGGATTACTTGTCCAGCGAGCCGGTGAGAGTGCGGTGTTGTGTTGAATACTTTTGATGCCTCGGCGTTTGCTACCGTTGTAGGAGTCGGGTTCGAGTACTCGAATGTCGTAAAAGAACGGCTGTGCCGTCGGTGCGTACACTCCTACTTGACCTCGATTAAGAGGTGTATCAAACGAGTATTTGTTAACCCGCTTCCCTGCTCCGTTCAAGTACATGGTATTGCCACGAATTTTGACAATTACGTGAGCACCGTTGGCTAGATTCATATGTTTAATGTTGTGGAGGTATACATGCCTTTCGCCGTTGATGACTTCACCTGTTAACCATTTTGTGGTTGTATTATCAAAGAACTTATTGCCAACCCATTTCCAAAGTGAAAAGCCGGATGTCCCTTTTGCCGCGTACTCTAGTCCAGCGAATTTGTAGTTAAGAGCATCTACGTAATCAAAGACGATTAACTCGGGTTCGTAGTTAAATTTTGTTGGATTAGTGAGTTGGATTCTGATATCGAAGTCTTCAGGTAACTCGTCCCTAAAGTGGACGAGCGTGAAATTACTGACGTCGATGGTGTTGTCATGAGCAATGTCGCCGGTAGGATTTTGAAACAAGCTGTGGCCCTCTATCCGGAGCCCTTTTTGTGACAGTGAATCGGGGTTTTCAAGGTAGTCCGAGTAGACGAGTCGGCTTTCCATCGGGAACGAAATGCCAGCGTTGACGGTGAGAGTATGCGACTGACTTTCACCGGAAGCTAGCAAAACCTCAACCTCAACCTTGTCTGGCCCCCAGTGGTGGTTGCCGGAGATGTATACGAGTTGATTATTCTCGATAAGAATATTCCCGGTTTCCGCTGTCGCACTTAGAAAAGCCGTTTCGGCTGGAAAATCGGTTTCCAGTACAACTTGTTCGTGAACGGGGACGTCGATGCTACCTTGGATATCCGCTACATCGACAGCATTGAATTCAAGGATTTCAAGACCTTGGAAATGGGATCCACGGCGATGCCCTTTAAGCCCAACAAGTCCGCCAGTAACATCCGATTCAAATTGATATGAAATATACTGGTTTTGGTTGACGACCAATCTGGTTTTGGAGCCGTCGATGACAAGTTGCAAGTCAAATGAATACGGATCGGGCTTGATGATTTTTAGATGGCGCAAGCGGAACGTTCGCCCATTGTAAACTTCGCCTATCGTAATCGTTTGCTGGCCCGCAATTACTCCAGCAAACCGATAATTGTCTTTGTCCTTTAAATCGAACACGATGTAACCACCACCGTTAGCCCGTTGGTTGTTGGGATTAGCAACGAGAGTTGTTGTGATGCTGAAATGAGTGGGAGGAGCACTTATTCCAATGGTTTCAAGTCCAGTGAGTCGGTGGAGTGAAATGTCCGAGTCTGGGACGTTTATGGTTTCCGCTTGTCCCTGAAGAACGTTGAATCCGTATTGGGTGCCACTGAGGACTTGGAGGGATAATGGTAGTGGCGCGGTGATTGCAATTTCCAACTGCTCGGTTGAACGGCGTCCAAATTGATCGGCAACCGAGTAAGAAATAATCTTGGTGCCAATGGAACTGCCGTCAGTGGTAAGCTGGATTTTGTCGTCAACAATTGTTGCTGTCCCACCTGCAAAAACGGCATCGGTTGACACCAGTTGTGCATCGATGGATTGAGCAATTCGATCGTTTGCTAGGACATCCACAACCGCCGATGAATGGGGTTTGATTTTGAATGAGTCAGTGTGGGTAATGATCTCTGGATAATAATCCATCAGAATAACATTTTGAAATTGAGTTGGCGCTTTATGTAATGCACCTAGGCCAGGGGGGTTGTTCCGATCGATGCTCGGGAAAACATGATTTAATTTGATGTCATCGTCGGCGACGAGTTGTAGTTGATTATCATTGATGTGGATTTGGACGTGATAGCTGCGATCCCGATTGATGACTTCTTTTAGCCGTTGATGGATACGAGTTTTGCCGTTGATGCGTTCACCAATTACCCACAGATTACGGGCTGTATCAAAACCGGCAAATTTGAAATTGCGGTCGTCAAGATAATCTATTGTTAGGATTCCTGAGGTGGGAAACGTGCGAGATTGGCAACGCGGCGATACTGTGCTTTGCACGGTGGTCAGAATATCCGCAGATAGACTGAACTGGGAAGGCAACGCAGCAGGTGTATTGATGAGGCCAACTCGTGGTGCTTGTTTTCTGGCACCTGCGAGCACCTCGCCAACTTGGACCGTGTTCTTAAAAGCAGTAATTTGAGTGGGAATATTTGGCTCACCAAAATCGCGGCCGCAGATACCGTAAGCAAGCAGTCGCCGATCTTCAAGTTTTTCACCAACTTGAAGCCGTCGTTGTTTGTGATGTTGCTGTCTGCTCGCCATAGGATTTATATCTCGAAAAGTGCGGTTGCAAATTGTAACAAACACTGGAAATACGGGCGATAGGTATGTTATTTAAAGGTGTATAGGGCTTGTTTTTTCGGGTGTCACTCGATGGCTAGAAGACGTTAGAATATTGATATGAAGATCCTACCGTACAAGTTTGTAATTTTCGCTGTGCTCTTGTTAATCTCTTGGCAGGTGCCACTGCCGGTTGCGGCGCAGCCTGCACTGATAGACCATGAATTTCCGCTGGAAATGGTGACAGTGAATGAAAAGCGGGCTCGAGTGTTTATCGTACACGGCACGTTCGATGGGAATTCAAATTGGCCGTTGATTGTAGCCGGAAAAACCAGTTTTGCTTCCGAAGTGAAACGAGCCTTACCCGCGGGGTCGACAGTTCACCAATTTTTATGGAGTGGTAAAAATAACCACGAAGCGCGAAAAACAGCCGCTAAGTTTTTGGCGAGTGAGATTTCTGAGTATTCATCCCAAGGTGAGAATATAGCGATAATCGGCCACAGCCATGGAGGTAACGTAGCATTACTTGCGGCGTCCCAGTTAAAAGTCCCGATTGATACAGTCATTTGTCTTTCAACGCCACATTTGTACCTAGTGTTAGAAGACGCTGAGAACAAGGAAGTGGAATTGCCGGTGTATTGTCCACCAGCAAATCAAAAACTAATTAAGCATATCGTTACTTTGTCACCTTCATCGGATAACGTACCTGGATTTTGGGCTGAAATAAACGGTATCAATGATGATGAAGGTTTGGCGATGACGAGGCCTTGGCGTAAAGCACAGCAACTCATCTTGCCGAATGTGAGTGGTCCCTTTCAAGATTTGGCGGAGCGGATTGGACTTAGCGATGAAGTTGTAAACCTAGAGTCGCGAGATCACTTGTCGGTTACGCCGTACAATTTTAAATATCGTTGTGATGTGGTGGGAATTAAAAAATCACATCGTGTCGTTCACTCTGCTCGGATGGGTTACATCCTCGGCAGTGTCATTCAACATGGCATGTCCAAGCCAGTGGCCCAATATTTGTCGACGATTTATCAGTTTGAAAAAACGGACGATGGTTCGATAACGGATTCTGACTTGATCGCGAGTAGCCGCGAAGAATACTATGAGGGGTTTGACCGACCAAGGTATGGGGTGGCGTTGCAAATGAAAGAAGTCAAGATCGTCGCTCTGGAGAATGTCCCCGCTTTGGGTGAAAGAGAACCGGATCTTTATTTCAGAATAAAAGACATTGAAGGCAAACAGTTGTTTGAGTCGAGTGAGGCGGATGATGGGTTAGAAGCATCGTGGGTCGCCAAAGATTTGACGAAGCTGTTGCCGGGAATTGCCCGTGGCACGATCGAAGTCTGGGACGATGATTTTAACGGCGATGACCCTGTTGGGCAGCCAGTTGAGTTTCGGCTCGAATTTGGTTTGGATGCCTACGAGATTACAATCGTTGTAACGCATCCCGAATTTACTGCGACGATTACGTGGCAGAAATTGCACGAATGAACCAACTACCAATGTGTGGTGCAAATCTGGTTCAACTAAGATTGCTATGGCATTAGATATTTATGGATGGTTACGGAATCGAGTTGTACAGGGAAATTGGCTAGTCTCTCGAGATTGATTTTGTTGATGAGTGCCTCTAATTGCTGAGCTTCAGTCACGCCAACTTGCGATAGCGTCGTGGGACAATCTAATGATTTAATAAATTGGCGTATTTTCGCCGGGGCGTCGTCGGGAGAGTCGCAATCTAACTGGGTTGCAATGTTGGTAAGCACATCATGTACGTGATTGCTGCCGCGAGGGTCGATACAATGCGTGGTGAGACGATCGAGGATTGCTTGAAAAAACCCGGCGATCGTTAGCGCAACCGCTCGGCCGTGTGGCACCGCATAGCTGGAGGTTATGCCGTAAGAAATAGCATGCGGCGCTGTTGTCTTGGAGATGTTTATGGCTTGGCCAGAATGGAAGGCCGCTTGCGACATTGCTTGGCGAGATTGTGGCGTTGGTTGATGTACCGCAGTAGGTAGATGATTCCACGCGAGAGCGATTGCTTGTTGAGCATACTCCCTAGATTCAACGGTGGATTGTACGCTCCAGATCGACTCGATTCCTTGGCAAAAAGCATCTAATCCAGTGTTGGCTGTTAAGGCCGCCGGCATGGTTGCTGTGAGTGCCGGATCGAGGACGATTTGAGGCGGTCGGATTCGTGGGTCAGCAACTGAATGTTTTTCACCATCGACATAGATTACGGCGAATTGAGTGGCTTCGCTGCCAGTACCGGAGGTCGTTGCAATGGCAACGAGCGGGGTTGGATCCAAAGTGTCCGTTGGAGGTGAGAGGATTAACTCACGACTGGGAATCGTTTGTTGTCCATAGAAACTGATGAGTTTTCCTAGGTCTAAAGCAGTTCCGCCGCCGATGGCAATTACGAGATCAGGTTTGCAGGACCGATATTTATCGATGCCGTTTTCTAGTTCATCAAGAGTGGGATTTGGAGTAAATTGGCTCCAACGCTGGACGGTGAGAGTCTTTAGGAGGGGCTCCATTGCTTCCTGGGCACCTGAGTGTTGATAAGCGGCTTCATCAACCACAAGTAGAATAACGTTTATCGTAGGTTCTGAAAGCAGTGTTTGTAGATCGCTGATTTGGCGGTGGATGACTTGTGGCATGATGAGAAACTTGTTGAGTGGAGTAATGGACTACAATAGTTAGTGGGAACGGTAAGTTCTTCTATGGTATCAGAATCGATGAAACGAGAATTAGTAGCGGATAACGAGCGGATGCGATTTTGGCAACGATGTATGTTGCTATTAACGATGATGTGTTATTTGTTTTACTACACCGGCCGGCAAACGTTTGGCTTTGCCATGCCGGGAATTGAAGCGGAGTTAGGAATAGATAAAGAGTCGCTGGGGTGGATCAGTGCCGTACTGTTGTGGTCGTATGCAATCGGCCAAGCGATCAATGGCAATTTAGCGGACAAATTTGGTGGCCGCCGGATGATGAGTGCGGGCGCGATATTGTCGACCATGTTGAATTGGGTGACAAGCTTTGGAACTAGCTTTGTTAGCCTGATTATTCCTTGGGGGCTTAATGGATATGCCCAATCGATGGGTTGGGCACCTGGGAGTCGAGTCATTTCGAATTGGTGGACCTCAGAGTCTCGCGGCAAGGCATATGGGTTTTATGTGTTTGCCGCTGGCTTGTCTTCTGTGCTGACGTTTGTAAGCTCCATGGTGATTTTGGAGATGGGATTTGATTGGCGGTGGATTTTTCGATTGCCGGTGATCGCGTTATTACTTGCGGGAGTTTTGTACTATCTGCTGGCGCGGGATCGCCCTCAAGAACTTGGTTTACTACCGCCCGAAGAAGAGCAGCGGCCAGATAGCGATGAGATTTCAGTGGAAACTAATCTCTCTTCGTGGCAGCGTTATCGCAATGTCTTGGGCAATCAGCGATTTTTGTTAGCTGCTATCGCGATTGGATTTCAAAATGCCGCTCGGTATGGATTGCTATTTTGGGTACCGGTTCATTTTTTAGGTGAGGACTGGAAAAATTCAGATGACAAATGGATTAGCGTGGCCCTTCCCGTTGGAATGGCTTTAGGTGCTATTGCAAGTGGTTGGATTTCGGATAATGTGTTTCGCTCTAATCGCTCCAAGGTTATTATCCTGTTTATGACCTTGGCTGCTGCTTGTTCTGTGGTGATGTATTTTCTGCCGCGAGGAAGCTGGTTGGGAATTGTCGCGTTGTTTTTCACAGGGTTTTTTGCGTATGGCCCTCAAGCTTCGTTTTGGGCGTTGTGTCCAGATATGTTAGGGGCGGAAAATGTAGGTACGGGTACCGGTGTGATGAATTGTTTTGCCTATGTTTTTGCGGGCCTCGGTGAACCGCTGATTGGCCGCATGATGGATGCCTATGACGAAACGTCGTTGGTTTTTGTAGTGGTGGCAATAAGCTGTATGGCGAGTGCTGTGATGGCGTTGGGGATTCGCCGTTGAGGTGTTTGCCAAGGGTCGCTAGAATTTGGGTCGTGTCCGCAGCAGGCGGATTCGTCGCTGATTGGTCGTACTAGCTGAGGTTTTGGAAATGTGGATGACGGCATCGCTCAGTTTCAAGGAAGGCGTTCTTTGTCGTGAGTGAACAATCTACTGATCGAGCTGTTGTGCTCATTACCGATCTACATCGTCGGATTACCGGCGTGAGTGCAACCATTCGAAATTTGGTTCCGCTGCAAAGCGAACAGCAAAACGTGAAATTGTGGTCGCGATTACCGTTTGCAGAAAATCCGCGATTGAATGGTTGGCAAGTCTATAAGTTGCTTAGACGTCAGCCAAAGAATCGCAAGTTCCATATCTGGCACGCTCGGCGAAATAATGAAATGCTGTGGGCCCTATTTTTTAAAGTTATTTTGAGATGCCCGTTGAAACTTGTATTTACGAGTGCTGCTATTCGGCGGCATTCGAGGTGGCCGCGTTGGTTGATCTCCAAAATGGATGCCGTGATTGCCACAAGTCCCGCAGCTGCCGAATTAGTTAAACCAGTCGTTGCGGTTGTGGGACACGGAGTCGATGTGGAGCGATTTGCTCCGGAGAGGTCACGTACAGCAGCATTGGCAAAACTGGACGTAGTATTCGAAAAAGCGATCGGCCAGTTCGGTCGAGTGCGACCGGAAAAGGGCAGCGATATTTTTGTGGAAGCAATGATTGACTTGTTGCCAGATTACCCAGAGTTTGGTGCGGTGCTAGTCGGAAAGGTGACGTCGAAGTTTGAAAAGTTTAGTGAGCAACTGCAGAAAAAAGTGCGAGATGCGGGATTACAAGATAGGATTGTGTGGTTCGGAGAAGTCCCTTTTAGTGAAGTGCCGGCGATGTACAATGCGATGAGTATTGTTGTGGCCCCCTCGCGGTACGAAGGATTCGGGTTAACTCCAATTGAAGCGATGGCTAGCGGTGCGCCAGTGATAGCGGCCGATACAGGAGCTTATCGACAGATGATCAATCCGGGCGTGACAGGCGAGATTTTCCCCGTTGAGGGTGATAAGATTTTTAAAGATTATTTAAGTGAATTCATGGGCAATGCAGATCGATTGTCGGCCATGGGAACTGTCTGCCAGGCCAAGGTGCGGAACGATTTTTCGATTGAAAAAGAAGCAGCAGCGATCAATGAGGTATATGAGACTATTTGGGGTCACGCATGAGCGTGCCACAAATCACATGAACAATTATTAATTGACAACTGCTGGTAACGAGTGGTTTGGTAGGGAAAGCAGACTCGCAAAAATATGTTGATTTCACGTACACATCGATTTTTATTTGTACACGTTCCCAAGACGGCTGGGTCCAGTGTGACCGCGGCGCTGCAGCCCTTTTGTGACCAGCCAGAGAAGGTATGGTTCAATCGGATGTTGTCGTCTGTGGGCTTAAATGTGAACTGGTTTGGACCCGTTGCGTGGCGGCGAGGGCGGAAACACACGACCGCTGGCCAGATGCAACGAATGTATCCGACAAATTTGTTCCAAGCATACTACAAATTTGCCTTTGTGCGCAATCCCTGGGATCTTATGGTCTCTTATTATCACTATATTCAATCGCGCAGCGAGCATCATCGTAGTGCCAAGGTTCAAGCGTTAGATAGTTTTGAAGAGTATCTCGCCTATGAAATTAAGCGAGATAAAATCAGCCAGACTCGATTTTTGATGGACGCTAACGATGAATTGCTAGTCAATTATGTGGGTTGCTTTGAGAGCTTAGAAGAAGACTTTAATGTGATCTGTAGTGAGCTTGGCATTGATGTGGAATTGGAACATCGAAATAGCTCTAATCATCGTGATTACCAGAGTTACTATGACGCGACGACTCGGCAGATGGTTGCCGAGCATTGGCGGCGGGATATAGAGCAATTTGGATATTCGTTTGAGGGTGACCAATAGCCCTTGATTTCGCCTTTTCCATCACCATAGCTGCCGCCGCCGTTTCTACTTATTGGAATCTTTTGAGTCGGTTTTCAGGCGACCGGCGTCTGCTAATGCGTGGCGAAGTATAAACTCAATTTGCCCGTTGACACTGCGCAGTTCGTCTTTGGCCCAGTGTTTGATGGCTTTTAGCACTTGAGGATCTGCGCGTAGCAAAAATGGAGCACGCTTGGTCAATGAAAATCCCTTTCCTTGATGAAGATCCAAAATGGGTTAGGAGCGGTTTACTGGTACAGTGACCCAGTGTTTACAACGGGTTGCGTGTGACGATCACTACAGAGAACGACAAGTAGATTTGAAACCATAGCTGCTCTACGTTCGTCATCGAGGTCGATGACACCCTTATTTTTTAACTGCTCTAATGCTAATTGCACCATACCAACCGCTCCGTCGACGATCTTTGTTCGGGCGGCAACGACAGCGCCTGCCTGTTGGCGCTGCAGCATTGCCGAGGCAATTTCTGGAGCATAGGCTAAGTGGCTAATTCGAGCTTCTAGTATTTCGATGCCGGCTTGGTCGAGGCGTTCTTGAATATCTTCCTGCAACTGAACACATACTTCCGTAATACTTCCACGAAGCGACAACTCATGATCTTCACTATCATAGGGGTGCCGACTCGCGAGGTTGCGCAGTGCCGATTCACTCTGGACCGAAATGTAATCTTCATAGTCGTTGACCTCAAACAGAGCTTCCGCCGTATTGACGACTTTCCAAACGACGACTGCTGAGATTTCAATTGGGTTACCATCACGATCATTAACTTTAGATGGCTTACCTGAAGAGCGTGATTTTTTGCGGATAACTTGTCCCGTGCTGGGATTCTTTTCTTCGGGCTGAACGAGCGATCCAGTTTCAAAGTTACGAATTCTGAGAGAGAGTTTTTTCTTTGAGAAAAACGGATTAACCCAAAAGAACCCGGACTCGCGGGCTGTGCCTCGATAGTCACCAAACAGTAGCAATACTCGTGAATCATTGGGAGCAATGGCCATAAATCCAAAAAGGCTGATTAGGCCACAAATGAACATCACAATCGCGCTGATTAATGGAATGGGGGCTAAAAAATGCGCCAATGTTACCACGAATAAAGCGATACCACCAAAAAACAACCCTAATGAGATTGGTAGTATGGACCAGCCGGATTTTGGTTTATAACGTTTTTCATCAATGATATTAGTGGTTGGGTTCACGTGTGACATGGATTTTACCTTTACGGAAAACAAGCTCAACAGACTAGTATCAATATGATATCATACCAATATCATATTGTCCAACAAATTTTAGTTGTTTATGCCTAACGAAGCAGGTATTATGTAGTAGCTATAGGGGGGAAAGTAAGTAAAACACTTCGTAGAAGGTGTTTTCTCTCTTGGTCTCATGTGAGCAATATTCGGGCGATAAATTTAATGAACGATACGACTATTGAGCTACGAGACGACGACCGGCCCGACCGTGCCGACGATGGCTGCGGCAGGAGGATATGGGCGAACAGGGAGAATTAAATGAAAGTGTTGGTGACTGGGGCGACCGGTTTTGTTGGGAATAATGTGACCCGTGCGTTGCTAGCCCAAGGTTGCGATGTGCGAGTGTTAGTCCGTAGCCCAGAGGATAAATCGTTGGCCGGTTTAGAGGTGACTCCAATTACCGGTGACCTTCGAGATGCGGAGGTATTACTGGACGCTTGTGTTGGCGTTGATCGAGTGATACATGTTGCTGCCAAGGTGCACATCGGGTGGTCGCAATTGGCTGAGCATCGGGAGATCAATGTTGAGGGGACAAGAAACGTCGGGACCGCCGCACTCGCTCATGATGCACGAATGGTTTATGTTTCCAGCGTAGATGCCCTTGGAATTGGAGCTTTAGATAGACCAGCGGACGAAGAATCACCGCGGACGGGTAAAACGCCCTGTTCCTATGTCATCAGCAAAACAGAATCGGAAGTTGCGGTACGCGAATTGATTGATGATGGGCTACAGGCAACGATCGTCAACCCAGGCTTCATGCTTGGTCCTTGGGATTGGAAACCATCTTCCGGCCGCATGTTGTTAGAGGTCGCTTCACGCCACACGCCGCTAGCACCTACGGGAGGCATGACGCTGTGCCATATCGCTGATGTGACCCAAGGCATTCTGACAGCCATGGAAAAAGGCGTGGTTGGTCGAAACTATATCCTCGGCGGACATACGATCACGTATTTTGACGCTTGGTGTTTGTTCGCAGAAATCAGCGGTGGAAAACCGCCTAAGAAACTAATGGGGCCATTGATTCAAGCGATTGCTGGCGGGGTCGGTGATTTATTGGCTAAAATTACTCGTCGCGAATCTGACATTAATTCCGCAGCAATCAAAATGTCCAGTTTGTTTCATTATTACAGTAGCGCTCGAGCGGAAGCGGAACTCGATTATACGATTAGCCCTTTGCGCAGTAGTGTTGAAGATGCGTGGAGTTGGTTTACGGAAAATGGTTACACAAAGTAAAATGCCAAACGCAGAGAAATCAAATCGACTCGCATTTGCCGCGCTGATAATCACGATTGTCTGCAGTAGTTGGTATATCGTGACTCGACCAGATAATACCCAATCGCTTGCTGATGATTTCTGGACTGTGCACCACGATGATGCAATGCCTCAAGTACGGACTGCTGCCTTATTGCGATTGCTCGCTGCAGGAAATGAACAATGGGAAGGGGCAAATTTGTCGGGGATCGATTTGTCCAACCTACGACTCGTTGACGTTAACATACAGAATGCGCAAATGAATCAAGTAAAGCTTGACGGCGCGGTGCTCAAGGCTGCTGATTTGCGGGGGACGACTCTCGAGGCGTCTGACTTAACGGATGTTGATTTGTCCGATGCTAAGCTCGATGAGACTTCCTTTTTGCGATCCACACTCGATGGCATAAATTTTACGTCAGCAGGGCTGCGAAAATCTTCACTCGAGCAAGTATTCGCTATGGAAGCTATTTTCCAAGGCGCAGACTTATCGGAATCCTACTGTTTGATGGCAGATTTTACCGGTTCAAATTTTCAAGACACTAATTTCACGAACTCGCACCTTGAAGCCGCCATCTTTATTAATTGTGAATTAAGCGGTGCTCGGTTTGATGGCGCGATCTTGTTGGACTCCGATTTCACGAATTCAAATTGGTGGCGAGCGACGGGATTGAATATCGACTTGATCGAAGATTTCAAATTTCACTACTCGCCCACGTCCCCCGTACTACAAGAAGATTATCTACAATGGTTAAGTGAATCAGAACGCCCGTGAAGTTTTACGTGGCTTTTTGACGTCATACATTGTTCCACCGGCAAATCCGTTTTTTGACAAGGTAACGCTGCACGCTATGAAACAAACACTTTTGATTTGCGCCCTACTCGTTGGGTCTTCTCTTCCCTTGTATGCCGATGGGGAAGGCGATAACGATCCCACTACGGTACGGCAAGTTCCACGGCTGGGAGTGGAAGTATCTGTAGAGGACACTAAACGGATGCGGACGGAGCTAGAGAAACTATCACGCCAACTCCAATCGCTGCGAGTCAATTCGCAATCCATAGCCTTGGAGTTATTACCCGACGTAGAAATTTATTACCGCGGTGTGCAAGATAATTTAAATCATCGTGAGTTTTTCAATAACGGCGATATTCAAAAGGCGTTTAAATTGTTGACGGTTGGACAGCAGCGTGCCACGGATTTGTTAAACGGCAACGCCCCCTGGCTGACCGAAACAGGCTTAGTCGTACGAGGTTATCGATCTCGTCTTGATGGATCGGCTCAGCCTTATGGTCTCGTAATTCCAGCAAATTATTCTGCCCAATTGCAGCGTCCGTCACGGCTTGACATTTGGTTTCACGGTCGAGGTGAGACACTAAGTGAAACAAATTTCATGGATCAACGCACAAAAACAATAGGCTATTACAGTCCAGCAAACACGATTGTGCTACACCCCTATGGTCGTTTTAGCAACGCTTTTAAATTTGCGGGTGAAGTCGATGTGCTCGAAGCATTGGAACACGTTAAAAGCCAATACCAAGTTGATAACGATCGTATAAGTGTGCGGGGCTTTTCAATGGGTGGGGCAGCTTGTTGGCAATTTGCGGTGTTGTATTCGGATCGCTGGTTCGCCGCAAATCCCGGAGCTGGGTTCTCAGAGACTCCGGAGTTTCTGAAATTTTTCCAAAAAGAAAAGCTCACACCGTATTGGTGGGAAGAAAAATTATGGCGGTGGTACGACGCGGATGATAGCGCCATCAATTTGTTTCATGCCCCGACGGTCGCCTACAGCGGGGAAAAAGATATACAGAAGCAGGCAGCTGATGTGATGGAAGCGGCGTTAGCAAAAGAAGGAATCTCCATGGTGCACATTATTGGACCGGATTCAGGTCACCGCATCCACGCCGATTCGCAAAAGGCAATCGAGCGAAGAATGGCAAGCCTTGCCAAAACTGGGAATGAGATTGTTCCTAAGACGGTTCACAAGGTTACCTATTCACTGAAATATAATCGCCAGTATTGGATCACGATTGATGCCATGATTGAGCATTGGGAGGCGGCCCGAATTGATGCAAGAATTTTAGGGCCAAGCAGCTTGGAAATTACATCGACAGGAACGACTGGTTTAAGTTTCCGGATGGATCCGGGTTGTTGCCCGTTTGACATAACGCGTTCTGTTCAGCTTACGATTAATGGGGAAGAAGTAAAACTTCCCGGCCCAAAATCGGATCGTTCTTGGAAAGCCAGTGTGCATCTGGCGGGATCAACATGGGTAGTTGGTAAACCACATGTGTCTGGCTTAATCAAAAAGCACGGACTCCAAGGCCCGATTGATGATGCGTTTATGGATAGTTTTCTGATGGTGACGCCGACTGCTGATGCAATGACCCCAGCGCTCGGTGATTGGGTCGCTCGAGAACAACAACATGCAATTGATCATTGGCGGCAACATTTTCGAGGGCATGCTCGAGTCAAAAAAGATACGGACGTGACCCCGCAGGATATCGCGAATCACCATCTTATTTTGTGGGGCGATTTTTCGTCAAATCAACTGCTGAATCGAATCCGCGAGGACTTACCGCTAAAATGGACGAGCGACCAAGTACAGATTGGAAGCAAATCGTTTGCTAGCGATCGTCATGTTCCGATTTTGATTTACCCAAACCCATTAAATCCCAAAAAATATATCGTGATCAATAGCGGATTTACTTATCGCGAATATGCATATCTGAACAACGCACGCCAAGTTCCAATGCTCCCTGACTGGGCTATTGTCGATGTTGTTACGGCGCCTGAGGCGAACGATTCAATTTATCGTTTCCCAGGTATTCCCGTCGATGCAAACTTCTTTGATGAAGCGTGGCAGGTGAAATAAGACCGGCCTTTTTAGTAGCTGAGAAATCCAGCCGCCTGATTGGTGTCTGGCTTTTCCATGGGGTCACGTGTGTTTAACCACGACAATATAAAATTGGCATGGTATTCGTCGCCATGATGACGTCGCTGCAGTGCCATTTCCACAATGGCAGCGTAGGCGGTCGGATATTGGTTGAGTGCTTTGGTTAGTTCAATCGTCACACGATCTAGTTCGCCAAAGCCCAATAATCGATCGGCCTTGGCAAGTCGGCCGCGTAAATCAAAGGGCGTCAGTTCTTGTTGGTGTCGGTCCCTGCGGGCCCAATTTTCAAGCCATTGCACTCGACGTAAACCGTTGGAAAAATAAGATGGCGGTTGTTCCTGCAAATGTGTTTGGTACATGCTGGTGTAATCTGGAGTTAAAAAATCGTGTTGGTGCGTCACTAACTTGGATTTTATGAGTTGCCTGACAATCGTACTAGCGATGAGTTGGTGTCCAGCAATCGAAGGATGCACGTGATCGACGTACATTTCATAACCAGGAATTTGCTGGGCACTAGCCTGCTCTAAGGTTCCCCGCACATCCACCAAGGGCACATCAAAACGGTCCGCTAATTCTCGGATAAGGTGGTCCATCTGTTCGGTTAATCGTAAGGGACAAATGTCATGGTCTTTGGCGAGTAAATAATGTTCGCGAGCAGACTGCATTTGCCCCAATTGTTCAAAACAGCGAGCTATGCGGTAGTGTAATAGCGCATGGTCGTCAGTGATGGCAGAACATTGTTGAAATAGGTTCAGGGCGGTCGCAGGGTCGTCGCGATGCCGTGTTGCTTGGTCGAATAAGTTGAGCCACTTTTGCCGAGTTGCATTACTGAGTGTCAGCGGCAACTCGGATTTGAGGGGTGGACAATCCCGTAAATTGGAACCTAGACAGACCAGCAGGATTGGAATGTTTTTTGTTTGACATTGACTGATAATCGCTGTGACGGATTCTCGGTATTGGGCAATGACGTCTTGTTTCCATGTAGGTGCCCATTGGTAGGAAGCGTAGCCACTTTTAGCATCTAATCTGGCGGTAACGTTAGCGGGCAATGGTTTTTTAGAATTTGTCTTGAATGACTCGAGGTCATCTCCCGCCAGTGAACGAATCCAATTTACCGACCGCCAAGATGAAACAGGAGTTAAGTCTTGGTTGGTTTTGGCAGTTGTAAAACTTCGATCTTCCAAAAATTCATTGTGTCCGGTCGCCAATACGACGAGATTGGGATCGTAGTGCAAAATTTCTTGATTAATACGGGTTAAGCGATAGCTGGCATACGATAACCCCCCGCAATTGATAGATTGGTATGTCGTATCGTTTCGCGATCGTGCGTTGAGTTCCAATTCAACCCATTTTGCGAATGCTGTATCGACGGTAAAGGGGCGACCGCGAACGGTGGAGCCACCTAAAAAGAACATCCGGTAGTCAGTTTCGCGTTTTTCTGGTGTAAACCGCTGAGTGCCAAAGTATAACGCTTTATTTTGGCTCGTGCGAAGCTGCGTTTTATCCTTGGTGAGCACAAATAGAGGTTGATAGGGACCAAAGCCAAATGAGCGGTCAACAACGGTTTCTGGAGCCGCAATATCAAAGGCGCGCAGGACTAGTTCGAGTCCTAGAATCGGTAGCGAACCGATGAGCAAGCCGGCTATCGGAAAGAGCAATCGTTTTTTTAGTTTACTGGACGCAATCATGGAGGCTCAGGACACGCTACTGTGGAAATGCTTTAGCTACAGCGGCCTTCACCTTAGCGAGGCCTTCAGTAGCAACTTGCATCGCATCTTGTTTCCAATACGTTGGATTGAAAAGCTCGAGTGACAGCATCCCTCGGCAACCCGATTCATAGATCATTTGCAGAATTTTGCTCACGGGAGCGATTCCATCGCCGACATGAACACGATCTTTGTCGGCAATCGTACTCCGCGGTGGGTCGGCTGGATAGTCGTTAACGTGAAAACAATGAATTCGTTTTCCGTTGAGCATGGCGAGGCCGGTG
>Ga0315328_10000468_pt1 | contig 17569 bp, 23 predicted proteins | sample M120032315metaG_FD_203462 | JGI IMG/M metagenome (GOLD analysis project Ga0315328, IMG submission 203462) | Ammonia-oxidizing marine archaeal communities from Monterey Bay, California, United States - M1 200m 32315 | ecosystem: Environmental > Aquatic > Marine > Intertidal zone | place: USA... | reverse complement strand
TTTCTCTACCACGCTAAAATAGGCTGAACGGCAGTTCATTTAATAATACTCCTTCACGTATTAACCTAAGCTTTTAGTAATATGCTGCACAATTATCTTGGTTTGGGTTACCATATACTTGTGCACTTTTAGCAGATGTGCAACCCCCTAAGGAGCATATTGCACATAATGCTAATGCTAAGATAATCAATGTGACTATCTTGTATCGTCTGGAAGATGGATTAGTAAGCATATCAGTTGTATTGGTTAAGCTTAGCTAAATAATCTTCACATCTATCTTGTTCATTAGATAGTTGAATCATTTGTCTTTTGATGGCTGAGATACGAGTTGTACATTCTTCACGCATCTTCGTCTTCATTGATTCAAATTCATCGTTACTGCGGTCAATAGCAGTCTTCATCAAGTTCTTATTTCCTTTTTGTAAGTCAAAGGTAGAAGTTGATATTTCTCTGTGTTCTGTTGTCGAGTCTGACATTTGAGTTTGAGGTTTTTAAAAGGTTTATGTAATAGTATTAAATATAGGTAAAACTATTACGTGGTAAAAAGTGGGAGAAAGTGGCGAGAGAGAGCAAGTTCCCTCTCTTACACACTTATCTACGTAATAAGTCCACAGCTATCACCTTGGGACATATCACACCCTCAAAAGAAAGGGTACTGGATTGAGTGTCGTGAGTAAAATAAACAATATCCAATACCTAGCCGGTGATAGTGATTGTTTCAATGGCCTTGGGGTTGTGTTAGTGTATTGAGTTCCCCTCCGTTCCAAAGCTCTGCTTTACGCAGAGCTGAGGATTAGGGAGCGTCCCGACGGACACAGCCTGTGGAGATTTTTACGCCTTAGCTGAGCAGGCAACCTTAAGGCTGTGGTTAGGTAAAGGGGAGCCGAAGCTCCCCTATGCCTTACAGGGTCACGCTGTCGCCCATATCTTGATAGACATTGACTGTCGCAATGAGCTGACCGTCCTCGGCGATGAGAGCGTTGAGCTCTCTGAGGTCGGTTGGCACACCGGGCGTGTAGCTTTTCTTCCCGATAGGGAAGGTAAGCTTGTCACCCGACTTTAGGGTGACTGATATGAAGCGCCCGTTAGGGCCTTCAACAGGCTGAGCCGAGATGGCATCAGGGTGACGCTCTTTGAGAACGTCGAGGAATTTACGTGCATTTGACATCGTAAATGGTGTGTATAACAGAGGTTTGGCTATACACGAAGTGTAGAAAGGGTTACTGTATTGAGTGTTGTGTTCTGTGTTATGATAGTGAAGGATAAAAGATATAAGGACACCCTGCAAGGTGTCCCGTTCCCCGATTTGCAGACCGAGCGCTAATGCCTATTGGCATAAGCGTCTAAAAATGTGGCACGGGTAGCTCTTTATTGGCTACCCGTCTCAGCTATTGCTGTTAGAGCCGTTAGGCTCACGACCACACGTAGTATAGATAGGGTCTTAGATTGAGTCTTGTGTTAGTTAGAGAGAGCGCTAGCTCTCTCGTTAGTTAAAGTCTATACTTCCCTTTGCTCTTATATTTGTAGCGATAGACGTGCACCTTCATCTTAATGAAGTCCACAACATTCACCACAACAGCTAACAGAAGACAGACGAGGACAGTAGCAGCAGCTACAACCGACACAGCGTGAAGGAATGACATCAGTACCATTGTTTCTTAGGGTTTAGATTTTCAACATAGGGGGGTACCCCTAATCACGCACATAAGGTGGGGTCTTGTATTGAGTTGGGTAACACACTCACAAACTATCCAATTTTCAAAAAAAATTTTATAAAAAAAAATCCCCGCTGTTAGCGAGGAAGCTTAGTCCAGTGGTGATCTGGTAAGTCTATATGAATATCCATAGTTTGATTCAGGTATCTAACCCGACTCATAACCTTGAATAACTCAGGGGCATTGTCCTGGACTTTAGTTTGCCACTTATTAGTATTCACTTTTTCTTTTTCAGCCTTTGCTTTATTCGATCCCATAATCCAAACGGTCTTCTTTTACTCCCCTTTTTACGACTCTTTTCTTTTCTACCTTTATTCTTACTAGATGGCTCACTCGTAGTATCCCCATCAGATTGATGACTAACATCCAACCCGTCCCCATTACCATAAGTCCCCTTCTTGCGATTGATTGCATTAAGACGAGCTCTGTACCCAGATTTATGTTTTTGAAAACGATCATATTCTTTTCGATAATTCCTAGCCATAGTGTAAATATAAATAAGTTATTGTAAGTTTGCAACATGGCAAAGAAAACCAATCATCAATTATACGTTGCATATAACGTATCACGTCCCGGAGTACATGCTAAAACAAAGCATTCTAATTGTAAAACTTCTAAACATTATAAAAAGAAGTATAGAGGGCAAGGAAGATAAGTACTTAATAAAGTACAGTTATTGTCCCGTTAAATTCAAATACGCTCCCATTTTGGGAACTATGTGCTTTTATGGTGTATACGTAAACTCCTTGTGCTACATCAGCATCCCACTCATCAAGTGAAGATGCACTGATCCAAACAAGTCCACCCCATCTATTGTAGATACGAGTCTCCCATTGACCCCAACAAGCCCCGTCTGCAATAACCCCCCAAGTATCATTCCACCCATCCCCGTTTGGGGTAACAGCATTGGGGGCAAAAACAGAAGTCTCATCACACGGAATCCCTAACTCGCATTCTTCCCCGGTTTCACAATCTATATATACTGTCTCCGCCACAAACTCAGTTATAGTATCTGTATTGTATACGTAAATGTATTCATATACCACGGTCTCTACGTACATAGTATCCGTTAAGTAGATGTATTCAGTTTCAATTATTGTGTCTATATCTACTAATACAATCGTGTCATAAACATACTCTATTACCTGTACAGTATCTGGGGGTAATTGGACATACTCTATTAATGTGTCCACTTCTGTAATATATAAAGTGTCGATCGTTACCCACTCAACATCTACATACTCTATTATAGTATCAGTAAGATATTCAATAACTTCTACATCTACATATACTGTATCACAAGCAGGGAGAGCACAGTTTATAGCTGTGTTATTAGATAGATCTGTATCAGGATAATTTTGAGTTTGATTCCCAACATTAGGGTTTACGGCCCAACCACCCATATCCATTGTAGAAGTTTGAGATAAGTTAATTTGCCATACAACTATCTCAGTACACATAGAATCATTTGATAGTATCTCCTCCCAACAGTCACTAGCTACAGGAGATTCATATACATTACCACCCCAACTATCCCCACTCTCTAAGATCTGATTCCCAAATAAGGTAAACGATTTAAAAGCCCACCCTGGATGATTGTTAGCATTAAGACATCCCCAATTATAATCTAACCCCTCAACATGCAACCCTAAAACTATATGACTTATAGTTTCGTTGTTACTTACATAAGGACTTGCACTATTTTCGCATGTAGTACTCTCTAATGTAAACTCATTACATCCACAGTTCTCGCTATTAATAACATCAATAACAATATCCCCTGATATAGCATCCCAATTACTTATAGCTACATCACACTGTGCATCTATAGTAGTAGTAAACATGAATACAATACAAAGAAACCATATTTTATTTATTCTACTCATTCCCCTAAAATAGAAAAATCAGTATATTTAATGGTAACATCTTGACCTTTATCTAAAACCGCTGCGATCCGTGGATAAACATTAAAGTAAGCTTCAGTACTATTACCTATATACCCATTAGTCCTAAGATTATTATTTACCTGCGAATTACCCAGAAGTAAACACCCAGCAGTGTCTTCATCAGTGTTCCCACAGTGAATAAGAATATACTTAAAATTAGGAACATCAAGCACGTGAAGCATACCAAGATGTATATCAGCAAACCGTTTAGAGTACTTAGCATTATGGCCCCCAATATTCCTAAACCCAATACAATACTCCCCCTCAGGGATACAAGTTTCTCCATAAACCTTTTCTTCACGACTCTCATCCTCGAGAGTATAACATAAAAATTCTCGTACTCCATTTGTTATATCAAATAATATTCCGTTAGTAGAATCACTACCCTTATTAAATCTTAATACTTCTAATTGCATGCTCCATAATTTGCTAAAAATGTTTGTAAATCAGTAACTCCTACTACCCCATCTTCATCAAAATCCCCTAAACAAGGGGGCTGAATACAAGAGGCGTAAGCTGGGTGCTCTGTTAGTAGTGGGTACACAAATCCGTCCCCACTTAAAACAAAAGCTGTTCCTATATCTGCACATAGGATCGTAGTATACCCCCCAGTAGGTAGACCAAAAGAATGTATAATGTCATCACAATCTTGATATTCAAAAGATGTCCATTCAGTAGCATTTACTGAGCTGAATACATGTTGATTACACTGTGACGCCGCAGTAATACTTAAACTACAAAGGAGTAAAATGAAAATTAATTTCTTAAACATATCTTTTATTTTAAATACTATTGGGTAAATATACAACTTTTTATATTACCTTTGCAACGAAACCACATTTCAGTGACCGGCCTCGGGTAATCAAAAAGAGGCCTAGACATCGGGTTTGAGTAACTAACACCATAGTTAGTGAAAGTCGTCCCCGGTAGTTTCACAAAATGTGTTGGTATAAAACTCGGGTGGGAACAAGGCTATAGGCTGATAGAAATGCCCCCACGCAGGCTAGACACGGCGAGCGGAAATCCAACATGAGACAGAATTTCAAGGGGGAGAATTATATCTAGTTGCATTATTGTTGTAAACTATTTGCTTATATAAGAAATAGTTTTATATATTTGCCTTAAACCGAACATTATGGCAAATAAAAAACTAAACTTTCTCCCTACCCGCGATTGGCTTGTTCTCCCGTTAGTAAAAAAAGACGAGACAGATGCAGGCATTATCCTGACAGGATCAGCAAAGAAATCGCTACAAACTAACATTCTTAAGGTACTCGCTGCAGGACCAGAGTGCTTACTGGTTAAAGAGGAGGATACTGTTATGGTACACCCTAATACAGAGGGTCTTGTTGTCACCATTGACGATATAGAATGTATTATGATAAATGAGTTTTCTGTTTGTGGGGTGATACCGCAATGACAGGCAGTGTAACTATATCAATTAAGGAGTTTGATAAACTTCGAGACTCTTCTAAAACCTTGGACTACCAAAAAGAGAGAGTACTTCTGGCTACAAAAGAGCTAGAGGTATTTCTCTCTTTTATTTGTACTAGGCAAAATATAGAAGCTTTAGTCGAAGAGTTTAATAGACAATCTAAAATGTCTACTATCCTTATGGAGAATGGGAGGGCTAAAATAGTATTTAACAATGAAAAGTAGAACAATTAAAATACAAGCCGATAGTACTTTTAGATTTTTACAAGTTTTTAATGGTATATTAGAGCTAACAGATAAAGAATTATTAATCTTATCTAAGTTTGTGGACAACATGAACTTTGGGTTTTGCTCTGCCCACTCTAAGAAAGTAGTAGCCGAAGAATTAGGAGTTTCGGACCCAAACACACTTAATAACTATGTTAAGAGATTAAAGGATAAAGGAGCTATAGAGAAGAAAAATAATCAATATAAATTATCTAAGTTACTAGAACCTACAAATAAAGTCATAATTGAGATCACTCGCTGAAGTAGTAAGAACATATTATCTGTATGAACCTTACTCTATAATGATAATGCAAAGCCCTCAAGGAGACTTATTAGTACTAACAATATACGATGAGCGAAAAGAAGAAACTACCGTCGATGGGCCAAATGCTAAAGAATTTTGCGAATGATGTAGCAGAATATGCAAAAGCAGGAGCTCCGCATGTTTCAAAAAAACAATATAATGCTAGACTTAAAACTTGTGACAGCTGTGAGCATTTAAGACAAGAAGCTATGAGGTGTGGACTATGTGGATGTTCAGTAGAGCATAAGGCTAAATGGGCTACATCTAATTGTCCTGAGAAAAGATGGCCTCAGGTATTAATAGGGAAGGACGGAAAAAAAATTAAGGTGGGTAGTAAAAAGGCTATGGCTGCCGCCAGAAAAGCAAAAAAGCGTGCACAAAACAATAATTCAGAAGCTAGCGAATAAACATGATCTTCCTTTACACAAAATAGAAGAAGCAGTCATGCACCAATTTAAATATACAGCTGAGGTAATAAGAGCTGGTAATTTTGAACCAGTGAGACTCCCATTCCTTGGGAAATTTCATGTAAAAGCAGGAAGACTTAAGTATTTACAACGAGATGAAGGAACTATTAACAGTAAGTAAAAATTTAGTACTCCCTTCTGCATATGCTCTTACACTTGCGGAATTTAAATGTTTAAAAACCCAGGAACTTGGGTTCGTATACTTCTATACAGATTATAACTCCCCATATGCTGTATATGATAAAGGGGAGCGGAAAAAGAAAATAGAGGCAGATCTTAAGATTAAGTATAACCCTAAAATCAGGTCAGCTATTGACAAGTATGCTGAACTTTCAGAAACATCAGCTATTAAATTACTTAAAGCTGCTAGATCTTCTGTAAATAAATTAGAAACATACTTTGAAACCATTAACCTAGATATACTAGACGACAATGGGAAGCCTATATACTCTGCAAAAGATCTTATTACTAACTTATCTAATATGGGTAAAGTAGTTAATGGGTTAGAAGAGTTAGAAGAATTAGTACAAAAACAACAGGCTAAGCAAAACCCTAATAGAGGGGGAGTAGTGACTAATAAGTACTCACAGTAATGTTTAAAGACAGTCATAAGTACTCCCCAGCAGCTTTAGTTTATATAAATAAAGGGTTCTACACAGATGCTTTACCGGGGACTAAGGAGTATTATGATTATTGGGACGGGGAAAAGAAGAAATGCTTAAGCGGGTACTTAGATATAACTGGGTATCATTATTTTTACTTAAACTTCTGCCCTATAGACAGAGTTGTAGATGAGATTCTTGAAGATGGTACGAAGATTGCACGTAGAGAGAGGACTTTTCCCGCGTTTTACGACGGAGATCATGTTTATTTCCATGCAATAGATAGAGCTAGAAAAGAAAACAAGCATATGGTTGTTCTTAAAGCTCGCCGGAAAGGATTTTCATATAAAGCTGGGGCTATGCTAGCACGAAACTACTTTCTTATGCGTAATAGTAAAAATTACGTATTTGCATCGCAAAAAGAGTACTTAATTGGGGACGGTCTTCTATCGAAGGCTTGGGAATTCTTAAGTTTTATTGATGATAACACAGCATGGACTCAACCTCGACTACGAGACCGAGAAATGTTTAAAATGTCTGGGTATAAGAAAAATGTAAACGGGGCAGACGTAGAACTCGGGATGAAATCTCAAATAATTGGGGTTTCACTTAAAGATGCCCCTGATAAAGTCCGTGGTAAAGCTGGGGATCTTATTTTCTTTGAAGAAGCTGGTTCATTCGGGGGATTACTTAAAGCTTGGGAAGTTGCCATGCCTACAATGCGTCAAGGCTCAAAAACACTTGGGACAATGATAGCTTTCGGGACAGGGGGTGAAGAAGGGAGTGGTTTTGATGGGATGGAGGAGTTATTTTATCACCCTGATTCATATGACTGCTTAGCTTTTGATAATCATTGGGATGCAGGTGCTATGGGGACTCAATGTGGGTACTTTGTGCCTATAGAACAGAATCTAGATGGTTTTATAGATAAGAATGGGAATTCTCAAGTAGTCGAAGCTAGAATTCATGAAGAAATTCAACGTGAAAAGAAGAAAGGAGCTAATGATCCAAAAGCTTTAGACCAGTATACAGCGGAGCACCCGTTTACACCACAAGAAGCAACACTTCAAGTCACAGCTAACCTGTTTGATGTTACTTCTTTAAAAGAACAATACAATAAAATTAAATCTCATGGGTTAGAGTCAGAAGGTACTGCAGGTGTTATGTATTATAATAAAGACGCTAAAGTGGAGTTTAGACCAACGGACCAAGCCACTCCTGTGTATAAATTCCCGCATAGAAAAGGGGACAAAACAGAAGGTGCTGTAGTTATCTACCATTCCCCATACCTTACACAAGAAAGCGAGGTTCCGCATAACTTGTATATTGTATGTCATGACCCTTACGCACAGTCTAAGTCAACAAATAATGAGTCACTTGGGGCAGCATATGTGATTAAAAGACCTAATAACCTATCCAAACCGGATGATATAATTGTAGCTAGCTATGTCGGTAGACCACAAACACAGGATGAGTACAACAGAAATCTATTTATGTTGGCAGAATACTACAACGCCAAAATCGGATTCGAGAATGACCGTGGAGAGCTCATTGCTTACGCGAAAAGATATCGCAAACTACATAAGCTACAGGAAGAGTTTGAAATGTTGGATAAAAGAGAACTACGGTCCAGGAACGTAAGACGTCAGTATGGGATGCATATGACTGAGCAGCGTAAAAGGCAAGGAGAATTGTATATACGAGACTGGTTAGTTACCCCAAGACACACAGATGAAGATGGGAATACTCAACTTAATCTGCATAAAATCTATGATCCTGCATTACTACAGGAGCTTATGAAGTTTAATCATAAGGGAAATTTTGACCGGGTTATGGCATTTATGGTTGGGATGTATCATACGCGAGAGTTATATAATAGAGAGGTAGTAGAAATTTTAGAAGATAGGTCTCAAGATCAATGGTTCGACCACAATTATAAGTAATTTTGTAACAATGTATTTAGGAGCAAATAAAATTCCTCAACAGAGGCTTCCATTATCCCAAAAAACTAAAAAATGGAGAGAGGAATGTGTAGAAGCATACATAGATATCTCAAGATTTGGGCTTTCTGAGCGAAAAGGTTTTCTTAAATCTCTATATGATTACTATAATGGTGTCATCGATGAGGCAGATTATAAGCATGTTCTCAAACCTTATGGTAAGAAAAGAGAAAACTTCCCATCTACACTTAAAAACTACCCTATTATAAAACCGATCGTAGATCTGCTTATTGGGGAGAAGTCTAAACGTCCTTTAAACTTTAGTGTAACCGTGGCAAACGGTGATGCGATTAGTAAGAAAGAAGAAGAGAAGAAAAAGAAACTTATGAGTGCAATGCTTGAAGTATTTGCAACAGAGTTAGAGGGAAAAGAGGGAGAACAGGGACTCCCAAAAGAAGTTATGGAGCAGTTCGAGATGTCATATGTAGACAGACGCGCCATACAAGGGCAAAATGCGGTTAACTATATTATGCAGAATGAGGAGATATATGATAAATTTCAAAAAGCTTTTTTTCATTATATAGTTGCAGGAGAATGCTATTCTCATAAAGGGGTGAGACGAAATGAGCCGTTCTATGATGTTATAAATCCTTTAGATGTTGACTTTGATAAAGATCCAGATCTTGAATTCGTAGAAGATGGGGACTGGTCAATAGTCAGAAGGTTCTCTCATGTTTCAACTGTAATAGATCATTACGGGGAGTATCTTTCAGATGCTGAAGTCTTAGAACTTGAAAATCCACAGCATTCTTCTGTAGATACATATTTACTTTACAGATCAGAAGCATCAGGAGGTGATTCTAATGTATCTCGTAATAGAACTATTGAAACTATTACTGTATATTGGAAGAGTCGAAAGCGTATAGGATTTCTAACCTACCAAGATCCTACTACAGGGATGGAGGAAGAGATGGAAGTAGTAGAAGGATTTCGTATGCCTGCGGAACTAAGAGCTGCAGGAGCTAAACTAAAGTATGAGTGGGTAAATGAAGTATGGGAAGGAACCCGTATTGATGGGCGTATATATGTAAAGATTAGCCCAATCATAAATCAACGAACTTCATTAGATAATCCCTCTCTATGCAAACTCCCAATTAATGGGAGACGATATTCTGATGTTAATTCAGAAAATATATCAGTAGTTTCTTTGGGGATCCCATTTCAACTTAATTATAATATATTTAAATATCGTATGGAGCTCTCCATTGCGAGAAGTAAAGATATTATTGCCCAGTTTGATATTAACATGATCCCTAAGAAGTGGGATCTTGATAAATTCATGTACTATGTAGAAGGGACAGGTATAGCTTGGGTTGACTATAATAAAGAAGGAATTCAATTATCACCTCAGCATCAATCTGTGCTTGATATGTCTATTAAAACTGTTACTCAGTATATACAATTGCTAGAGTCTATCTTCCAAGAATGGGAAAGAATTTCAGGAGTAAATAGACAGCGTCAAGGGCAAATTGGGCCATACGATGGTAAAGCATCTTCTCAACAAGCTATTATGCAGTCTTCACATATTACAGAAGATCTATTTCGTAAATTTAATAGGTTTGAACAACGTGAGCTGCAAGGCCTTCTTGATTACTCAAAGGAAGCATGGGTGTCTGGGAAGAAAGCTATGTATGTAATGCCGGATAATCAAATAGACATGTTTGAATTAGAGGCTGAGGATCATATGGAAAGTGAGTATGGTATCTTCGTATCAGATGCAGGTAGAGATCTCGAGAAACTCGATCAAGCTAAACAGTTATCTCAGGCTATGATCCAGAACGGGATGAAGACTTCTGAAGTCCTCGAGCTATTTGATACAGAAAACTTCACAGGTATAAAAGCAAAAATTGCTAAAGCAGAACGTGCTAGAGAACAACTTGAGCAAGAGCAGCAAAAAGTTCAACAGCAACAGGAGCAGCAAAAAATGCAAATGCAGCAACAAGCTATGGAGCAAGAAAGACTTGAAAAAGATAAGGATAGACAAATCCAAATTGAAACTGCGCTTATACATGCTGAAGCTAATGATACAACTGGGAAATTAAATCTTGATCTTGAGAAGATGCTTAAAGATCATGAGATTAAGCAGAGAGAATTAGCACTTAAAGAAAAAGAATTAGATAAACAATAATGACTCTTACTAATAAAGATAGAAGAGAGTTATTAGATCGTGCAAGAGCTTCAGGTTTCCCTGGCTCTATCATTGATGTATATAACGGACACCGTGAAGGTAGAGATGTAATATCTGAATTCGAAGGAAAACAAAATGCTGCTGTGGCAAGCACACCACAACAGCAACAAGCTGGTCTTGGGCCCGCGCATCAAGCAGGTAACACGAATCAAAGTATGGTGTTCCCAAACATAGGCCCTAATGCTACTATGACTACAGCTAATAAAGGATTAAAAGCTAACTTAGATGTTAAAGGGTTTGATGACAGAGGGCACTTAGTAAAATCTTATAATGCTGTCCCACCTGGGGTTAGATCTCTCCCAATGGGGCCTAGGGCAACAACCGTATTAGAGACTCCCGCTCGCTACGCAGAGAGCGGTGGATTCTTAAGTGATATATAGTAATAGCAAGTATAAAAAATAATTTTATACTTGTATTTTAAAACCAAACAAATAAATTTGCAATGAGTAACGAAAAAAAATTAGACTTTAGTGCTATTTCTTTTGATGATGTCATCGGAGATGGTGCAGAAGGTTTATCAGTTTCCGAGGATCCTCAAAATGTTGAGGATTCTAATGTTGAAGTACAAGAAGACCCAGTATCAGATGAACTTGATGCTGATATCGAAGTTAGTAAAGATGACTCTGAAGATGTCGAATATTCTCCTGATCAAGAAAGTGATGAAGAGATTGAAGAGGATATCTCTGAAGAGGGACAAGCTTCTAGTGTAGCGTTAGAAATAGCGGAAACATTAGGTTTAGAAATAGACAATAACTACGCTGATACAGTAGAGGGTTTAACAGAGTTTGTTAAGGATATGTCTCAGGAAGTTGCGGAAACGCAGATAGAAGACTTATTTCAACAGCATCCTCTCGTACAACAGCATTTGGATTACGTCCTTGCAGGAGGTGATTCAGAAAAGTTCTTTGAAGCATATAACCCTAACTTAGATTATAATAACTTCCAGATTAACGAAGGTGATCACGGAGTGCAGAAAGCAGTGCTTTCTCAATATTTTCAGGCTAAGGGACACGAACCGGAATTCATTCAAGAATTACTTGAAGATTATCAAGATAGCGGTAAGCTTTATGCTAAATCTGAATCTGCTAGACAAGCTTTAGGGAATGCCCAAGAAGCTCAAAGATCGAGTATGTTAGAAGAGCAGCAAGAACAGTACGCTAAACTTCAAGAGGAAGAGACTTCTTTTTGGGAAGAAGTTGCAGAAGTAATAGAAACAGGTAATGAGTTTGCTGGAGTAAGAATTCCAGAGACTGATAAAGCTGATTTCTTTGATTATATTTCCGCTCCTATAAATAAAGAGGGGCAAACGCAAAGAGATCTGGACTACACTGAAGCTGATGTAAATGTAAAATTAGCTATAGACTACTTAATGTTTGGGGGTTTCAAATTAGATGAAATCATCAACACTAAGGCTAGAACTAAAAGTGTACAAGGACTTAAAGACCGAATTGTTAGAAACGAGGCTCAGGTAAAAAATGCCAGAGGAGCCCAACGATCTAAATCTAAAACATTTGATCCAGATCAACTGGACATAAACGCGCTTTTTTAAAACAAGCAACTAACTTTTAATATAAATAATCATGGCATTGACTAATGTACTAAAAACGTACTACAATGATTCGCAGATGACCGATACAAACTCATTGGTCAATGCGTTGATGGAGAAGCCCGAAGAGCTGTCTCCAATTATCACGCACCTCGCAGGGCGTGAAGAGAAAAAATTCCCATTGTCTTTCATGACAGAGGGAGTAGGTAACACTAAATCTATCGATCGGTTCGAATATGAATATCGTGTTAAGACACACGAAGTAAATGTTCGCCCAGTTGTTTCAGCAACTGGAACAGGAGCTGGTGGAGCAACCTTTACTATTGTTTTCCCAGACCGTTGGTTTGTATTTCCATACACACTAGTTTCTGAGAGCGGTGCTCTTGCACGTATTATGGAAGAGCCACGTCAAGTAACTGGTGGATATCAGTATACAATGAAGCTAGTATCTCCGGATCAAGCTGCTTTGGCTGCTACAGATACTACTGGTGATCTTTCTCCAGGTTCAATGTGGGGTCAGCTATATGCTAACGTCGGAATTGACTTCTCTCGTGGAAATGCTTCTAACTGGAGTGCACCAGGCTTAGTTCGTTCTAAGATTGGGACTATCCGTAAGTCTTATCAGTTCTCTGGTAATGCTAAGGATTACGTTGCACAGTTTGAGCTTCCACTAAAGGATGGTAAAACTACTAAGCTTTGGATGGACTATGAAGAGTATCGTCATATGCTTAAGTTTAAAGAAGAGTGTGAGATGTACTACTGGTATGGCCAGAAGACTCATGACTCTACAGGTCGAACTAATATGGTAGATGAGAATGGGCAACCAGTTGTTTCTGGTCCTGGTTTATTCGAGCAGATTATCAACAAGGATTCTTATTCTACTTTGACTCAGTCTAAGATTGAGGATGTGATTGGTGATTTATTCTACGGTATGACAGATGCTACAGACAAGCAGGTAACTTTATACACTGGTATAGGGGGAGCACGTGAGTTTGACAAGGCTATGCGTAATTACTACGCTTCTAGTTCTGGTACTGCAACATCTCCTGGTAGTTCTAGAGGATACTTGCAGACTTCAGATTCCAAGTTCATTACTGGATCAGGTCGTAGCCTTGGTGTTACTGGTTACTTCAACTCGTACGATCACATTGATGGTCATACAGTAAATGTAGTTAAAGTACCTCTATTTGATCACGGTCCTGTTGCTCAAGCTTCTAGGAAGCATCCTGAGTCAGGTCTCCCACTTGAATCATACCGTATGACGTTTGTTGATCAGTCTACTTACGACGGAGAGAACAACCTTCAGATGATTAACAAGAAAGGTCGTGAAATGTTGCGTTGGGCTGTTGCTGGTTCTGTGATCCCAAAGGGATTCTCAGGCAATGACACTCGCGCTAGTGATATAGACGGTGCTTCTGTGCACATGTTAAAGACAGCTGGTATCCTGCTTCGCAGATTCGATACTTCGCTTGATATGACTTGTACTGCATCGTAATTTGCGTTTGGTTTGCAAAAAGGGGGGAGTCAATCGTGAATCCCCCCGATTTGCATCAATATATATAATATAGTATTAAGTTATTCTTTCACTTAAAAAGAACAGCTTAGTTATTCTTTCTAAACTTTAAAAGAACATGAGAAAAATTTACGTTAGGCGTAAGGAGACTACTGGTTTCCTACCGAAGGAGGTCCTTGTTGGGGCTCGAGTTACAATTGGTTCTATCTATGTAGGACGACAACCACTTAAAGGAGTGGAAGGTGAAGAAGCTAAAAAATACCTACCAGGTGTTTTAGGCATTCCATATGATCATCCAGATTTCCCCGCAAGGGAAAAAGATTACTGGGCTAGTCTAAGAGTTAAAGTCCCGTTTGAGGGAAAAGAACTTGATATTAGTTTACATGATGATGGGAGTCCTATGAATGTAGAAGATTATATTGCATACAAATGGTGTGTAAAGCATAGAATGGTTGCTGAATCTAAAGAAGAGATGAACTCTACTGCAGGAAAAAAATTCTATATATATGATCCTAAAAGAGATCTATTGAAAAAGAATAAACAGATTCAAGTGGCTAAAGATGCTGATAAAGAATTTCTTAAAGCATCTACAGATGTGAAAAGAATGAAGAGATTATTAAGAGTACTCAGTAATGCTAATCCTGATAAACTTACTGATCTTGAAGTTGAGAATACTTTGTATGATCTTAAAACTAAATCTTCCGCTAAATTTTATAAAGCAGCTGTAGATAAAGATTTAGATCTTAAAGATGAGATTGCAGAGTTAGTGCAACAAGATATTATACGTAAGATAGGTAATCAACATATTCATGGGGATGAAACTATCGGTGAAGATTTGAGTGATACCATTGTGTATTTTAAAAATAAAAAGAACTCTGGAGCAATTAATGCTCTAAGGGCTAAACTTAAAGCCGTCAAGTGACAATTGAAGAGATGCATATAGCTGTTAACCTGGGAGTCCAAAAAATTGGATCTTTCCAGGTTGACAATCTCTTGCCTGAAGAAATAGACCATGAACTTAATTTAGCTCAACGTCGTTTCATCAAGCAAAGATATTCTGCTTTATCTAATGTAAAGCAGGCTGGCTTTGAGCATTCTCAAAAAAGATTAGATGATCTTAGAAATCTAATTGAGGATTTTAGTGCTTATGATAATAATTACATGGGACCTCTTTATACATCAAGTTCTAAAGGAGAAATTTTTGTAGATAGATATAAATTACCATTAGATTATATGCATTTAATAAGTGTTAGAAGCGAGGTGAAAGATGGGTGTCAAAATGCTATACAAATAAAAATTAGAAAAGATGTCCATGCTTATTTACGTATTCCAATTACTATTAATTTAAAAGGATTTAAGCTTGTAGAAATATATCTTGCTAATTCTGAAGGAGGAGCAACTTTAATTAAAAGTAATCAGAACGGTTTAAATATAGATGACTTAAGGCAGGATAACTATCCTTATGGGCTAGAACCTAGTTTATCTTCTAATGACACATTTAGTGATCTTACAAGTAATAGATTATCCGCAGACTCACCTATAGCAGATGCTAATGAAATTTTCTTAAAGCGAATAAATCAAAAGTTTCATAAATTACACGGTCATGGGGGTGGGGGTCCTGGTACCGCAGGAGCATATGGTTTTTTAATATTTATAAACTCTTTAGGAGACAAAGAAACTATAAATATTATGCAGCCTGATAATCATGTGACTAGTCTATCGCGCGTACATGAGCCTAAAGGTAGAAACTTTTTAACTAAAAGAACACTTTGTAAATATGTTCAACAAGATGATATATATAAAGTATTAGATGATCCTTTTTCTTCAACAAAAGCTGCAGCACCGTTGTACACAGTTCAAGAAAATTTTGTAGATTTGTATTCAACTATAACCTTTTTACCAACTACAACAGTAATAAAGTATTTACGGAGACCAGCCCGGATGAGAAAAGCAACTGGTTCTGGTTCCGAATTGCCTGAACATACTCACGACGAGATCGTAGAGATGGCAGTTAAAAGCATTTTGGAGACAATTGAGTCTCCAAGATATCAATCACAATCTAACGAAGTGTTAGAAAGTGAATAATTTTTTATTAATCATGAAAATATAAATAATCATGAATCAAGTTTTTATTTCGAATCATATGGCCGGAATCCAGGCCAACGCTGATCACGCTCTTTGGGCTTCTTTAGTACATACAGCAGGAGCTGCTGACGGTCACGATGCTGCAATGGTAGGTATCTGGGACCCATACGGTCAACGATTCCTCGACGGTACTAGTGCCGCATTGGGACTTATTAATCCTCAACTTCTTGCCGGTATTGGTGATGGTGATGGAATCGTTTTCCCAGGCATAGCTGACGGTACAGGTATTGTAGCTGATGCTGATGGTATTGCTACAGGAGACGAGGCTGTTAACATTACCCCTACTAGCCCTACTTTCTTGAATAGAGCATTTCAGATTGTTCAAGCTATGCCTAGTGGTAACGCAATTGCGTCACCTATTATTCATACTGGACAACTCAAGAGGTTGAAGTGGGATGTTAGCATCTCACCAGCAAAGCATAAATTGGATATTAACACTGATGCGGGTCTTGACCTAGGTGCTACAGTTGCAGCAGATGATGAGATAGTTCTCATATTGACTGTAAGATTCCCACAGGATATTGCATTTTACGAAGCTCAAATTAACCCAGGAGGATCTGTAACTAATATTACTCCTACTTTATCTGCTGCTTTTGATAATCCTAAGCGTCTTTATAAAGTAACGTATACTGCTACAGATGCTACTGCAGCTACTCAGTCTGCTGGTCTTGTTACAGCTATTAATGCGCATAGTACAGTTAGCCAACTTGTTACTGCTGCAGATGATGGTGATGGTATTACTGTTGAAGCTAATTTCTACGGAATGATCATTGATGCTACTGTTACTAAAAATGGTGACAATGCATCAGGTGCTCGCACTGACGAGGCAGATATGAGAATTGGTGTTGGATCTTATGCAGAAGTTATTTCTGCTGAAAAGAAAGCTCAATACTCGCAAGGGCACTTCAATAGAATGTACTTACCGACAGGTGGAGTAACTAGTGCATCTGCAACTGCTGGAGGTTTATCTTCTGCAACAGTATTATACAATAGACTTACCTTGGAGTACACAAACTCTAATAATGTGATGCCTGGATTTAACAGTCAGGGTAACACTAGTGTTGCTACTTTGTACGTTCCTAAAGCTACCTATGCTGCTCAAGCTACTCAAAAAGCAGTGGAGGCAACATTTGGACTTATAGATGCTACGGCAGCTAACGAGTTTAACTGGTAATTATTAATCTATAAATTAATGGGGAGTACAATTCCGTGCTCCCCTTTAATACTTTTAACTTATGGCATCTAAAGCAGTATATAACGACACTAAGATTAGGGTAAAAGGCACAAAGTTGCAACCCAGAACTAGATACACAGTTGAGGTTACAGATCTCACAAGTGGGGCGCAAGCTTCTTTTTCACAGAATTCTAGAAGAGGAACCTTCACTAAAACTGTACATCTAAAAACTAAAGGTGTTGTACGTACTGTTATACGAGATTCTAAA
>Ga0315328_10000461_pt1 | contig 17663 bp, 17 predicted proteins | sample M120032315metaG_FD_203462 | JGI IMG/M metagenome (GOLD analysis project Ga0315328, IMG submission 203462) | Ammonia-oxidizing marine archaeal communities from Monterey Bay, California, United States - M1 200m 32315 | ecosystem: Environmental > Aquatic > Marine > Intertidal zone | place: USA... | reverse complement strand
GTTTCGGGCGTCCGGGTCGGCGTGATCTATGGAGATGACGTGCTTGATCACGTGGTGGATCGAAATCTCGAGCTCTCCGAGTTGGGAATACGAGCGCTAGACCTCGGAGAGAAGCTCGTCTCGGCCAACGCCTACGTCGGAGCCGACCCCATCGTGGACCTCTTGGCTGAAGGGTGCCAGTTTGTCCTTGGCGGCAGGATCGCCGACCCATCGCTGTTTGTTGGTCCTATTGCCTACGAAATGGGGTGGGCCACTGATGATTGGGATCGGATGGCAGCTGCCACGCTGGTGGGCCACCTTCTTGAATGTGGGACGCATGGCACGGGGGGTAACTATGTCGATCCGCCCTACCGCGCCCTTGATGACATTGTCCATTTGGGGTTCCCGATAGCACACGTCAACGATCACGAGTCCGTGATCACCAAGTTGCCGGGAACAGGGGGCGCGGTCAACAGCGGTGTAGTGAAGACTCAACTTGCCTACGAGATTCACGACCCAGCCGCATACCTCACACCCGACAGCACCGCGGACTTCAGCAACGTCTGGGTGGACGAAGTAGGGCCTGACCGGGTTCGTGTTGGCGGTGCCACCGGCCAACCAAGGCCCGAGGAACTGAAGGTCCTCGTAGGTGTCGACGAGGGCTGGAAAGTCCTAACAGAAATTTCCTATGGCGGCTCAGGCTGTGTGGATAGGGCCCAACTCGGAGCTGAAGTCGTCGCAAAGCGACTCAGTCCCTACGAGTCGGCCATCAGCGAGGTGCGGTATGACCTCCACGGTGTGAGTGCCCTGTTTGGCGACCAGTTGCCCAGGGGTGAGCCTGCCGAAGTGAGGCTTCGGATCGCTGCACGATGTCAGGACCGCGAGATAGCCGACGTCGTGTCTTTCGAAAGCCAATATCTGTGGATGGGACCCGCCGGCGGTGGGGGTATCACGACACAGATCACACCCGCCATCGGTGTCACGCCAGCGTTCCTGCCGCGTGACGATGTGAAGCTCTGGACGGAAGTGATCGAAAAGTGAAACTCCGAGAGATCGCCTACAGCCGGTCTGGCGACAAGGGTGACGTGTCCAATATCTGTGTTTTTGCTTACGAGGACGCCCACTGGGAGACGATCCGTCGGGAGGTCACGGTAGAACGAGTACGAGAGGTCTTTGGTGAATTGGTGAGAGGTGAGATCGTCCGTTATGAGCTTCCCGGGACGAGTGGCCTAAATTTCGTGATGATGCAGGCTCTGGCTGGTGGGGTCTCCAGGAGCCTTCGCACCGACCCTCACGGCAAGTCGTACCAGTCGCTGATTCTGGACATGGACATCGCGTCGACGACCTGAGCCCTGACTCCATTCCTTGCCCGGAAGGCATTTCTAGGCTTAGGAGCTGTGTTTCAAGGAGAACTTCGTCTGCAGTTGGGTGGCCAACGAGAAGAAGCTAAATCTCTGCCGTTCCGGGACGCCCCAATTTCTGCTCCCCGTGGCGGCCTGTCCCCTATCTGTCCCGAGAGCTGAGCTTGGGGGCCTCGGTGATTCCAGCTGTGTTCAGTTCAGCTGACATCTGGTCACGGAGGACATGCTTTTTGATCTTGGTGCCCGACATCGGCCAGTCATCGACGAACCGAAAATACCTGGGCACCTTGAAGGTTGCTATGGCACCTAGGCAATAGTCCCTCAACTCTTCCTCACTAGCTGACTCTCCCTCCACCAACTGGATAAACGCTGCCGGAACCTCCGTATATCTCGTGTCCGGAGCGGCGACGACCTGTGCCAGAAGCACCGAAGGATGGCCAATTAGGTGACCCTCTACCTCGGCCGCAGCCACATTCTCACCGCCCACTTTGAGCATGTCTTTCAGCCGAGAGACGTAGGTGAGCCTGCCCGCTGGATCCAAGGTCCCGAGGTCACCGGAGTGAAACCAGCCTTCGGAATCGAAAGCTTCGGAAGTGGCTTCCGGGTCCTTGTAGTAACCAGTGAAGACCGACCAGCCGCGATAGATGATCTCGCCGAGTTCACCGTTGGGTAGATCCTGAGTTGAGCCGGGCGCAACAACCCGCGCATGGATTCCCGGAATGGGGTGACCGCCGGTGGTCGTTCGGACTTCAAGCGACTCATTTACCTTGCCCATGCTCAGAAATGAGGAACACTCGGTGGCTCCGTAACTTGAGACCTGAATAGCGTGCGGCAGAACTGCCTGCATCTGTGCCAGACGTTCTGGCACGCCGAGGAGGTGGATGAGACGAAGTTTCGATAGGTCGGCTTGATTGAAATCTGGGTGGTTCAGAACAGCCAGCCAGATCGTCTCGAACGCCGGGATCGCTATCGTGCATCCTTCGCTCTGCAGTTGGCCTATTGCCCGCCCAGGATCAAAGCTCGCCGTGTGACAGTAGGTGGCTCCGGCTGCCAAACAGGTGAAGAAAAAGGCCATGCCGCCTATGTGGTGCAGCGGAAGCGCCGACCAAACACGGTCATTCTCGGTGAGTTCGAAGCGGGTCTGGGCGATTGTGAACCCGTGTCGGACAAGCGCCTCGTGGGGCAGCATGACCCCTTTTGGATTAGCGGTCGTGCCCGAGGTGTACATGATGATCGCCGTGTCCCGGATAGCGACAGAAGCACGCCGGTGGAGAACTGCTTCATCTGGCACGGTGTCCGCAATGTCGAGGAGTGTCGAGAACTCGACGAGGTAATCCCTGGGGGTTTCCCCATTCATGACGACCCGACGAAGCAGCGGGGCCTCCTCAAGTGCCAACTCGGGTCCTTCGGCTGAGACCAGTGATGGCAGTGTCTCTTCCAGCATGCCGAGCACATCCGGCATCTCAAGCAAGCTGTCTGAAGCGATCAGGAAGGTCATATCGGAGTTCGAAATGACGTGCCCCAGTTCCTTGGCCTTGAACCTCGGATTCAGGGGAACCGAAACGGCCCCAACCTTGGCGATCGCAAAGACGAAGGCGAAATAGTCGACACCTTGCGATAGGAGGATCCCAACCTTCTCGTTCGCTCCGACCCCGAGAGCAATCAGCCCACGTGCAAGGTGATCTGCGCGTGATGCCAGGTCCGGGTAGGTTGCCCGCTCTTCTGGAAACGCTAGCGCCGTGTGCCTCCAACGCCCAGCGGCCTCGTCAAGACTGTCGGCGAAGGTGGAGGCCTGCACCGAACCGAGCAGCAGGTACGAATCGTCGCATTCCATGTTGCCGCTAACCATCCGAACACTCCTTTCCGATGCGACCGGGGTGACGTGGGGCTGCAACTAGCACCTCGGGACCGCTGGGTCCACGGGACCGAGCAACCAGCGACTGTCCACCGGGCACCTTGATGGACAGTGGGCAGTTCCCGCCAGCGTTCGCGGGTGGCTTACGGAGAACCATCGAGACGAATCGGACTCTTAGGATCTCGGATTTCGATTAGTTCGATCACGTTGCCGTCCGGGTCACGACCGTACGTGGCTAGAAGGCTTCCTGAATCCCTGGTAGCTACTGGAGGACAGTGGAATCTCATACCACCAGAACGGAGGCGTTCGTACTCGGCCTCGATGTCGTCAACCTCCAGGCAGAAATGGGTATAGCCGTGATCGCAGACAGGACGGTCTGTCCCAGCCTCGGCGCCTTTCGGTTCCGAATATTCGAAGATCTCGATATGGGTGTTGCCTGCACTGAGCATGGCGGTGCGGGCTACCGACCCCTCCAGTCCTACTAGGCGATCAATAGCCGGGCTCTGTCTCCACTCGTTTCGGTAGACCACCTCAAACTGAAAGTTGTCGCAATAAAACGATGTGAGTCGATCGAGATCTGGTGTCGACAGAGCGACGTGATGGACGCCTCGAATCATGTTGAACCTTGGTCTTCCTAGAATCGACGATCTTGGGCCCGTGACTTCCAGCGGACCACGTTAATTATGCCCACCAGATCTTGCGATACGGAGGTAGTTGGTTGAGCGACTTCGATGTCATCGTCATAGGAACGGGAGCAGCTGGCCTGGCGTCTGCTGCACTTCTCGCGAAGGAAGGAAAGCGGGTCCTCGCTCTCGATCGGAGTCCCTACCTCGGGGGACGGGGCATGGCGACCGAAGATGAGGGCTACCAGCTGAACCTAGGTGCCCACCTGCTCGAAGACCCCGGTTCAGGACTGACGCGGATATTCGACCACCTCGGAATGACGCTGGGCCACGGGCCGTCAAACAGCGACATGCCGGTCTGGGATCACGATACGGAGACCTGGGGATCCATCCGGGACAGGTACGCGCGAGGTGCCGATAAGGACGAACTGAAGGCTGTCATCAATGCACTTCTAGAAACCCCTTACGAAGAACTTGACCGCCTCGACGACCTCCCAATGCGAACATGGCTCAATAGACATACAAGCAACCAGGGAGTCGTAGACCTCTTCGAGTTCATCACCGTGATGGAATGCATGACCGAGGACTGGTGGGACCACTCAGCCAGCGACAACCTCTTCAACCGGAAAATGCACTACGGGGAACAGCGGACGGCTGCGTACTCATTTTGGCCGGAGGGCGGCTGGGACAAGTTGTTCCATGACCTCCGAGATGCGGTTGTCAAGAACGGCGGAGAGGTCGAACTCGCTAGGCCGGTGGGTCAAGTCCTCATCGACGGTGGCTCGGTCCACGGTGTTTCCCTTCCACGGGTCGGGGCTTCACTGCAGAACGAGATCTTCCACGACGAAATAGTCAGCGCCCCAGCCGTCATTTCCACTCTTCCAGTCTGGAACGTGCTCGACTTGATATCAGAGCGGCACCTACCCGACTGGTACGTCAACCAGATACGGACGCTTGCCCAGGACCGTTGGCGTGTCTCATACGCTCACCTTTCGATAGCTACCGCCGAGCCGATACCGGTGCTTGATCGCCGGGAAATCGCGACCTGGCTGCATGCACCCCTTAGCCGCACAAGCGGGTTCATGTTCGAACAGACCGCTCTTGATCCTTCGGTCGCGCCTGAGGGCAGGCACCTCTACGTGATGGGTGCCATGCTGCACAAGTACAACCGCGGACGCGACAAGGAGTTCGTCAAACAGAAGTTCGATGAGTTTGAGGAAGAGGTCGAGATCATGTGGCCCGGGCTCAAGGACAGTGTTTTCAAGCGCCGGACCTACGTTTTCGAGCCCTCATTTGGAGTCATCCAGAAGCCGGGGCTGGTCGGCAAGTTCCGACCTCACTGGAAGGCCCCCAATATTGACGGCCTCTACTTTGCAAGCGAAACGTTCCAGTCCCGGGGCATCGGTATCGACAGGGCGGCCCGTGCAGGCCTGTCCTGCGTGGAGGACATTCTTGGTAAGCGACTGTGGCCGCTCGAGGAGGGGTGGCGCTACTAGCAATCTTTAGCCCGAGAGAATGACCGCCGCCTGGCCGGCCATGACTACGTCTCCGCCCTCTGGGTCCCCGCGCACCAACTGGACCTCGCAGCTAGCCAACGTTTCACCCTCGACCTGACCAATGTCCGTGATCGAACCCACTACCGTCAAACGGTCTCCAGCGTAAACATTACTTAGAAATCGAATCTTCAATTTCTTGAATTTCTCAATACTGCCAACCCAGCTCACCAGAGCATTCACTACGTAGGCCATATTATTTGGACCTTGGTTTATTGGTTTACTTCCAAGTCCCAGTCTTTTTACTGATTCCACATCCCAATGAATGGGATTGGGGTCTTGAATTAATACAGCCATCGTCTTCATCTTCTCAGCGTCGACGATTCCAACATCATAATTTGGAAATTTCGAACCTATGGAAAACTCACTCGTAGTCATTGTTCAACTCCCGAGGGAAGATGAAGGAGTTTCTTGATACTCCAACCAGTTCGTCGCCTTCATGAAGGACGAGCTCAAAATCAACAAGGTCGAATACGCCCAGCTTCCTGCTGTTCTTGCGTATAGCACTGGTCACCTGACCAGCAACGGTGTACGTCGAGCCCGGATTCAGTGGCCTGCTGATATCGATTTCTGCTTCGCCGAACATGACGCCATCATCCGAACTGGCATCAAAGACGGCAAAGAACTCTTCCAGAGAAAGACCCATGCTCGCCAGAGCGCCGTAGTAGCAAAACATTGGATGCGCAACTTCAGTACTCTCATTAGGCGCTCCAACTGCATCATTTGTCAACCAGTTCTTATAGGGCTCCAAGAAGTATTCGCCACCTGGCAACTGGTATCCGACCTTGTCGTTGAGATCTTCTTCGCTAAGCAATTCTGCCCCTCCACCCTGTGAGTTCGGCCTCTAACTTCAACTCCGGTCGCCTGTACAACTCTGTTTGTACTCGCCAGATCATCTATGCTCCACCCTTTTATAGGAGCCGGTCACAGGCATCTGGGACCCTAACCGCAGATCTACCTGCCGATTGGTAGCGTGATTCGATGCAACGTGCTGGGCCCACCGAGAACACTCCGATGCCCGCTGACCCACGGCCCGAGTTCGTGAAGGAAGGCGAGAAGTACCTGCTTGTTGGGGGTCGGTGCCGTTCCTGCGGACTGGCCAGTGCCTACGTGCCGCCTATCTGCCCCTGTGGAGAAGCCGGCCAGGTCGAATCCTGTGAATTTGGACCCGGTGGCACGGTTTTCAGTTCTACAGTGCTTCACATCCCGGTACCAGAACGACCACCTCCGACTTGCCTGGCATACGTGGACGTGGACGACGGACCACGAATTCTTGCCCACGTGGAGCTGGGTCTGGGAGTTGCACCACTGCCCGGAGATCAGGTGTTCCTCGCCGGAAGAAATTCCCTTGGAGATCCAATAGTCAAACCCGACCAGAAGACCGGGTTAGTCGGTACGGGTGCGAACGATGAGTGAACTCGCCACGATCTGCGGCGTCGGAACGACGAAGTTCGGCAAACAGCCAGAGACCCCTGCCCGAGAGTTGGCCTGGGAGGCCGTCAGCGAAGCGATTCTCGATGCCGCAATCACTCCAGGGCAGATTGACGCCGTCTTTGCCGGAACAGTCTTTGGAGATCCCGGTGTCGCAACTCGGTCCCTGCAACAACTCGGCATTTCGGGTGTACCGATAATCACTATCGAGAACGCGTGCGCTAGCTCCACCTCGGCCTTTCACGAGGGCTGTGCCTCCATCTCTTCGGGTCGCTACGAAACCGTACTGGCCTTTGGAATCGAGACCATGACGGCATCGTTTTCAGGCGCGATTTCACCCATTCCTTCTGATCCGGAGGGAGCACAGGGGTTCGCTATGCCAGCCCTCTACGGAATGTCCGCTGCGCGGTACCAACACGAGTTTGGCGTAACAGACGAACAACTCGCAGCAGTCTCCGTGAAGAACCACGGCCATGGCCGACACAATGCACGGGCCCAGCACCAAAAGGCCCCAACCATCGATGAGGTTCTCGAAAGTCCGGTCATTTCCTCCCCTTTGACTCTCCTGCAGTGTTGTTCCATCGCTGATGCCGCCGCTGCTGCAGTCCTGCGACCTCCGGGAACACCAGGAGGAGTTCGAGTTCTGTCCTCCTCGCTCAAGAGCGGTGGACTATGGGACCAGCGTTCAGAACTCGTCTGGGGATGGCAGATCGTCGCGGACACTGCACGCGCCGCCTACGAAGAGGCTGGTGTATCTGCCTTGGACATCGACGTTTTCGAGGTGCACGACGCTTTCACGATCGGCGAGATAGTCACCACAGAAGCCCTCGGCCTAGCCGAACTGGGTGCTGGCGGACGCCTGGTCGAATCTGGCCACACAACTCTGGGTGGCAACCAGCCAGTCAACCCTTCGGGAGGTCTCCTCAGCCGTGGCCATCCGCTGGGGGCCACCGGCTTGGCCCAGATTGCAGAAATCGTCTGGCAGTTGCGAGGCGATGCTGGACCAAGGCAGGTACCAGATGCCCGACTAGGAGTTGTCGAAACCATGGGCGGCGGAACTGCGGGAGTAGACGGAAATGCTTGTGTTGTGACCGTTCTCGAAACTCCAGCGTCTCGAAACGCCATTTCCCCGGCATGAGCACCGTGATCGACGACGAGGTCCTCCGCTCAGACCGAGTCGAAAACCCGCACGCCTACTTCCGGCTCATGCGCGAGCAGGCTCCTGTGCACTGGAACGAAAAGTACCGAGCCTGGTTTATCCACAGGTATGACGATGTGACGGAAGCTCTCCGCGACAGTCGGTTCTCGTCGGCACGAATCCAGCCTGCGCTCGACCGCCTCAGTCCTGAACAAAGAGACGAGCGTCGACCGACGTACGACATCCTTATGGACTGGCTGGTCTTCCGGGATCCGCCGGATCACACAAGGCTGAGGAAACTCGTCAGCAGGGCCTTCACCCCGCGTTCAGTCGAATCCTGGCGATTAAGGGCCAACCAGGTAGTCGACGAGACTCTCCGGGAACTGGCCGACCAAGATTCCGTTGACCTCATTACAGACTTTGCCTACCCCATACCGGCGGTGGTGATCGCAGAGATCATGGGAGTACCGCCAAATGACCGGGACATTTTCAAAGAATGGTCCGACTCGGTCATGGTGCTGGTGTTTGGAGCACGCGGCCTCGAGGACCGGAGACTGAAGGCACAACATGGCCTGATGGAGCTGGCTTCCTATCTCGGCGACCTAGTCAAGTTCCACCGCACACACTCTGAAGAGAACATCATCGCTGATCTGATTGCTGCCCAAGAAGGTGATGACAGGCTGTCGGACCAAGAGATCGTTGCCAATCTTGTGCTCTTTCTCTTCGGCGGGCACGAGACCACTACCAATCTGATCGGCAACGGCGTCAACGCCCTCCTAGGGAATCCAGAGCAGTCGGAGAAGTACCAGAGGAACCCTGATGGCCTGACCAAACCCATGGTCGAAGAAATCCTGCGTTATGACGGGCCTTCGAAAATGGAGGTCCGAACCATCTCCGAGGACCTGTCCATGCGTGGACAAACGCTGCGAAAAGGCGATATGGCTTACTTGGTCCAACACGCGGCCAATCGCGACCCCGGGCAGTTCGACGATCCGGACTTGTTCGACATTGAACGCGAACCCAACCATCACATCGGATTCGGGTTCGGGATTCACTTCTGCCTAGGAGCCGCTCTCGCAAGACTTGAAGGTTCGATCGCTCTCGAACGCCTCCTCACCTGCTACCCACAAATAGCACCTGATAGCAAAAACCCGCATTGGATCCCAACCATGCTTAGCCGGGGGATGGAGAGTTTCCCCGTATCGCTCGGAGAGGCCAGAATGTGAGGATAGATCCCTTTCGCCTCGATGGCCTCTCGGCGCTGGTCACCGGAGCAACGGGTGACATTGGCCAAGCCATTTCGCGCGCCCTTGCCCGGCAAGGAGCCTCGGTCACCCTGCTGGCCAGGTCCCTAGGGGGACTCGAGACACTCGCCGCCAGCCTGGAAGAAGACGGAGCGGTTGTTCAGACGGCAGCTTGTGACGTGACTGACACCGAGCAGGTTTCGGCGACAGCGGAACGAGTCCAGTCCGAAACCGGGGGTCTCGACATCATTATCAACAATGCCGGCGGTGCACGGTTCCTGGCCGACCCCCTTGAAACCAACGTGTCCGGTTGGAAGAAGACCATCGACCTGAACCTCACAAGCCCGTTCACTGTTGCGACAACCTTCGGCAAATCGATGGTCGAGCGGGGATCAGGGGCCATCGTGAACGTGGGATCCGTCTCCGGCCTGCGCCACCTGCCAGGGATGACCGCCTATTCCGCGGCGAAGGGCGGCCTCTATTCCCTGACGCGCGCACTGGCTAGGGAGTGGGCACACCGAGGCGTTCGCGTCAACGCAGTTGCACCGGGCTACATCGATACCAGCGGTTGGGACGCTTTCGATAAGGAGGACGTTGAGGAAGCAGCAGGCCTGAGGATTCCTCTCGGCCGATGGGCGAGCCCGTCTGAAGTGGCCGAACCTGTTGCATTCCTTTCTTCGCCAGCAGCGTCGTACATCACAGGCTCCGTCCTCGTGGTTGATGGAGGCATGCTCTCCTAGAAGACCTACTGGAAGCACCTACCAAACGCTTGGTTGACTGATCCTTGGCTATGTGCTGTCCTATCCCGCGAGATAGAAAGACGGCAGGTTCGCGGCAACGATTCCCTTCTTCGGGAAGGCAATTTCTCGACCGCAGTCCGACCTCCGACAACAAAACGAACTCGCAACGACGACCTGGTGATGGGACTTGGATAGATGGAACTTTTTGCCTCGACATTCTTCGACCTAGGCATCAATCTCCAATTAATCGTTAGCGGGCTGGCGCTCGGAGCCATCTATTCCGTGGTGGCCCTCGGGTTTGTCCTCGTCGAGAAGTCGACCGCGGTGCTCAATCTCGCAGTTGGCGAGTTCCTGATGCTGGGCTCCTATTTCGGTGTCGCCTTCTTCATGGAACGCCAGACCAACTTCTTCGTTGGCACCCTCGTGATCACCCTCGTGATGGCCTTGTTTGGCCTCGTCATCCACTACGGGATCATGCGACCGATGGTGGGACAAGGGTTCTTTGCGATCGTCCTCGCGACGATCGGGATTGCAACCGTGATTCGGGCAGTGGTCCAGATGAAGTTCGGACCACTGGAGAAAGGGAACCTGACCGCCCTGCCTACAGGGACAATCGAAGTGGCCGGAACCAGTATTCGATGGGTGGACATCATTGTTCTGCTCGTGGTGGCCGCGTCCGTGGGTGCCTTTCTGGCCTTCTACTCACTGACGAGAACCGGACTGCACATGCGCGCCGTCGCTAGCGACATCGAAGCTGCGGCAGGTGTCGGAATCGACCCGGACCGGGCGTATGCCCTCACCTGGGCAATGGCGATCGGCATCGCCGGGCTGGGTGGGGTCATGCTCGGGCACTTCACCCCGTCGGTCAACCCTGCGCTTGCAGCGATCGGCCTACGTGCTTTCCCAGCCGCCGCGATCGGGGGATTCACGTCCGTGGGGGGATCAATCATCGGGGGACTAATCGTCGGGGTAATCGAACAGCTCGTCGGCGGCCACCTCGGCACCAAGTGGCGTGAACCGGTCGCCTTCGGGATCTTGTTCCTCGTCCTCATCTTCAAGCCAACAGGTCTCTTCGGCCAGAAGGACCTGGAGCGGGTATGAGCGACACCACCACTTCCGAAGTTCCAGCCTCGCTGGATCCTTCGATCAGACGCACGGCTCCAGCCGTTCGAGCACTGCCTTTCTTGGTAGCACTCGCCTCGCCGCTGATCCTCGACAACATCGGTTGGAACCCCTTCGGCGGCTGGAAGATCCTCGTCGGGTTCATCATCTTGATGGGAGTCGGCCGGTTTGCCTGGGTCACTGCTGAACGCGACCCAAGCGACCCGCGACTCGCTCTGAAACTCTGGCACCGACCAGACCAGCGGGCCCTTTCGGCAATGACATGCCTCGTCCTCGTTGCGCTCCCCTTCGTACTCGGGACCGACTTCGACCCGCCCATGGACTTCCCATGGAACAGCTGGTTCAGGATCATCAACTACATCATCCTCTTCGCGTTGGGGGCCGGAGCATTCAACTTGCTCGCCGGTTACACCGGGCAGCTGTCAATGGCTCACGCAGCGTTCTTGATGATCGGCACGATGGTCGGCGCGCACGTCGGCCTCATCTGGGAGCAATCCTTCTGGCTCTGCATTCCAATCGCCGCGCTTGCTGGTGCCGCCCTCGGCGCTCTCTTCGGAATCCCGGCGCTTCGCCTCCGAGGCCTCTACCTGATGTTGGCGACGATCGGCGTCCACTTCATCGTCCTACTGGGCTGGAAGGAGTACCTGGTTCACTACTTCGGCTTCGGTGGTGTCCGATTCAACGCCCCCAACCTTCCGTCATGGTTGCACTGGATCCCAGGGATCAATCCAGAGGATGGGGAGTTCCTCATCAACTCTCAGTTCCGTTGGTTCTGGCTAAACCTGACAATCACCACTTTGGGCCTGCTGTTCATCGTGAACGTCGTAAGGAGCCGGGAAGGTCGAGCATTCGCCGCAGTCCGGGATCGGGACATCTCGGCAACCCTCCTAGGGATAAATGTCGCTAGGTCGAAACTCGTCTCGTTCGCACTGTCATCTGCCATGGTCAGCGTGTCTGGCTGTCTGCTCTCGTACTACAACCGGGCGCGGAGTGAAGACTCGTTCAACCTCGAACAGGTCCTCGACTACGGCATCATCATCGTCGTTGGCGGCTTCATGGGAATCCAGGGGGCAATCTTCGGATCTGTCTTCTTCTTCGCGCTCCCCATGTACTTCGAGTGGATGCGAGAAGAGTTGCCCTTCATCAGCGATATCGATTTCTTCAGTCGCTATGCAGGGGAAGTAGACCTGGCAATCCGAGGAATACTCGTCGTCGTCGTCCTTGTTTGGAGGCCGGATGGGCTTGCCGGACTCTGGCAGTCAGGAAAGAAGCGGCTGTTGCTGCGTTTCAGTGACTCCAAGGCGGGAACAGTCCAATGAGCAATGCTCTCAAGATCGAAGGATTGAGCGTCTCCTACGGGCCGATACCTGCGCTGAGAAACATCTCCATCGACGTTCCTGACGGTGGTTTCGTTTGTGTGCTCGGGTCCAACGGCGCTGGAAAAACGACTCTTGTGCGGACCATTACCGGAGTCCTGTACCTGCAGAAGGGCAAGTGCACATCAGGGTCCATCAAGTTCGGTGACCAAGAAATCACCAAGCAAAAAAGTCGAACCATTGTCAGGAGCGGAGTTGCCCAGGTCCCGGAAGGACGAATGCTCTTTCCGCACCTGACAACAGAGGAAAACCTACGGTGCGGTGCCGCGTCAAGAAAGGACGTCTCTGGAATCAATGACACGATCTCTGAGGTGTTCGACCTGTTCCCACAGCTGACGCCGCTCCGCCAGCGACAAGCAGGGCTGCTCTCCGGTGGAGAGCAGCAGATGGTTGCTGTGGGGCGCGCCCTGATGGCGAAGCCGTCGCTCCTCATCTGTGACGAACTCTCGCTTGGCCTCGCTCCCCTGATCGTTAGAGACCTGTTCCTTTTGCTAGACCGGATCAACAAAGAGGGTGTCGCCGTGCTCGCCATCGAGCAAAACGCGCGCATTGCGTTGCAGCACAGCCAGTACGCGTACGCCCTCGAGGTCGGAGAAGTCGTGCTGGAAGGACCCAGCGCAGAGTTGCGTGAGAACCAGGAGGTTCAGGATCTCTACATGGGTGGCGGTGGAGACAGCCGCGAGGCCTACGCAGCCATTCGGCGTGAGGCGGGCCGATGACTGCAGAACCGATCCTCCAGGTAACGAACCTGACGGTGCAGTTCGGGGGCGTCGTCGCGTGCAACGACCTTTCATTTGAGGTCACCGAAGGAGAGCTGTTTGCTCTTATCGGTCCAAACGGGGCCGGCAAGACGACCTTGGTGAATGCGGTCACAGGAATCTACGAACCCAGCCCTGGGGCATCAGTTAAGTTTCGCCAGAAAACCGGCGAAACAACCGAACTTCTGGACTATCGACCACATCAGATCGCCCGGATGGGGATCGCTCGGACTTTCCAGAACCTCGGAGTATTCAGCGCTCAGACCGTCCTCGACAACCTGATGCTCGGACGCTTCATGCACGAGCGGACGAACATCTTCCACTACGGGCTCTTCAGTTCTGTGGCAGTCAAAAAGGAACTTGCGGCACGGAGCGTCTGCCAATCCATCATTGAGCTTCTCGACCTTGAATCCGTGCGCGATGAACTGGTGAGTGAGCTGCCTTACGGCATCCAGAAACGAGTGGAACTCGGGAGGGTGCTCGCCATGGAGCCGCATCTACTCATGTTGGATGAGCCCATGGCGGGGATGAACGCTGAAGAGAAGCAGGAGATGGTTCGGTACGTCTACCGGATCATGGATGAGTACAAAACCTCGGTGCTCATGATTGAACACGACATGGGGATCATCATGGCCATAGCCGAACGAATCATGGTCCTAGATTTCGGCAGCGAGATTGCGTCCGGTCCAGCCGAAGCAATCCAGAACAATCCCGCTGTGATCGACGCATACCTCGGAGCCGAACACTAAGAGCACTGGTTGAGAGTAGGTACGACAATGGAATCCCAAACTCCAGCCGTAGAACTCGCCGATGTGTCCTTGATCTTCGGTGGGGAACGCCCCACCGACGAACCGGTGCTGGCTATCCATGACATCAACATCTCTATACCAGCAGGCCAATTCGTCGCAGTCGTAGGACCGTCAGGGTGCGGAAAGACAACGATCCTGAACATGTTGTCCGGTCTGATTCCACCCACCAAAGGTTCGGTTCGCCGTCACGGCACCGAAGTTGATGGACCAAGCTCGGACATCGGCTACATGCTGGCCCGCTCCGCGTTGAGTCCATGGCGGACCGCCCAAAAGAACGTGGAGTTGGGTCTAGAAATCCAGGGTGTTCCCAGAACCCAGCGAGCCGAGAAATCGATGGAGTTGCTGCGGCGACTCAAACTCGAAGACTTCGCAGATTCGTTTCCCTCCCAGTTGAGCCAGGGAATGAACCAGCGTGTGGCCATTGCCCGCACCCTGGCGTTGGACCCGGATCTCTGGTTGATGGACGAACCGTTCGGCGCCTTGGACGCCCAGACCCGCTTGACGGTGCAAGCCGAGTTCATCGAGTTGTGGGAGAGCGAAGGCACGACGGTGATCTTCGTGACCCACGACCTTGAAGAAGCGGTGTTGCTGGCCGATCGGGTGATCGTGATCACCGCCAGGCCCGGACGGATCAAGTCGGACACCATCATCGACCTTCCTCGACCGAGAATCATCGACGAACTGCGCTTCGACGAGTCATTCAAAGAGGCCGAACACCGGATCTGGAGGGAGCTGCGCGATGAAATCGTCTGAGGAGCGGCCACGCGAGGCAGACATGGCCGATGGCCAAAGCTCTGAGAGCGCGCCCGCGATCACCCAGGACGAAGTCCGGGCGATGATGACCGAGGAGTCGATCTGGAGTTACCGGTTACGCAAGTTCGATCCCGGGGTCCAACTTGGCCGGCTCGCTCTCATCCTCGGTTTTTGGTGGCTGTGGTGGTCCGAGACGATCTGGGACGGATGGGATTCCATCTCCATCTTCGGCATCCAACCATTTCCCAACGTCAACGAGGTTTTTCGAGCCTCACCAGGTGCCACATGGGACTACCTCGTCGAGTTCTTACCAGAGAGCCTGTTCTGGCAGGACGCTTATGTGACCATGAAAGAGGCGATGATCGCGTTCGTCATCGCTTCGATTCTCGGGGTTGTGGCCGGCATCGTCTTGGGGAACTTCCGACGAGTCGCAAAGATCTTCGGTCCCTTCATCATCCTGATCAACGCCATGCCCAAGATTGCTTTCCTGCCACTGATACTGGTGGTCTACGGGGTCGGCGAAATGTCCAAGGTTGTTCTGGCTGTCATCATCGCCTTCTTCATCGTCCAAGTACCGACTCAAGCAGCAGTGTCCCTGGTAGATCCCGATCTGATCACCGTGGCTCGAACCATGGGGGCGTCCAACAACCAAATCTTCCGAATGGTGACAATCCCGGCAATCAGCCCCGCCATTCTTGGGGCCATGCGACTGGCGGCAATCATGTCAGTCCAGGCAACGGTGTTCGGTGAAATATTTGCGTCGAAGCGAGGTCTGGGTCAACGGTTGATCACTTCAGCGAACATGCTGGACTACAACGGCCTGTTCGCCATCGTCTTCATACTCGCCGTCTTCGCCCTGATCCTTAACGGGTTGATCGGTCTAGCTGAGAAACGCATTCTCCGCTGGCAGGTCGGCCAACAGTCCACACAGGTCGTCTCGCTTTAGTGCGCAAATCAGAAACCACCCTTCTCCTCGAGGGGCTCGTCTTCGGAGAAGGCCCCCGATGGCACGAGGGGCGCCTGTGGTTCTCCGACATGTTCGGAGGCCAGGTCATGTCCGTCGGCCTGGACGGCAACGTGGAACGCGTCGCCCAGTTCGATCATCCCAGCGGACTGGGCTTTATGCCCGACGGATCACTGCTGGTTTCGGTTATGCACGAACGTCGCATCTACCGCATCCGCTCAGGAAAAGTCCATATCCATGCCGACCTGACGCATATCGCCCACGAGATGACAAACGACATGGTCGTCGACGGCAAGGGCCGCGCCTACATCGATACCGACCTGAAGAACGTGGTGTTGGTCGAATCGGACGGACGGTCAAGGTTGGTTGCTGAAGGAATGAGTGGACCAAACGGCTTGGCAATCACGCCAGATGGGGAAACCCTCATCGTGAACGAGACACGGGGTGAAGCAATTCGGGCATTCCCAATACAACAAGACGGGTCCCTCGGGGCTCAGCGTCTGTTCGCCCACGTCCCTGGGGCTTTCCCTGACGGCCTGTGTCTGGACCAGGAAGGCGCTGTCTGGATCGGCAGCCCACCCCTAGATGCCGAACACTATGGAGACGGCCAGTTCCTGCGCGTGCTGGAAGGCGGAGAGGTTACGGATCGGATTCCGACTCCTGGCCGCTGGGCTATAGCACCAATGCTGGGCGGACCGGACCGAAAGACGCTCTTCCTCACCACAAGCTCGGTGGAGAACGTCAAGATGCTGAAAGAAACTGGCAAGGCCGAGGACGGCCGGATCGAGACTGTTCGCGTCGACGTTCCCGGCGCCGGCCTACCGTGACCTAAGCCGCTATCCCCTCGACATGCTCAGTTGGGTCGGTCAAACGTGATGACCGACCGGGCCTGGTCGCCGGTCCTCATCTTGTCGTAACCCTCGTTGACCTGGGCAAGGGTGATCCGTTCAGCCACAAGTTCATCGATCAACAGGCGTCCCTGCTGGTAGAGCTCGACGAAGTAGGGAAAGTCACTCGCCATGTTGCTCGAACCCATACGAACCCCACACAGCGTCTTGTTCCCCAGCACGAACTCTGTGCCTGGAACCTCTAGGGCTAGCCCGGGCGGCAGCACACCGATCAGATAGGCCGCTCCACCGTCCGTGGCCATCGCTAGAGCCTGTTCGGACGTCGACTTGAGGCCGATGACCTCGAAGGAATGATCAACTCCTCGACCACCAGTCAGACCAAGCACAGCCTCCACAGGGTCACCGTCACCTGCATTGACCAGATCTGTGGCGCCGAATCGTTCAGCCAACTCGAGTTTGGAGGCTTGCAGGTCAACGGCCACTATACGCCCAGCGCCAGCAAGCCTCGCTCCCTGCACAACGTTGAGACCAACACCACCACAACCGATCACAGCACAGGTCTCACCGGGACGGACCCGGGCAGCATTGATCACGGTGCCTACGCCAGTTACCACAGCGCAACCAATAAGCGCAGCCCGATCGAGCGGCATCCCGGGGTCAATCGGCACCGCAGCGGACCGGTGCAGGACCATCTGCTCCGCAAAGCCACTCAATCCGCCGATCCCACCAATCGTGGTTTCACCCACTCGGATCTTGGGCTGGTTTTCAGACCGTAGGCCAGGAGAGAACCTCCGCTCACAAAGCCAAGTCTTCCCTGCGGCACAACATCGACAACTGTCACAGTGCGCGGAGATACCAGCCACTACATGGTCGCCGACCTCGAGGCCTTGTATTTGGTGGCCCACCTCAAGTACCACGCCTGAAACCTCATGTCCGAGAATCACCGGGAGTGGAGCGGGCAGGGACCCGTCAATGACATGCAAGTCGCTGTGGCAGAGGCCTGAGCCAGCCACCCTGATTCGGACCTCGTCTGGCGCAGGGTCATCTAATTGCACGACTTCGATCTCCAGGGGCTCACCAACTGTGCGACAAACCGCTGCTTGGATATC
>Ga0315328_10000460_pt1 | contig 17664 bp, 16 predicted proteins | sample M120032315metaG_FD_203462 | JGI IMG/M metagenome (GOLD analysis project Ga0315328, IMG submission 203462) | Ammonia-oxidizing marine archaeal communities from Monterey Bay, California, United States - M1 200m 32315 | ecosystem: Environmental > Aquatic > Marine > Intertidal zone | place: USA... | reverse complement strand
CAAATAGTTATGGTATAAAAGCAATACTTGAAGAGAATGGTGCTACAGTAAAAATTCTTCCAATTGCAAAAGATAAAATTAATTCCATTGAAACTGCCTTTCAACTATCTGAAGGCTCTGATTTAACTATCACAACTGGAGGAGCGTCGGTTGGCGATCATGATTTAGTACAACAAGTTGTTGAAAAAATTGGAATAAAAACAATATTTTACAAAGTCGCAATGCGACCTGGAAAACCTCTTATGGCAGGAAAATCAGGGCGGTTTGTTTTTGTTGGTTTACCGGGCAACCCGGTGTCATCAATGGTTTGCTCACATGTTTTCTTAAAGCCAATGCTAAATAAGATGTTAAGTTTAAAATACGAACGCCTCAAAAGATCACAAGTCTCCCTGAGCCACAAACTTGAAAAAAATGGTCCAAGAGAACATTATATGAGAGCGCTGGTAGATAACGGAAGGGTCACTATCCAAAAAAATCAAGATAGTGCCTCCTCATCAATTTTACAAAGATCAAACGCACTCGTGGTTAGGCCCCCAAATGACAAAGCAAAACACATAAACGAATTGGTAGAGATTATAATGTTATAAAATAATTGACACAAATCAAGAACATGTGTAGAACATTAATGGAACAAACTAATTCAAAGTGGATAATATTGGAGGAAATCCTAATGTTAACTAATAAACAACGAGACTTATTAATTTTAATTAATGAACGGTTAATTAAAAACGGTGTTCCGCCCTCTTTTGATGAAATGAAAGATGCACTGGATTTAAAATCAAAATCTGGAATTCACAGACTAATAACAGCGTTAGAAGAGCGAGGTTTTATAAGACGTTTAGCTAATCGTGCGCGAGCCATTGAAATAATAAAACTACCGGAAAGAGATAACAGCAAAAGATTTCAACCCAGAATAATTGAGGGTAATTCGAATGCAATGCCTCGAGATTTAACGTACGCTGAAAGTACGAATTCGCTCGAATTACCTGTTATGGGAAGAATTGCAGCCGGGACCCCGATAGAAGCTATAAGTCACACTTCGCATAAAGTCGCCGTGCCAAGAAATATGTTGAATAATAGCGGAAAGCATTATGCACTCGAAGTTAAGGGAGATTCGATGATTGATGCCGGTATCAATGATGGAGACGTAGTTGTAATCCATGAGCAACAACAAGCTGATACAGGTGATATTGTGGTTGCCTTGATAGAAGGACAAGAAGCTACTTTGAAAAAATTGCGAAAAAAAGGAAGTTCTATTGCTTTAGAAGCGGCTAATCCATTGTACGAAACAAGAGTTTACCGTGATGAGCAAGTGAAAATCCAAGGACGGTTAGTTGGTTTGATTAGGTCGTATTAAGATTAATTAGAAAATATCATTAATGCAAATATTGTTAAGTAGCTTTAGACGTTTCGAAAAACTTCTAATGTAAAACAACTATAATTAATTAAATTACAAAGATTACTAGCTATCTTGTTTAAATAGTTTATTTTACTTAGTACCCAAAAGACTAAGCTAGTTTTTAGATGGATACAATTTAGATGGACGTTATTACAAGATTTGCACCCTCTCCGACAGGAATGTTACATATTGGAGGCGCTAGAACCGCACTTTTCAACTGGCTATATGCCAAATCTACAGGCGGTAAGTTTCTATTAAGAATTGAGGATACTGATCGGGAAAGATCAACCCCTGAGGCTACTACAGCCATCTTTGAAGGTCTTAAGTGGTTAGGACTCCATTGGGATGGAACAGCGCAATCCCAACATGACAATCAACAGCGTCACAGAGATGTAGCTAATGAACTTATTTCCCTTGGAAAAGCATACAAATGTTTTTGCACAGAAGCTGAAATTGAATTAATCAGAAAGAACTCAAAATCGTTAAGTCAATCAAAGTTATTCCAAAGTCCTTGGCGTAATATTGACCCAAAAGAATATCCAAATAAAGCTTTTGTTATTCGCTTAAAAACACCGTTAGCTGGAAACACAACAGTTAAGGATGAAGTTCAAGGGAGCGTTACATGGAAAAATGAAACTTTAGAGGATTTAGTTCTGTTAAGATCAGATGGAGACCCTACATATATGCTCGCCGTTGTTGTCGATGATCACGATAGCGGTATAACTCATATTATTAGGGGCGATGATCACCTTTCAAATGCAGCAAAACAAACGTTAATTTATGAAGCGTTGGATTGGAAAGTACCTATTTTTGCACATATCCCGTTAATATTTGGTGATGATGGTAAAAAAATGTCAAAAAGACATGGAGCGACTGGAACTATTGAATATCAAAGACTTGGATATACGCCTGCAGGCATGCGAAACTATCTTGCAAGATTGGGATGGAGCCATGGCGACGATGAGTTTTTTAGCACATCTGATGCAATAGCTTGGTTCAATTTAACTGGAATTAATAAATCTCCAGCAAGATTTGATTTTAAGAAATTAGATAACATTAATGGCAAGCACATTAATTCTTCAAATGATTCAGAGTTAATAGAAGATATTAATAGGTTCAATGACGTGTGCGAAGAGAATAATTTGAATAGTTTTGAAATTTCTAAAGTGGAAAAAGCATTATATTGCCTGAAACAAAATTCAAAAAAAATTCCTGACTTGCTAAATAAAGCTCATTTTTTTTTAATAAACCGTCCTGTTGATTTAGAGGAAAGAGCGAAAGCAGCTCTATCAAATTCTGGAATACACATACTAAAAGAATTGACCCCATTCCTAGAAGATGCTACTTGGACCCGCGAAGGGCTTGAATTTGCAGTAAATAATTACCTCGCTGATCGGCATTTGAAATTGGGGCAATTAGTACAACCTTTAAAAGCTGCACTATCGGGAAGAATGTCTACACCAAGCGTCTTTGATATGATGGTTTTATTGGGACCTAATGAAGTTAATGAACGAATATGCGATATGGCGCATAAAGCCATTTCGTAATAGATAGTCACAACTAGCTTAATTTATTTTGGGAAATAATACCAAAAGTGCTATTGAATAGTATGTTAAAAGGAAGAAAAATGACTAAATCCCCAAAATCAGCAACTTTAGTTTTTGGTAAAAAAAATATTGAATTGCCTGTTCATCAGCCATCTATAGGTCCCGAGGTTGTCGATATTGGAGAGCTTTATGGCCAAGCTAATATTTTTACATTTGATCCTGGCTTTACCTCTACAGCGTCTTGTGAAAGTTCTATAACTTATATTGATGGAGACAAGGGAGAGCTGTTTTACCGAGGCTATCCAATAGAACAATTAGCTGATAAATCCCATTTTTTAGAGGTATGCTATTTATTATTATATGGTGACCTTCCAGAGGCCGCACAATTGGAAGATTTCGAATCAAGGGTTACTCTCCACACAATGGTGCATGAGCAAATGCACAATTTGTTCAGTGGCTTCAGAAGAGACGCACACCCAATGGCCATAATGGTCGGTGTCGTGGGAGCAATGTCTGCATTTTATCACGATAGTACGGATATCAATGATGAGATGCAAAGAGAAATATCATCAATACGCATGATAGCAAAAGTTCCTACCATCGCAGCAATGGCTTATAAGTACTCGATTGGCCAACCTTTTGTTTACCCGAGAAATGACCTAGATTATGCAACTAATTTTCTTAGAATGTGTTTTTCCGTTCCCGCTCAGGAATATGAACCTGATCCGATTTTGAGCCGAGCTATGGACAGAATTTTTACGTTACACGCCGATCATGAGCAAAATGCTTCCACGTCTACTGTTCGATTAGCCGGTTCATCTGGAGCAAACCCTTTTGCCTGCATTGCTGCTGGTATTGCTTGTTTATGGGGACCAGCTCATGGAGGTGCAAACCAGGCATGCCTTGAGATGTTACATGAAATTGGATCATTTGATCGGATACCAGAATTCATTGCACGTGCTAAGGACAAAGATGATCCATTCAGGCTCATGGGTTTTGGACATAGAGTTTATAAAAACTTTGACCCGCGTGCTACAGTAATGAAAGAAAGTGCAGATGAAGTTCTTGATCTATTGGGTATTGAAAATAATGAAATCTTAAAAATCGCGAAAGAATTGGAAAAAATAGCTCTCGAAGATGAATATTTTATTTCTAAAAAACTTTATCCAAATGTAGATTTTTATTCTGGAATTATATTAGACGCGATGGGGTTCCCCACTTCAATGTTTACTCCAATTTTTGCACTAAGTAGAACAGTTGGTTGGATCGCCCAGTGGAAGGAAATGATTGCAGATCCTATTCAAAAAATTGGTAGACCACGACAGCTTTATAATGGCCCAACTCAACGAAATTACTTGGATGTAGAAAATAGGTAAATTGACTGAATTAAATTTTAGATTTTAATTTATTAAATTTTAAAATTTGTTGTAAACTATCTTGCTAAACTACTTTAAGATATGAATTATGACTGTTGAATGGAAATTATCAGATAATTTGGTGCTATACGAAGATGCCGTGTCTTTTATGGAAAACCGGGTTGATGGCATTATAAAAGGCACTGAAAAAGAGCTAGTTTGGCTTTTGGAACATCCACCAATTTACACTTCAGGTACATCCGCAAAAAGTAAAGATTTGTTAAATTCCCATAATTTACCAGTTTATGACTCAAAACGAGGGGGCCAATACACTTTTCATGGACCAGGACAAAGAGTGGTTTATGTCATGTTAGATCTAAATAAACACGGTCGCGATGTTCGTAAATTTGTAAACAAATTAGAAGATTGGATTATTCATGTCTTATCAAACTTCAATCTTAATGGCTTCACAAGAACAGACAGAATAGGCGTGTGGGTTAATGGGCCAAGCACATTGCCTGACGATATTCACAAAACTAATGAATATAAGATTGCAGCAATTGGAATTCGATTACGAAAATGGGTTAGTTTTCATGGTATTTCAATAAATATAAATCCTGACTTAACATATTATGATGGTATCGTCCCCTGTGGTATTAAGGAATATGGCGTCACCTCATTTAATAGCCTGGGTCTGTCTGCATCAATGAAGGAAGTTGATCATCAATTGAAAACTTCATTTCAAGAATATTTTTGTAACTTGGTCAAATCATCGCAGTTATAAAAAAAACTAGAATAATAACAATTCCAACCTAGATAAATTCTAAAGATAGTTTAAACCGCAAGCTGATCCTTTACGAGGGTGCGTCATAGCGAATAATTGTGAAGATTATTTCAATTAGATAGAGCAAATATCAAATTAAACTTTCGTTAAGATTCGAAAGTAAACCAAGCAGGAGCGCAATAATGGCAGATGTAGCTGTACATGATCACGAAAATCACGATAAAAACTTCTTTGTCCGTTGGTTCATGAGCACTAATCATAAAGATATTGGCATTTTGTATATTTTTACTGCAGGATTGCTTGGTCTGATTTCTGTTTCATTTACCATCTACATGCGCATGGAACTTATGGAGCCAGGTGTTCAATACATGTGTATGGAAGGTGCTAAATTTACTACTCAAGCTGTTGAAAGCTGCACTCCAAACGGGCATCTATGGAACGTGTTGATCACAGGGCATGGTATTCTAATGATGTTTTTCATCGTAATACCAGCGTTATTTGGAGGTTTTGGTAACTATTTTATGCCCTTGATGATTGGGGCGCCAGACATGGCATTTCCTAGGATGAACAACTTATCTTATTGGATGTATGTGGCTGGTTCCTCTTTAGCAGTAGCGTCTTTGTTATCACCTGGTGGAAATGATCAGTTAGGTTCTGGGGTTGGCTGGGTACTATACGCTCCTTTATCCACTAATGAGGGTGGATATTCTATGGATTTAGCAATTTTTGCGGTGCATGTGTCCGGAGCCTCTTCTATTCTTGGTGCGATTAACATGATCACAACATTTTTAAACATGCGGGCACCGGGTATGACTCTACACAAAACTCCCTTGTTTGCGTGGTCTATTTTTATAACCGCCTTACTTATTTTACTATCTCTTCCAGTTTTAGCAGGTGCAATAACTATGCTATTGACTGACAGAAATTTCGGAACTACTTTTTTTGATCCATCGGGCGGTGGAGATCCAATTCTTTACCAACACCTTTTATGGTTTTTTGGCCATCCAGAAGTTTACATGATAATCGTTCCTGGATTTGGAATAATTTCACATGTAATTTCTACCTTTTCAAAAAAGCCAATTTTTGGATATTTGCCCATGGTATATGCGATGGTAGCTATTGGTGCGCTCGGGTTCGTTGTTTGGGCACACCACATGTATACAGTTGGGATGTCCTTAACTCAGCAGTCGTACTTTATGCTAGCTACTATGGTAATTGCCGTACCTACTGGAATAAAAATATTTTCATGGATAGCAACTATGTGGGGAGGTTCAGTTGAACTTAAAACCCCCATGCTTTGGGCCTTTGGATTCTTATTCCTATTCACAGTTGGAGGTGTCACAGGTATTGTGCTCTCTCAGGCAGGAATAGATCGGGCCTATCATGACACTTACTACGTTGTTGCACATTTCCATTATGTTATGAGCCTAGGTGCAGTATTCTGTATTTTTGCTGGCATTTATTACTGGATTGGAAAGATGTCAGGAAGGCAATACCCCGAATGGGCAGGAAAGTTACATTTTTGGGCGATGTTCATAGGTGCGAATATCACCTTTTTTCCACAACATTTCTTAGGACGGCAAGGAATGCCCAGAAGGTATATCGATTACCCCGAAGCTTTTGAATATTGGAACGTAATCTCTTCTTATGGTGCGTTTCTATCGTTTGCGTCATTTATATTTTTTATAGGTATAATTTTTTATACCCTACTCTTTGGAAAAAAGGTCCACGAAAACGCTTATTGGGGAGAGCACGCTGATACGTTAGAGTGGACTTTACCGAATCCACCTCCAGAGCACACTTTTGAAATTTTACCAACTCCCGATATGTGGGATAAACAAACTGGTCATTAAATTGCCTTACTCAACAGTAAGATCTAATAAAGAATCATATTCGTACCAGTCCAAAGACGAACCTAAGTTGTTCATAAAATTATGGTCAAATAGATCGTTGCTAAAAGTTAACTTTATTATCTTAATGATTGTAATTTGGATCTTCATGTTGATTCCTATGATACCACTAATAGGGTCTGCTCCCTTCTGGGGGATACTTCCATATTTTCTAATTACTCTTTCATTATTTTTTTCTATTAAACAAAAACTATAATAATGGTGCGTTAGTAGAGGAGCTATCTATTTGTTCAGATTTAATTCTTGTTAAAAGTGTAGAGCCCAACAAATCTGTTAAAAGTTGAGAAGAAGACCCTTACTGGTTCACTGTCAATCTTTACAAAGACGAAGGCCCAGCAAAGAATATCTAACCTTAAAAGGAAATGGTCGCAAAATAGAGTTTGGATCTTTTTTAAGCCCTACTGAACGAATAAGCCTTCACAATGAATTACAAAAATATCTCTAATTACCCCAATAATTTCTTGATTGTAGACCCAGCTTTTCCAAAATCCATTTGTCCAGTGTATTTTTCTTTTAAAGAAGCCATGACTTTACCCATATCTCTGATGGAAGTTGCACCCACGGACGAAATAACGTTTTGAATCGCTTTAGCAACATCATCTTCACTTAATTGACGAGGCAAAAACTCCTCAATAACCTTTATTTCAGATAATTCCTGCTCAGCTAATTCAAGTCTACCACCTTCTTCATAAGCACGTGCACTTTCCTGACGCTGCTTTACCATTTTACCAAGAATTTGTAATATTTCGCTTGAAGACACGCCATCTGGCCTATCTTCCACCCTAAGAGCAATATCTTTATCTTTAATTGCTGCGTTAATTAATCTCAAAGTGGATAACCGCAATTTGTCTTTTGAACGCATCGCATCTTTAACGGCCTCGTTTATAATTTCGCGCACAACACAATCCTTTCGGTTGCAGATACAAAAACCAGAAACTACCTTTTATCTATTATTTCATTATAGAACAATAAAAAAATCAAACTGATTAAATACTACATAATCTAATTATCTACTCTCTCTTCCTTGACCAATTTAATACAAGCTTCTATCTGTCATTAAATTAAATCACAGAGTGTATTCATGAGCACAAGAAGTGACAAAACAAAACCTACTGTTTCTAAAACAGCTTGTATCGTATTTACTGATGGAAGTGTGTTTTATGGAAAAGGGTTTGGGGCAGAAGGAACCACAACTGGGGAAATATGTTTTAACACTTCCATGACTGGTTACCAAGAAATCATAACAGATCCCTCATATGCTGGTCAGATAATTACATTTACCTTTCCACATATTGGAAATACTGGCATCACGAATGAGGATAATGAGCACCAAAATATCTCAGCACACGGCATACTAGTAAAATGGGATCCAACTGAACCTTCCAATTGGCGTTCGGTAAAAAATTTAGACAGCTGGCTAAAACAAAAAAGAAAAATTGGTATTGGGCACCTAGATACACGAAAATTGACACGCATTATTAGAGAAAAAGGTGCACAAAATGTGACTATTTCTTTTAATAAAAGTGGAATATTTGATATTCAGGACTTGAAAGACAAGGCTCAGAAATTTGACGGGCTACTCGGAAAAGATCTAGCGAAAGATGTGACCTGTGAAAAGTCATATAGCTGGGATCTAGATGTCTGGTCTTGGGGGGATCAGAAATTACCCCCCTCACCGGTAAATAATAAAAATGTTATAGCGATTGATTACGGAGCAAAGCAAAATATTTTGAGGTGCCTCGTGTCTGCCGGGTGTAATGTTACTGTAATGCCCGCAGATACAAAAGCTGATGAAATACTTAAGCTAAATCCTGATGGCCTTTTCTTATCAAATGGACCAGGCGACCCAGAGGCAACTGGTGCTTATGCGGTTCCTATGATTAGAAAAATTTTAGAAAATAGCAAAATACCAATCTTTGGTATCTGTCTTGGGCATCAGATACTTGCAATCGCTTTAGGTGCTAAAACCTTAAAGATGAAGTACGGTCATCACGGTGCAAATCATCCCGTAAAGGATTTGGAAACTGGTAAAGTTGAAATAACCTCAATGAACCATGGCTTCACAGTAGACGCTAGTACATTACCTAAAAATGTGATTGAAACTCACATTTCTTTATTTGACAAAACCAACTGTGGAATAAGAATGCTTAATAGGCCTGTATTCTCGGTTCAACATCATCCAGAAGCAAGTCCAGGTCCCCAAGATAGTTTCTACCTTTTTAATAAGTTTGTAGATTTAATGTGACCTACATAAGCCAATATTATAACATTTGCACAAATCTAAAAGCTTCATGAGTTTATTTTTTCTTTTACCGAGTTTTAAATATTTCGGAAAAATGCCCACACGAAATATTTTATGTTACCAAAGTATCCTCTTTTAAAATAGCACCTACTATAAATTGATATTCTCTAATTGCCTTGGTCAATAAAATCTTAGTCGAACTAAGAGTAGATACTGGTAGAATAAATTCACAGGCATCACTCTGCCGTGGGGTATTCATATTTTCTTCAATACAATACTTTTAATCCTAAAACTGTAGTAGTATTCAGACAAGAATATAATCTTTTAAATAGTGGCAATTAGAACGCAACACATTTGGTGAATTATTAATGACAAAAAATTCTTTCAATAATGTAAAGTATTGGGTTTTTGATCTCGACAATACTTTATATCCAAAATCGGCTAACTTATTTGCTGAAATTGAAGTTAAAATGACTTCTTTTGTAATGCAACAATTAAACGTTGACTTTAAAGAGGCAAATTTTTTACGAGATTATTACTGGAAAAAATATGGAACGACGTTAGCCGGAATGATGAGGGAACATGATATCGATCCACTGCCCTATCTGGTTGATGTTCACGACATTTCTCTAACATCATTGGATGTAGATCCAAGGCTTGTTAAAGCAATTAAAAGCTTAGCTGGCGAAAAGATTGTTTATACCAATGGATCTAAATTTCATGCTAACCGAGTATTGAAAGCCAGAGGTTTAACTGAATGTTTTCATAAAATTTATGGGGTAGAGGATGCAGATTATTTACCCAAACCAGAAAAGAAAGCATATCAGAAAATTATTGAATTATCAGAAATAAACCCACAGTATTCCGCCATGTTTGAAGATGAATATAAAAACCTAGATGTTCCACATGACTTAGAAATGCGAACTGTCTATTTAACTGAGAATAATTATATTGATGAGAGACATTTTGTTACAGATAATTTAACAGAATTTTTAAGTAGATTGACGACTAATAAAAATGGAAACTGATATTACAATAATTGGCGCAGGGTTTGCAGGCTCTATTGCAGCAATTAAATTTTCCCAAATGGGTTATAAAATAATATGTGTTGATTACAACAATCAAGATGAAAAAAATATAGACTTTCGCTCTACAGCTTTATTATTACCGTCAATTTTATTATTAAAAAATTGTGGAATTTGGGACTCGCTTGAAATAACTGCAAGCCAGTTATCAGCAATAAAGATATGTGATGTATCAGATGAAAAAAATATAAAAAATCTAGAATTTAAATCATCTGAAATTGGAGAAAAATATTTTGGGTACAATATTAAAAACCAAACATTACATAAGCATTTAAACCAATTTCTAATTGCAGATAAAAATATTACAATGATTAATAATGATGAGTTTGTTAATGTTAAATTTAGAACTGATGCAGCTTACGTTGAGTTAAAATCTGGTAAACGAATAAAATGTAAACTCTTAATAGGAGCAGATGGAAGAAACTCTTCAGTTAGAGAAAAATTGCTGATAAAGACTACAACCAAAAAATACAATCAGCATGCCTTAGCTTTTACAATCGACCATCAAAAACCACACTCGAATGTTTCCATTGAAGTTTATAAAAGTGGCGGACCATTTACGATTGTACCTTTATCTAATCCTTATGAATCGGCTGTTATATGGATGGAGGATACCAAATTTGTTCAAACTGTTTTAAAGTTGGGCAAACATTCATTCAATAAACATATCACAGACAGAAGTGGTAATTGCCTTGGGGATCTAAATTTAACAAGTGAACTTTCAAATTGGCCCATAATTAACCAATTATCAAAAAAAATAATTGGGAATAGATCCGCACTGATTGCTGAGGCAGCACATGTACTGCCGCCGATTGGAGCGCAAGGTTTAAATATGAGTATTCAAGATATCAAAATTTTGGCTGAAACAATTGAAGGCTCTCGAGACCCTGGTTGCCAAACAAATTTAATAACTTACGAAAAAACGAGAATGAAAAAAATTGCAATGCGAAGCAGGATAGTAAATGGGTTAAATCTATCCTCTATGCCTGAAAACTCCACCCTGCAAAAAGTCAGATTAAAGGCTCTTGATTTAATTTCGTCCTCTTCAATAGCTAAAAATATGTTAATTAATATTGGTTTAGGTTAAATCTATTAAGTTATATAAACTAACTAATAGGACCAAATCGACGCTCTTCTGAAAGTAAGACATTTGCCTCAACATCACCGATACCAGGCAACGTCATTATCCTTCGACGTAATACCCTTTCAAAATCACTTATGTCTTTTGCAACTACTCGTAGCCTATAATCGTATAAACCTAAAACATGTTGCACTAATTGAACTTCAGGAATAGACGTTACTGCTCTTTCAAAGTCAGCAAGACTCACACGACCTTTAGTAGCTAATTTGATTCCTAAAAATACAGTAACACCAAATCCCAACAACTCACTATTAATTAAAACCTGGCGGCCCTTCAGCACTCCCAATTCTGTGAGATTTTTAATCCTGCGCCAAACTTTGGATTGCGACACATTCAAGTCTCGCGAAATTTCGCTCGGTGTTAAGTTTCGCTTTCGAATTAATAACTCAACAATTGAACGATCAAGGTTATCAAGAGAAATCATATCGGTAGTACATTACTGCGTTTTATATCAGAAATAAGCATTAAAGCCTCAACTTCAGCGATGTATGGAAGATTCAAAATTTCATTACGATATATTGATTGATAATGATCTAAATCTCTCGCCAAAATATTTAAACGAACATCCACTCTACCTAAAAATGTTTGTATCTCATTAACCTCCCTAATTTTTCGTGCGCCAGAAAGGAACATTTCAAATGCATCTTTTTGAGTTTTGTCTAGGGTAATCCTCAAACTAACTTCCAGTTCATAACCTAACTTTTTCCAATTTACATCTGCAATAAAACCTTGAATTATTCCTAGTTCTTGAAATTTTTCAATTTTTCTCCAACAAGCTGTAGTTGACATACCAACTCTCTCAGCAAGTTTTCCTGTTCCAGCATCAGGATCTTCCATAATGTTTCTTATTAAACGTTTTTCAATATCATTAAGTAAATACATAAAATTTCCACAAATATGATATAAATTGAAAAATTATTACAATAATAGTTACTTAATGGCAATATAAAGTTATATAATTTATTAAATTGATATAAATTTAAGTCAAGTAATTTTAAAACAAGATAAATTATAAAAGGATAGAAAATGAGAGTATACTATGATCGCGACTGTGATGTTAATTTAATAAAGGATATGAATGTTGCCATCTTGGGATATGGCAGCCAAGGACACGCACACGCCTTAAATCTTCGTGATAGTGGTGCTAAAAATGTGGTAGTCGCATTGCGAGACGGATCAAGTTCTGCACAGAAGGCAATGAACGAAGGCCTTAAAGTAATGGGTATTGCTGAAGCTGCAGCGTGGTGTGATTTAATAATGTTTACAATGCCTGATGAACTGCAGTCTGAAACCTATAACAAATATGTCCATGAAAATTTAAAAGAGGGTGCTGCAATTGCCTTTGCCCACGGTTTGAACGTGCACTTTGGCTTAATAGAACCAAAAAATGATGTAGATGTTATAATGATGGCTCCAAAAGGGCCCGGACATACTGTGAGAGGTGAGTACTCAAAAGGTGGCGGCGTTCCATGCTTGGTTGCAGTTGACCAAAATGCTTCGGGAAAGGCGCTCGAAATCGGGCTTTCATATTGCTCAGCCATTGGTGGTGGTCGTTCTGGAATTATAGAAACAAATTTTAAAGAGGAATGTGAAACTGACTTATTTGGTGAGCAAGCTGTCCTTTGTGGAGGAATCGTAGAGTTAATTCGTGCTGGCTTTGAAACATTAGTGGAAGCAGGGTATGCCCCAGAAATGGCATATTTTGAGTGCTTACACGAAGTGAAGCTTATTGTTGATTTGATATATGAAGGTGGAATAGCCAATATGAATTACTCCATTTCAAATACAGCAGAATATGGCGAATACGTTTCTGGACCACGTGTTTTACCATACGATGAGACAAAAGCACGAATGAAAAGTATCTTAACTGATATACAAACTGGCAAATTTGTTCGAGATTTCATTAGTGAAAATCAAGCTGGGCAACCATTTTTTAAAGGTACACGCAGAATCAACGATTCTCATCAGATTGAACAAGTTGGCGAAAAGTTGAGAGAAATGATGCCTTGGATATCAGCTGGAAAAATGGTTGATAAATCAAAAAATTAAATACAAAGCTGATTGATGTCTTAAAGGTTTTCTTTAAGGCATTAATTGAATTTTTTAATGGTTATTCTTTAAAAGATTAATTTTAAATGGTTGATATCAAAGTGATTTTTAACCACTTTGCGAGGATAGCATGACAGCTCCAACAATTCACAAACCTGGATTAATCAGCTGGGCGCTTCTTATTTTCCTTTCCATCATTTGGGGAGCATCATTTTTAAGTGTTTTTTACGCTTTAGAAAGCTTTTCACCTTTAATGCTTGCCGCTCTAAGAATTTTTATAGCTGCAGTTTGCTTAACCTCTCTTGCATTTATAATTGGAGATGGATTGCCTACTTTAAGAACAAGAGAAGGTCTACAAATTTGGCTTCACTGTCTTGGTATGGGATTGTTTTCGAACGTTATACCGTTTTCTCTATTAAGTTGGGGGCAACAATATGTATCAAGTGGATTTGCAGGTATATCAATGGCAATTGTACCCCTTTTTGTACTACCTTTATCTATTCTATTTGTAGTGGAAGAAGCTTTTTCGTTTAAGAAATTAATTGGATTTTTTATTGGCTTTGCAGGTATCATACTACTCATTGTACCAAATTCGAGCTTTGATCTAAACGAAACCATAATGTCATCAGCCAGGCTAGCCTGTGTGGGCGCCGCTGCCTGTTACTCGATAGGATCAATTATCACTCGACTGTGCCCTAAAGTTAACCTTATCTCTTTTTCAGCGGCGGCATTAATATTGGCTAGTATTGCAATCATACCTATAGCACTAATTACAGAAGGCATACCTGAAGCTGTAACCATTAACTCTTTGATCGCCATTTTTTACCTAGGCTTCATGCCGACCGCAGTGGCAACAGTTTTATTGGTTAGGATAGTACAAACTGCTGGTCCTTCATTTTATAGCTTAGTTAATTATCAAGTGCCCGTTTGGTCTATAATCTTTGGAACTATATTTTTAAATGAAATACTACCCACACAATTCTTCTTGGCATTTTTATTGATTGTAACAGGTCTATTAATAAGTCAGGCACAAATATGGCGAATACATCCATAAAATATCGTCAGTTGGTGCGTTTAATTTCATTCACAATCTCGTCTACGGTGTCTTGAAGGATATTTTGATCTTCATGCTCTCCCATAACCCGAATTAAAGGCTCGGTACCAGATTTGCGTACCAACAAACGTCCCTTACCTTTGAATAAGTCTTCTTTTGCTTTAATAAGTTTTATAACGTGTTGGTTTTCAAATGGATCAATTTTACCCTTAATTGAAATGTTTTTAAGTAACTGCGGATAAAGATCGTATAAATTCAATAGTTTGCTAGCATTACATTGATTTCTCTGCATAGCAGCTATAAACTGAAGCGCCGCAACAAGGCCATCGCCGGTAGTTGAGAAATTTGACATGATAATATGCCCAGACTGTTCTCCCCCTAAATTAAATCCATCTGACAACATCTTCTCAACCACATATCGATCGCCAACATCAGTCCGTACTAAATCTATACCCTGAGACGATAAAAATATTTCCAACCCTAAATTTGACATTGATGTTGTAACTAAAGTGTCTTTTTTGAGTTGTTTATTAAACTTTAACTCTTTAGCAAAAACTCCCAAAATATGATCACCATGCGCCAAATGTCCTTTCTCATCAATTATCAGAAGCCGATCTGCATCTCCATCCAAACAAATTCCTAAATCGGCATTTTGATCAATAACTGTTTGGGCAGCAACCGCCGGGCTTGTCGAGCCGCAAGCATTATTGATATTGTACCCATCTGGCGCAACTCCGATAGGTATTACTTCTGCACCTAGTTCAAATAATACTTGTGGAGCTACCTTGTAAGCCGCACCATTTGCACAATCGATCACTATCTTTAAGCCTTTTAAACTTCTTCCATTAAATTGATATGTTGCTTTTGCATGTTCTACATATCTACCCAAGCCATCATCGACCCTTCGAGCACGACCAATATTTCCTGCAGCAGTGAAATCAAATCCATTTTCTATAATCCTTTCAATCTCCAACTCAGATTCATCAGAAAGTTTAAACCCATCAGGTCCAAAAAATTTAATACCATTATCGTTGTAATGATTATGTGACGCCGAGATCATGACGCCTAAGTCTGCTCTCATAGATCTTGTTAAAAATGCTACTGCAGGGGTAGGTATAGGACCTAAAAGAAATACGTTCATGCCCGTAGAAGTCAAACCAGCAGTTAATGCATTTTCAAACATATATCCTGACCTTCGGGTATCTTTTCCTATAACGACCCTATGTTCTTCACTATCTCTCCTAAAGTGACGGCCGACCGCCGCACCAAGTTTAAGCGCAACATCCGGGGTCATTGGAAAGATATTAGCTTTGCCTCGCACACCATCGGTTCCAAACAATTTTCTATCCATTTACTCATCTCCAGCTCTCAAAGATTTCCATAATCTTAGCGCTTGCATCGTTTCAAAGACGTCATGCACACGCAATATTTGTACACCTTGATTAATTGCTTCTAATGCCACTATTACAGAACCTGAACTTAATTTTACTGGGTTTTGCTCCAATCCAATAGTACCAATAAATTTTTTTCTAGATGCACCTATCAAAATTGGACAACCTAATCCATGAAAAATACTCAAGCCTCTCAAAATAGTTAAGTTATGTTCTAAAGTTTTGGCAAATCCAATACCTGGATCAATAATGATGTTTTTTTTTGGAATTCCCACTTTAATACAATTATTCACAATGTCTTCTAAATAATCATAAACATCTAATAGTATATTTTTATAATGTGCGTGATTTTTCATATTTTCGGGGGTGCCCCGAGAATGCATAACGCACAAAGGAGTATTCGATTGTTTTACAAGACCAGGCATGCGTTTGTCATAACTCATCCCACTAATATCATTTAACATATTAGCACCTGTTTCTTTCAAAATGCGCCAGACCTCTGCTTTTCTCGTATCAATGGATATTGGAATCGAACTATTCAAGGTTTTAATTTTTTTTATTACTGGCATAATTCTCTCGATTTCTTCTGATGCTTTAAGTGTTTTAGCCCCAGGCCGAGTGCTTTCACCCCCAATATCCAGAATAGACACACCACAATTAATCATTTTATTAACCTCATTTAATGCGATATCAGGATCTGCGAATAGCCCACCATCTGAAAAACTATCTGGTGTAACATTTAAAATACCCATTACATGAGGCAAGGAAAATGACAAATTTAACAAATTTGATCTTTTCCCAGTCAGTTTTTTTAATATTTCATATGGTATGTTTTTTGCGCTTATTATCTTGCTCTTTTCATTTCGATTAATGACTTCGACTTTATCAAAGAAAGCCCAGCCATCTGCTAATCTGAATGCCCCTTCAGTAGCTAAAGCCATGTTGCAGACTATTGGTCGGTAATAAGTTTTACTCATTAATACTCTAAATCTTCAATTGTTTTGATATAGTTATGTCCATTAATTACTTTTTTCCCAAGTATAGTAATATTGGAATCAGATATGCTTTGGGAAAACCAGTTAGCTAATTCGATCGCATCAGTGCTTAAAGGCTTATCAACCGCATCCAAAACTATCTTAGATGGCGCCCAAATTGAAAGCTGCCCATTTTTTATTGCCCAATCAAGTTCAGTTCGACTATTGATTACGACACATCTCTCATCTTTTCCAGCCAATAACCAAGCATTTTTCTCAATTTCCAACAAATCAATTCGTCTCTGAGCCAATTTATTTTCTGAAGAAATACTTGAGTTGGTTGCACCCTCAACACATATTACAACAGGTTTTTTAGTTTTCTCCAAGCCATCCAACCATAAAGACAAATCATCACTATTTACCACGCTATTTGGGATTAATATAACACTAGGAACTGAGGCGGCTTCAGCAATTTTTTGCAATTTTTGTTTAGATTGTAAACCACCAATAGCTTTTGAAGCTCTGACAATTTCAACCCCCAAAGCTCCTGGTATTCGATCTAGCTTTTCAACCCTAACAAATACTCTTTTGGTTCGAGAATCTGTTAAAACCTCAGTCGCAATTTTTTCAGCAAATGTTTCTAAAAGATTTATCCGCTCTATTGATAATTGCATATTAATTGCTTCTATTATGGTATCATAAGAGATTATCCTATCTACATCATCAGATTTCA
>Ga0315328_10000459_pt1 | contig 17680 bp, 15 predicted proteins | sample M120032315metaG_FD_203462 | JGI IMG/M metagenome (GOLD analysis project Ga0315328, IMG submission 203462) | Ammonia-oxidizing marine archaeal communities from Monterey Bay, California, United States - M1 200m 32315 | ecosystem: Environmental > Aquatic > Marine > Intertidal zone | place: USA... | reverse complement strand
CTTCCAGAAGTCAAACGCTCTCTAATTGCTTCAGCAGGTGGCTTAGTACGACTTCCACGCGTTTTACCAAAGAACATAGCTATGCAAATGGCACTTACGGGAGAGCCAATAAGTGCTGAAGAAGCATACAAATTTGGAATGGTCAACACTTTGGTCGAACCCGGAGAAGCTTTGACAGAAGCAATAGCTCTCGCGGAAAAAATAAATGAAAACGCACCATTAGCTGTTCGGTCCACTCGCCGTTCTCTTTTGGAATCACTCACATTAAACGATCATGAAGGCATGAAATTTGCTATAGAGGAAACAGCTGCTTTAACTTCAAGTGAAGACTACAAAGAAGGGCCATTAGCTTTTATCGAAAAGAGACTTCCCATCTGGAAAGGTAAGTGACTTTTAATTTGATTCAAGAGGTCTGTACACATGTATTAGACGGGCGACCATCCCTTGAGTCTCAAAGAAGTTCTTAGTTTCTCTATCTCCTGGCAAAGCAAATGAATCTATTCCAACGGCCTTATGTTCAATTGCTGTATTAGTCATCAAATGTATAAGAGACTCCCCCACACCCACCGAACGTGCATCTTCTAGGACGAAAATTTCCTTTATCGAAGCAATTCTTTGGTTGTCATTTGTTTTTAAAAATTCCAAGACCCCGTAAGCAACAATTGCATCTCCAAACGAGCCGGTAAAGACGCTGTGATCCGCTGAATTGAACCAGTAAGAGAAGTTTTTATTGGAATCTTCAGAAAAAGAGTCCAGATTTAACAGTACTTCGCCACCGCGTTTATTTTTAAGTTCTAAAATTGCTTCTTTGCGTAAGAAAGTAAGCGTTTCCAAATCGTCGATTGACGCCAAACGTGAGGATTCTTTCAGTGTTCCATCCTTCTGATGTTAAACACTTCCCCCACAGTGAGGACACTCGCCAATTTCTTTAGCTATCTGTGACTCAATAATAAGAAAACAACTCGGACAAGTGACTTCGCCTTTACGGCGCTCTTCAATCGAGTCTTCATCACCTTGAACAGTTGCTGCTTTTTTCGGAGCTGCGCTTTCACCCGTTTCGTTATCTTCGTCTTCCTCAGACGCGATTCTATCTTTAAGGATTGCGTCAAGATCAGCTTCTACATCTGCTGGGTCATCGTCGTCATCGTCATTTGAATCTGGGGTGGGAGCCGGGCCACTTTCGTCTTCGTCGTCTTCGTCGTCTTCGTCGTCGTCTTTATCTTCATTCAAGGCAGCGTCTTCTAAATCCTCGTCACCTTCGATATCATCTGGGAATTCTTCTTCTTCGAAATCCGCAGGGTTTTCGTCTTCTATATTTTTTTCTTCTTCAGACATTTTTCCTCATAAAGCAAAGGGGATAAAAAACACCCCGCGGCCGGATAATAGACATAATTTCGCACTAAGTGGTAGTTCTTCTAAGATTTTTTTGAATTATTACTCATTCTTTCGTCACGTTTCAAATCACTTTTCTTTTCAGCTTCCAATCTTTCCAAATCAGAGCCTGTTGAATGGTCGACAAATTTCATCATTTCGGCGATAGCGAAATGTCCGGCTTTTTCAGCAATAAGTGTATGCATCTCTTGACAAACCTGTCGGTATGCAGGATGCCCCTGTGGAGTAGTACGTAATTCGAGCATGTGCATAGCCTCTCTGGCATTGAAATGCATTAGAAATCTGACTCTATATGCAAGGGAAACAGCGTAGGGAGCTTGTTCTGGAAAAGCTTCGACTAATTCATCATGCAAATTCATCGATCGTTCCATAGCAGATTCAAATTCTTTAGCGGTTCCAGCGTCTTGCAGCTCGTCGGGCAATACAAATCCGTGATACGGAGAAAGTTTTTGCCATTCAATTGTCATCATTCGATGGCGCTGCAGGTCCCGAAATGCCCCGTAGTCAGCAAGAATATCAAATCTATAAGAGGGTCTTTCCAGTGCCCTTCCAGGTCTGTGTCTTCGGTTTTCGCGGTCGCCTTCTAATGCCTTTAGAACTTTTATCCGCTCGTCCACTGTCATGCGTCTTACGCGATCTTCTATGTCTCTATCGGACCGATCAGTATGAGGATAGAGAGCAGATGCAACGAGTTTTACCTCTGCATCAGGATCATAATCAGTTAAATCTACTGTTGGGTGAGGCAACGGAGAATTAGTCTTTGGGAAATAATGTTCTGATAGATCACTCAGTCTTTCGAAACTATCACTCATATATTCGGAGGTTTGTTGACCCCTATTAGGAATATCAACACGTTTTAAAAAGGATGGAATCACTTTACGTAACTCTAATAAAATCATTTCTGCATACTCACGCGCCTCAGGCAGAGGGTGTGATCGCATTCTCAATAAGAGAGCTTCGTATGCCTGCCCACTTCCGTATATTCCGACGTTTGAAAGTGAAGCTGCGGGCAATACTCCTCTAACCGAATCAAGTGCTTTTGCTTTTATTGCTTGCACATACGCAAAGTCAGAATCACTGTCCGTCTTGGGGATCGAATTTGCGAAATATTCACGCATTGCTTCAACTAAATTTGAATACGTATCGAATAGGTAATCCATATCAGCTACATAACGAGCGGCTAACGGTGATCCCATTATTTCTGGATCTCGGTAATAACGGTATCGGCCGTCTAAACGCGCGTTGTATGCGATGTATCGAGTCGATTGTTCCAGATAAGACATTAATCTTCCCCACTCAAGAACTTTCGTTAAAAGGTTAGATGCCTGTTCACAAGCCAAGTGGACACCACCTAATTGTGCAACGCTGTCATCACCATATTCGAAAAAAACCAAGTCATATAATTCTTCTGCTCGCTTTAACCCAACTGTCGCATCAATAGTCTCATCGCCCGAAATGTCCAATTCTCCGACAAATTCATCAAGGAACAAGCGCCTTAAACTTTTCGACGAACGGGAATATCTAGCAAATAAAGCGCCTTTGACAACTTCTGGAAGATTGACTAGAGCAAATACAGGTTTATCTAAATTAGTAAAATATCGACGAAGAATATCTTCTTCGTTAGGGTCAAACTGCTCAGCGGCATAAAAAGTCATTTCGACGATCGTAGGTGCTTTTTTTCACTGAGTCGCGGATTCTTACGATCGAAAAAATTCTCTTGCTTGTTTCAGCAAAGATGGATCATCCCAACAATCAATTACCGTCATTGCCATAGCTTTTGCCGAATCCAATAATCCCTTGTCAGCTTCTTCACTCTTTGCGCATTTTTCAAAATCTATTGTATGAATAGCTGTTCCCTCGGGAGCCACCTTCACCATTGGGTGGATTGACGGAACTATATGGCTGACGTTTCCTAAATCTGTTGAACCTACTACCCCATCACCTATGGGCGGTTTGACAACTCTGCCGATTGATTCAGAATTTTTCATATATGCATCTAATATCGGTGTGTTGTCTAACACCTCAGCATATGGCTCATTGACCCAGTCAATTTGTATCTCACACCCCGCAGATTTTGCTCCACCATTAAGTGTTTCGACCAAACGAGCTATTAAAACTTCTAATCGTTCCATCGTTGAAGAGCGCGCATACCACGAACATTCCGCTGTATCTGGCACAATATTTGCTTTCTGGCCACCGTTAGTGAAAATACCGTGAAGACGTTCATCCGGTGCGATGTGCTGTCTTAAAGCTGCCACACCCATGTACCCAAGTACTGCTCCATCTAAGGCATTAATACCTTTCTCAGGTGCAGCGGCAGCATGAGCTGCTTTCCCTCTATATGTCGCTTTGAGTTGCTGAACTGCGAGGCTGCTTATATTTGGTAAATCTGCATCAGCAGGATGAATCATCAAAACCGCTTCTACTGATTCAAAAGCTCCTCTATTTAACATACGAACCTTGCCGCCACCACCCTCTTCAGCTGGTGTGCCTAGAATTCTCAATCGCCCATTAAAGGTTTCTGCCAAAGTCGAGGCTGCTAAACCCGCACCGATACCCGCTGCTGCAATAATATTATGACCACAAGCATGCCCGATTCCGGGTAAAGCATCATATTCGCACAATAAAGCTACAACTGGCCCTGTCTTACCGGCAGTTGCTTCAAAGGCGGTATCAAGTTCGTAGACGCCCTTAGAAACATCCAGTCCCTTTTCCATTAACACCTTAGTTAGTTGTTCATGGGCAAAATGCTCCTCATAGCCGAGTTCAGGGTTTTCGTGTATTGAATGGGAAACCGCTATTAACTCGTCAGAAATATCATCTATGTAGGAACAGACTTTACGTTTTGCTTCAGCTAGATTCATGAGGTTTTCCTTTAGATCTCTCTGATCATTTTACATTTTTTTAACCTCTGAGAAACCAAATTCAAGGTCAGCAATAATATCATCGAGTGTTTCCAAGCCAACCGAAAGTCTGACCAGACCTGGTTCAACTCCCGCTGATCTCTGTTCTTCTTCTGAAAGCTGAGAATGTGTGGTGGATGCAGGATGTATAACCAAACTCCTTACATCTCCGATGTTTGCAACATGGCTGTGTAAATTTAATGAATTTACAAATTTTTCACCCGCTTCTGCTCCTCCTTTAATAACAAAAGCCGGTACCGACCCGAAACCTACTCCTGACCCGTATTCTTTGGCCCTATCATGCCATGGACTTGATTCCAATCCAGCAAACTGAACCGATTCAACCATTTCGTGATTTGAAAGAAATTCCGCTACCGTCAACGCGTTTGCAAAATGCCTCTCCATCCTCAGACTAAGGGTTTCTAATCCTTGCAAAAAATTGAAAGAGTTTTGTGGCGTTACGGATGAACCCAAATCTCTTAGTAATTGAACTCGTGCCTTAATAATGTAGGAACCATGTCCGAGTGCAGGCCAATAACATAACCCGTGATAACTGGGATCAGGCTCTACAAAATTACTGAACCGACCACTTTCTCCATAATCAAATGTTCCACCATCGATTATGACTCCCCCAATCGAGTTTCCATGCCCCCCAATAAACTTTGTCATCGAGTGAACAACTACATCGGCTCCCATAGTAAGTGGATTCAACAGGTAAGGCGTCGCTACCGTATTGTCTACTATTAACGGGATTCCGGAATCGTGCGCTACTTGCGAAATGCCTTTGATGTCCAGAAAATCGTTTTTAGGGTTCCCAATAGATTCACCGTAAAACAATTTAGTCTCAGGTTTTATCGCCGATTCCCACTCTGAAATATCATCAGGATTTTTTATGAAAGTTGTAGTAACACCCATTTTTGGGAGTGTGTAGTGCAAAAGATTGTAAGTTCCGCCATATAACGAAGATGAGGCGACAATATGATCTCCCGATTCGGCCAAGTTTAGGATTGCGAGTGTCTCAGCAGCCTGGCCAGAAGATGTTGCAAGCGCGCCGGGTATTCCAATGGCTGTTTTAGTACCCTTTTCTAAAGCTTCTAAACGTGCCTCAAGAACCATCTGAGTCGGATTCATGATCCGTGTATATATATTTCCCACTTCTGACAATGCGAATAGATTTGCCGCGTGTTCTGAATCGCGAAAAACATACGAAGTTGTTTGATAAATCGGTACCGCACGACTTCCAGTTTCAATGTCTGGTTCTTGGCCAGCATGAATCTGAAGTGTTTCGAAACCAGTATAAGTATTCATAATTCTCCTTATGGGAGAAAACCAATACCTACGAGCCAAAAACTCGGACACTTACTTGTTCCAACGGAACCGCATCCTTGCTAAGCAAGCAGGCACCTTGGGTGTCCCCCCAGGTTGCCGGGCGCAAAAGCGCCTCTCTTAATGTCCCTATACTCTAACGAGAAGTGGCAAATATCACAATCGAAGAGTGGCAAATATCACAATGCGTTCCATATTCGGTTTCTAGCGATTATGTTTAATTGTTCGAAAAGATCGGTGAAAATTGAACAACTATTTATACGCATGGCAACTAGAAGCACTTTCATCATGGCTTAGGTGTGGTCGAAGCGGGATAATTGAAGCAGTAACTGGTTCAGGTAAAACGAATGTCGCTATAGCCGCTATTCAAGACGCTCGTCGGCGCGGACTCTTCGTTCTGGTAGTGGTTCCAAGTAGAGTCCTGATGGAACAGTGGACCAAGCGTCTTGTTGAATCGCTTCCTGATTCCCGAGTCGGGCGTCTCGGAGATAATTTTAGCGACCGGTCAGATGATTGTGATATTTTAGTCACGACTAGACACTCTGCTAGTGCAAAAAAACCACTTCCTCCCAATGATATGAGTGGACTTATAATCGCTGATGAGTGTCACGGTTTTGGTGGAGGTGTTCTAAGGAAGTCACTTCTTCATGAATATGAAGAGCGACTTGGCTTAACTGCCACGCTAGAACGATCTGATGACGCTGTCGATAAAACCTTAATTCCATATTTTGGTGGAGTTTGTTACAGATACGACTTTTTGAAAGCAATCGAAGATGGTGTCTGTGCCCAGCCGCGAGTTGCATTTGTTGCAGTTCCACTATCAAAAGAAGAGCGCAGCGAATACGAAGACACAGAAGCGACGCTTGTAACAGCAAGACAAACATTACGAGAAATAGAAGATATGCCACAAAACCCCTTCAGCGCATTCCTTTCAGCTGTTAGTTATCTGGCAGAAAAAGATGCAGGCCCAAATGGGAAAGCTGCTGTTGCTTATCTAGACGCATTTAGCAGACGACGCGAAATTGTCGCTGGAAGTAAAACTAAATATGAAGTGTTAAATAGATTCGCTCCAGTGATGGAAGGATCAAACGGCACCATCCTTTTTACTCAAACAGTTAGTGCCGCAAATAACGCAATTACTCGATTAGATCCTTTGCTTAAAATCGATTTGATAACCGGAGCTACAGGGCGAAATGAGAGGGAAAAACTTCTTAATTCTCTGAGAGAAGGAACACTGGATGTAATTGCTGCACCGCGTGTTCTTGATGAAGGAATAGACGTTCCCGACGCGAATTTGGGTGTAGTAATTAGCGCAAGTAGAACACGTCGACAAATGATTCAAAGAATGGGACGTATTCTTCGGCGTAAAGAAATAGGAAGCGGTGCCCGCTTCGTAATACTTTTCTCTCGTGACACTCTTGAAGATCCAACAGCTAGTGAGAGAGATGGTTTCATGGAAGAAATCGAAAATATTAGTGAAACTTCCAAAATTTTCGATGTAGATGAATATGACAAATTGACCTCTTTTCTTGAATATGCAGGCCCAAAAATTCTTCCTGATATTAGAAAGATCGGGCCGATGTCTGCTCTTAATCAACTTCCGGATGGTATTGATCCAGTCGAAGAATATGCCTGGTTGAGTTACTTGTCCTGGGATGAGCTAACTGAACGACACCAAGAAGTTTGGAACAACCCCCCGGTCAGAACTGTCACACCTCCATATTTGGAGTTCGACACTCCGCTATTGCCAGAGATTTCAAAAGAGAAAAAAACGCGCACTCAGTCAGAACGACTATCTACTGGTGAAAATCCAGTCAAATTATTCGAAACAGATGCTGGATACATTCTTCAATGCACTGGTTGTGGTGCTCTCTCTGAATTAACTCCTTTTCGCTGGAAGGCATTAGAGTCTGTTGTTGAATGCAGTTGCCTTTGGTAATAAACACAGCTGGCTTTGGTAAAACGTACTTAAACCGTAGGTGAGAATGGATGACTTGTGATGCGACACGTAAATAACACAGAACCAAGTCACAATATTCTTGAGTTGTTGGAAACCGACGGAGCTGTAATCATTGACTCTCTAATTCCGGAATCCACTACATTACAAATTTCAACTGAATTACGACCTTATTTAGACGCGTGTCCCGAGGGTTTAACGAACTTCTCAGGAGAATCAACTAAGCGCGTTGGGGCTTTAATGGCGCGCTCACCAGGTTCTCGAGATTTAGCACTTAACCCATTAATTAATGAGTTATGTTCAAAATTTTTAGAGGATTTCACAGATGGATACCAATTAAACTTCACACAGGCAATCGAAATATCTCCGTCAGAGACAACCCAACCACTCCACCGAGATCGTGGTGTATGGGGCGGATATCTAAATAGAAAAATTGAAACACAATTCAGCACAGTTTGGGCAATGACTGACTTTACACAAGCAAATGGAGCCACCTGTTTAGTTCCGGGATCCCACAAATGGGACAAAGATCGAGAAGCAACTGAACAAGAAATCCTCGTCGCTGAAATGTCAGCTGGATCTGTTCTACTATATGGAGGCTCAATTTTGCATGGAGGCGGAGCCAACACTACCGACTCGGATAACAGACTGGCCGTGTTGATCCACTACACACTTTCTTGGCTGCGCCAAGAAGAAAACCAATATCTCTCCTGTCCACCTGAGATAGCCTCTGAGCTACCGGTTGAATTAAGAGATTTAATGGGATATTCCTTAGTTAATCCGATACTAGGCTTTTTTTCACCTCACGATAAAAAAGGTGTGGAGCTCGTTTCGCCAAAACGCATATTCGACGAATAAACTCTGCATAAAGATTGGAGTAATAATGAAATTTATTCAAATCATGGAGTTCACTGGAAGCGCTGAAGAAGCAATAGATTCCATAAACAACTACGTTGCGATTGCCGGCGCCGAAACAAAGGTAAAAAAAGCCACTGTTTGTGAAGATAGAGACAATCTGGGCCATTTGTTACAAATAATTGAATTCGACTCGTACGAAGATGCAATGATTAACAATGATTTGAAAGTCACAAAAAAAGCTTCAGAAGAAGACACGAGTAACTTTGGTGAAGTTCAGTTCAAAAATCTCAATGTAGTGCAAACCTTCGACCTTTAATAGCTACATTTCTCATTAGTAATATGAAACTTAAATTCGGATCACTTCTTTTATTCACAATTTTCCTCCTAATTCAAGGCTGTTCAGGAGGATCAGAAGATCCACCGCTAGTCGGCACCGGAGAGGACAGCATTGTAGATACACCGACAGAACCCATTATCTCCACGACCATTGAGACCGTTACAAAGACTAGTTTGCTGAAAGAACCTGTAAATGACGAGCCCGAGTTTCTTTTCGATACTCAATCAACTGGTCAGTTGAGTACAGATTGGCAAAACGACCTTCTGGCGGAAATTCGTGTTGCGACACCAGATTTTGAGACACTTTACGTTCGTGAAGAATGGGGACCTGGTTGGATTGACGAAAACTATAACTGTATCAACACTCGCCATGAGGTGTTAGTTGATGAGTCACATGAAGAGGTGGTTTTTGATGACCGAGGATGCAAGGTATCCAAAGGAAAATGGTATGACTACTTTACGGGAGAATTCTACGATGATCCCGCTGAATTAGATATTGACCATATGGTTCCTCTTCATAATGCTCACGTTTCCGGTGCTTCTCACTGGCCTTTGGAAACAAAAATTAACTTTTATAACGATTTAAATGATCCTCAACATCTGATAGCGGTTAGTTCATCTGCTAATCGCTCTAAAGGCTCTCGCGGGCCTGAAATTTGGCGACCTGCAAACGAGGATTACTGGTGTCAATATGCGTATTCGTGGATTGAAATCAAGGCTCGTTGGAATCTTTCTGTTAGTGAAATTGAATTTGCCGCATTGGCGGAAATGCTTAACTCATGCGACGGTTTACCGGAATTGACCTACTGGTTTTCAAATTGGCTTTTACGTAAAGGAGCCATGTCTACTCCGGAAATGTCTCCAACTGAAAATGAGCAAGAAACAGAACTTAAAGAGTCATATTCGGAAAATACAAATTGAAAAAAACAGCAAACCTACTTGTACTTCCTTAATTTCTATCTAAAAAGTTACAACGCCTCGAGCGATGGTTCCATTTAACATCTCTTCACACGCTTGATTGATTTCATCTATCTTGTAATGCTTAGAGATTAATTTGTCAATTGGCAACACTCCAGAAAGATACATTTGTGCAAATCTCTCAAAATCAACTGCAGTATCTGCACTTCCATAAATTGTTCCCGATAATCTCTTCTCCTGTCTGAACAAATCAGTAGCGTCCAGTTGAATTTTTGAATCTGTAGGTGGCACACCAACTAGTAATGCGAAGCCTCTTTCACGGAGTGAAGGCAGCAACATTTCCGCTATCTCTATATTTCCAACTGCGTCAAAGGCGTAATCGGCTCCAAGTCCGCCAGTTAATTCTTTTACATTCCCTACTGCATCTTTACCCGCTTTTATGAAATGAGTGGCTCCCACAGCACGTGCAATGGTTTCCTTCGCTTCTGATTTATCTACTGCAATTATTTTCTCCGCCCCTGCTAGGACACAGCCCATAATTATCGAAAGGCCCACACCACCTGAACCATAGACAACCACTGATGAACCTTCATGAACTGACGCTTGGTTTAGTACTGCTCCTACACCCGTAGTTACGGCACAGCCAATTAATGCCGCAATTTCCGATGGGATTTCTTCAGACATCTTTGTGCAAATAATATCGGGGACAACCACATGTGTAGACCAGCAGGCCAAGCCTGATAGTTGTAGAACTGGTTTATGATTTGAGTCGGTCAATCGGGTGGTTCCATCTAACATTTTTCCTTGAGCTAGCATTTCCATGTAGGTTTTACAATGATTTGTGTTTCCAACTAAACACTGAGGGCACTGTTTGCAATAAGGAAACCAATTAAGAAGAACTTTTTGCCCGGCGTTGAGGTTGGTCACTCCGTTCCCTATTTCGATTACTGTACCTGCTCCTTCATGACCCAAAACTACCGGTAACTCTTGCTTAGCTAATCCGGTTACAACGTGATAGTCACTGTGACAGATACCGAAGGCATCGATCTTTACTAAAACTTCGTTGTCCTTTGGATCGGACAAATTCAACTCTTCTATCGATAAAGGCTGGTTAAGTTCTCTCAGCACTGCTGCAGTTATTTTCAAAATTTATTTCCTGTTCATCATCCGTTTTTTGAATATTTTCTTTATGAGCTTTTTCACTTCCATCGTGAAAAGTATCAAACCATTTGACCATTTGCAGCGGTTGGGGCGGGGCTCTAAATAATGGTGGAAATCGAAAACCCCAGAGTCATATCCCGCTTTTTCGTCTCTATGTTCAACGTTCATAAATTGAAAATATCATAGAATATTTTTGGTTAAATATTGCGCACATTTTTTATAAGAAAGTACCTAGTAATTAGTAAGATTCTCTTTAAATGCAAGAAAGTTTCTGGTAAATACTTTAAATTCGTTTGATGCTACGTGCTTAAATATTTTTCTACAATTGGAGAAAGTTTGATTGTTTCTGTCTTGTAAGTTTTGATTTCATCGGGCAACTGTCTCAAAGAAATTAACAGGTCATTTGTCAAGTTGGCATCGTCTCTAATGACATGTAATGGCCATCTGTGGATACGTATTGTGAACGCAATTGCATCTGAATTGGGTATTCTTCGCAAGGTTTGACGCTCGACTCGTACTATTAGTTCTGAAGGATCTTTCTCGAATATCTGTTTTTCATAATTTAAAGCCAAGTCGTTACAAGCTGTTAAAGACCACCCTGTCCTTGCGACAATCATCTCAGCCGAAATACGATCCATAAAATTGCTAGGACGAGGTGTCAAGTCTTCTTCATAGCGCGGTACAGGTTCATGTATGTCGTCTAAGGGAAGTCCAATTTTCGAAAAGGGATCCCAATGGGTTGGGAAGCAGACACTTGCCGCTGTGAGAGTCCAACATTCAGAAACGCGCTCCATTAGGCAAACGTCTTCTTGTATCAGACGTCCGCATCTATCTATTGGATGCAGAGAGTTGTCAACCAAAGGAAGAGCAATCGACCTTTTACTTAACCAATTCTCAATAGTCTGCAAGAGTTTAAGACTCGTTGATTCTGAACCATCCAAGTGATTGCCTACAGGTCCCTGTTTCTTTAGCGACAGGTCCTCCCCTCTACAATCATCGACCTGAAGCCAGTCATTCTCTTCGATGGAGCGTGTGTTCATTTTCCATGTAAATACACCTGTGTCGAATGGAGAAACCTCTAAAGCATCACGAGGTTTCATCCTTTTTTCTAAGTTCAACATGGATAACTATGACTGTTTTTTCAAGTTTATTTTTTGTAGCTAGGATCTAATTGTTTCAAAAATTGATAACAACGTTCAGCTTCCTCGATATCGCCTATTGCATTCGATAGTTTTGCTAAGCCTTCCAAAGAACGAAGGAACCCTAAATTCTCTTCCTTCTCCCAAAGTACAAGACCGGAGCCTTTCCATCCACTTTGTCTAAGTCGGTCCAATCCCCTGTGGTATCCAACTCTGTAGGCGGCATACGATTCCACTTGATCTCTTCCGAACTCACCCAAACTGGCCCATGCTTCTAAGTTATTTGGCCACTTAGTTATTACTTCTGCGACAGCATCTCGCCTCTGGTTGAGAGGTTTTTCTAATGCTTCATTCAATGTTTCAACAGCTAAGGGGTCTTCTTTTGGAAGGATGGTTTCTGGTGGACCGCTTTTACTCAAATTGACTGGATGAACATTTTCCATATAAGCAACTTACTAAATAGTCTCGCTTTTCTTACGAATAGTTTAATGTAAATATTTCTGGAGTAAAGGTTCGTCTTAATATTCGGTATTCTTTGACAAGATAAAGCAAAAAGGTGAATAACAGAAATGGTATACCCGGATCTTCTAAGAGGATTTCCCGATGAAGAATTTGAACAAAGGGTCGATCGTGCACAGATGTTGCTACAGGAAGAAGGACTTTCAGCACTTCTTGTATGCACAGAACCTGAAGTTAGGTACTTAACAGGTTTTCACACTCCTTTTTGGCAAAGTCCCACGCGCCCATGGTTTGTGATTTTGCCGCGCTCTGGGAAACCTATTGCAGTTATTCCCAGTATTGGTGAGGCTTCGATGAATGAAACATGGATAGACGATATAAGGACTTGGAGTTCTCCTAATCCATTCGACGAAGGAGTTTCATTACTTGCTGATACCTTGAATGAAATTTTAGCTACTCCTTCTAAAACCCCTGATGAAAACTTTAAAATCGGACTTCCAATGGGAAGTGAGACGCATCTAAGGATGCCTTTGGTCGACTTTGAACAACTAAACGAAAAGCTTTATCCTAATATTTTCGTTGATGCTACTGAGATTATTAAATCTCTGCGGTGTATTAAGTCTGAAAGAGAAATTTCTAAAATTTCCAAAATATGTCAAATTGTTTCTGATGGGTTTGCCTCACTCTCGGATCTTCTCAACGTTGGTATGAGCGAAAGAGAAGCGTTCCAATCATTTCGACTCAAACTTCTAGAACTAGGAGCTGACGAAGTCCCCTACCTTGTTGGAGCGACAGGTCCTGGGTTTTCCGACATTATTAAACAACCATCCGACCGCATAATTCAACCAGGTGATCTCGTCATGTTCGATACCGGGTCGACTTATGACGGTTATTTTAGTGATTTTGATCGAAACATGGCTTTTAAATTTGCTGATGATAAAGCAAAATCTGCTTACAAAATTGTATGGGAGGCGACAGAAGCCGCTCTTAAAATCGCAATACCAGGAAATACTACCAGTGATCTATGGGAGGCGATGGGATCCGTATTGGAAACAGAATCAGCAAGGAATGACTCTGTTGGACGATTTGGGCATGGACTCGGCATGCAAGTAACCGAATGGCCGTCAAATACACTCAATGACGGAACCGTTCTTCAAGAAGGAATGGTTTTAACTGTCGAGCCAAACCTCTCATGGGGAGATGATCACATCATGGTGCATGAGGAAAATTTTGTTGTTCGGGCTGATGGTATCGAGTTGTTATCGAGACGTGCTTCTTCAGAGTTAGAAATTATCCCTTAAGATTTTAATTCCATACGATTGGAGTGTTTCCCCCTAAAGCACGTCCTTCTGTTCTAACACCTTTTGGTGTTAACTTTGGACCAATTTCCTTCCATAATCTCGGAAGGCGGTAATGGGGTACCCTTGGGAACAAATGATGCAAAGCATGATAATCATGTCCTCTAATTAGTAGAGTCGAACCGGGAAAAACCGCGACTCGAGTGTCAACGTATCTGCCTTGTTTTTCCGCAGGATGATGCGGGTACCATGCGAAAATGAAAATCAACCACCCGTTTGAAATGCGCGCTGGTATGTACCACAGCAAGATCGAATCCCATCCAATACCAAAAATAAATCCACCAAGTAGTAACAAGTGCGTCATAACCCAATAACGCAGGGTGTTCTTACCACTCCGAACAGCCGTAGATTTCGAGATTTCCGTTTCCGCTTGAGTTTCAAAGAAATTCGTTAGTTTCATTGGTAGGAGGCGAAAGGCTTGTTTGGAGAAAGCAAAAACAGGAGTAAACGTAGAAACTATTGCAAATCCCCACCATGAAATCGGAAGTTCCCAAATAGGTCCTTTTGTGTGATAATCCGGATCACGTTTCGGATCGTTAGTAAATGCGTGATGGCGCATGTGTTGAATCCTGTGAGTCCAATAATCGAATCCCAGAGGGAGCGATGAAATCATGCCGATTAAATCCTCTCCCCAACGATGTCCTGACTTCTTGCCCCAGATGTTTCCGTGTGTAGCCTCGTGCATAGGCATATAGAAGGTTGTCGCAATAACTATGTTGCAGCACAACCCCAACCAAAGTGGAATAACTCCCTTCACTCCCAATACAACGATTGAGATCCACAAAAAAAGCGAGACTAGAAATTCAGCAATAATCCTAAATTCAAACCCGTCTCGGTACGGGCTTACTATCAAACGCTCATCTCGTTTCTCTATTTGCATGGAAGAGAACTCAGTCATACAGCATCCTAAATAGATTTACCAGTACTGTACCACCCAGTTTATGACTCTTTTCCGCATGAGAACTAAAGTCAATTTAAGCATGCGTAAAACCACACCAACTATTAATGAGATCCGTATTTATAGAATGCCTCTCCCTGCTAAAACCCTCTACAACATGTCTAGTTCAGCTGTTCTAACACCGGAATCGACGATCGTTGCGTTGATTGATAGTGATGGAGTAATCGGTTATGGGGAAGCTTGTATGGCTACTCCTCAAGCACAAGAGGCAAATAATGATAGTATTCGTTCTTCTTTATCTGTTCTCTCCCCTTCACTGATCGGCATTAATCCGACGGAGCTCGATTTAATAAACTCAACAATGGAAAGTTCACTAAACGGTGAGAATGAAGCGAAAGCTGCAATCGATATTGCGTGCTGGGACTTGATTGGGAAAAGAGTAGGAAAAAGTGTAGCGGAGCTTTTAGGCGGAAACATTACAGACGAAGTAATCACCTACCATGTCATTGGTATTACCTCCCCAGAAAACGCAGCAACAGAAGCAGAAAGACTGCAAGTAAACGGAATCTCCAGGATCCAATTGAAAGCTGGAGGTAGGTCTATTGAAAATGACATTGAAGCAATAAAAGCTGTATCTAGAGTCCTTCAAGATGGAACAGTTTTAGATGTCGATACTAATCGTGGTTGGACAGAAGATGAAGCAGTAAAAGTATCTAACGCATGTTTCGAAATATCTATGTCGATGGAGCAACCATGCGCTACCCAGAAAGAGTTATATAGACTTAAATCCAAAATTTTTCACCCTCTAATAATCGATGAAAGTGCAACTGACATAAACACAATCTCCAAAATGGTTTCCTCCGAAATTGCAGACGGTTTTGGCTTGAAGATTACGAGAATTGGTGGATTAACTCCGATGAAAGCCGTGCGCGACTTTTGCATTAAAACTCAGACTCCTATGAGTTCAGATGATGCATGGGGAGGCGATATTATCGGAGCTGCGGGGGTCGCTCTCGGATCAACAGTTCCAAGCTCTTTGAACCGTGGAGCTTGGCTTGCAAATACATATCACCAAGTCCACTATGACCCAATCAATGGACCGCGAATAGAGAATGGCGTGATCAAACTACCCAAAGGTGGTCCGGGACTGGGTCTTGTCATCGATGAAGGAATTTTCGGTATACCAGATCAAGTCCATAATTAAACCCTTCCTTGTTTTGCTTTCTTCAGAGTACGTGCACGCTCACCTGAGTCGAGAACAGTTTTTCGCAAACGCACGATTTTTGGAGTTATTTCTACGCACTCATCTTCAGCTATATATTCGAGAGCTTGTTCAAGTGATAGTTTCCTTGGAGGCGTTAAACGTATGGTGTCATCAGAAGCTGCAGCCCTGACATTTGTTAGCTTTTTCTCTTTGCAAATATTTACGTCCATATCTTCGGCTCGAGGGTTTTCGCCTACAATCATGCCCGCATACACCTCGTCATTAGGGGAAACGAAAAGCGTGGTTCGTTCTTGCAAATTCGTTATGGCATGTCCTGTAACTGAACCTTTTCTGTCCGCTATCACACTTCCAGTTTGCCGAAGCCTCATTTCTCCAAACCATTTCTCCCAACCACTAAACACATGACTAAGAATTCCTGTGCCGCGAGTCTCCGTTAAAAATTCTGTTCGGAAACCTATTAATGCTCTGGAAGCAACCATGTAATCAATTTTCACCCATCCTGTTCCATAATTCTTCATTTCTTTCATCTCTGCACGTCGTTCTCCAAGGAGTTGCGTCACAGCACCAACATGTTCTTCTGGAACTTCAATTGTCAACTCTTCGACCGGTTCATGCAATTTGCCATCTATTTCTTGGAGTAAAACCGATGGTTTACCTACAGTCATTTCGAAACCTTCACGCTTCATCGTTTCAACTAGAACCGCTAACTGTAACTCTCCTCGGCCTTGAACTTCCCAAGCATCTGGACGTTCAGTGGGTAGAACTCTTATAGAAACATTTCCGATAAGTTCTTCCTCTAAACGCGCTTTAATTTGGCGTGCTGTTAATTTGTCACCATCACTGCCTGCCACCGGTGAAGTATTGACACCAATTGACATAGAAAGTGTTGGTTCATCAACCGAAATTATAGGAAGTGGTTGAGGGTTTTCTAAGTCCGTAAAACTTTCTCCGATTGTGACGCCCTCAACACCAGAAACATAGGCTATTTCCCCCGGTCCAGCTTCTGTGACCTCCACCTGCGACAGTGCCTCCGTTAAAGTTACTGTTCCTACTTTTACTTGTTCTATCGATCCATCTGTTCTACACCAAGCAACATTTGAATTCTGTTTTAAAACTCCACTTACAATTCGACATATGGCTAGACGACCTAAATAGGGAGATGCATCCAAGTTGGTTACGTGAACTTGGAGTGGCGCATTTGCGTCGCCAATTGGAGGAGGTACTCGTTCTAGAAGTACTTCATAAAAGGGGTCAAGATTAGTTCCTTGAGTATCCGGATTTAAAGTGGCGATTCCCAATCTTGCATCTGTGTAAATGATAGGGAAATCAATTTGAGCTTCTGAGGCATCCAGATCTAAGAAAAGTTCATATATCTCATCTATTACTTCACTTATTCTCGCATCTGGTCTATCTATCTTGTTAATAACGACAACTATTGACAGGTTAGCTTCAAGTGCTTTCCGTAAAACGAAACGTGTCTGGGGTCTAGGTCCTTCTGCTGAATCGACCAACAGTAAAACCCCATCGACCATTGTTAAAGCCCGTTCAACTTCACCACCAAAATCAGCGTGACCGGGAGTATCAACTATGTTAATTTTTACACCCCCGTGCTTGATTGCTGTATTTTTGGCGAGAATTGTAATTCCTTTTTCACGCTCTAAATCCATAGAATCCATTACTCTTTCAGCGACTTCCTCATTAGTTCTGAAAGCACCAGAATTCTTAAGAAGAGCATCAATGAGAGTAGTTT
>Ga0315328_10000457_pt1 | contig 17713 bp, 17 predicted proteins | sample M120032315metaG_FD_203462 | JGI IMG/M metagenome (GOLD analysis project Ga0315328, IMG submission 203462) | Ammonia-oxidizing marine archaeal communities from Monterey Bay, California, United States - M1 200m 32315 | ecosystem: Environmental > Aquatic > Marine > Intertidal zone | place: USA... | reverse complement strand
GGATGCTGCCCTTGCCGACTCGGTGTTCCTGGACGTCACGGGCCGTACTGCCAAGCGCCTCCTGGAACTGGCTGGCGAGGACGACGAGTTCTCGCTGCCCATCACTCAGGAGGAACTGGCTGGGATGGTCGGAGCGTCACGAGAGCGCGTCAACAAGGCCATCGCCTCGTTCATCCGGTTGGGGTGGATCGAACAGATCGACCGCACCTACCGAATCACCAACCGCGAACAACTCACCATCCGTTCGCGATAGACCGCTCGCGTCAGGCCGGTCCCGGGAGAGCTGATCAGCCGGCCAGCCAATCGAGGACCCGTCGCCAGGCATCTGCCGCGTCGTCGGCCCGATGGGCCGGACGCGAAGCATCGTGCACGAAGCCATGGTCAGCGCCCTCGTAACGAAGCACCGTGGCACCGGTGGCCTCTAGGTCATCAACGTGATCGGGCGGTGTCCATGCGTCTGCTGTGCCGATCACGGCCAGCACCGACGCTGGATCTCCGGTGGCCAGGGCGTCCAACGGCTCACCCTGCCCAGGTCCCCGCCATGCCTCGGGCACGTGGACCATCCCGTAGAACGGACACGACCGCTCAAAGCGGCCACTACCCACCGCCTTGAGGGCGTACATCCCACCCATGCAGAATCCCAGGATCGACACGACGTTGGCCCCAATGGCGTCGGCGGCAGCGGAGGCATCGCCGAGCACCCGGTCGTCGTCAAGTGTGGACGCGGCGGCCAGACGGTCAGCAACCTCGAGGTGCTCACGGTCCGGATAGAGCTCGAAGGCCGCCACCGACCAGCCCGTCTCGACAGCAAGACGGGCCACCAGGTCGTCGAAGAGGGGGCGCATCCCCATGACGTCGGGGGTGACCACAAGGCCCCGCCCCGCAGGACCCGACGACGGATGGACTACTTCGGCGGCTGTGCCCGAGGGCAGTTCGATGCGCATGGAGCCTTACTAGCAGGCGCCCCCTACCGACAACAGGCCCACGGAGGCCACCGCCTCGGCGAGGGTCGACGCACGGACCAGTTCGATGCCCTCGGGTGGATCCTGCGTGGACGCCGGGACGACAGCCCGATGAAAGCCAAGGCGGACCGCCTCTGACAAGCGTCGACCGGTGCTGGTGACCTGACGCAGCTCCCCACCAAGTCCCACCTCGGCGAGAGCCACGGTGTCGGACCCAAGAGGTCGACCCACCACGGCTGACACGACGGCCAGGGCTAGAGGGAGGTCGGCGGCCGGCTCGGTGGCCTGGGCTCCGCCCACCACCGTGGCGTACACATCCAGGGCGCTGAGATCGATACCGACCCGACGCTCCAGCACAGCCAGCAACAGGGCCAGACGACGCCCGTCCAGGCCCTGGGGTGACCGACGGGGATGAGGAGTGGACGACCGGACCACCAGGGCCTGGACCTCCAACAGGAGGGGCCTATGCCCCTCAAGCGCTGGCACAACTACCGAACCGGGCACATCGGTGGCCCGATCGGCCAGAAACAGGCGACTGGGGTCGGCAACGGACTGCAGTCCATCGGCGTCCATGGAGAACAGGCCGATCTCGTCAGTCGGGCCGAACCGATGTTTGACGATCCGCAACATCCGTAGGGCTTGGTGCCGGTCTCCGGCCAACTCGGCCACCGTGTCGACCACGTGCTCGAGGGTCTTGGGTCCGGCCAGAGAACCGTCCTTGGTGAGGTGGCCGATCAGGACGGTGGCCAACGATCGGGTCTTCGCCTCGGACACCAAGCGCTGAGCCGACGCTCGGACCTGGCTTATCGATCCCGGCGCACCACCCTCGGCAACCAGATGCACGGTCTGGACGGAGTCCACGATGAGCAGGTCGGGTCGAAGCTCATCGAGGTGCGAGACAATGGCCTCGATCGAGGTGTCGTCGGCCAGCCATAGACCGTCGTAGACGGCACCCAAGCGCTCGGCCCGGAGACGTACCTGAGCAGCCGACTCCTCGGCGCTGACCAGCAGCACCCGACCACCGGCCCGTACCCGGGCGGCGGCCAACTGCAGGGTCAGGGTGGACTTGCCCACCCCCGGCTCACCCCCCAGCAGAGTCACCGACCCCGGCACCAGCCCGCCACCGAAGGCCCGGTCGACCTCGGCAATGCCCGTAGGCACCACGCTGGATTCGTCGGGGGACAGTGCCGACATGGGTTGCGCCTTACCCACTTCCAAGACGGCACCCGAGCCGGACGCCGACCCGGACCTAGCCACCGGCACCTCCACGAGGGCGTTCCAGTCGCCACAAGTACCACACCGCCCCACCCAGCTGGGATGGGGGGCGCCACAGGAGGAGCACTCGAACGAGGTGCGTACGCGATGTCCGGCGCTGAGGCTCGTCATGGGCCGGAACCTACGGACCGCCTGTGACAGTGCTCCCTCGGGCGGCCCCCCAGGAGCAATCCCGCCAGCGAGTAAACTTGGGCTCAGGCCTGATCGGCAGGGCGGGCCCGGAACAGGCCGGCAAATCCATCGATCACCGGATGGGAGAACCCCTCCGGCACCAAAGCGCTACCCCGAAGCAGCACCGTGGACATCCCAAGGTTGCGCGCCGCATCCAGGGTGATCGGCTCCGAGTCGATCAGCAGCATGTCGTTGTAGTCCACTCCCGACATCCGGCGCAGGGCCTCGAACATGGCCGGGCTGGGCTTACGAGCCCCAATCCCGCCAGACACCACCCAGGGATCGACCCGGTCGTCTAGGCCGAAGTGCTGTCGCAGTTGCATAGACCACGGCAGCACAGCATTGCTCAGACAGGCCACGGGCAGGCCACGCTGTTCCATCCGATCCAGAAACGGTAGGACGTCGGCCCGCATCCGAACCCTCGACAGGTAAGCCGAATCCAGCACATCGGCATCGCCCGGAACCCCGACGGCAGTCCAGAACTCACCACTGGACAGATGCCCCAGGCTGGCCGCCCGATACCGGTCGGCCACCTCACTGGGATCGACCACGCCACCCTGGTCGCGTACGAAGGGCACTAGGAGACCCTCGGGGTCGTTGCCCGGATCCCACACCACACCAATGCCGCCCAGCACGACAAGGCGCAGCGTGCGGCCGGCACTTGAAGTAACCGGCCGAGACGCCTCAGCACCTACTTTCCCGCCGGTGACAGGTGCCGAGCGGTGCCCACCAGCGGCTAACCCGTCCACGGCAACCCGTCGTCGACGGCGAACTATCACAAGGCGCGCCATCTGGAAGCCGGTCACGAGGATGAACAGCGTCCCGGCGATAATCGACACGGTGCGCCAGATTCTTGGGGTGTCGTCGACGAGTACTCCAATGGCGTGGAAGAGGGTGGGCGCCGGATCGCCGAACACCACCGTCCACGACTCGGCAGGAGGTACACCTCCCAGCAATGGGTCATCGTCGAATGAGTCGGACATTTCCGCGGGTACGTCATCAGGGTCGGTTGGCATGACGGCCACCAGCGTGAGTGAGAACGCCGATGCCGGATCACAGAACCCGTCACCGCAGCCAGCCAGCTCGGCCAGCTCAGCGTCGGACCGGGCAAACGGCAGTCCGTCGAGGACGGCTGCTAGCTCGGCGTCGGCCAGAAGGTCCAGCCCCGCCGAGAGGTCGATCCGACCGTCGAGGCTCCAGGTCGTCTCGGCGAACTCCCGTTGGCGCACCAGCAAGACGTCGGAGATGGCGGCCGGCCCCACCACCTCGGCCAGCACGGCACCCAGATGATCCGGGTGGTCGAAAGCCTTGCGGACGGCCACCTGCGCGCCCGTCCCTCCAGTGGTCTCACCAGCCAGCCCACCAGTAGTGCCATGGGGACCGTCGACGGTCCAACCGGCATCAGTCAGGTCGGCGACCCGGACCCGTTCGTCCAGCCCTCCGATGGCATCGACGGCCTCCGCGTCCAACTGGATGACGACGTCGACGTGACCCGTCCCGTCGTCGGCAACGTCCACGGTGACCGTGGCATCGACGCGGCACGCTGAACCCCCTAGGAGGACCAGCAGCAGGCCGACGACGGCCAGTGCGCGACGCATCCGACCGGACTACGAGGTTGCTGGAGCTACTCGGCGCCCTCGACCGCCATCTCGACGGTCGGCGGCTCGAAGCCCGCCGTGGCCCGGAAGACCACCTGCCTGCCCCCTTGGTTATCGGTGTCGTCGGGAGCATCCTCCACGTCGACCACCACGATGTCACCGGCAGAGAACTCCTTGTGAAGCAGACGCTCGGACAACGGGTCCTCGACTAGGCGCTGGAGCGCCCGACGCAACGGCCGGGCACCCATCGTCGGGTCGTAGCCCTGCTCGGCCAGGTGGTGCTTGACCGCCTCTGTCAGTTCCAGGCCCATGCCCTGGCCCGACAGCTGGGTGGCCACCCTCACGACCATCAGGTCGACGATTCGTGTCACCTCGGCGAGGGACAACTCGTGGAAGACGATGGTGTCGTCGATGCGGTTCAGGAACTCAGGCCGGAAGTGCGCCTTGAGGGCGTCGTTGACCTTGGCCTTCATCCGCTCGTAACTGACGGCCTCGTCGGCCTTGGCGAATCCCAGGTTGGCCTTGCGCAGGTCGGCCGTACCGAGGTTGGACGTCATGATGAGGACGGTGTTGCGGAAGTCGACGCTACGGCCCTGGGAGTCGGTCAATCGACCCTCCTCGAGGATCTGGAGCAGCGTGTTGAAGACGTCCGGGTGGGCCTTCTCGACTTCGTCGAACAACACCACGGAGAATGGGCGACGACGCACCGCCTCGGTGAGCTGCCCGCCCTCCTCGTAGCCCACGTAGCCGGGAGGGGAGCCGACGAGGCGACTCACCGTGTGCTTTTCCATGTACTCCGACATGTCCAGCGCAACGAGGGCCTGCTCGTCACCGAACAGGAACTCGGCCAGCGTCTTGGCTAGCTCGGTCTTGCCGACGCCCGACGGGCCCAGGAAGACGAATGACCCCGACGGACGCTTCGGGTCCTTGAGTCCGGCCCGGGTACGGCGAATGGCCTGTGAGACCGCCTTGATGGCGTCCTCCTGACCGATAACCCGCTTATGGAGCTCGTCCTCCATCTTGAGGAGCTTCTGGGTCTCCTCCTCGGTGAGCTTGTATACGGGAATGCCCGTCCAGACCGAGAGCACCTCGGCTATGGCCTCCTCGTCGACCTCGTCGAACAAGTCCTGGCCCGACGACTTCAGTTCGGACTCCTTGGTCTCCTTGCGGTTCAGGAGCTCCTTTTCTGAGTCGCGCAGGCGGCCAGCCTCCTCGAAGTCCTGAGATTCAACGGCGGCCTTCTTTCGCTGCACCACCTCGGCCAAGTCGGTCTCGATCTCGCGCATGTCATCGGGGGTGTCCATGCGCTTGATCCGCATGCGGGACCCAGCCTCGTCGATCAGGTCGATGGCCTTATCGGGCAGATGACGGTCCGAGATATAGCGGTCGGCCAGATTCGCAGCGGCAACCAGCGCCTGGTCTGTAATGGTGACCCGGTGGTGGCTCTCGTAGCGCTCGCGTAGGCCCTTGAGGATCTCGATGGTGTGGGGCACCGTGGGTTCGTCGACCTTCACGGGCTGAAACCGACGCTCGAGAGCGGCGTCCTTTTCGAGGTGCTTGCGATACTCATCGAGCGTGGTCGCACCGATGGTCTGGAGTTCTCCGCGGGCCAGCATCGGCTTGAGAATCGACGCCGCGTCGATGGCGCCCTCGGCGGCGCCGGCGCCGACGAGAGTGTGGATCTCATCGATGAACAGGATGATGTCGCCCCTGGTCTTGATCTCCTTGAGGACCTTCTTGAGGCGCTCCTCGAAGTCACCGCGGTAGCGGCTCCCAGCCACCAGGGCTCCCAGGTCGAGGGTATAGAGCTGTTTGTCGCGGATGGTCTCCGGTACAGCGTCACCAGCGATCATCTGTGCGAGACCCTCGACGATGGCCGTCTTGCCCACGCCCGGCTCCCCGACCAGGACCGGGTTGTTCTTGGTGCGGCGCGACAGCACCTGCATGACCCGTTCCGACTCGCGCTGGCGGCCAATGACCGGGTCGAGCTTCTTGTCGCGGGCGGCCTGGGTCAGGTTCCGTCCGAACTGGTCCAGCACGAGCGAACCCGATGCCGAGTCGCCACCACTTCCACCAGTGGTGGCACCGGCCTTCTCCTGGGACTCGCCCGGACCCTGACCAGAACCGGCATAGCCCGAGAGCAACTGGATGACCTGCTGGCGGACCCGGGATAAATCGGCGCCCAGCTTCACGAGGACCTGGGCGGCCACGCCCTCGCCCTCACGGATCAGGCCCAACAAGATGTGCTCGGTGCCGATGTAGTTGTGGCCCAGTTGCAGGGCCTCGCGCAGCGAGAGCTCCAGGACCTTCTTAGCCCGCGGGGTGAACGGGATATGCCCACTGGGTGAACTGGCACCGTGGCCGATCAGCTCCTCGACCTGGCTGCGGACTGCCTCCAGCGAAATACCGAGCGACTCGAGACCCTTGGCGGCCACCCCTTCGCCCTCGTGGATCAGGCCCAGCAGGATGTGCTCAGTACCGATGTAGTTGTGGTTGAGCAGCCGCGCCTCTTCCTGGGCGAGAACCACGACCCTTCGGGCCCTGTCGGTGAACCGCTCGAACAACTCCGGTGCCTCCTGCGATGTGTGGTGCTGCGCCTTCGCTGCGCCGCCTCATGACGTCTCCCCCGTCCATTCGAGTGTACCGGTCACCTACGACAGCTCATTGGTGCGTTCGGGCGGCCATTTCCCAGAAAGAGGCTGGTATCCCCGGAGAGGGGCTTGTTTCGCCGGGAACCGGCGGCACCGTATCCTCACCGGGTGGCTTCCCTATCCCCATCGGCGACCGGCGCATCTCCGAACAGCCTTCTGGACCTACCAGGGATGGCCGACGCTCTGGCCCGCACCGAAGCCGAACTACGAGCCGTGGTCGAATCCGATGAGCCCTTCCTCACCGAGGTTGCCCGTCACCTGATCGACGCCGGCGGCAAGCGGGTACGGCCGGCCTTGACCATAACTGCCGCCCAGGTACTGGACTCCGAGCCGGGCACCGCTACGACCGACGTCATCCGGGGCGGTGTGGCCGTCGAGTTGGTCCACCAGGGGTCCCTGTACCACGACGATGTCATGGACGCCGCCGAAACCCGACGGACAGTCCAGAGCGTGAACGCCCGCTGGGGCAACCTCGAAGCCATCCTGGCCGGTGACTACCTGTTGGCCCGGGCCTCGGAGATCGCGGCAGATCTGGGCCCTGAGGTGGCCGGACTGCTGGCCTCGACCATCGCCTCGCTGTGCGAGGGCCAGGTCCGCGAACTGCGGCATGCCTTCGATGTGGACCGTGCCGAGGAGGCCTACCTGGCCTCCATCACCGGCAAGACCGCCTCTCTGCTGGCCACAGCGGCCCGGGTTGGAGCCATCGTGGCCGACCACCCCCGCGACGTCGTCGACGCACTCACCAGCTTCGGCCACCACTACGGCATGGCCTTCCAGGTGGTCGACGACCTTCTGGACATAGTGGCCACCGACGAGTGGTTGGGCAAGCCAGCAGGCAACGACCTGGTGGAGGGCACCTACACGCTGCCCGTGATCCGGGCGCTGGCCGGACCCTCTGGCGACGAGCTCAGGGCCCTGCTGGGGGGACCGATCGACACCGCCACCCGAAACCGGGCCCACGACATGGTGCGGTCTGACGAGGCCATCGGCACCACCCGTACCACGGCCGTCGGCTTCCTAGATCGAGCTCAGGGATCGCTGGACGCCCTACCGGCCAATCCGGCCGTGGGCACGATGCAGGCCACCTGCGACCTTTTGCTGGAGCGCCTCGACGGAGCGTTCTGACCGGGAATACTGCCTCGGACAGCTAGGGCCCCGGTTCTATTGCTCAGGACGCAGTGTCGGGAAGAGAATCACGTCACGGATCGTCGTCGTACCAGTCAGGATCATGACCAGACGGTCCATTCCGATCCCCAGTCCACCGGTGGGCGGAAGGCCATACTCCAACGCCCTTAGATAGTCCTCGTCGACAGCCATGGCCTCGGCGTCGCCAGCCACCTTCTCGGCCTCCTGGGCCTCGAAGCGGGCCCGCTGTTCGTCAGCGTCGACCAACTCAGTGAAGGCGTTGCACAGCTCGCGACCGGCCACGATCCCCTCAAAGCGCTCCACCCAGCCCGGCTGATCCCGGTGATCACGTGACAACGGCGAGACCTCCTTGGGATAGTCGGTGACGAACACCGGACCCCAGAGCTCAGGCTCGGTGGTCTTCTCGTAGAGCTCCAGGATGAGTTTTCCGGGGCCGTAGTGGTCCTTGACTGGGATGTCGTGCTCTTCACACAGGCGCACCAGCTCATCACGGGGCGTGTCGAGGTCAACAGTCAAGCCACCATGCTCAGCCAGCAGCTCCAGCAGGGTGGCGCGACGCCACGGCACCGACAAGTCCAACTCTCGACCGTCGTAGGTCAGCGTCGTAGTGCCGCACACCTCCATAGCCAAGTGGGCCACCAGTTGTTCGACCAGTTCCATGATGTCGGTGTAGTCGGCGTATGCCTGATAGAGCTCGAGCATGGTGAACTCGGGGTTGTGCCGAGTCGACAGGCCCTCGTTGCGGAACACCCGAGCGATCTCAAACACCCGCTCAAATCCACCCACGGTGAGGCGCTTGAGGTACAGCTCCGGGGCGATGCGAAGGTAGAGGTCGAGATCGAGGGCATTGTGATGGGTGGTGAACGGTCGGGCCAGGGCCCCACCGGGAATGGGGTGGAATACAGGGGTCTCGACCTCGATAAAGGCGCGGTCCTCCAGCCACCGCCGAGTGGCCGACATGATCTGGCTACGGGCCACGAAGGCAGCCCGGGACTCGTCGGTCACCCACAGGTCGACGTAGCGCTGACGGAACCGGGTGTCCACGTCGGTCATACCGTGCCACTTGTCGGGAAACCCCCGTCGGGCCTCAGCCAGGCGCACCCACGAGTCGACCCGGATGCTCAGTTCGCCGCGGCGGGTCTTGAGCACCTCGCCGGTCACGCCGATCCAGTCCCCTAGGTGCAGGCCGGTGAAGCCCTCGAAGTCCGCTGTGGACCGCTGAAGAGCGAATAACTGCACCCGGCCGGTGGCGTCCTGGAGGTCGCCGAAGGCCAGCTTCCCCTGGTCGCGGCGCAGCATGAGGCGCCCGGCCACGCTGACCACCACACCGGTCTCCTCGCCGTCAGTCAGGCAGCCGTACTCGGCCTCAACGGCCGCCGCGGTAGTAGTCGGATCGAACCGGTAGGGAATACCCGCGCCAGAGGTGGGATCGCTCATCGGTTTCGCTGGTGGACGAGGCGCAGACCGTGGAGGGTCAGGAACGGCTCGACGTGCTCGATGGTGGAGGTGGACGGTGCGATCAGATGGGCCAGACCACCGGTGGCCACCACGGTGCAACCACCCAGTTCCTCGCGGAACCGCTCGACCATGCCGTCGATCTGGGCGGCGAAGCCGTAGACGGCGCCCGACTGCAGTGACTCCACGGTGCTCTTACCGATCACGCTCCGGGGCTCGGCCAACTCCACGGCCCGCAGGGCGGAGGCCCGGCCGAACAGTGCGTCGAGGCTGACCTCCACGCCGGGGGCGATGGCCCCACCCAGGAACTCGCCGTCGGCGGAGATCACGTCGAAGTTGTTACCGGTGCCGAAGTCCACAACCACCGTCGGACCGCCGTAGAGGTCGTGGGCCCCCACGGCGTTGGCGATGCGATCGGCACCTACCTCCTTGGGGTTGTCGTAGAGGATGGGCATGCCGGTCTTCACGCCCGGCTCGATGACCACCGGATCGAAGTCCACGTAGCGGTCGACCATGGTCCGCAGACTGGCCAGCACTCTCGGCACTCCGGCGCACAAGGCCACCCCGCTGATCGTGCCCTCGAGGTCACGGCCCGACTGGCGCAGCAGGTTCCGGATGAGCACTGCATGCTCGTCGGACGTGCGGTCGTGGTCGGTGCGGATGCGCCAGTGGTCGACTAGGCCGGTATCGGCCGCGGTGGCCCGAGAGTCGGCCTCGTAGAGGCCGAGCACCGTCTGGGTGTTGCCTACGTCAATGGCCAGCAGCATCAGACTCGTGCCCCCGGCTCCAAATTCAGGTCAAGGCCGAGGTCCAGCGAAGGGGACCCGTTGGTCAGGGCACTGGTCGAAATGCAGTCCACGCCAGTGGCCGCCACCTCGGCCACTAGGTCAAGCGTGATGCCACCGGATGCCTCGATGAGCGGGCGGGTGCCATGACGTTCGCCGTGGGCGTGCACCACGGCGACGCACTTGTTGATGGATGCGGGGGTCATGTTGTCGAGCAGCAGCGCATCAGCGCCAGCCTCCAGCGATTCGCGAACCTGGTCGAGAGTCTCGCACTCAACATGCACGGTACGCCCCGGCCACAGCGAACGCGACGACGCTACGGCGCTGGCGATGTCGGTGCTGGTCAGGTGGTTGTCCTTCAGCATGACCCAGTGGCTGAGGTTGGTGCGGTGATTCCAGCCTCCACCGGCCCTCACGGCAGCCCGCTCCAGGGCCCGGAGGCCCGGTGTGGTCTTCCGGGTGTCCCAGATGCGAACCAAGCCGTCGACGGCACCCACCGCCTCCACCCAGCGGGCGGTGGTACTGGCCACCCCGGAGAGTCGGCCGAGGAAGTTCAGGGCCGTGCGTTCAGCGGTCAGCACGGCAGCCAGCGGTCCACGAACGGTGGCGACTACGTCGCCGGGAGCTATGCGATCCCCGTCTGTACGCTGCCAGACCACCTCGATGTCGGATGACATCTGGGCGAAGGCCTCGGTTGCACACGAACTGCCGGCCAGCACCCCGGTGGCCCGGCTGGTGATCACCCCGTCGGCCACCGCATCGTCGGGTACCAGGGCGGCGCTCACGTCGCCATCGGGCGTGAGGTCCTCATGGAGGGCCAGGACCACGGCGTCGGCCACCGCATCGGCTGGCGGCTCCACGGAAACCCGGTCCACGCCAGTTCCCAGGTCGCACTGATCCGCGAAGTGCACTAACAACCCCTCCGGCAGCGCTCCCCCACTGGGTACAGGTCCCTCCACGGGTCAAGTCTCCCGGGGGCGAGCGCCAGATCGCGTCTCCCGGCTATCGCGGCTCACGTCCCCAGCGAGGGGTCCGAGCGGTGTGATCTCGCCCTGATCATCGGAGATGCGGTCGAGACCCTCAGGCACCAGGTCGGGAGCCACGTCGAACAACGGCACCAACACGAAGGCTCGCTCGAACATCCGTGGGTGAGGTATCTCGAGGTCGGGTTCATCGACCTCCTCGCCGTCCACCCACAGCACGTCGACGTCGAGGGTTCGCGGTCCCCAGCGTTCGATCCGTTCGCGGCCGGCCTCATTCTCCCGTAGCCGAGCCTCATCAAGTAGGGCCCGGGCACCGAGCAGCGTCTCGAGACGCACCACGCAGTTGAGGTACGGACCCTGGCTCGGGCCGCCCACCGGTGGCGTCTCGTACACGTTCGACACGGCAACCACGTCGGGCAGGGAGGCCACGGCGTCCCGGAGGAAGCCCCATCGGTCACCCAGGTTGGAGCCCAAGGCCAGAAGGGCCCTATGGGTCATGCCGTGCGGTGGATCCGCACCCCACTGGTGGCGAGGTCCTCCGGAACCGGCGGACGTAACTTTCGGACCGTCACGGTGACGGCGTCCACCCCAGCGATGACCAGTACGGCCTCGGCGAGCCGGCCGGCGAACCGCTCCAGAAGGTCGAACGACTCACCGTCGGAGATGTTGGCCACCAGCCCGGTGAGGCTGCCGTAGTCGACGGTGTCGGACAGGTCATCGCTGATCGAGGCGGTCGAGAGGTCAGCGTGCACGTCCAGGTCCACATCGAAGGGTTGGCGCCGGGCCTTCTCCTCGGGCAGCACCCCGCAGATGGCTGTCACCCGCAGGCCCCGCAGTTCAATACGGTCGCTCACCCAGTCCCCCCCGAGGCACCTGTGGGCGGATCGGCCGGAGCGACGAGGCCCACGATCTCGCGTCCGGCGGTGCCCAGTGGGCGTCCGGTCAGGCGCTCGGCGAACGAGATGGCCTGTGGGCCGGCCGGGACGAGACCGGACCACAGGAGCCACGCCCCCATGACCCCGCACACCACGTCGTTGAGTTCCTCGCGGTGAACTAGGAGGCACCGACCCTCCGCACCGTGTTCGTCAATGGCCCGACAGATCTCCTCGAGGCGCTCCACGCCGTCGTCGGCGCCACCGAACGGCAGTTGCAACCAGTCCTGGTCCAGGTCGTCGTAGTTGTGGAGGTTGTGATCGCTGGCCAGCAGCGACAACACGGTCTGGAAACCGTTCTCCCGGATCCAGATGATCTCCTCCTGTCGCCGGACCCGTCGGTGTCCCTCGCCGCAGCCCCCAGGACGCTCGCTCACCGCGATCCGGCCCTTGACTATCCAGGTGAACCCCCGGGGAACAATCCCCTGGGCCCACTTCCCACGCATCACCATGAGCACACCTCGCCAGCCCGCATCAACTTTCCATCCATGGGGACCACTGTGCCCGAGATTGGGATCATCCGGCCACCCGTGCCGCTCCGACGGTGGCCCGCACGTCATGGGCCCGCACGATCCGTACGCCGTAGGCAAAGCCCCAGACGGCCATGGCCACCGACGCCTCGGCCCGGTCGTCCGGTGGCGTGGGGGTGTCAGACCCCTCACCGCCACCCTGGTCACTGCGCCCGGTCAACTCACCGAGAAACCGCTTTCGACTCACCCCTATGGCCACTGGCCAACCCGAGGCCACCAGCACGTCCACGTGTCGTACCAGAGCGAGGTTGTGGGCAGCGGTCTTTCCGAACCCAATGCCTGGATCGATCCAGACCTCGGGCACCCCGGCGGCGACTGCTTCAGTGGCCCGCTCGACTAGGAAGTCGCGGACCTCGGCCACTACATCGTCGTAGACCGGCTCGTCCTGCATGGTCCTCGGATCGCCCCGCATATGCATGGCCACCCAGCCCACACCCAGATCAGCCGCCACCTCGTGCAAGCCGGCACTCACGTCGTTGACGATGGTGGCTCCGACAGCCACTGCGGCCACCGCGACAGCGGCGTGGCGGGTGTCGACGGAGATTCGGACAGACCCGGCGGCTACCGCCGAGTCGGTGGCCAACGCCTCGATGACCGGTATCACGCGGGCCATTTCCTCGTCCTCGCCGACCGCTACCGCACCGGGGCGGGTCGACTCGCCACCCACGTCAACGATGCAAGCCCCTTCAGCGATCATGGCCCGACCCCGGGCCACAGCCGACGCGTGATCCAGGAACCGACCACCGTCGGAGAAGGAGTCAGGGGTGACGTTGAGCACCCCCATTACGCTGCCGGGGGCCACGATCAGCGCCGGCGGTTGCTCTCGATGAACCGCATGGCCTCCAGACGGGTGGAGACCTCCTCGCGGAACACCCCGTGGACCGCCGACGTCACGGTTACCGCTCCGGGCTTTTGTACGCCGCGCATCGACATGCAGAGGTGCTCGGCCTCGACGACGACCAGCGTGCCCTGTGGGTCCAGTGTTCGCTGGATGGCGTCGGCTACCTGTGAAGTCAACCGCTCCTGGACCTGCGGCCGACGGGAGTAGCCCTCGACGAGGCGGGCCAACTTGGACAAGCCGGTGATCATCCCGCCCCGCCGCGGGATGTAGGCCACGTGGGCCACGCCGAAGAACGGCAGCAGATGGTGCTCGCATAGCGAATACATGGGAATGTCGCGAACCATCACCATCTCGTCGTGATCCACGTCAAACGTCTTGATGAGATGGTCGGCAGGCTCCTCGTGGATGCCGCTGCACACCTCGGCGTACATACGAGCCACCCGGGCGGGCGTCTCACGAATGCCATCGCGAGAGATGTCCTCGCCGATGGCCTCGAGGATCTCGGCCACCGCGGCCTCGATGCGGGGGAGGTCGACCTCGAAACTCATGCGGCCGATTCCACCTCACCCTCGGACCCCTGAGGGGCCTCATCCGAGGCGACCTTCACAATGCGGACGTCGGGAAGGTTCCGGAACTTCTCGTCCACGTCGAGGCCGTACCCGACGAGGAAGTCCGACGGCACCCGATAACCCTCGTAGCGCAGGATCGACTCGTCGACCTTGTGGTTCTCGCGCACCAGCAGGGCACATACCTCGAGGCTGGCCGGGTTGCGGGCCAGCAGGTTGCGACGCAGATAGTTCAACGTCAGGCCGCTGTCGATGATGTCCTCCACGAGGATCACGTCGCGGCCCGCCAGGTCCAGGTCCAGGTCCTTGACGATGCGGACTACACCCGAGGACCGGGTGGAGTGGCCATAGGAGGACACGGCCATGAAGTCGAACTCAACCGGCAAATCGATGGCCCGAGCCAGATCACTCATGAACATGAAGGCGCCCTTGAGGACGCCTACCAGCAGGGGTTCGCGTCCGGCGTAGTCAGCGGTGATCTCCTCGCCGAGGGCCCGTACCCGGGCCTGTAGGTCATCTGCCGAGACCAGCACCGTGGACGCGGTGTAGCGGCCCACGGTTAGAGGATCCGGCGCGGCGGAGGAATCGCTGGCCATGGCGGCGACCCTAGCGGGACTCGAACCTCAGGAAGCCCGCCGAACGACGTACCCGATGCCCACCGGCCACCTCAGTGGCCACCACCCGACCCCGCACCACGTCCAGCACCCGGTCCACTGAAGCCTGGTCGGGTGGCGGACCAGAAACCACGCCAGTGAGCCACCGTCGTACGGCCAGGCGAACCAGGTCGTCGGGCAGGTCGACAACGGACCTCACGTCGGTCGGGTCAACGTCGGCCACGAGGTTGGTCAGCAGACCGGTGGCCTCGCCGGCCAACGTGGCGTGGCGGGCCAGTAGGGGCACGGGATCACGGCCGGCTACGTCAGCCAGCAGGGGCAGCACCTCGTGGCGGACCCGGTTTCGGGTGAAGCGGGGGTCGACGTTGCTGGGATCGTCAACCACCTGGAGGTCGAGCGCCTCGCAGAGACCGCGGGTCTCGGTTCGCCGCAGGGCCAGTAACGGCCGTCGAGCCGGGTCCCCGATGCCGGCGGTGCCGGGGACCCCAGCCCCTCGCAAGAGGTTGAGTAGCACCGTCTCAGCCTGATCGTCGGCAGTGTGGCCGGTCAGCACCCCTTCGGGCAGGACGGCTCGGCGTACATCACGGGCCCGCTGTTCGAGGTCGGGGCCGTCGTCCACCGGCCCGTCGACGGTGATGGTCGCAACGCCGAGGGTCGCCCCGATGTGGGCCACAAGCTGGGTCTCGTCGGCCGATGTGGGACGCAGGCTGTGGTTGACCGTCCAGCAGGTGACGTCCAGGCCAGCAGCGACGGCCAGCACCAGCAGAGCGGTGGAGTCGGGACCACCCGACACGGCGCAGTCCACCGCGGTCCCCGCAGGAGGGAAGGCGCAACGACCGAGCAGGTCGTCGATCTCGGGGCCGGTCAGGCCTCCAGTCGCTCGATCCACCGGTCCGGCTCGCGGATCTCGCCCAGATCAGGCAAGTGGGACGGGTCCTCCCAGACCCGGTCCAGCAGCACTGTGCCACCGTGGGCCTCCACCGCTGCGATGAAGGCCTCACCCTGCGCGTACTGGGCCAACTTGGCCTCCAGGCCCACAAGGCGCTGGAACAACCGGGTAACCCCCGAGGCGTTGCGTCGGCGATCGGCCATGACGCGGGCCATGCGATCGGCACCCTGGACGATGCCCTCACCGGCCCGACCCATGGTTACGTCGCCGTGACCCTCGAGCAAGCTCATGAGCCCGGCAATGCGGTCCAGAGCCTCCTGCTGTTCAGGCGAGGAGATGGCTCCCAACAGGCCCGATCCGGCCGCCGCGTCACCGTCCTTCCGACCGACCGACCGGCCGGCGCGCCGCTTGTCGGCCTGTTTCTCAATGATGCCCTTGAGGGAGGCCATGAGGTCGAACGACTCCGGTTCGGCCCCATCCAGCAGCGACTCCACCAACCCGAGGTAGTGGGACCGCATCCAGGGAACTCCGGTGAACTGGGCCCGGTGGGTGACCTCGTGGAGGGCAAGCCACAGCCGGAAGTCGTGGCGGGAGAAGGCGTAGCGCCGCTCCAGGGCCACCAGGTTGGGGCCCACGTAGTACACGATGTCCTGATCCTCGGCGGCCTCGTCCTCCACCACCAGGAGGTCGTACTGCCCGAGGACCCGGGTGGACATCCACCCCAGGACCAAGCCAAGTTCCATGCCGCCCATACGGGCCGTCAGCGCCGAGGGGCCGTCCATCTCGTCGCCGTTCCCTTCAGCCCGATCATCGGAAGGCTCCTCGAGACGCTCGAAAAGGGGGCGCAGTAGGCGCTGCATGGAGGCCACGTTGGCCCGGATCCAGTCGTCCCGTCCGACCACGCGGGCCCGGGCGTTGCCGGATAGGGAGCGGAGACCGGTGGTGGCCGCCACTAGGTCCTCTGCTCGTGCCGTGTGGGCGTCGAATTCGGCGGTCAGGCCGTCGAGGTGGTGGGCACCGGCGAACGGAGCCCGATCGGCGACCCGGATGGCGACTTGTTCAGCTAGATCCCAGTCCACGAAGGACGAGGCAGGGCTCATCGCATCAGGGGACGCCGCCACAGCGGTCGGCGAACTCAGCGCTTGGGGTAGCGGGTCGAGGAAACCTTCTGGAAGTAACCGACCAGGGTCGCCACGGTCAGGGCGACGCCGCCGACGGCCAGCGGCACGGCCAGCCAGTAGTGCCAGATCACGCCTGCGAACACGTTCATGGTCAGATCCTAGGGGGTCGGCCGCCCGGCAGGTCACCGTCGGGAGGGGTTGATTCTTGGCGAGCCCGCGCGGGGAATCGAACCCCGGACCTATTCATTACGAGTGAATCGCTCTTCCGACTGAGCTACACGGGCCGGTACCGACCCCGAGGGGGCCGGCCACCGGGGCATCGTAACTGGCCGGGCGGACCCGCCATCGGGTGCATACCACCGGATACGGGGCCGTCAGGAGGGGTCTGGCCTGGCTAGGGGTGTCCAGGCCAGCAATAGGCGTTTCTCGCCCTTGGAGGCGAACCGCACTACCGCCTCGGCCCGGTCACCGTCGCCGTCGATGGCCAGGACCACGCCGGCGCCCCATGCCCGGTGGACTACGTCCTCTCCGACCTGTAGGCCAAGCTCGTGTGCTCCCGTCGAGGACTCCCCCGGGGTCCGGGTGGATTCGCTGCCCGAGCTGCTGCCAGCACCGAACACCCGGCCGGCCGGTTCTCCGTCGCCATCTCCCGGGGATCCCATGGACGCTCCAAAGGCGCGGCGGTCGGCATCCCTGTCAGACAGGCGGTCCGGTGACCGGCGAGGCGACTCCAGCCAGTCGGTGGCCCCAGCCATGCGACTCCCGGCCTTCCTGCTGCCCTCGGCGTCGACCAGCAGTTCGGGCGGGATCTCGTCGATGAATCGGCTGGGCGGGTTGTACTGAGTCTGGCCGTGGAGCAGCCGACTCCTGGCGTGGGTCAGCATGAGGCGCTCGCGGGCACGGGTGATACCCACGTAGGCCAGGCGCCGCTCCTCCTCGAGTTCGTCGGGGTCGCCGAGGGCCCGGACGTGGGGAAACACACCGTCCTCCATGCCCACGATGCACACCACCGGGAACTCCAGACCTTTGGCGGCGTGCATGGTCATGAGCACCACCTGCCCTGACTCGAATTCGTCGGCCGGATCGCCGTCGGGCAGGTCGTCGGTGTCGGCTACCAGGCCCACCCGCTCGAGGAACTCGTCCACGGTGTCGAACTCGCCAGCAAACCCAACCAGCTCGGCGAGGTTCTCCCGA
>Ga0315328_10000455_pt1 | contig 17734 bp, 15 predicted proteins | sample M120032315metaG_FD_203462 | JGI IMG/M metagenome (GOLD analysis project Ga0315328, IMG submission 203462) | Ammonia-oxidizing marine archaeal communities from Monterey Bay, California, United States - M1 200m 32315 | ecosystem: Environmental > Aquatic > Marine > Intertidal zone | place: USA... | reverse complement strand
TAATTGCATCGCCGTTTTGTCTAGAGTCCACGATTGCCTTACAGGACAACAATTTGGACGGTTGAATAAGAATTTTGCCTAAATCTTGTCTGATGAGTCATCCGACTACATCTGAACAAAATCAGCCTAGAGGGGAATGCAATGAAACAGAAACATGATCGCCGAAAGTCCTGATTTTTAGCGTGTTCTGTCGATTCTCGCGCGGAACGTGCTAAATACGTCGTAATAGTTACAAAGTTATCACTCAGAGTAGTTATTTTGGCCTTGTTGGCCACGGAGTGCTAGGTTCCACAACTCGGGAATGAGTGGACCTTGGGGTTTTACACAACAGCCACAGGTTTTCCACATGGTGTGACTTGTGAGGCCTTATGGCTGATAAAACCCTAAGTAATCAAGAAAAAATAGACGGAAACGACGACGTTAGCTTGAATGCTGACGCCGTTTGGACGACTTGTCGAGGATTGCTTCGAAGTCAGGTCTCAGAGGCGGTTTGGCTTACTTCGTTTCGTGATCTCCATATGGTGACGATGGCAACCGATCGTGTTGTCTTGGTAGCTCCAAGTAGTGTCATCCGCGACCGTGTGTTGAATCGTTATTTACCCATGGTTGAAGCAGCTCTAGCTGACGCCGGATGTAGAACCAACATCATCGAAATTGACGTACAGCCCGAGCTTGCAAACTCGTCCTTGATTGACGAGGAACCTCAAGTTGAGGAAGAAACACCCGCTGCACCCGACCTGCGGGATCGACTAGGAAGCCCGACAAGCAACACCACTAGACCAAATGGTTCAACTGGTGACTCCTATACCGACACAATCCAGCCGCTCTACACCTTTGAATCATTTGTTACCGGGACCAGTAACCGATTTGCTCATGCGGCGGCACTGGCGGTAGCTGAAACTCCAGGCAGAAGTTATAACCCGTTGTTTATTCATGGCGCCGCTGGACTAGGGAAAACCCATCTTCTCCAAGCGATAGTTCATTACATCAGGAGTACATACCCCAACTACACAGCTAGATATGTTTCAACGGAAACCTTCATGAATGAATTCGTTGAAGCGATACGTACTTCTACTACAAGCACCTTCAAACGTCGCTATCGCGACATTGATGTTTTGTTAATCGATGACATTCAGTTCATGGAAGGCAAGGAGGGACTCCAGGAAGAGTTTTTCCACACATTCAATTCACTTCACGGAGCTGGTAGACAAGTCATTCTGTCTTCAGATAGACCTCCAAGGAATATCGCAACGTTGGAAGATCGTCTGCGGAGCAGATTCGAATGGGGCCTCATTACCGATATCCAACCGCCTGATGTTGAGACCCGCCTTGCCATTCTTAGGAAGAAAACCGAAGTGGCGCGAAGTGAAGTTCCGGACGAAGCATTGGAATTTATTGCGGAACTTATAACAAACAACATCCGTGAACTCGAGGGGGCTCTAATCCGTGTCAGCGCATACGCGTCGTTGACCGATGAGCCGATTTCAGTTGATCTTGCTGAACGAGTCCTTGGCGATATCGTGCACAACAACGAGTCCAGGCCAATTACTCCGGATGTGATTCTCAACGCCACCTCTGACATGTTTGGGTACGACGTAGAGGAACTACAGGGAAAACGAAGGCACCGCAGTCTTGTGCAGGCCCGCCAAATAAGCATGTACGTCGTTCGTGAATTAACGGACTTGAGTTATCCAGCAATTGCTCGAGAATTCGGAGGGCGTGATCACACAACCGTCATGCATGCGGTCGAAAAAGTTGGAAACCAGATGGCGGAGCGGCGGCAAGTTTACGACCAAGTCAGCGCATTGATCTCTGATATCAAGTCCAATTAACCAGTGGATAAGGTTCTGGATCACATTGTGGAGACGGGGTGGAAAAGGTTTGGTTATCCACACAAATTGGAAACCTTTGTAAATGGGTTAGGTCTCCTGTGGGTGGCGGTGGACAGTAGTGTCGATAAAGAAACAGCAACTGACTAGGGGTTATGTGGGTTTATCCACAATCCACAGGACCTATTACCACTATTAAATTTTAGAAAACAAATAGAAAGAAGAAGGGCGACGTGAAATTTCGATGTGAACGCGACGCACTCGTCGAACAACTAGGCACGGCAAGTAGAGCTGTGAGTAGTCGAGGTGGTGCTTTGCCAGTTCTTACTGGCATTCATTTAAAAGCTCACAAAGACGTTCTAACAATGACCGGAAGTGATTTAGAGATCACTGTTAGAGCGTCAGTACCTGTTGCTGTAACAGAACCTGGTGAAGCTGTTTTGCCGTCGCGTATAGCTGTCGACATCATTCGTTCTCTTGACTCTGGAGCAATCGAAGTAGAAGTTGCCGGAGAGGAAGCGAAGATCTCAGGCGGGCGTTCACAATTTTCTGTCCGGACGCTTCCTGTCGATGATTTCCCTTCTCTGTCTGACCCCAAAGGCGATGAGGTGACGGTTTCGACAGCAGATCTAGCTGCTGGGTTGAAGCAAGTTGTCCGGGCTGCAAGCGGAGATGATGCGAGACCCATTCTCACTGGCGTCCTGATGTCAGCCGAAGACGGGGGACTTCGTTTGGTGGCCACTGACTCTTATCGCCTTGCTGTGCGAGACCTTCCTGAGGCAACAGTTCTGAGTGAAGGTCAAAAAGTACTGGTTCCTTCGAGAGCTCTCGATGAGTTGGGACGAGTGCTGGGCGAATCCGAAGAGGTCACCGTTCGGTTAGGTGAACGCGAAGTTAGTTTCGATGTAACCGTCGACGACGGGGACGTTCAGGTAACGACCCGGCTAATTGAGGGGGAGTTCCCTAACTACAGACAGCTAATTCCAAGCAGTTACCCAAACCAGCTGACCATTGGTCGAGAGCCCTTGTTAGAAGCTGTTCGGCGAGTGAAGTTGATGGCGCGAGACACAACACCATTAAGAATCACCCAGAAGGCCGATTGTGTGGAGTTAATGGCCGTCACGCAAGATGTAGGCCAGGCACACGAGGAAGTGGATGCCCAATACAACGGCGACGAACTGACTGTCGCTTTCAACCCTGAATATCTTATTCAGGGGCTAGAAGCTGCGCCTGGTGATGAAGTTGTACTCGAAACTCTTGACGCGTTAAAGCCAGCAGTGCTTCGTTCAAGTGAAGGCGGCGACTTCTTGTATTTGTTAATGCCAGTTCGAGTTTCTTGAGTAAACCGACAAGATATTGATCATTAAGCGCCTGTGGCTTACAGACTTCCGTAACCACTCAGCAACCGATGTTGAACTTAACGAAAAGGTCACTCTTGTTATTGGATTAAACGGGCACGGAAAAACGAACCTAATTGAGGGACTTCATTTGTTGAGCGGTGCTCGATCGTTTCGCGGAGCAAAGGTTGATGCTCTAGTTGCAGCTGGAAGACCAGCTGCTTATTTGAGGGCAGAAGTTGAACACGAAGGCAGAACCTCACTTGTCGAAGTGGAGCTAGCAGCACAAGGGCGCTCAAAAGCTCAAGTAAATAAACAAAAAATAAAGAAATTCCGAGACTTGGGTGACACGGTTCGGATTGTTGTCTTTAGTCCAAACGATCTAGACATCATTAAAGGCCCACCTTCAGTTAGACGATCTCTATTAGATGAAACAATCGCCCTAGGAAGTGTTGAGTTCAGGGCAGTTCGAACCGACTTTGACCAAATTCTTCGACAGCGAAACAATCTATTGAAACAAGCCCGAGGCCGCTATTCCGAGGACTTGGGAGCCAACTTGCTTGTCTGGGACGAACAACTAATAGAGGCCGCGAACGTGGTGGGACAACACAGAGCCAATTTCATAGCATCCATCCATCCAGTGGTTTCAGATTTCTACCAACGGGTGTCAGGCCTCAATACCGATGTATCACTACAGCTTGACACTGACTGGAGGGACGAAGGACTCGCAGCTGCTCTTTCAAGAGTGCAGGATGATGAAATTAGAAGAGGAATGACATTAGTGGGGCCTCATCGCGATGATCTGACCATTCTTTTAGGGCCGCTCCATTCTCGATTTCATGCATCACAAGGAGAGCAACGTAGTTTGGCTTTAGCGTTGCGGTTAGCGACATATGTTTTCGTTGAAGAAGCAACAGGAGATCAATCGGTTGTTCTGTTGGACGATGTGTTTTCTGAACTAGACGAAACCCGCGCCAAAAGGCTCGTGGAGTGTCTTCCTGATTCACAAATAATTTTAACCTCAGCGACAGGAACGGTTCCTGACGGAATTGATCCAGTCCAAACATTAGAAATTGTTGAAGGTCGAATCCATGGAAACTAGCGGTGGAGGATCATCCCAATGGCATCAACCACGATCGTTGCGCGATGTTTTAAAACGGCTTGTCAGTGACTTTGGTGATGACGGAGCCATGTTTCTCGTTTACCAACACTGGGCAGAAGCCGTCGGCCCAACCATTGCAGATCACTGTAAGCCCCGTCGAGTCGTTGATAATTGTCTTCTTATTGATGTTGACCATCCAGGGTGGGCAACTGAGATTCAGTATTTAGAACAAGAGCTAGTTGCAAAGTTGAGAGACATAGACCCAAAACTCAACTTTTCCGGTCTCAAAGTTCACGTCAAAGGCTCATAACGTAAGTATTTTGCGTCAGAAGGCTTGAGAAGCCGTATAACGAATTTAACCCTACCTCTACGGGACCCCTCCTACTGGTAGTATTTGACTCACGAAAAGGGGTTAAGTGAGCGACGCAACATACCAGGCAGAAAATATTCAAGTTCTTGAAGGTTTGGAAGCAGTTCGTAAACGCCCCGGTATGTACATCGGATCAACAGGCCCAGCGGGACTTCACCATCTGGTTTATGAAGTCGTAGATAATTCAGTAGATGAAGCGATGGCCGGGCACTGCTCAACCATCGAGGTCGTCATTCTCGCTGATGGACGATGTCGCGTGGTTGATGATGGTCGTGGCATTCCCGTAGGTCAACACCCGAAATATCCAGATAAATCTGCAGCTGAAGTTGTGATGACGGTGTTGCATGCTGGCGGAAAATTTGGCGGCGGTGGATACAAAGTCTCAGGTGGCTTGCATGGGGTAGGAGTATCAGTCGTTAATGCTTTGTCGACCTATGTGGAACTGGAGATAAATCGCGATGGTCGTCGATGGAGACAAGATTTTCATGACGGAGGACAACCGGTTGGGCCAATCAAAGAGGTAGGAGATTCACTTGGATCACAAACAGGCACCAGCGTTACCTTTACCCCAGACCCGTCAGTATTTGATTCCGTTGAGTTCCGAGCACAAACCCTCCTAGAGAGATTTCAGATGATGGCGTTTTTGAACGCCGGCTTGAAGATTGCTTTCCGCGATGAGAGGGATATTTCTCCAACAGAAGCCGAATTCCAATATGACGGCGGAATCAGAGATTTTGTTCGCCATCTCAACGACGCTAAAGACCCACTTTTTGACGAGGTTGGATACCTCGACGCGGCAGAACAAGGCGATGAAGTTGAAATAGCTTTCCAATGGAATACGGGATACCAACTTGACGGGATCCATTCGTTTGCTAATGGAATCAGCACGATTGAAGGGGGTATGCATGAAGAAGGGTTTAAAACTGCCTTGACCTCGACGGTTAACCGTTATGCCCGGGCAAAGAATCTTCTCAAAGAAAAAGAAGACAACCTCCAAGGTGACGACATCCGCGAGGGGCTAACTGCCATAGTCAGTGTTCGCCTTCAAGAGCCCCAATTTGAAGGTCAAACTAAGGCCAAACTGGGCAATACCTCGATGCGAAGCCTGGTCCAAAAAGCAACCAATGATGCCTTGACCGATTGGCTTGAAGAACATCCCAAAGAAGCGAAGAGAACGATCGGTAAAGCGATCGACGCGCGGAGGGCACGTCTCGCGGCTCAAAAAGCAAAAAATACGATAAGGAAGTCAGCACTAGCGGGTGCGGGTCTGCCTGGCAAACTCACAGACTGTTCATCGGGGGACGCTGCTGAAAGCGAGGTCTACATAGTTGAAGGAGACTCAGCTGGAGGGTCCGCGAAAGATGCCAGAGACCCCAGAACTATGGCGATCCTTCCTATTCGAGGGAAGATTTTGAATGTCGAGCGCCTTGGTGGACGGCTCGAAAAGATGTACCAAAACACCGAAGTCCAGGCACTCATTTCTGCGATAGGAGCAGGGATCGGAGATGGTGAAGGTAATTTTGATGTCGAAAAAATTCGATATCACAAGGTTGTGTTGCTGTGTGACGCTGATGTAGACGGAAGCCATATTCGAACGCTGTTGCTGACTTTCTTTTGGCGCCAGATGAAAGATTTAGTGCTCGGTGGACATATCTATATTGCTCAACCGCCGCTTTATTCGACCAAAGTCGGCAATGACACGGTTTATCTAAAAGACGATGTCGCGAAATCAGAGTTTTTATCCGACAGACCGAATCACAAGAATGAATTCCAACGTCTGAAAGGGCTCGGCGAAATGGACGCGGATGAGTTGTGGGAGACAACGATGAATCCCGAAACGCGGACTTTGCTTCAAGTAACTGTCGACGAAGCTTCAATAGCTGACAACATTTTCAGCGTCCTGATGGGCGAACATGTCGAGAGCCGAAAGGGATTTATCCAAAACAACGCGCATGACGTTCGCTTCTTGGATATTTGAGCACTATGGACGACCAATCTTCACCCGATGGCCAAATCCCAGATGACGAAAGTCGCTTATCAATAGAGCCAATTGAAATCCAACAAGAGATGGAACAATCGTTTCTTGACTACGCGATGTCAGTCATCACAGCGAGGGCTCTTCCAGATGCCCGCGACGGATTGAAGCCTGTTCATCGAAGAATTTTGTGGTCAATGTTTTCAACTGGGATGAGACCGGACAGACCGCACAAGAAATGTGCCACCGTCGTCGGCGATGTTATTGGCAACTATCACCCTCATGGTGATAACGCAATCTACGAAGCCATGGTTCGAATGGGTCAAACATTTAGCTTGGCAAACACGCTGATTGACCCGCATGGCAACTTTGGTTCGCCGAGTGATCCGCCGGCAGCTTATAGATATACCGAATGCCGACTTACTGATCTTGCAATGCGAATGGTCGAGAGTATCGACGAGGACACTGTTGACCTAGCCCCTACTTTCGATGGATCAGGCGAAGAGCCTTTAGTAATGCCAGCCCGTTTCCCGAACTTGCTTGTTAATGGAAGCCAGGGAATAGCGGTGGGAATGGCAACAAATATTCCGACGCACAATTTGACTGAAGTTATCGACGCGACGCTTCATTTGATTGACAACCCAGAGGCGACAGTCGCCGATCTTATGGAGTTCGTACAAGGCCCTGATTTCCCAACGGGTGGCTTCATCATGGGAAGAGCTGGCCTAACGAGCGCATTTACGACAGGGCGCGGGTCCATTCGGATCAGAGCCAAAGCAGAAATTGTTGAAGATGGGAAGAACACCCAAATAGTTGTCACTGAGATTCCATACCAACAGTCAGTTGAAAATATCGAGCAAAAAATTGCTGATGCGGTCGATCGAAAAATTATTGACGGAATACGAGAGCTACGTAATGAGTCAGCTAAAGGTCAAACCAGATTTGTTATTGAACTAAAACGAGACGCGCCGGCAAGTGTTGTCCTCAACAACCTCTATAAACACAGCCCTTTGCAAACAAGCTTTGCAGCGAACATGGTGGCCCTCATCGATGGCGTTCCTCGGACTATAAATCTCCGAGACGCGTTGAGTGCCTACGTTGAACATCAGATCGACGTCGTAACGCGGCGCTCAGAATATCGACTCAGCCAAGCACAAGATCGTGCCCACATCGTCGAAGGGTTGCTTCGGGCACTGGACTTGATCGACGAAATAATCACCCTCATCAGGGCGAGTGAAGATCGAGTATCTGCTCTTGGGGAACTCCAGTTGGAGCCGTTCTCCTTTAGCGAACGACAAGCGAACCATATCCTTGACATGCAATTGGGGCGGCTAACCAGATTGGGTCGAACGCGACTCGAAGAGGAATTACTGGAACTTCAAGCCCGGATCAAAGAACTGGAAGAAATCCTGAGCAATGACAGCCAACTTCGGGCAGTCATAAAAGAAGAACTCCAAGAAGTCAGGGAAGAACATGACACTCCGCGGCGTTCACAAATTGTGTTCGATGAAGGAGATATGGAAGTTGAAGATTTAATCGACAATGAACCGGTGGTTATTACCCTCAGCAAAGGCGGCTATATCAAATCGGTCGCCGCCGACACCTTCCGTACGCAAGGGCGTGGAGGTAGGGGAGTACAAGGAGCACGACTTAAAGAAGACGATATTTTGGTTCGCGTCTTGACGACAACTGCTCACTCGTACCTGTTGTTCTTTACCAATCGTGGAAAGGTGTACCGCCTCAAGGCGTACCAGGTTCCCATGATGGAACGAACAGCTCGCGGAACAGCCGTAGTCAATTTGCTGCAGTTGGAACCAGATGAAGTAGTTGAAGCCGTCATTGACACACAAGAATTCGTTGCTGACGAGTTTCTGCTGTTTGTAACTCGCAAAGGAGTCGTCAAGAAAACGACCTTTACCGAATATGACAAGAATCGAACTAATGGGCTTATAGCAATAAAGCTCCGCGATGGAGATGAGCTTGTAAGGGTTATTCAAGTCCGAGAAAACGATGACGTCGTTTTAGTCAGTAGTGCAGGTCAGGCGATCAGGTTCGCTGGCAACCAGGTGCGCCCAATGGGAAGAAGTGCGGCTGGGGTCAGGGGGATGAAATTGAGAGCGGACGATGTTGTCGTAGCCGCTGCCTCGACTTCGGAAAATGATCAACGTTATTTGTTGACGGTGACTGAAGGAGGCTACGGAAAGAGAACTCCCATCGAGGCTTACCCCCGCAAAGGGAGAGGAACAATGGGAGTCAAAGGAATAAAGCTGACCGAGGCACGTGGTGCCGCAGTTATTGGCGCTCGGATGGTCGAAATGGATGACGAGGTGATCATGGTGTCGTCGGGTGGTGTTTTGATTAGGACGGCAGTTTCGGAAATAGCGGAACAACGACGCGACGCGACGGGTGTCAAAGTCATGAATGTCGGTGATGAGGAGACAGTTGCTGCGTTGTCTCCAGTCACGTTAGATCTCGACGAAACAGCCGAAACTGAAGCAGCAAACTGAGCACCGCGCCCAGCTAAGGGTTGTGCTCCCGTACACTTCGACGCGTGGCTGATTCCGATCAACCAGACCAAGGAAACCCTTCTGTAGATGGGGTTGACGATGAAACATTCGCGCGTGCGGTTGGACTAGACCAACAAGAAACTGGCCGTCAGCGCTCAAAAAGACAGAAAGCCTCCGAAACAAAGCGCAGCCGCGCTCCTAAAGAAGAACGGCGAACAAAAGACAAACAAGTTGTTAGGCGCCCCCCGGCAGGTCAAAAAAGGAGTGAACCAGTCGAGATCCCAGAGCCAAATGATGAAACTGGGGTTGTTCCGTTAATCGACAAATCACAACCTTCGGTTGTTGATACCCAGATAAGTCAGCAAATTGAGCCAGTTCTTCCAATAGCACCAGCCGACGAGGCACCAATTTTGTTGGCAGAAGAAGATCTTGGATGGCTAGGAAGACGTCGCGCTCGAGTAAAGAGAACTCGACGAACCATCAGACATATCGATCCTTGGTCGGTATTGAAGGTTTCGGTCTTGTTGTACGCCTGCCTGTATGGAGCGACAGTAATCGCCGGCTACCTACTGTGGACCGCTGCAGTGCAATCAGGCGTGATCACCAATATCGAGTCCTTCATCGCCGAGGTCGGCTCATATGAGGTATGGGAGATCAATGGAGACGAAATTTTCCGGCGAGCGACGGTCATTGGAGCGGTGTTATTTGTTGCCGGGGTTGCGTTTAATGTTCTGCTGACAATCATCTTTAATCTCATTAGTGACCTTGTTGGCGGGGTACGAGTGACGCTGTTAGAGGAAGATCAACCGCCCTCTTAAACACAATCACGTTGGTGACGCGTCAGTAGCGCCGCTACTATCGGACACTTGTTCGGGGCTATAGCTCAGTTGGTTAGAGCGCACCCCTGATAAGGGTGAGGTCGCTGGTTCGACTCCAGCTAGCCCCACGTTCCGAACAACCGATATCACATAACCTGTGATTTAAGTCTCTGAGCGGAGGTAGTTGTGCGAGCACTACGCCGAGCAATCTTGGCAATGGGTGTAGGAACGCTTGTTGCTGCCATCTTGCGTCTAAGAGGATCGGGAGGAATTCCCCCGCGTCAAGGTAAGTGGCGACAGTTAAGCGGCCCGGACTTCCGCTGATATGTCAACAGTTGCTGTTATAGGTTCGGGGGTTGTTGGTCGACGGGTCGCGCGACAACTTGCGGCTTCGGGCGTAGTCGACAGATTGATTCTTGGCGCAAGACGTCCTCAACGGATGCATGGTTTTGTTCGCCAGTTGGTTGACGTCGATATCGAAGTTGTTGCTCCCGGTCCACTCCCAGCAGCGGAGGTAACCGTATTAGCTCAGCCCTCGGGGGGACATGCAGAACTTGCTGAAGAGGCAATCGGGAATGGTTCTCACGTTGTCTCTTTGTCAGATGCATTAAATGATGTGGAAGGGTTGTTAGAGCTTGATTCAACAGCTGAAAAAGCTGACCGGTCGATCATCGTGGGGGCTGCCTTTTCGCCGGGCTTGAGTTGTCTACTCGCGCGTCACGGTGGAGAGAGATTCGATCGCGTCGAAGAGCTCCATGTAGCCCGAATGGGTACTGGGGGCCCTTCGTGCCAACGTCAGCTTCATCGTGCAAGAACAAAGGAGGCACTTGAACGGCGCAATGGAAGCTGGATGAAGCGCCCCAGTGGTGCAGGCCGAGAACTGATCTGGTTCCCTGATCCACTTGGTGCCCGAGATTGCTATAGGGCAGCACTCGCCGACCCTGTCTTATTGTCGGCAAGTTTCCCTGAAGCTGAACGAATTACAGCGAAGGTGGCGGCCACCAGACGCGATCGGCTAACTGCTTGGCTACCAATGCTTCGTCCCCCTCACAGCGACGGCGGTCCAGGGGCAGTCCGAGTTGAAATTCGGGGCATTCGAGACGGGGTCCAAACTACTGAAGTGATCGGAGCAATTGACTACCCTTCGGCGGCAGCGGCCGCTGTCGCAGCGATAGCTGCGGAATGGTCGCTTTTGGGTGTGTTGCCTTCGGGTTCGTGGAGTTTAGGAATGTTGGATGATCCACTTCCCTGGTTGCAGGAACTCGAAAATCGAGGAATTACCGCTGCTGTGTATGAGGGTCTGTCCACTACTTAATCTCGGATTAAGAACGCGGACGAAGCTGTTCTGGTAAGGACGCCTCTCTAGAAGCAACCCTTTGGCTATATCCTCAGCGTGACAGGAGAGTGTGATGTTTGCTGCAATCCCAAGCCCATCGACAAGCTCCATTCAAATAGGTGCTTTTGAGTTACGTGCCTATGGATTGGCGATTGCAGTTGGGGCTTTGCTCGCGGTGTGGGTAAGCAGCCGCCGTTATGAAGCCGCAGGCGGAGACCCGGTGATGGTGCATCGGATGGCGACCTGGTCAATTCCAGCCGGAATAATAGGAGCTCGCCTTTATCACGTCGCCACTGACTTCAGTCGATTCCAAGGTAACTGGGCTGAGATCCCAAAACTTTGGAAAGGAGGACTTGGGATTTGGGGAGGAGTGGCTGCGGCCACGCTAGTTGCGTGGTGGATAGTACGTCGAGAACATGGCGACGTCGCTGCAATGTTTGATGCCACCGCTGTCGGAATTCCGATAGCTCAAGCAGTCGGACGGCTGGGAAATTGGTTCAATCAAGAATTGTTTGGGAGACCGACAGATTTGCCGTGGGGGTTGCGAATTGACAGTGAGCATCGACCCATGGAATACGCGGACTCGCAAACCTTTCATCCGACTTTCCTCTATGAAGCTTTGTGGAATTTGGGAGTTGCTGCGTTTATAGCGGTGCTTACGCCGAGGTTATTTCCCCAACTTAGGAAGGGCTACAGCTGGGCCATTTATGTAGCCGGGTACACCCTGGGAAGACTATGGATTGAGCTACTTCGGGCCGATAAGGCCACTGAGGTGTTTGGTGTTCGAGTCAACGTGTGGACTTCAATCGTTGTGTTGGTAGTAGCGGTGGGAGTTGTGGTGAGAGGTCTTCAAAATGAACCCTCTAATGGTCATCGAAATTCATCGGAAAGTGTTCCACACTGAAGTGGGAGGCCCCATAGCGGACCGATCAGCTTGACCTACAGAGATGGCCCCCACAATGCGGATAGTAGTAACCGGTTACGGAGTAGATGCCCCTGAGTCACCCGTGCGCTTGCAGGTAGCCGACCCGCTGAGGTTTTTGGGGCATGAAGTAGTCGCAGTAGCACCCACCAAGGCAGCGATTAAGTGGGGACTCGATCGGTATTCACCTGAAATGTTGATTGTCATTCCATCTGCTGGCGCTCCTGACAGGGAAGAAATCCGTGCTTTGACGGCCGCGTCGGAAACGGTGGCTCTTTGTTTGCACATCGGGCCGACGCTCCAAGGAGCGACAACAGACTTAAGCGCACTCAGCGATGACCTGCGGGAATACGACTTGGTTGCAGTCCCTGATCTGCAAACCTTCGATGAATACGCGAACCTGGGCACCTTCCGACTCTCCCTGATTGAACCTGCAGTTCATCCGCCAGCGTTAATGAACTTTGTTCCTTCCGAACGACGAGGAGTTGTAGTTGTAGGAGATGCTGACCCAGAAAATATTGATGTCGTGATGGGTTTAGATCACCTAGACGATGTCGTTGTCATGGGAGAAGGCTGGTCGGAATTGCCACTCGACGTGTCAGTCATCGCCGCTTTGCCTCTGCCGGAACGAGCCACCTTGTTTGCCGGGGCGCACTTGTTAGTTGAGTTGCCAGTTTCGTTGGCTCATCAATCACAGGTGAGGAAATCTTTTTTTGAACTTGGCCTGTCCAATAGTGTCTACGAAGCTGCTGTTGTGGGGACGCCGTCTCTTGTTCAAGCAAGAGCCGCAGTCGGCCATGTTTTGGTTCCAGGTGACGAAATTGTGACGTTCCAATCAAGCGAAGATCTGGCGCACTTGGTTCCGGTGCTTATTGCTGACAAACAGGAGCTAGAGAAAATTGGAGAGGCGGCATGGTCGCGGGTTACCGCTGAACACACCTGGGCTCAACGATGGCGATCATTCTTCGAACCATGGGTTGATGATTTAGATGTGTCTCGAGACGAAGAGGTTCGTTATCTCGGGCAGGTCGAAACGCTGATTCGAGCAGGATAAAGCCACTGAGATTTCTCAGTGTTGCCCCATCAGTTCTACAAATCGTTCTGGTGAAATGTTGCCTCCAGACAAAATGACCCCAATTCGATTTCCAGCGGGTTTGATTGCGCCTGCTAAAAGGGCGGCCAAAGCACAAGCACCGCTGGGTTCTACGGTCTGCTTTTGGAATCGAAATAGATAATCCATGGCGTCAAGAATCTGATCGTCGCTCACCGTCGCTATCTCAGTGACGTGCTGTTGCATCACAGCGAATGTGTGAACACCGGGCGACGTCGTTTGCTGCCCGTCAGCAATAGTTTCTGGGACATCAATTTCGATGATTCGGCCTTCGCGAAGCGATAACTGAACGTCGTTGCCGGAATCAGGCTCAACACCCACAATCTCGCACTTTTTGTTTTCGCGATGTGCTGCTAATGCACTACCAGAGATCAATCCACCTCCCCCCACTGGCACAATCAGTTGGTCTAGGGGACCGGAGTCTTCGAATAATTCTTGGGTGCAAGTTGATTGGCCAGCAATTACGTCTGGGTGATCGAACGGAGGGATCAGGGTTAAGTCCCTGTCCTGTACTACCTCAGCGGCGATATCTTCACGACGTTGGGTATAACGGTCGTAGCTAATGATTTCAGCGCCGTAACTTTCTGTAGCGGCCCGTTTCGAATGCGGAGCGTCAGTCGGCATCACGATGGTTGACGGAACAGCGAATAGCTGGGCAGCACGCGCGACAGCTTGAGCGTGGTTGCCTGAGGAATAGGAGATGATTCCTAATTGGCGAACAGAATTTGGTAGCGCGGCAATCGCGTTGAACGCGCCGCGGAACTTAAAGGCGCCAGTCCGCTGCAGATGTTCTGCTTTGAGATGGACTTCCGCGCCGACGCGTTCGTCTAGGAGACGGGACCTAAGTACCGGCGTTCGTCTAACCACACCCGCAAGGCGTGCAGCGGCAGCATCAAGGTCTATTTCAGAGGACAACTAGAACTCCGGTTGACTGACTCACGAGAAACAGTCGAACAGTTCTTGTATGGCGTGCATTTGGCCGCCGCTAGTGCTGGAAGGCACCAGAATTGGAGTCTTACAACCCTGGTCGAACCACTCTTCTACACCTTCCCTTACTTCGTTTTGAGAGCCATAGAGTGTCGCGTTCGATAGCCATTCATCCGACATACATGTCAAGACTCGATCTCGGTCTCCATCGCCAAGAGCGGCTTCTATGCCTTCCATCTCCTCGACGTACCCAGCTTGTTTCCAATAGTTGCGGTAGTTGGGTAGAGCTACATATCCCTGCAGAGTTTTTCTGTTCCGTGCAGCGCCGGCTTCCCGATCGTCATCGATCACCGTCGGAATCATGTTGCCAATAAAGAAATCACTACCCTGAACATCTTCTGGTATGTCAGCGACTGAATTGTTGAAGTCATTGCGACTTGCATTCGCCCACACTGCTCCGGCACTAATTTCGACTGAGAGTTCAACCATTTTTCTTCTCAAGGTCGCCAACACAATTGGAGGCAATTCTCCGTGATGGTCGGCGGCTCGCTGCATCGCGGCTACATAGTCACGGGTATCAGCTAAAGGTTTTCCTGGAGTAATTCCTAAACGTTGGTGAACGGGTCCATGGGTTACACCTATCCCCAATCGGAATCGCCCGTTGCTTATTTCGTGGATGAAAGCAGCAGTCGCTGCGAGGTCCTCCGGATTCCTGAAATAAATAGGTTGGACTGAAGTGCCGAAAGTTATTTCATTGGTGACCGAAGCGATCGCTTGGCAAAGAGCAACACAATCACCCATTGAGGGGCAGTAAATACCGGTAAAGCCGCGCTGTTCAATCTCAGCAGCGATATCGAGTGTTTGTTGACGGCGGCCGCTCACCGCAGCTAACGAAATCGCGGGCATAGTCATTAGAGGTCCCTCCTCAAGGGAATTTTTGATTTGTAACGAAATTCAATACCTTGATCATGCCTGCAAAATCGCTTGTTTGCTTAAGTCGTGCTCCAAGCTTTACTTCGGTACCCTCTGAGAGTTATTGGGGCTGTAGCTCAGTTGGCTAGAGCACCTGCTTTGCAAGCAGGGGGTCGTCGGTTCGATTCCGATCAGCTCCACAAACTAAACCCCTGGAAACAGGCTTAAACCACAACCCTCTAACAAGACAGGGGGTTGTGTTTTGGTTTAGGGGTACCTGTGGTTGGGAAATCATTCCTCTGTACTTGGTGAAGTTAACCTTGGTTGGCGTTAGCGCTGGCGAGGACCACGGATCGGCTGTTTCGGCCCGGTACTCGGCGCCGCCGGCATGAGCGAGTAGTCGCGCCAATAGTCGAAAGATCACTGCAATCCAGTTCATGACTTAGCTGAAATACTGTTTCGGTCGCTTTTTAGTGTTTTGGAAGGGCTTTGGTACTAGGACCCGTAGAGTGCGATTGATCTCAGCGTGTGCGGCTGCATTGCGCTGGGATCACTGAAGGCCCTCACCTGATGATCTCATTCATCTGACGGTGAGGGTTTTCATTTTTTGACCCCACCTATTAACTACGGCAATTGATCGGACCCTAGGTACCGAACATGAATTGGCGGTCACTTCGTTCCTTGGTGAGAGGGAAGACAGCGACAAGCACCGTTCAGTGATCAACAATGCGACACAGCGACCTCTCGTCCTATCCTGAAGAGATGTTGGAAATCAAAGTAGTTGCCGTTGCCAAGCCGGCACAGAACGATGCTTCTCTCCGCTAGCGACTCTGCAGCGTGGGATCGCGATGGGTTCTTTCTCCTGAGAGAGTTTTCGTCGTCCGAAACCTGCGAGGCTATGTTGCAGCGAGCGATTGACCTAGCGCGAGAAGCGGACGGTCGCGGTGTAGCCGGCGCAGCCATTGTGCATCCGGAACGGAATTTAGCTGGATCAGCAGGCCCCGAGACGCAAGCCGAGGAACGCGTGTCGAAGGTCTTCAAGATCCACCGGGATTCTGTTTTCCACGAATTCGCGAACCACCCTGACCTTGTGGCATTAGTCCAACATCTTCTCGGCACCGATATTGACTGTTTCTTGTCGCAATTTATTTTCAAAAATCCCGGCGCTTGGGGTCAACCATGGCACCAAGATGGCTTTTATTTTCCATTCGACCGCGAACCACAAATCGGCGTGTGGCTCGCGGTAACTGAAGCAACGCTCACGAATGGGTGCCTACATGTAGTGCCAGGCTCGCACCTCGAACCAGTTCATAAGCACCTTCCAGATCGACGGTTAAATGCCAACCAGGGTTACGTAGAGATTCTCGACCATGACATGTCAGGCGAGATACCGGTCATTATGGCGGCGGGTGATCTGCTTCTCTTTCATAGCCACTTGATGCATCGATCTAAGGACAACAACTCCAACCAAATTCGGGCAGCGATGGTGTACCACTACGCGGAACGAGGAACAACAGACATGGCGGAAAGTCCGGCAGTCATCAACGACTGGATGCCAGTTGGAGAAAAATCAGTTCAGTGACCACCCCCCTGTTACATCCGCTGAATCGTTCCTTTGTATGGCAATCATCGCCCCTTGCAAGGCGTGCTACGACTGCTGACCAGGTCGCCCAGTTCGAGGAAGACGGGTTCTTTTTATTGAAAGATGCCTTCGACGCCAACCAGGTCACAGACCTCATTAAAGAGATCGACCCTTTCGAACAAGAGGCTGAGAGGTTTTTACGCACCCAACCTGGTGGAAAAGTGTTTATTTCTAAAGCCGATGCGATCACGTTTACCAAACATCTCGTAAAACGATCGCCCAAATTGCGTCAATTCAGCACTGCCAAACCCCTTGTTGGCCTTTGTCACGACCTCATTGGTCCCGACGTTCGTCTCTATTGGGAACAGGCGGTCTACAAGAAACCCGGTAACCCCGAGGAATTCCCATTTCATCAAGACAACGGATATACCTATCTGGAGCCGCAGCAATACCTGACCTGTTGGATTGCTCTAACCGATGCTGATGAAAACAACGGATGTCCGTGGGTGATTCCAGGAGTGCATCGCCAGGGCACCCTTGCCCACGAGATGACTCCTTTGGGGTGGTGTTGCGCGCCCTCTTCCAGCAAGGCGATTCCTATTCCCGCTACAGCGGGCGATATCGTTGTCTTTTCGTCACTCACACCCCATAGAACTGGACCAAACCTCACTGAAGATGTGCGTAAGAGTTACATCGTTCAATACGCGCCCGATGGAGCAGTGCACCGAACCGAGGATCAGGCGCCAGCGCTCCAAAATGATGGTGAACGGCAATACTTGGTGTTGAGGGACGGTCTCAGCGTCAATGTTGGTTGAGGCTGATGGTGCGCAATCCCGGTCTAGTTCGTCATTGATTTACTCCCGGTGTTTCCACAGAGCTCCAAATTCTCGTGAGATAGATTGGTTGAGCCAGTCTGCTTAAGTAGGCCGGAAGGGTGTATTGGCTATGACGGATAAGACACAACCAGCAGGCAAATCTGTTGAGGAAGGAAACGTTGCGTTTCCCC
>Ga0315328_10000447_pt1 | contig 17912 bp, 20 predicted proteins | sample M120032315metaG_FD_203462 | JGI IMG/M metagenome (GOLD analysis project Ga0315328, IMG submission 203462) | Ammonia-oxidizing marine archaeal communities from Monterey Bay, California, United States - M1 200m 32315 | ecosystem: Environmental > Aquatic > Marine > Intertidal zone | place: USA... | reverse complement strand
AATTATAATTTTGTTCCAAAATAATCTATTCCTTACTGATTGTTATTTTTTTCACAAAGCTCTCTCGCTCAAATCTTTCCAAATCAATGTTGAGCAATCCATTTACTGTTGTTGCTTTAATCACACTAACATCATCAGATAAAACAAAATTTTTCTGAAATTGTCGAGTAGCAATACCTCTATGCAAATACAGATTTTCTTGCTGTTTAAGTCTTTTGTTACCTCTAACAATCAATTGATTATCTTCTAAAGTAATTTCTAGTTCATCATCAGAAAACCCAGCCACTGCTAAAGTTAATCTATATTTATTTTTTGTTGACTGCTCTATATTAAATGGAGGATATGCATCACCACTAGACTTAACAGTTCTTGCAACTAAGCTTTCCAATCGATCAAAGCCTAATAAAAATGGATGAGCTCCAAATAATATTTTGGTCATAATAAATCCTAAAATTAAATTACAATCAGTCAGTAATAATAAACAGATCTACTTCTTAATATGGCAATACTATTGAAAATTTCAACAAACAAAAAAATTTGATTTTTTTCTAATAAATTATGGATTATTATGATAACTTCAATAATAAGATGAAAAAAATTAAAAAAATGACACGGCAAGAAGTATTTAGTATCGAGCTCAAAACATTAAAAAAAGAACATAGGGAATTAGATATTAAAATCTCAACACTTGTTGATCTATCTTCCACTGATCAATTTACTTTACGCTTACTTAAAAAGAACAAATTATTATTGAAAGATAAAATAAGTCGTTTAGAAGATGAGTTAACCCCTGATATAATTGCTTGAAAATTAGAATGCTAGCGAGTTAGAAAATAAGAGGATCAACTAATGTTATCACCTGTGGTCGGTATTATAATAGGCAGTCAAAGTGATTGGTCAACCATGATAAAAACAGCAAATATATTGAATGAATTCGACATCCCATTTGAAACCAAAATTGTATCAGCTCACAGAACCCCAAATCGGCTCTGGGAATATGGTAATTCTGCTGCTCAAAGGGGCCTTAAAGTCATCGTAGCTGGAGCAGGTGGAGCGGCACATTTACCAGGTATGATGGCTTCGAAAACAAGAGTTCCTGTGATTGGTGTGCCAATAAATACTAAAGCCCTTTCAGGATTAGACTCTCTTTACTCAATTGTGCAAATGCCAAAAGGCTTTCCCGTTGCGACAATGGCCATTGGCGAACCTGGCGCATTCAATGCCGGCTTAATGGCAATTTCCATTCTTGCGGTAGCTGATAGCAATCTTGCAACTAAGCTAGAACAATGGCGCCAAACACTTTCGGACTCAATTAGTGATGAACCAAAAAATAAAGGATAGTCCAATTCAAAACTCTATTATTGGCATTCTTGGTGGCGGTCAACTTGGACGAATGCTAGCTATTGCAGCTTCAAGATTGGGCTATAAATCTCATATTTTTGATCCAAATATAAACTCACCTGCCAGCCAAGTTTCTACTTTCTCAACTCAAGCAAGTTATGACAACGTGCAGGCATTGGCCTCATTTGCTAAATCTGTAGATATAGTAACGTACGAGTTTGAAAACATCCCTACCGATGCATTAAATATAATAGAAAAACACGCCAGTATATTTCCAAGTAAAGAAGCACTATTTACTAGCCAAGACAGATTAGTAGAAAAACAATTCTTAACAAGCTTAGGATTAAAAACTGCTCCGTTTCAAAATATAGAAAATATCAATGATCTAAACAACGCTCTAGACAAGATTGGAATACCGGCAATTTTGAAAACCAGAAGGCTCGGGTACGATGGAAAGGGTCAAGTTAAAATTAATGATACTAACAATTTAGATAAGATTTTAACTCAATTTCATAATGTACCCTGCATCTTAGAGGGTGTCGTTAATTTTAATATGGAAATATCTATAATTGGGGCAAGAGATCAGTTTGGTGCTGTAAGTTGTTATGATCCAGGTGAGAATTACCATGAAAATGGTATTTTAAAAACCACATTAGTTCCAGCGAAAATAAATCAAAAAACTAGTACAGACGCTGTTCTCTTGACTGGAAAAATATTGAACGAACTTGATTATATTGGAGTTATTGGGGTTGAATTATTTGTTACTGATAATGGATTACTCATTAATGAAATAGCACCGAGGGTTCATAACTCAGGACATTGGACACAAAACGGATGCTTGATAGATCAATTTGAACAACATATTCGAGCCATTGTAGGTTTAAAACTTGGTGACGGCAAACGGCATTCAAATATTGAAATGATCAATATTTTAGGTGATGATTTCAAAAAACTTGATAAATTTGTAAAAGATGGAAAGAGCGCTCTACATTTGTACGGAAAAGAAGATATTAAAGTTGGGCGAAAAATGGGACATATTAACAAAATATATGAATTTTAAATATTAATTGAGCATTAATCACAAATTTCAACAATAACAATTTTAGATTACCTCTTATAAATAAAGGGCAAAGCAATCCCTCCTAAGATCAGGATCGATGAAACATAAAAATGCCAATTCAAAGTCTCATAAATAAATAAATAACCACCGAAAGCGGCAATTAGCGGAACTGTCAATTGAGCAACCGACGCCGTCATAATATTCACCTTTGGCAAAACCCAATACCATAAGGCATATCCAACACCTGAAGTAACAGATCCTGAAATAATAGCTAGAAATAGGCCATAAGAATTAGGAGTAACTTTGTCTGGTATAAATAATGCAAATGGAAGTATCAAAATTAGTGCAACAATAAAATTACCAGAGGTGCTTGATAAAGGACTTTTCTGTCTACGGCCTAAAAGGGAATATAACCCCCAACCAATCGAGGCAATAAACATCAAAAGTATACCAAACGAATTATTTTGACCTATCCTTGGGTCAACTAATATAAACAAACCTACTAATGCTATAAACATACCAAAAAATCGGACTACATGCACCTTTTCCCTTAAAACCAACGCTCCACAAAACATCACTAATTGCACACCACCAAATAATACTAGCGCTCCAACCCCAGTATCAATCACTAAATAAGCAAAACTAAAACCAATGAGATAACACGCCAATGATATCGCACTAATAATTGTATTAAATTTAAATTTGGGTTTTTTCTTATGAAGAATTAGAACTAGTAAGATCAAAACTAACGCACCAGATCCAGCTCTAATCATGGCAAAGTTAGAAGGACCAATCGAATTCGATACCATTGCCAATCTAGCTAATACAGAATTTGCCGCAAACGCTATCATTGCCAAAGTTGTTAGAAAAAATAATCGCATATCTTTTATATTATCAAATGCTTAATATATAGCCATAAAAAAAGGACTGCAAATTTCGCAGCCCTTAAATGTTATTAAACTCTGGGTTACATCATGCCGCCCATGCCGCCCATACCGCCCATATCAGGCATGCCGCCGCCACCAGCTGGCGCTGCTGGAGCAGGTTTATCTGCAACCATTGCTTCTGTAGTAATTAAAAGCCCTGCGATCGATGCAGCATCTTCTAAAGCAGTTCGAACCACTTTAGTTGGATCAATAACACCAAACTTAAACATGTCACCATATTCTTCAGTTTGAGCATTAAATCCAAAGCTCTTATCACTGCTCTCACGTACTTTTCCTGCAACTACTGCACCGTCGACACCAGCATTTTCAGCTATTTGTCTTAGAGGTGCCTCTAGAGCACGTTTAACAATACCAATACCAGCATTTTGATCAGAGTTAGCACCTTTAAGTTTATCCAAAGCATTACCTGCTTGGATCAATGCAACACCACCACCAACAATCACACCTTCTTGAACTGCTGCACGGGTCGCATTAAGCGCATCGTCAACACGGTCTTTTCGTTCTTTAACTTCAACTTCGCTATTGCCTCCAACACGTATTACAGCAACACCACCAGCTAGTTTAGCAAGACGCTCTTGAAGTTTTTCTCTATCATAATCTGAAGAAGTTTCTTCAATTTGGCCACGAATTTGTGCGACGCGCGCTTCGATTTCAGCTTTTTCACCAGCACCATCGACAATTGTAGTTTCGTCTTTAGTAATTGAAATTTTCTTTGCTGTTCCCAACATATCCATTCCAACATTTTCAAGCTTCATACCCAAATCTTCTGATATAACTTGTCCACCTGTCAAAATTGCTAGATCTTGAAGCATAGCTTTTCTTCTATCACCAAATCCTGGTGCTTTTACAGCAGCTATTTTCAATCCACCTCGTAATTTATTCACAACTAACGTAGCTAAAGCTTCGCCATCTACATCTTCGGAAATAATCACTAATGGTTTTCCAGACTGAATAACCGTTTCAAGAAGTGGAACCATTGGCTGTAAAGAAGAAAGCTTTTTCTCATGAAGCAAAATCAAAGCATCTTCTAATTCAACTGTCATCTTGTCAGCATTAGTTACAAAATACGGAGAAAGGTATCCCCTATCAAACTGCATTCCTTCAACAACATCTGTCTCAGTCTCTAGACCTTTGTTTTCTTCTACCGTGATAACGCCTTCATTACCTACTTTCTGCATCGCATCTGCGATTTGAGAACCAATTTCTTCTTCTCCATTTGCAGAAATAGTACCAACTTGTGCCACTTCGGCGCTGTCACTTACAGGACGAGACGCTGATGTTAATTCAGACACTACTTTCTTTACAGCTAAATCGATGCCCCTTTTTAGATCCATTGGGTTCATACCTGCTGCAACAGATTTAGTGCCTTCTTTCACAATTGCTTGAGCCAAAATTGTTGCTGTTGTTGTTCCATCACCAGCTTCGTCATTGGTTCTAGAAGCCACTTCTTTCACCATCTGCGCACCCATATTTTCAAACTTGTCTTCAAGTTCAATTTCTTTTGCGACGGTTACGCCATCCTTAGTGATACGTGGTGCACCAAAAGACTTATCTAGTACCACGTTCCGGCCTTTTGGGCCTAATGTCACTTTGACAGCATTTGCCAAAGTATTGACGCCGCGCAACATACGGTCACGGGCATCTGTCTCAAATTTTATTTCTTTAGCAGCCATTTTGGGCTCTCCTAAATTCGGGTTACAAAGTCAATATTCTAGGATTAAGAAATTATTCCTAAAACATCACTTTCTTTCATTATAAGAAGTTCTTCGCCTTCTACTGTTACTTCTGTTCCAGACCATTTTCCGAAAAGAACAACATCGTTCGCTTTAACCGCCATTGGTATTAGTTCGCCGGAGTCTTTGCGAGCGCCTTCGCCACAAGATACTATCGTACCTTCAGCTGGTTTTTCTTTTGCGCTATCTGGGATTATCAATCCGCCAGAAGTTTTCTCGTCACCTTCAGTGCGACGGACTAGCACACGATCATGTAGTGGTGTGAATGCCATATCGGAGTTCTCCCTTAAGAGTTATTCCACAGTTTGGGTGGCTTTAATAATTATTAGCACTCGCCACCTTTGAGTGCTAACAAACGGCATGTAGGTAGCCTTTGCCCTAGAGTCAATTGCTTTGGTATAAAAAAATCAAATTTTTTAGAATAATTTGATAAATCTATGAAATTTCGATGAATTGCCGTGACCTTTATAAACATTAATCTTATAAGACTTCCAATTTGGACATATGGTAGAATCGAAATGATTAAAATATTTGGACACAAATCTCCAGACACTGATAGTACAGGCTCACCAATTATATGGTCTTGGTATCTAAATATTATTTGTGGGCTTGAGGCAGAGCCTAAGCTGTTAGGCGAACCAAATACTGAAGCAAACTTTGTGCTGGATTATTGGAAGGTTGAAAAGCCCGAAATTATTCAAGAAGTATCTGAAAATGAAAAAGTAGTAATCGTGGATACCAATAATCCATCTGAATTACCACAATCTGTGAGTAATGCTGAAATTTTAGAAATTATTGACCATCACCTTTTAGTTGGTGGGTTAAAAACAAAATCACCTTTAAAAATGACAATCAGACCAGTTGCATGCACCGCAACCATTATGCATGACTTAATAGGTAATCATGCGAAAAAAATGCCAAACTCAATAAAAGGTGTAATGCTTAGTTGCATCTTATCAGACACGTTGAGATTTCGATCACCAACAACAACTGAGCAAGATAAGCAGGTCGCATTAAGTTTGGCTAATGAACTTGAAATCGATATTAAAGAGTTTGCAGCAAAAATGTTTGAAGCAAAATCAGATGTATCAAGTTTCAGTGATGAAGAGCTATTACGAATGGATAGCAAGAAATACGAAGTATCAAACAAAAAGCTGCGAATATCGGTACTTGAAACTACTTCTCCTGAAACAATCTTGAAACGCAAAGATGGATTATTAAAAGCAATACCAAAAACTTCAAAAGAAGATGGTGTGGATGAGATTTTATTATTTGTCGTAGACATATTAAAACAAGAAAGTACATTATTGATTCCAAACGAGAACACTCGAAAAATTGCTGAAAAATCATTTGGTAAGAAATCAAATAGTGATCTTATGAAGTTACTTGGGGTAGTGAGTAGAAAAAAACAAATAATACCAAATATTAAAATATAGATATGCACACTATAATCAATTCTCTCGATGATATTTCTCACAAATATGAAACTCTTTTTGTTGATTTATGGGGATGTGTCCACGATGGTTACTCACCATTTAATGAGGCTGTGCATGCATTAAAAAATTACCGGTCTAAAGGCTTGGGGTCTGTTGTTTTACTCACAAACTCACCACGTCCAAGGGAAAGTGTTGAAACACAGTTAGATAAAATTGGAGTGCCTTCAGATTGTTGGGATACTATTGCAACATCAGGTGATAGCGCTAGAGCGGCAATGTTCAATGGCGTCGTAAAAGAAAAAATATTTCACCTTGGCCCAGAACATGACTTAAGTTTTTTTAACAACATGAACTTAATAAAAGAAGCCTGTTTAATTGAACGTGTCCCCGCAGAAACTGCAGAGGGTATAGTTTGCACTGGACCATTTGATGATGCAAATGATCATCCAAAAGATTATACTAAGTTATTTTCACGTTTTATAGATCGCAAGATAAAATTATTATGTGCAAACCCAGATATAGTCGTAGATCGTGGAAAAACACGAGTTTATTGTGCTGGTGCCTTAGCAAAACTCTATACAGAAATGGGGGGAGAAAGTTTATATTTTGGTAAACCGCATAAACCAATTTATGATCTTGCCTATGAGCGTCTCAAAGAGATTAATCTTAAAACCTCAAAAGAAAAGATCCTATGTATAGGTGACGGTATGCTAACGGATGTAAAAGGTGCTATTAATGCAAACTTAGATAGTCTCTTCATTACCGGTGGTTTGGCTGCAACAGAAACAAATACTACAACTCAACCCAATAAATCCAATTTAAAAAGATTCTTACAAAATCAAAATTATAACCCCACATACAATATAGGACATTTAAGGTAACCATAAAAATGACAAAAGTTGGAACCATTTATATAGAAGATATGGAGATTGGTTTGTGCCGATCGATAACTAAGGTGATGGGAGATGCCGAAATTGAATCCTTCGCAAATCTATCAGAAGATAGAAACCCACTCCATTTAGCAGACGATGTGGGCAATGCATCTATCTTTAAAAGTCGTGTTGCACATGGTATGTTGTCTGCATCTCTGTTCTCAGCACTTTTGGGCGAACATTTACCAGGACATGGTGCAATTTATTTAAGTCAAACTCTTCAATTCACAGCGCCAGTTTTTCCTGGTGATGAAGTAACGGCTTCAGTTAAAGTAATAAATATAGAAAGCGTTAAAAATAGAGTAACGCTAAAATGTGAAGCAAAAGTTGGTGACAAATTAGTTATTAAGGGTGAAGCGTTAGCTTTAGCACCTAGCAGAGGTTAAAATTTGAAAATTATACGTGATTATACTTTTTTAAATGAGGAAGACAAAGGAGCGTGTGTGGCTATCGGCAACTTTGATGGTGTCCACAAAGGGCATTTATCAGTAATCGAACTTGCACGAGCAATGGCTGAAACGCTAAACACAGCATTTGGAGTAATAACCTTCGAACCTCACCCTAGAGCTTATTTCCAATCAGCTTCAAGACCTTTTAGATTAATGAGCGCTGAAGCTCGTGCAAGTCAACTGGAAAAAGTTGGAATTAATAATTTGTATGAATTGCAATTTAATTCTGCATTATCGTCACTGAGCGCAGAGCAGTTTATAAATGATGTTCTCGTAAATGGTCTGGGCGTCAAACATATAGTGGTTGGTGAAGATTTTTGCTTTGGGAAAAACAGAAATGGCTCAGTAAAAACACTTGAAGAATATGGGAGAAAATTAGGATTTGGGGTCACAATAGCACCGTTAGTTGCGGATAATAAAGGAGCATTTTCTTCTACATCAATTAGAAACGCCATCGCAGATGGACGTCCAGATGATGCTGCACACATGCTTGGCCATTGGTATCGTATAGAAGGCACTGTGATTTCAGGGGATCAAAGGGGTAGGGAGTTAGGATATCCAACCGCAAATATGTCTTTAGATGGATTGCATTTACCAAAATTTGGAGTTTATGCAGTAATTGCAGATATATTAACAGGCCCTTACAAAGGAAGGTTTTTTGGGGCCGCTTCATTAGGTGAGCGGCCAACGTTTGGAGTAAATATCCCAAATCTAGAAACTTTTATTTTTGATTTTTCTGGTGATATATATGGAGAAGAACTCTCAATAGCTCTTATATCCTTTCAAAGGCCAGAGTTGAAATTTGATAATTTAGAGGATTTGATAAAACAAATGGATCAAGACTGTAAAATCAGTATTAAAATTCTCAAAGATAAAGTGTCAAAAACACAATTTCAAAAATAACCGCTTTTATATTTTTTTAATTCTTCTTGCCCCTTATCTGTTACGCCATATACACCGCGTTCTATATTATAAAACCAACCATAATAGTTTTTATATAATATTGACCTTGAATTTGATATCCCTAATGATTTTGCTAATATATATGGCTTCCCGTTTTCTCCGCGAATTATTGCATCAGCTATATAAATTGCGTCTTGTCTATATGCTGTCATAATAGTTTTTCTAGATTGCCCACCTAGGTTTGGATCACCTAATATCTGATAATACTCGTCCAAAAGTTGCTTTGATCTCTTTGTATTTTTCCTATCCTCTATTATCACTGGCTCACAATGTACTTTAACAAATTCAGTTGGTTCTAATCTAACGGTAATCAACCCTAGGCTTAACCGACGGCAAATTTTTATAGAATCCTTAAGTAGGGAACGGCTTCGTTTTCCTTTTTGGATTGGGTAAGCTACATAAACTGAATCTGTCATTAATTGACGATCAATACCCTGCATTAATAATGATAGTGAAAAGCGTAATTTAAGTTCTACTATTATTGGGGGCTCATTATCCTTAATTGCAACTACATCACAATTTTTAATTTCTGATTTCACGCCATATCCTAAACGTTCAAAATACGTTTTTATTGGCTTGTATAAATCTGTCTCATACATTTAAAAATACCTTAGGGTGAATTAAATAAATCTTTCTATCAGACCCCTTTCATTATTTTGTGTTTAACGGCATGTATTAGTTATGTGCAAACAAAAAAAATATCGACCTAAATTTTGGGAAAAGTATGAATTAGCAGAACTTAATAAAAATGAATGGGAAGCATTGTGCGATGGATGTGGAAAATGTTGCTTACGAAAAATCGAAGATGCAGATACCAACGAAGTATTTTATACTAATGTTTCATGTAAGTTATTAGAAACAAGTACAGCTCGGTGCCAAAACTATAAAATGCGAAAAAAACTTGTTCCTGATTGTATTATTTTAACGGTAAATAATTTAAAAAAAATTGCTCATTGGATGCCAAATACTTGTGGTTATCGGAGAATGTATTATGGGGAACCGTTAGAAAGTTGGCATCCTTTAATATCAGAAAATACAAACAGTGCTTTTGAAGCTGGTGAAACAGTGGCAAATAAAATCATACCAGAAACTGATATAAATGAAGAAGATTTAGAAGATTTTATTGAAGAAAACTGGTCATAATCTAATGAGTCTTTGAATTAAAAATTCAGAATTTCAAAAACTTCTCAACTTCTTCAGAAAACTCTTTGGGATGAGTGATAGGCGCCATATGCCCAGCCCCCAAAATAACTGACTTTGAGACGTTTGGAAAAGTATTCAAAAGAGTCTTTTGCACTTCTGATATAACAATTGGAGAATTTTCTCCTTCAAGTAAATACACTGGTTTTGTTACTTGCTTATAATCATTTAACCGCATTCTATCTTTACCAGGCGTTATAATAGATTTACTACCAGCTGAAATTAAATGAATCCTTTTAACAATATATAATTTTTGATACGCTGGTATGTCTTCCCATCTAGCCCCAGTCCCCCATAGACTCATAAAAGCTTTTGCTGCACCCGCAAAATTTCCTTTTTCAATTAAATCCGTATAAGGCTTTTCTCTAATACTCCATTGGCCATACATTGGATTATCAGAATCTTGCAAACAACCAAAAAAAACCGGTTCAAATAAAATTAAACTTTTTACTAATTCTGGAAATTCATGTGCAATTCGCATAGCAATAGTCGCTCCAAACGAATGACCCACTAAATGGCAAGGACACCCAATATGTTTTAGCAAGCCCACAATGCTTGAAACACCCTGATCTTGAAATAGCACATCTTTATTCCAGTCTTGGCTTTTTCCATGACCAGATAAATCTGGCGCAAACATTTTAAATTTATCTGAAAGTCTTTCAATAACACCACTCCAGGCACCACCATGAGCTAAAGAACAATGCAACAATACCATTTCTGGCCCACTAAGGCCTGCCTCTTGCCAAGCTGTTTCATACCCCTCAAAGGATGCTCTTTGGTTCAACTCTTTTTCCTTTTCACAATATCAGATAAATATTTTGCAGTAATGTTGCTAATTTGGGATACAAATCAAAAAAAACTTTAATATCTTATCTTGTTACTTTGCAAGAACGTTTAGCAATGGTAAGTAACATCAAAACTTATAATGACTGGGGATAATAATGGCATTTTCATATGAACCTAAGTTAATATCTGGAAATTCCAATCGACCACTTTCTAATGCGATAAGCCGTCGCCTTTCAATGCATAGAGGGAAGCCAACAGAACTAGTTAATGCCCGAATTGAACGATTTAATGATCAAGAGATTTTTGTTGAAGTGTACGAAAATGTTCGTGGGGAAGATATGTTTATAATTCAATCAACATCAAATCCAACAAACGATAATTTAATGGAATTACTGATTATGTCCGATGCATTAAGGCGTTCTTCAGCGGCTAGGATCACTGCAGTAATTCCTTATTTTGGGTACGCGAGACAAGATAGACGTACTAAAGCTCGCACCCCAATTTCAGCAAAACTTGTTGCTAACTTGATAGCTCAATCGGGTATAGAAAGAGTTTTAACGATGGATTTACACGCGGCTCAAATCCAAGGTTTTTTTGATCTGCCGGTAGATAACCTTTATGCTTCACCAATTTTTGCGTTAGATATCCAAAATCAATTCAGTGAATTGAAAGATCTTATGATTGTTTCCCCTGACGTCGGCGGTGTAGCGAGAGCCCGAGAATTGGCACAGAGATTAAAGTGTCCTTTAGCCATAGTTGATAAGAGAAGGGGAAAAGTTGGCGAAATAACCGAAATGACAGTAATTGGAAACGTTAAAAGAAAAAAATGTATTATAGTAGATGATATCTGTGATACCGCAGGCACATTATGTAAAGCAGCTGAAGTATTACTTAAGGCAGGAGCTACAGAGGTGCACTCATACATATCACATGGTGTAATGTCTGGACCCTCAATAGAACGAGTAACAAATTCTGTAATGAAAAGCTTGGTAATAACAGATTCAATTCAACCAACAGAAGCAGTACTAAATGCCAAAAATATAAGAATTGTTCCGATAGCACCTTTATTTGCCCAAGCTATCCTGAATATAGCACAGGGAACTTCAGTATCTTCCTTATTTGACAGCGCAGCGCTTAATACAATTTATGAGGGACCATTAACTAAACTATTGGTGTGAAACTTAATTAAGGATTTAGAATTTCAAAAAGTAATTTCGTATCAGCAAGCCTTTTATCAGCAGAATCTTTAGCATCAGCATCAACATTTTCTACTAAACTCTCTGCATCTTTGATGAGTCCATCAATTATATCTCGTGACACATTATTTTTATCGTAAGCTTGTTCAGCTAAAATTGAGGTTGAATCAGCATTTATTTCAACAAATCCACCAGTTACAAGATACTCAAAAGTACCTTTGTCAGAATTTACTTTGACAATACCAGGTCTTAAAGTCGTAATGACAGGCGCATGCTCTAGCATGGCGGTAAAATCACCTTCAGAACCAGGAATTTGTACAGACAAAACCTCCATAGAAGCTAAAGCAGCTTCAGGAGATACAAGATCAAATTGCATTAAGGTTGCCATTCTCAATTCCTCTTACGCGGCTTCAGACGCCAGACGTTCGGCTTTTTCAATCACTTCATCAATTCCACCTACCATATAAAAAGCAGCTTCTGGAAGATGATCAAACTCGCCAGCAATAACTCTTTTGAAGCTATCGATAGTATCCTCTAAAGAAACCTGTTTTCCATCAGAACCAGTAAATACTTTTGCAACATCGAATGGTTGCGACAAAAATCTTTGAATTTTTCTAGCCCTTGAGACTGTTAATTTATCTTCCTCGGAAAGCTCATCCATACCTAAGATAGCTATAATATCCTGCAGAGATTTATATGTTTGCAAAATTACTTGAACTTCTCGAGCAACATTATAATGCTCTTCACCAATAATAGTAGGATCAAGCAAACGTGATGTTGAATCCAACGGATCAACCGCTGGATAAATTCCTAATTCTGATATAGCCCTCGACAATACTGTTGTAGCGTCCAAATGCGCAAATGATGTGGCTGGTGCCGGGTCAGTTAAATCATCAGCAGGGACATAAACGGCCTGAACAGAAGTGATTGAACCCGCTTTTGTCGACGTAATTCGTTCCTGCATTGCTCCCATATCAGTTGCTAGCGTTGGTTGATAGCCAACCGCTGATGGTATCCGTCCCAATAAGGCTGACACTTCAGAACCAGCTTGTGTGAATCGAAAAATATTGTCTACAAAAAATAAGACGTCGGATCCAGTGTCATCCCGAAACTGTTCAGCCAATGTCAAACCTGACAAAGCAACCCTCATTCTAGCACCGGGAGGTTCGTTCATTTGACCATAAACAAGAGCAATTTTTGAGTCTTCTAACTTATCGGGCACGATAACCCCCGATTCAATCATCTCATGATAAAGATCATTACCTTCTCTTGTACGCTCACCTACCCCTGCAAACACAGACACTCCTGAATGCACCTTCGCAATATTATTTATCAGCTCCATAATTAAAACAGTTTTACCAACACCGGCGCCACCAAAAAGACCAATCTTACCACCCTTTGTGTAAGGCGCTAACAAATCAACTACCTTAATGCCAGTAACTAACATCTCAGATTCTGTTGCCTGATCTGCAAAATCGGGTGCTGGTTGATGTATAGAACGTGTCTCTTTTGCATTTACTGGGCCTTTTTCATCAACAGGCTCTCCAACAACATTAATAATTCGTCCTAATGTAGTTTCACCAACAGGAACCATTATTGGACTTCCAGTATCTTTTACAGTTTGCCCCCTAACCAAACCTTCCGATGCATCCATTGCAACTGTTCTTACAGTATTTTCACCAAGGTGTTGGGCCACTTCTAAGATCAAACGATTGCCATTATTTTCTGTCTCCAAAGCGTTCAAAATTTGTGGTAAATCACCATCAAACTGAACGTCTACAACTGCTCCAATTACCTGCGTGATCTTACCTTTAGATACTTTTTCTTTTGCCATTCTTCTTCTCCGGTTTATCAGAGCGCTTCTGCGCCCGAAATAATCTCAATAAGTTCATTAGTAATCACAGCCTGACGTGATCGGTTATATTCAATTGTTAATTTATCTATCATATCACCAGCATTTCGCGTTGCACTGTCCATCGCAGACATCCGGGCACCTTGTTCTGAAGCACCATTTTCGAGCAAAGCAGTAAATATCTGTGTTGACATCGCTCTAGGTAAAAGCTCTGCTAGGATCTCTGTCTCATCTGGTTCGTATTCATAGAATGCATCGTCAATATTTGCAGTCTCTTTGAGTACAGCTGGTATTAATTGTAAAGCAGTAGGAACTTGGCTTATAACAGATTTAAATTCGTTATAAAAAATTGTGCATATGTCAAATTCTTCCACACTAAATCTAGCCAAAATATCATCAGCAATAGATTTTGCGTTCCCATAACTAATGCGTTTTACTTCTGATAGATCAACATGATTTATAATTAAATCTGCAAAATCACGCTTGATCTGCTCACGACCTTTTTTTCCCACAGTTATTATTTTTACTGTTTTCCCAGAATTTTGCAAATCAGCTATGTGACTTCTAGCCAGACGTACAATTGATGAATTAAAACCACCACATAACCCACGCTCAGAGCTAGCCAAGATCAACAAATGAATATTAGAGCGTCCTGAGCCGGCAAGAAGCCTTGGTGCTGATTCAGAATCTCCCACTCCAGAAACCAGGTTACTCATAACAGCACTCATTCGATCAGCATATGGTCTTGCGCTTTCTGCAGCATCTTGAGCGCGACGTAATTTAGCCGCAGCAACCATCTGCATCGCTTTAGTGATTTTTCGCGTCGACGTGACGCTGGCAATCCGATTTTTCAGGTCTTTTAAACTAGGCATGTGTCAAATTTGATCCTGTGTTTAACAACTTCAAACGAAGTCTTTTGAAAATGTATCAAGGGCACTCTTTATTGAGTCTTCTAAATCACCCTTAACTTTGCGATCATTATTGGTTATATCGCTCAATAATTCTGAGTCATTCGAGCGCAAGTGCGCTACTAAACCCGTTTCATATCGCCCAACATCAGCGACGGCTATTTTGTCTAGATATCCTTTTGTGCCTGCATAAATTGTACAAACAATTTCCGCATTTGATAGAGGTGAATATTGTGTTTGCTTCATCAGTTCCGTCAGTCGTGCACCTCGATTTAATAATTGCTGAGTTGCCGCGTCTAGATCAGATCCAAATTGGGCGAAAGCGGCCATTTCACGATATTGAGCCAACTCTAACTTCACTGGTCCAGCGACAGACTTCATCGCATCAGTTTGAGCTGAAGATCCAACACGTGAAACTGATAGACCTGTATTAACCGCAGGCCTTATTCCTGCATTAAACAACTCTGTTTCTAAAAATATTTGCCCGTCTGTAATCGAAATAACATTTGTGGGAATAAATGCAGAAACATCACCACCCTGAGTTTCAATAATCGGTAAAGCCGTAAGAGAGCCAGATCCATTGTCTTCATTTAACTTTGATGACCTTTCTAACAATCTGGAATGTAAGTAAAACACATCGCCAGGGTAAGCTTCCCTGCCCGGAGGACGACGTAATAAAAGAGACATTTGTCGATAAGCAACAGCTTGTTTTGACAAATCATCATATATAATCAGAGCATGCCTACCATTGTCACGAAAATGTTCAGCCATAGATGTTGCAGAATAGGGAGCTAAGAATTGCATTGGAGCAGGGTCCGAAGCGGTAGCGGCAACAATTATAGTATACGCCATTGCCCCAGTTTCTTCCAATTTTTTTACAAGCTGTGCAACAGTTGATCTTTTTTGACCAATAGCCACGTAGATACAGTAAAGCTTTTTACTCTCATCATCGCCGGCTGTATCGTTATAAGATTTTTGATTTAAAATTGTATCTAAGGCTATAGCGGTTTTACCCGTTTGACGATCTCCAATAATTAATTCCCGCTGACCTCGACCAATTGGGATCATAGCATCGACAGACTTAAGACCCGTGGCCATTGGTTCGTGAACCGATTTACGTGGAATTATGCCTGGGGCCTTCACGTCAGCTACAGATCTTTCTTTTGTCTTTATTGGACCTTTGCCATCAATCGGATTACCTAATCCATCTACAACTCTTCCTAAAAGCTCGTCGCCAATAGGTACGTCTACGATCGCATTAGTTCGTTTTACCGTGTCGCCTTCTTTAATATCTCTATCTGACCCGAAAATAACAATACCCACATTGTCTATTTCCAAATTAAGAGCCATCCCTCTGATACCACCAGGAAATTCAACCATCTCACCAGCCTGGATATTATCCAAACCATGAACTCTTGCTATTCCATCTCCCACACTAAGGACACGACCTACTTCTGTAACCTCTACTTCTTGGCCAAAGTTTTTAATTTGGCCTTTTAAAATCTCTGAAATTTCTGCAGCTTGGATGCTCATTACCGTACCTCTTTCATAATATTCTGTAGATTTTCTAATTTAGAACGAATTGAGCTATCGATCATTTTTGACCCTACCTTTACAATAAGACCACCAATCAATGTATGATCAACAGTCGATTTTATCTTTATTTCTTTTCCAATGGCATTTTTTAATGTTTTAACTAAATTCTTACTTTGAATTTCTGATAGTTCATCTGCAGAAGTTACGTTAACCATGATCTCTCCTTTATCTTCAGCAATGTAGGAATTCACTTCATCAATTAGGTTAGGTAAAATATAAAGCCTACGTTTTGATGACATTAATCCCAAAGCATTTTGCATCAAATCCGTGAGTTTCATTTTTTTTGAAATGGCCGCTATTGCTAATTCTTGTTGAGATCTGCTGTAAACGGGTGAAGAAATTAAATTCCTAAGGTCTTCACTAATTTTCAGGGCATCTGAAAGAGAAGAGAGATCTTTCCCCAGTACCTCTAATTTTTTGTCTTCTTTCGCCAAACTAAAAATGGCCTTCGCATATCTAGTAGCAACCCCCGACGACATAGATGCTGATTTAGACACAGGCGGTCTTCCATTTTGCTAGGCTCTTCTCACAACAAATTAAAAGCGCAAGAGGAGAGTTATCTTGCCTTCCCAAAATGGAAGGCGGTGGAAACAAGCGACGTTTTAGCAAAGGCTGTAGGCAGTGGCAACCACCCAAATCAACTAAAACAAGAATTTTTTCCACACCTTTTCAATGAGTTAAAAAATTCCCAACTAAACGACTTAAATAACCAAATGAATCACTAGACATTTACTGAGTTAAATTCAGTTTTTACACTTTCCATGGAGTAGCGGCTGGTTTACCACCAGGCTTTGTTAAACCTTCTAAAATCACTAAAGGTTTCCGTACAATTTCACCTAATCCTGGCCTAGTGGGAGCGGGAATTTGTTTATAAACTTCCAACATCAAAACACCTCCCGCAAAATGACGGGAAAGTTTTGAGCCAACTGCTTCCCAACTTGTTGATAATTTTTGCCAAAACTTTTTATCACTCGGGGGAAAAAATAAAGCAGCTTTATGAGTTTTTGGCAAAAGTCCACATTGCCTTGCCTCTCTCTCTAATTGACCTAACGAATATGGGCTTCCCAAGGCAAACGGAGTGCTATCACGCCTAGCCCATAGGCCAAGCCTGTTAGGCACAATAAATAATGCGCGTCCTCCCGGGCCTAAAACCCGATACACCTCCAAAAGAAGGTCCCTTGGATGTTCACATGTTTCTAACCCATGCAAAATCACTAATCTGTCAACAAAGCCTGTTGAAAGTGGCCATTGTGTTTCTTCACAAAGAAAACTTATATTTCTATTAGCAACAGGCCATGCCATAATGCCTTGCTGGTTAGGCATGAGGACTAGGCCTCTTTTAGCATCTTTTAAAAGCGACGCCATGATCGGTAAAGGAAAGCCATATCCCGCCACGGTCAAACCTTTGGTGTTTGGCCAAAAAATCAAAATTTTATCTGATAAAATTTGTTGAGCTAAAACTCCCAATTGGGTATTATAATAGAATTTATAAAGATCTCTCACATCTTGATAC
>Ga0315328_10000440_pt1 | contig 18102 bp, 12 predicted proteins | sample M120032315metaG_FD_203462 | JGI IMG/M metagenome (GOLD analysis project Ga0315328, IMG submission 203462) | Ammonia-oxidizing marine archaeal communities from Monterey Bay, California, United States - M1 200m 32315 | ecosystem: Environmental > Aquatic > Marine > Intertidal zone | place: USA... | reverse complement strand
TAACATGTTGATGTAGTTTTCAGTTAATTGAGTTGAAGAGTATTCCTGACGAGTATGATATACCTCCCAATCTGCTCCAAGTCTGTCTAATGTTCCAGAAGCTCCAAAAACATACCTGAAAGTATCTGCTTCTTGACTAAATAGTCTTGGTCCAACGTCTAACATTCTCTTTCTGTAAGCTAAATCTTCACCGAAAGGATTGAAAGGGTTATCAGCTGGAATAGTTAGGCCGTAAGTAAATTGAGCTCCACTTCCCATTGGGACTGGTGCCATCATTAAGCTAGATTTTCTTTTGGACGCTCCAATTTCAAAATCTAATACAATGCCATTATCAAGCTCATAAGTACCTGCAGACCATGCTTGGTAGTTCTTTCTTCCACCTAGCAATTGCATCCACTCACTGTAGTTGTACATACCAGCGTTATTTGCAGGATCTCCAGGTTCATTACCTGAATATTCCCACCAGTTAAATGCAGAGGTTGCACCACTTGGTCCAACTGCATCACGAAGAGTTTTAGAACCAGTAGAAGTGTAAAATCTTCCGTTAGGTATGAATGTTGAAGCACCACACGAACCTTTACCTAAGTTATCTCCAAAGTTTCCATGTCCTGGGACATAAGCTTGGAAGTACAACATGTAGTCAGGCTCTAAACGTGGACAGAATGAAAAATCCCTATCCCACATGTCTAAATCATCATTTGTAGACATTGAAATAGTTGCAACCATGCTTGAACGCTCACCTGAGGTTCCAAAAGCTGCAGATATTAAGTTTGAACCAGCATCGCCCATGTCAGACTGACCTTCCATAACATTTAATTCAAAGCCTTCGAATTGTCTTAATTTAATATTTAGTACACCCGAAACAGCGTCTGATCCATAAACAGCTGATGCACCATCTTTAAGAACTTCCACTGAATCAATTAAGGATAAAGGGAAAATCTGTAAGTCAACAGCACTTCCTGTTCCAGTACCAGATGGAGCAACACGTCTACCATTAATTAGAGTAAGTAATCTCTCAGATCCTGCTCCTCTAAGGTTAAACTCAGTTGTACCACTGTTTCCATTATTAATTGATCTTTGGTTAGAAGCTAAGTTAGCTGAAGGTAGTTCAAGCAAGAAGTCACCGATGTTATTCTTACCTTGATCTATTACCTGCTGAGCCGTGAAAACTTCAATAGGACCCGTAGAGTCATAGTTTGACGCTCTTTTAATCCTTGAACCAGTTACAACTACCTCTTCTACTTCAGCCGACTCTTCGTCGTCATCAGCAGAAAAAGCAGGGTTTGATCCAAATGACAAAAGTGCAACAACGGCAAATGCCATTGTAGATTTAGAAAAATTTATCATATTTTTTTCCCCAAAATAGAGTTAATGAGGCCCACTACGGGCCAATGTTGTTGCTAGATTAGTCAATATTTCACTATATTGCAACAAATTAAATGCTTTTTTAACCTTATATTTAAAGGTAAAAATAGATTTTATATATGAGTTTCTCAATAAAAAGCTTAAAATGTATTAATGAAACTTTTAGAAGGTAAAAATATACTAATTGTAGGTGTTGCAAACAAACATTCTATTGCAGCAGGGATTGCTGAATCTATGGCTGAAAATGGTGCAAATATTGCTCTCACCTATCAAAATGAAAGGTTACAAGGAAATGTTGAAAAATTAGGTTCTAATTGGGGTGTAGACACTTTTTTACCCTGTGACGTGGCTGAAGACAGTCAAATTGAAGATACTTTTAAAGAGCTTTCGAATAAATGGGATGGCCTAGACGCTGTTATACACGCCGTTGGTTTTGCTCCAAGAGAGGAATTAGATGGAGATTTCCTGGATGTTACTTCTAGAGAAGGATTTAAAATTGCACATGACATAAGTAGCTATAGCTTTATTGGCCTGGCTAAAGGCGCTAAAGAGATGATGTCAGGCAGAAACGGTTCTTTGCTAACCTTATCCTATTTAGGGTCTAAAATGACTTTACCCAACTACAACGTAATGGGTCTAGCTAAAGCAAGCTTAGAAGCTAGTGTAAGGTACCTAGCAGTTTCAGCTGGTAAAGACGGCCATAGAGTTAATGCTATATCTGCAGGTCCTGTAAAGACTCTCGCAGCTTCAGGAGTAAAAAACTTCAGAAAGATGCTTTCTTACAATGCAAGTCGTGCTCCTCTAGGAAGAAATATAACAACCAAAGAAGTAGGCGATGCCGCTACATTCTTAACTTCTGATATGGCTAGTGGCATTAGTGGAGAAATACTATACGTAGACGCTGGTTTTAATGTTACAGCTATGGGTTCAATAGAAGAGGCAGAAAATTAATTAGTTCTTGTTACTTTTGAATTCTCTTGAACAGCAAACAAAAGCTCGCTGTATTCAGATAATGTTCTTTGGTCAGTGAGATAATCAGAAAAGCCTTTCTTGGTTTCTGCATCCATTTGGGTTCCAGTATTTTCTACTGAATCCAGCCTATAAATTAAGTAATCTCCTTTCTTAGCAATAGAAGATCCATAAGCGTAACCTGCTCTAGATCTTGGAAGATTAAAAATACTTGCAATGGCTTCTGCGGTTAGAAGAGATGAATCTCTTTTTAAACCTTTATAAGTTTCCAGTTTAAAATCAGAATTAGATGCTACAGAATTTAAATCCTGTCCTTCATTTAGATTAGCCAAAGTTTTATTTACGAAATCATTAGCCATTCTTTCAGTGGCTAAAGATTTATAATCTTGAGAAACCTCTTCTTTAATAGAGTTAAAATCAATTATCTTTTCATCATGAAATTCTGATCTTTCGAATAATATCGCTGTCTTGTCTGAAGTTTCTATTAACTCTATTAAATTATTATCAAGATTTGTATCAAAAATTATTTCTAATATTGGGGCCGCATTCAAATCTTCAGTAACTTCATTTATAGAGAAAAGTCCTGAGTCAGCACTTTGAAGATTGAGTTCTTCTGCAATGGCACCAATAGACCCCATGGTAAAAACTAAATCAGAAGACTTATCCAGTAAATCACTGTAGTCGGCTAAGGCAGATTCAGTTATTAAACTCTCTTTGATTTGAGCTTGCATTTTTTCTATGGATTTAGGTATAGGTATTTCTCGTTTCGTTAATTTAATTAAATGAACACTGCTATTAAGTTCAATAGGCCCATAAACTTCACCTTCGTTCATTTCAGAGAGGGCTTCTTCAAATTCTTCGGGCAAGAGCGTTCCGTCAGTAACACCTAGATTTCCACCAGATTCCTTGGTTCCTTCATCTTCAGATATTTCTGCCACTAAAGCATTGAAGTCCTCCCCTGCTGATAGCCTGGTTTTGGTATTTTCTAATACTTTAATTGCTTCTTGCTTGGTTTTATTAGAGTCAATATTAAGCATTATATGAGAAACAGATTTTCTTTCGGTAGTGTCAAACTCATCAACATATCTCTGGTATTCCTCCTCTATATCAGAATCTTCAATGCCTGTAGAAGATTTCAAATCCTCTAAAGATAAAGATAAGTAGTTAACTCTAGTCTTCTTTTCAGTTACATATTCAGCTATGTTTTCGTTGTAAAATTCTAGCAGTGTAGTCTCTGAAGTTTTAACCTCTTCAGAGAAGTTAGTCGCTGGTATCCTTATAAAAGAAATGTCTCTTTCTTGTTCTGCTAAAGTAAGTGTTTCCTGAACCTCTTCTTCAGATAAAAAAGAAGACTTTACAAGGGATTGTTTCCAAAACTCTAGAACTAAATCTTGTTTGATTCGGTTTAAATAATCCTGAGGAATAAAACCACTACTTCTTGCATAAGCATCAAATCTTTGTTCACTGAATCGTCCATTCTCTTGGAACTGCTCGTCTTTAGCTAGTTCTCTAAAAACAAAACTATCGGTTAAATTTAAATCATTACTCTCTACAAAATCCAATATGCCAAACTTACGTATCAATGACTCAATAGATATTTCCATTAAGACTTCGTCTTCAATTTGTTGATCAGGAAACCTTTGGTTAAGTAGGAACTGTTGTGAGGCAGCTTCAAAACTAAGATCGCTACTAGTAATCTGCTTGGATCCTATTTTGGCAATAATATTTGCATTGCCTTGAGAAAAGAAACCAGCCCAGCCAATTGAGCCTACAAAGGTAATAATAATAGCAATAACTATTATCTTGGTTATATTACCAGTTAGACCTTCTCTAATATTTTGCATTCCTGCCATAATAAAATTCTAAAAAAAAGCGCGCCTATTGGCGCGCTTATAATTATCTATATAGCTTACAAACTCTCTTTAAGAGCCTTACCAGCTTTAAATCCTACTGATTTTGAGGCTTGTATTTGGATAGAAGCTCCTGTTTGAGGGTTTCTTCCCATTCTTGCAGCACGATGCCTAACGTTGAAAGTTCCAAAACCTACAAGAGAAACACTATCTCCTCCTGCTAAGGCACTTCCTATAGCACTTAGAGTAGCTTCTACTGCTCTTCCTGCTTCTGCTTTCGATGAATCGGTTGCTGCTGCTACAGCATCTGTTAATTGGGCTTTATTCACATTAATCTCCTAGAGTCTTATTAAGCCAACCTATCTTTTACAGGTTGGTCATAAAGATTAAAGCGCTATGTATAAGGGTTGTCAAGAGAATTTAAAACTATTTAATGAGCTTTTATTTGACCTTTTTTTATCTTAGATTTTTTAGTGGGTAGTTTTTGACTTTCTTCATCTTTCTCCCATGGAATAGGTTGCCTCGTCAACACCAGATCAAGTACTTGATCAATCCACCTAACAGGCTTTATATCTAATTCAGATTTGATGTTTTCTGGAATTTCTTTTAAGTCCCTTACATTGCCTTCAGGAATAAGTACAACCTTTATACCTCCTCTTCTTGCAGCTAACAGCTTTTCTTTTAATCCACCTATCTTAAGAACTTCACCTCTTAAAGTAATTTCTCCTGTCATAGCTACATCAGATCTAACTGGAATTTTTGATAGAACTGAAGTAACTGCGGTACACATTGCAGCTCCTGCACTAGGGCCATCTTTAGGGGTCGCTCCTTCTGGTACATGGATATGTATATCTTGATCTTCGTAGAATTTAGGATCTATTCCTAAGGATTCAGATCTAGACCTCACTACTGATAAAGCTGCTTGAATAGATTCTTGCATCACATCACCTAAGGAACCTGTTTTAATAATTTTACCTTTTCCAGCGAAACTAGAAGCCTCTATTGTTAAAAGCTCTCCGCCTACTTGAGTCCATGCTAAACCAGTGACCTGACCAATACTATCCTTCTCTTCTGCTTCTCCATATTCAAATTTCCTTACTCCGCAATAATCTTCAAGGTTACTTGGCTTGATTGATATATTTTTAGGTTTTTTTGAATCAGCATTCTTTTTAACTACTTTTCTACATATTTTAGCTATCTCTCTTTCTAAAGACCTGACTCCTGCTTCTCTCGTGAAATACCTAATAAGATCTTTTACGGAGTTCTTAGTAATACTCAATTCTTTTTCTTTTATTCCATTATTTATCTTCTGTTTCTCAATTAGATACTTGCTAGCAATATTTACCTTTTCATCTTCGGTATACCCTGGAAGAGTAATTATTTCCATCCTGTCTAATAACGCAGGCGGTATGTTCATACTATTTGCGGTGCAGACAAACATAATGTCTGACAAGTCGTAATCAACTTCTAAGTAATGATCATTAAATGTATGGTTTTGTTCCGGATCTAGAACTTCCAATAAAGCAGAGGCTGGATCTCCTCTAAAATCCATACCCATCTTGTCAATCTCATCTAATAGAAATAGAGGGTTCTTTACTTCAGATTTCGATAATTTTTGAATTATTCTGCCGGGCATCGAGCCAATGTAAGTTCTTCTATGTCCTCTTATTTCGGCTTCATCCCTGACACCACCCAAAGACATTCTTACAAATTTTCTATTTGTTGCTCTCGCTATTGATTCTCCGAGAGAAGTCTTCCCTACTCCTGGTGGGCCTACTAAACAAAGAACTGGTCCTTTTAATTTTTTAACCCTTTTTTGTACGGCTAAGTATTCCAAGATTCTTTCCTTGACCTCTTCAAGCCCGTAATGATCTTCTTCTAAGACATCACTTGCCTTACCTAAATCTGTGCGTATTTTACTTTTCTTTTTCCAAGGGATATTGAGCATCCAATCAATGTAACCTCTTACTACTGACGCTTCAGCTGACATTGGCGACATCATTTTGTATTTCTGCAGTTCACTCAGTGTCTTTTCTTGTGCTTCCTTAGTCATGCCAGATTCCATAATTTTAGATTCTAAGGCATCGGCTTCTTCAGCTTCATCCATTTCTCCTAGCTCCTTTTTCAGAGCCTTCATCTGTTCATTTAAATAATATTCCTTCTGGCTTTTCTCCATTTGATTTTTAACTCTACCTCGGATCTTTTTTTCTACCTTGGATAAATCCAATTGAGAGTCGAGGTGCTCTAGAATCTTATTAGCCCGATCAGATAATGATTGTATCTCCAAGATTTCTTGTTTCTGACCAATGTCTATAGATAAATGTCCAACTAAGGTATCTGTTAACCGAGCAACAGAATCTATTGCATTTACAGTGTTTAAAACTTCGGGGGTAGCTTTCTTTGTTAACTTCACATATTCCTGAAATTGTTTCTTTAAAGTTAAAAGATAATGTTTTATTTCTTCATCTTCAGACTCTTCGTCAAAACTTTTAACTTTGACTAAATCAAAACCTTCTTCAGACTTTAAAGATTCTATAGACGCCCTCTTATTTCCTTCAACTAAAACTTTCAAAGTCCCATCAGGTAACTTTATGAGCTGGAGTATGGTAGATAAAGTACCTATTGAATATAGGTCCTCTAGCTTCGGGTCATCTTCTTGTGCGCTTTTCTGGGCAACAAGCATTATTTGCTTTTCTCCTGTCATTGCTGCTTGCAAAGCCGTAATTGACTTATCTCTTCCAACAAATAAAGGAGTTACTACTGAAGGAAAGATCACTACATCCCTTAACGGAAGTAAGGGTATCTCTTTGTCTTTAATATCATTCATAATTAACTTTGTATAAGTTTAATATTGGGATATTAAACAAAAAAACAAGGCTTAACCTGTTTTACTTTTCGAAGCTTTTTCATAAACCAACAAAGGTTCAGATTCTCCTTTAACCACAGATGCGTCTACTACAACTTTGTTCAAATCATCTTCAGAAGGTGCTTTATACATAGTCTCCATTAAGATGTTTTCTATAATAGACCTTAAGCCTCTAGCACCTGTTTTTCTCTCAATAGCCTTTTTTGATATTTCTAATAAAGCTTCTTCTCTAATATCTAGCTCAACGCCTTCCATCTCAAATAGTTTATTAAATTGCTTAGATAGGGCATTCTTTGGCTCAGTTAAAATCTTAATTAAAGCATCTTCATCTAGCTCATTAAGCGTTGTAGTTACAGGAAGCCTTCCTACAAATTCAGGTATTAATCCAAATTTAATAAGATCTTCAGGCCTTACTTGGCTAATTAGCTTATCGACATTTTTATCTAATTTAATTGAAGCAACATTAGCACCAAAACCTATTCCAGTTTCTTCGCATCTATGTTGGATTATAGATTCTAATCCAGAAAAAGCTCCTCCACATATAAAGAGGATGTTCGAAGTATCTACTTGCAGAAATTCTTGTTGAGGGTGTTTCCTACCGCCTTGAGGAGGAACTGAAGCAACCGTTCCTTCTATAAGCTTTAGGAGAGCTTGCTGCACACCTTCTCCCGAAACGTCTCTAGTAATAGAAGGGTTATCTGACTTTCTAGCAATCTTGTCTATTTCGTCAATGTAAACAATACCTAGTTGAGCCTTTTCAACATCATAATCGCAGTTCTGAAGAAGCTTTTGAATAATGTTCTCCACATCCTCTCCCACATACCCGGCTTCTGTTAGCGTAGTAGCATCTGCTATAGTAAATGGTACATCTAAAATTCTCGCTAAAGTTTGAGCCAAAAGAGTCTTGCCACATCCAGTTGGGCCCAAAAGAAGAATATTACTTTTAGTAAGCTCTACCTCATCATCAGAATTTTGTTTTTTATCCCCTTTAAGTCTTTTGTAATGGTTATACACAGCTACCGATAGATTCTTCTTAGCTTCTTCTTGACCTATAACATATTCATCTAAAGAAGCTTTGATCTCAATCGGTACCGGAAAGCCCTCTTCTTCTGATTCTGTAGCTTCACTAATTTCTTCTTTGATAATGTCATTACAAAGATCAACGCACTCATTGCATATATAAACAGAAGGACCAGCAATTAGTTTTCTGACTTCATTTTGGTTCTTTCCGCAAAAAGAACAGTAAAGTAGCTTATCTTCTTCCTTGTTATTATCCTTATCAGACATATGAGCTCCTAATTATCCCTTTGATCTGCTATCAACTACGTTATCTATCAAACCATACTTAACAGCTTCATCAGGTGACATGAAGTTATCTCTATCACTATCCTTGGCCACTTTATCAACTTTTTGACCCGAATGCTTTGCTAAGATTTCATTTAATTTTAATTTAATAGAAAGTATTTCTTTCGTGTGAATTTCTATATCGCTGGCTTGACCTTGAAACCCCCCAAGGACTTGATGAATCATTACCCTTGAATTAGGTAAAGCTTGTCTTTTGCCCTTTGCTCCGCCTGCTAATAATACTGCTCCCATGCTAGCAGCTTGGCCTATACATAAAGTACTAATGTCAGGCTTTATAAATTGCATAGTGTCGTATATCGACATGCCTGAAGTTACTGAACCGCCGGGAGAATTAATATAAAGATGTATATCTTTATCAGGATTTTCTGCTTCTAAGAAAAGCATTTGTGCAACCACCAGATTAGCGCCGTAATCTTCTATAGGCCCTGTTAGAAAAATAACTCTTTCTTTAAGTAATCTTGAATAGATATCATAAGCTCTCTCACCTCTAGGTGTTTGCTCTACAACCATCGGAACTAGTTGATTCGTAATTTGTGTGTTTTGTTTTTCTGACATATTTTTATTCTACTTTACATTAAGTTATGGGGTTTATATAGACAGATTTCAACCCTGGTAGTTTCCTGATATACATTCTTCATATGTTAATTCTTCTTCATTAGATTTAGCAGAAGACGTAAGCAGGTCTACTACCTGCTCTTCTAAAGAGATAGATTCTATGTTTTTAAGTTGCTCTTCATCAGAATAAAAATAATTAATAACCTGTTGCGGTTCTTTGTAGTTTTTTGCTCTTTCTTCAATTATTTCTTTTACCTTTTCCGCATCGGGCTTGAGCTCATTGTCTTCAATAATCTTATTTAAGAGCATTCCAATTTTGACCCTCTTTAAAGCTTCTTCTTCAAAAGTCTCGCTGGGAAAGAGGTCCTCTTTCATGTCTTTAGGGTCCACCCCCATTCTTCTAGCCGTGTCTAATTTCATGTTAGAAATCTCAGAATCTATCATAGCCTTAGGTACATCAAATTCATTCTCATCAACTAAAGAGTCATAGAGGTTTTGTCTAACTTTCCCTTTTAAAATATTGTCTAAATCTTCTTCAAGTTTACCAAGAACTTGTTTCTTGTAATCTTGAGTATCTTTTGCTTCTATGCCAGTTCCTTTAAAAAATTCTTCATCTAATTCAGGCAAGACTGCTCTTGATATTTCTATAACCTTTATTTCAAAATTGACAGGCTTTGAAGACAATTCCGGTTTTCCATAATCATCAGGAAACTTAAGCTCTAAAGTTTTTTCTTCGTCTTTACTTAAACCTACTAGACCATCCTCAAAACCTTCTATCATTGATTTAGATCCTAACTCTATGGGGAAATCATTTGCAGACCCTCCTTCAAATTCCTCACCATCAATCTTACCTGTAAAGTTTATTTTTACTTGATTCCCTTCTTTTGAAGGCTCTTCAGAAGGTTCCCATTTACTCATTCTTTTCTGCAGATTTAAAATGGTTTTATCCAAATCTTCATCAGTTATAGAGCAATTGGGTTTCGTATAAGATAAACGGCTTAAATTCCCCACTGAGATTTCTGGGTATACTTCAAAAGTAGCTTTGAATTTAACGTCTTTACCTTCTTCAATTTTTTCAGGTATTAGATTTGGTCTACTAACAATCTTTAAATCTTTTTCTTCGGCTTGTTTATGGAAGGATTTAGTAGCTAAATCAAATATAACTTCTTGCCTGATTTCTGGGCCATATATATTTGTTACCACATCCAAAGGCGCTTTGCCTTTTCTGAATCCTTTAAGTTTAGAATCCTTTTGAGTAATCTTAAGTTTGTCTGCCACTAACTTCTCTACCTCTTTGTTTGGTACAACGATGTCTAAACTTTGATTAATTTCAGCTTTTCTATTAAATGAAAATTTCATATTTTATCCTCTGGGGTGGGCGATGGGGCTCGAACCCACGACCACTGGAATCACAATCCAGGGCTCTACCAACTGAGCTACGCCCACCAAAAATTTGTAGTTTAGCATTTAAAAAAATAAGGAGCGTAATATTTTATAAAATTTCAAAGCTAGAAATTGAATCGTCTAGATTTGTATCTTTAACTAAGACTTCGTCGATGAATGCCGTATTGGGTCCATCCCAGCACAATGAAACAAAGTCATTAATTTTATCTTCTTCTCCTTGAACAAATATTTCAATTGAACCGTCAGAAGCTTTTCGAGCCCAGCCAGTTAAGTTCAGCTTCGAGCCTTGTTCTTTAGCCCAGGCCCTATACCCTGAACCCTGGACTTCGCCGTAAATTGATATGTGTGATCCGATCATCTAGAAAATAAAAAACTGCCTATATCTTATCTCTCGAACATCTAATCTTCAAGTCGTAGGCATTAACTAAAATTTAGGGCTGTAATCACTGTCATCAGGACTGTCTTTTGTGTATAGCATCCAAGAATTGAAAGTATCTGGTTCTTCAAGACAAGATCCTAACTTATCAAATTCTTCAAATACTTCCTGAAAATTATCAGCGAAGTTTTGATTTTGTAACTCCATCGCATCTTTTGAGTTAGCCCATTCTCCCCATACAAGATTTGCCTGTACGTCCGAATGAGATGCGTCTCCGGATCTTCTATCAAAATATACGCCGTAATGATACCCCGTTCCTTGTAGATTTGAAGATTTGATCTTAGCAGAATGCATAGGAAGGAAGTTTTCTAGTTCATTTCTGCCAGCTCCGTTTTTATAACTGCATGTCCAGTACTGGCTATAGAAATATCCAGAATGGTTTAATTCACCGAAATGGGAAGCTGAAACTGGAATTATTATGTCCCAAGCATTCCTACCAGCACCATCACATGACATTACATTTTGATATTCATCAGACCACGCCATTACTGCTTCATTTTCGGTCCAGGCACTCCAAGCTGAATCAGCTGCATCTTTTGATTCCCATTCAAGCTCCCACCACATACTGGGGCCGAAGGCATTTTCTTCTTTAATGGGATCGTATAAGTAAGAGCCTCTTAATTCACTGGATATAGGCAACATTCTCCAAGACTCAATCATCTTCGAAAGGTTGGAGTTGCTGTATTCATTGCCTTTGGTGCAAGAAACAAATTCAACATAGAAAGGTCCTTTTTCATGTTCCTGAGAAACTTTAGATTCTTTTTCATCGGAACAAGATAACAACGTTGCAAGAATTAGAATTGTTAAAGAGGCTTGGTAAATTTTTTTCATATGATATTCCTTTTATTTAAGACTATCATAAATCAAAAAAAAAGTATTTTTATCGGAAAGATAAGTGGCATCCTCGGCAGGACTCGAACCTGCGACCCACTGCTTAGAAGGCAGTTGCTCTAATCCAACTGAGCTACGAGGAGAAGCAAAGAATTATATATGAAGCCAGCAGTCTATTTAAAACTATTTTATTTATAAACAGATGGTTTTATCTATTTGCTAGATAAGGCTTTCTATCTATTTGCGTTTCTACACCGGTAATTTGATCAGCGATTAAATCAGCAGAGCCCATGGCTAAAGTCCATCCTAGATGACCATGCCCGGTATTAAGATAAAGGCCTTTAACCTTAGATTCACCGATAAAAGGTAATCCATCTGCGCTCATGGGTCTAAAACCAAACCACGTCTCTGCCTCTTCATCATCTTTAACTTTTGAATAGATATTTGGATAAACTTCATTCAGTTTTGAATTTAAGTAATTAACCCTTTTAGGATGAACTTCATCATTAAACCCAGCAAATTCAGCTGTTCCAGCAACCCTAATTCTATTGATGTAAGGGGTTATGGCAATATGTATGCTCTCATCAATAACAGATAGTTTTGGAGTATTGCTTATCCCCGCTGTGTTATAGGTTAAAGAGTATCCTTTAACAGGCTTTACAGGTATTTTTATACCTATCTCCTTTAATAAAACTGGAGACCAACTTCCTGCGCAAATTACAACTCTTTTTGCTTGGAGAACTGCCCTATCAGTTACCACGCTATTAACCCTGCGTTTATTAATCAGGATCTTCTTAATATTAGTATTTACAAGTATTCTTCCTCCCTTACTTCTTATAATTTCTTCAAGGGCCTTACAGAACTTATAAGCATCTCCGATTTCATCATCTTTGTAATGTATGCCTCCAACAAGTCCTTTTCTAACCTTATTTAAAGCAGGCTCTAAATCTATTACTTCCTTTTGATTTAGTACTTCTATGGCATTGGATTCACCATAGATACGATTTGATAAAGAGATAGATTTCTGAAGTCTTTCAGAATCTCTAAAGAGTTTTAAGGTTCCATCTGTGGATTCGTCATAAGTAAATTCTTCTAAATTTCTAATCTTTTCCGTTAAATCTTTACTGTATTTTGCTAAAGAAAAGATATCTCTTGATATTCTTTCAAACTTGGAAGAAGTTGAATTGAACATGAACCTAAGACCCCAAAAAAAGTAAGATGGTATTTTTCTGAAACTTACAGACATGGGGGAGTCTTTTTTACCAATCCCCGAAAAAATATTTGCGATATCCGAAGGAGAATTCCATGGCGTAGACTGAGAAGGAGTTAGCATTCCAGCATTAGCAAAACTAGCGGCCGATGCTGTCTCAGTATTTCTTTCTAACACTAAGACCTTTTCCCCTCTATCGAGAAGAGCATTGGCAGTAGCTAAACCTAACAAACCACCGCCTATAATTATGATCTGATCTTTTTCCATCTTAACTGGTCGGGGCAGCAGGATTTGAACCTGCGACCACCTGCTCCCAAAGCAGGTGCGCTACCAGGCTGCGCTATGCCCCGTGAAAGCGAGATTATACAGAGAGTTGAAGAAATAAAAATCCAAAAAAAAAGGCCCCTCAGTTGAAGGGCCTTTTTATTGGTATCAATTAGAATTGATATTTAAACCCTGCGGTTGTAACTCTTCCTAAAGGAGAGTGAGTAAACGCATCGTAACCCTGCTCATGAGGAGCTTTAGGTGGATCTTCATCCGCCGCATTTACAATACCAAGAGATAGCTCTAGCCCATCATTCACTGCATAAGAGTAGTGAAGATCAACAGTTACATGACTATCAATTGACTTAGCGTCATATCCCATAGGGCTAGCAGCAAACGCTCCTGCGTTTGTGAAGCTTTCTGAAACATCATAGTCACCAACGTATCTTACAAAAGCTCTCATGTAATGAGGTCCATTGAAAAGGCTTGCCATTAAGTTCATCTTTAATTCAGGCATAGACCTTAATCTAATAGGACTTCCAGAGGCTCTTGTGTTGTATTTACCTGCAGCGTCATAAGTAGTACAGCCTGCTGATAAACAACCGCCTACATCATAACCCATTAGGTATACGCCATTAATTCCAACTTGAGCTTGACCCATTGACGTTTCAAAGTCATAAAGCATTTGAAAATCAATACCATCAGTTTCAATACCTTCACCATTTATAGCTTCTGTCGTTACGTTAATTAACTGACAAGTAGCAGGCTGGGCAGCTGGAGGACTGTAATTAGTTCCATCAGCACAGTTGTATACCGCTAGAGGGCTTGTCGTTGAAACTTTACCAATAGGATCTACCATGTCCAACTTATAGTAATCTACGTTTACTCTCATACCTTCGACTGGAGTCCAGATAATACCTATATTAATATTGTCAGAACTTTCAGGTTGAAGGTTAGTTGGAATTGGAGTTTGAATTTCATAGTACTCTCCACCAATTCTTTCCAATGAAGTGTCAATTGAGTTAGGAATAATAGGCGTTCTAAACACTTCCTCATATGAAGCTCTTATAGCAAGAGTTTCAGATGCTTTATAGAAAGCAGATAATTTAGGTACAGTTATGTTATCAACATCATAGTCTTCATACCTAACACCTAAATCTAAATCAAGCTTTTCAGACACTGGTATAGAGATTTCACCAAAGAACGCGAAGTTCTTATTCTCATTACTAGAGTCATAAGTCATTGGTAAGAAATGCAATTCCGGTTGACAAGGTTTGTTATCAGCACAACGAGCGTCACCAAAGTTAACCGCTTCAGCATCATCTTGACGATACTGGTAACCGGCAGCAAAGGCCACGGCGTTTCCGTCAACATTCCAATCTAGATCTCCGTTAAGTATAAAATCAATTACAAACAATGACCTTCTTGCGTCATAGCCCATATCACCAGTGATGTAATCTATTTCGTCAGCGCTATTATGAAGAGGCGAACCAGCTGCTGCAGTAAGATGACTTCCAAATACGTTGTAGTAGTAACAACCCTTTGAAGCATCACCTGCATCAGCGGCATTACCTGTACATTGTGTACCGCCCAAACCATTAACGGCGTTTCCAAATTTAGCGGTGATTATGTCGTAATATTCATAATGGTTATTCATTGTTGAATAACTGGCAGAAGCGTCAAAATCGTAATCTCCTAATGATCCTCTAGCGCCTATAGACCATCTAGAAGTGTCATTATCATTTTGGAAAACAGCGGGAGGACCTTCAATAGCCTTTGCTCTGCCCCACCAGTAAAAACTTCCTGCACTCGCTTCTCTTGCAGCATAAGCATCTTGCATAGACTGAGATAATGTTGGCAAGGTAGTTGCCTTCCAATTTTGATATCCAGGAGATGCCATTGGAACCACAGTAAAGTATCCTGCATTTGTTGGAGGATACGAAGGAGAACCCACGTAATCAGCTCTTAATTGTGTATGAAGAGCTTCAAAATACAACTCAGTAGTGTCACTAATGTCCATAGTCATTGAAGCAAAGAACTTATGTCTTTCTTGTGGATCTATGTAATTAGCAAAAGGAACATAACTGTATCCGCATTTAGCATACGGGTTAAAGTTTGCTTCAATAGCAATCGCAGCTCCTGCAACTCCTTGTGCTGGTAAAACAGTTCCGCAAGCAGGGTCAGCTACAGCATTAGCTGCTGGTGTAGTTTGAATAGTTCCAGGATTACCGAAACTAGATGGTCCTAAAGGCCAACTTCCATCAAAAGTTACATATGGTCTTTCAGGAATTGGTAAGGGGTTATCGTTTTGCCATTCAGCACCAAATACTAAATGAGCTCCACCATTTGAAAAACCAGCAATGAATGCTGCTTCGTTCATTCCATCAGTACCTTTCGCATCTGAGTGGCTAGCAGTAGCTTCAAAACCTTCAAACTTATTACGAGTAATAAAGTTAAAAACTCCACCCATCGCATCAGTACCGTGAGATACAGCACCTCCATTTTTAAGGACTTCTATTCTTTCCATTGCAATCATCGGGAAATTACCAACATCAACAAAGGCGTTTCCTTCTTTGGTTGTTCCCGCACTATTTACCATTCTTTTACCGTTATAAAGAACTAGAGTTCTAGGTATACCTAAACTTCTAATATTTACGTTTTTTAGCCCTACTATGGTTCCGCCACCATCACTGTATTGCTCAGATTGGTTTATGGTACCTGTAATAGCAGGCATATTTCTTAGAACTTCCCTCATGTTAGGAGCTCCGGCAGCACCGTATTCTCCTCTATCAAATACATCTACAGGTATGTCGATCTCTTCACGATTAGTTTTAATATAACTACCCGTTACTACTACCTCATCTGCTTCTTCATCTTCTGAAAAAACAGCTGCACTGAAAGAAAGGAAAGGTATCAAGGCTAAATAAGCTAGATACTTAATTTTCATAATTTTCCCCTTTTTTTATTATTAAATTAAAGCTATTGCCCGAAAGCAATATTTCTGTATCCAATATAAGGCATATTAGGAAACTTATCACTAATTTTTTAGTTCTATGTTTTTAAAACAAAAAGGTTTTCTTATTCGTTAAGTGCATGAGAAAATATACTTTATGAGTATTCTATTAGACGGAAGTAAAGTAGCTCTTGAAACAGAAGAGAAATTAAAAGAAAGGGTCGAAGTCCTAAAAGAAAAAAAGGGATTTGTGCCAATACTGGCGACTATATTGGTAGGTGATGATCCTGCTTCAGCAACTTATGTCAAAATGAAAGGCAACGCTTGCGAAAGAATTGGCATGAAATCTATAAAGGTTGAACTTCCCTCTTCTACTTCAACTGAAGAGCTATTAAGTGAGATTAGTAAGCTAAACTCAAATAAAGAAGTTCACGGTATTCTTCTTCAACACCCAGTTCCAGAGCAAATTGATGAAAGGATTTGCTTTGACGCAATAGATGATAAGAAAGATGTAGATGGCGTTACCTCGCTAGGTTTTGGAAGAATGTCTATGGGGGAAGAGGCTTTCGGATCTTGCACTCCTCAAGGCATCATGAGATTACTTGATCACTACCAAATTGAGATAGAAGGAAAGCACGCAGTTGTGATAGGTAGAAGTCCTATTTTAGGAAAACCTATGGCAATGATGTTATTGAATGAAAACGCGACCGTCACTATATGTCATTCAAGAACAAAGGACCTTAAGGAACAGATTTCTTCTGCAGATATAGTGGTAGGAGCCGTAGGGATTCCTAAATTTATTCAAGGGGGCTGGATAAAAGACAATGCTGTTGTGATCGATGCCGGTTATCACCCTGAAAAATGTGGTGATATTGATTTAGATCAAGTCATAGATAGAAGTTTAGCCTACACTCCTGTTCCTGGAGGAGTCGGTCCTATGACAATAAACACGTTAATTCTACAAACGGTAGAAGCCTGTGAAAACTCTTAGTGATAGAATTATCTGAATAAAATAAAATAAAATAAATATGGAAATAAATCACAAAGATGTTGTTATAGTTGGAGCAGGTATTTCAGGAATTGGTGCTGCTTACAATCTTCAAAAAACCTGTCCTCAAAAAACATTCACCATCTTTGAAGGAAGAGAAAATATAGGAGGAACTTGGGATCTTTTTAAGTACCCTGGCATAAGATCTGATTCTGATATGCACACCATGGGCTTCAGATTTAAACCTTGGACAGACCCTAAGACAATAGCTGATGGCCCTTCAATTATTAACTACCTTAAAGAAGCGGTAAAAGAAAATAACCTTGAAGAAAAAATTCAATTTCAAAAGAAAGTAATAAGTGCCTCTTGGAATACTAGTGAAGCTCTTTGGAGTCTTGAAGTTGAAGACCAGGCCACTAATTCTGTTGAAGTTATGAGCTGCAATATACTTTATTTATGTGGGGGATATTACAACTATGATGAAGGGTATACCCCAGAATTTAAAGGTAGAAATAACTTTGAAGGTCAAATTATTCACCCTCAACAATGGCCCGAAGATCTAGATTACTCTGACAAAAAAGTAGTTGTGATAGGAAGTGGTGCAACGGCTGTAACCATAATTCCTTCTATGGCAGAGAAAGTATCACACATCACCATGTTACAGAGATCACCTACTTACTACATGTCTGCACCAGACCAAAGCGGATTAGATGAATTTCTTAAAAGATTTACTACAGAGAAGATAGGCTATTTCCTGGTTAGATGGAAGAATATTCTTTTGGGTCGCTTCTTTGTATCGCAAGTTAAGAAAAAACCACTAAAGTATAAAGAGATGTTAATTAATGGCGTTAAAGATCTTTTAGGCCCTGATTACGATATCGATAAACACTTCACGCCTAAATATATGCCTTGGGATCAGCGTATGTGTTTAGTACCGAATGGTGACATGTTTGAAGCTATCAACTCTGGTAAGGCTTCAGTGGTTACTGATACCATAAATGAATTCACAACCAAAGGAATCATGCTTGATTCAGGTAAAGAACTTG
>Ga0315328_10000430_pt1 | contig 18259 bp, 18 predicted proteins | sample M120032315metaG_FD_203462 | JGI IMG/M metagenome (GOLD analysis project Ga0315328, IMG submission 203462) | Ammonia-oxidizing marine archaeal communities from Monterey Bay, California, United States - M1 200m 32315 | ecosystem: Environmental > Aquatic > Marine > Intertidal zone | place: USA... | reverse complement strand
GTCTGGAACAGCACGGTAGCGTCGTCGACCTCCCAGGCGTGGACATCGAGCACTTCGCCGGGTGTGACCGGGGACTTGAACCTCCCACCCATGCCGGCAAAGCGCGCCGGGTCCGAGCCACAGGTGGCGTGCAAGAGGGCGCGGCCGGTGAACCCATAGGTACACAGCCCGTGGAGTATTGGAGTGTCGAAGCCGGCCGCCGATGAGAACGTTGGATCGGAGTGCAGCGGGTTGCGGTCGCCACTGAGCCGATACAGGAGGGCTTGGTCGGAGCGGGTTGCGTAGGAGACCACGTGGTCGGGGTTCCGGTCGGGGGCCTCCCAGTCGCTAGCTGGTCCGCGATCGCCACCCCAACCGCCCTCGCCACCGAGGAACAGACCGGCACTGGTGGACCAGAGCGGCTCACCGTCTGGGTCGGTCACATCGGTCTCCAGATAGACGAGGGCTGCCTTGCCCTTGTCCCAGATGTTCCCGACCCGCCCGGTGGCAGTACCGGTACCCGTCGCGGGAATTTCCCGGTGGCAGGTGATGGCCTGTTCGGCATGGAGGAGAAACACCGGGTTGAAGCTCCCGAAGTCGGGAGTACCGCCGCCTCCCATCACCACACCCTGGGTGGGGAAAGCCCGTTGGGTGACTCCCTCGGAGTTTTCGGTGGTGAACTCCAACTCGAAGCCCGTGGGATCGGCTACGCCGGCACCTATACCCAGCGCGTAGATCAGACTTTGCTTGGAGGTCCAAGAGATCTCGGTCGGTTCGCCGACCGATCCGACGGCGTCTGGGTTGATGGGCATAGTGGCTCCCGTGGGCTCGTGGTCCCGTCGACCCGGTGGTAGACGGATGACGCCAGTCAGCGGACTGGCTCCGTAGGCGACGCTACGGTCCAGTCGATGGAGGACCCGAATCCGGCTTCGGCTCGACGGCGGCAGGTTCGCTAATGGCGCGCTCGTCGAGGCCATGGAGGTCGGGTCGTCGGCTGGGCCCCGCGACCCATAGGGCCACCTACTCGCGGTGGGATGGCACCCAGCAGGTCCCCGACCTGGATGCCGACGCCCTTCTGAAGGCCATCGGCGACGAGCTGATCGAACACGGTGACCCCGAGGCTGCACTTCGCCGGATGCTGCGGCAGGGCTTGGAGGTGGATGGGCAACATCTCAAGGGGATTAGGGAGATTCTGGAGCGCTTGCGGGAAGCCCGCCGGGAACGCCTCGAGCGTGATGACTTGGGCGGGGTTTTTGCTGAGGTCGATGAAGCGCTGCGTGAAGTGGTCGAGACCGAACGAGCTGCGTTGGACGCATCGGGAGAGCCCTCCCACAGGGAGGCCAGCGACGACCTGGCTCTGCTGGACCACGAGGATCTAGCGGGCCGGGTCCGGGGTCTCCAGGACCATGAGTTCCTCTCCGAGGAGGCCAGTCGGCGTTTCGAGGGGCTCCTCGAGCAGCTTCGCCACCAGCTCACCCAGCAGTTCATTGATCAGGTCACCGAGGCCACCGGGCAGACCACGCCCGAGGACCGAACCCGGATGACCGAGATGCTGGCCGAGTTGAACGCCATGCTCGATCGGCGACGCAATGGGGTTGACCCGATCGAGGAGCAACTGGCGTTTGGTGACTTCATGGAGCGGTTTGGCGATTTCTTCCCCGAGAACCCGCGGACCCTCGACGAGTTGCTGGAGGCCATGGCCCGCCGCATGGCCGCCATGGCTCAGATCATGAACTCAATGTCTCCCGAGCAGCAGGCGCAGATCCAGGCGCTCTCCGACCAATTGTTGGAGGACCTAGATCTCTCATGGCAGGTCAGCCAACTGGGCGACGCCCTCCATGACCTGTTTCCTGGCATGGGCTGGGAGGAGTCCCGTGAGTTCACCGGAGACCAGCCCATCGGCATGGTCGAGGCCATGGCGGCAATGGAAGAGCTGGCCGACTTGGACCGACTGGAGCAGATGCTGCGGGGAGCGACATCACCCGGAGCGCTGGCCGAGGTGGACGTCGACCGGGTACGCGAACTGCTTGACGACGAGGTTGCCGACAGCCTCGACCGTTTGGCTGACCTAACGGGGATGCTCACCGAGGCTGGGCTGGTTGAACAGATCGAGGGGAGGCTGCAGCTCACCCCACGGGCAATCCGACGGCTCGGCCAGAACGCCCTTGGTGACCTGTACCGACGGCTTGACCGGGACCGGGCGGGTCGCCACGACCAGTCGCACGCCGGCGTCGGCCATGAGCGGGAGTACACCACTCGGCCGTGGGAGTATGGCGACCCTTTCGACCTGGACATCCAGGCCACGGTGCGCAATGCCGTGGCCAGAAACGGGCAGGGCATCCCGGTGTCGCTGACCGTGGACGACTTTGCCATTGAACGCACCGAATCGGAGGTGCGGGCGTCCACCGTGCTCATGTTGGACCTGTCACTCTCCATGCCCATGCGAGGCAACTTCCTGCCGGCCAAGAAGACAGCTATGGCTCTTCACCAGTTGATGGCCAGCCAGTACCCACGCGACTACCTGGGAGTGGTGACGTTCAGCGAGGTGGCCCGGGAGATCCAGCCCGAACGGTTGCCCGAGGTGTCATGGGACTACGTGTACGGCACGAACATGCAGCACGGCTTTGCCCTGGCCCGTCGGATGCTGACCGGCCAGCCCGGTAACCGGCAGATCATCATGGTCACTGATGGGGAGCCCACGGCACACCTGACCGACGACGGTCGACCACTGTTCAACTACCCGCCGACCACTGAGACGGTGGAGCGCACTCTGCGGGAGGTTCGGCGCTGCACCCGCGACGACATCCGGATCAACGTGTTCATGTTGGACGCCACCCCGTACCTGACGAGGTTCATCGAGCAGGTCACCCGCCTGAACGGGGGACGGGCCTTCATGACCGACAACCGGGAGTTGGGCGGCTATGTGCTGGTTGATTTCGTCGAACATCGTCGGACAGTACGTTCCCGGCGCTGAGGGGTGCCGTGGGGTATTACTTGGGGACCCGGAGGGTTTGATCCAAATCCTGAGAAATCCTTGATTTCCCTTGCAATTCAGGGAATCACAGTGGTGTAATTCCATGGAAGGAACCCTTGCAGGGTTCCGGGGACCGAAACCAGTCACGGCGACCGGACCGACCGGTCGATCGATCGGTGAAAGGCGGATCAACACCATGGGGATCATCGCGAAACCCGACCTGGACACGGACTGGAAGGACTCGTCGAATTGTCTCGGCGTGGACCCCGACTTGTTCTTCCCGGAGCGCGGGGCCAGCACCCGGGAGGCCAAGGAGGTGTGCCGGGGCTGCATCGTACGGGGGGACTGCCTGGAGTACGCCCTGCTGAACGGCGAGAAGTTCGGCATCTGGGGTGGGATGAGCGAGCGGGAGCGTCGTCGCATCCGCCGCCAGCGTGCTCTTGAGCGTCAGGCCGCCGCTCGGACTGCCGAAGCCGTCTGAGCACCACCGCTGGATCGTCGGCCTCGTTGATGGCTTCCCGCCGGTTGCTTGCCGTAGATGATTAGGGTCTTCCCATGAACACGTTTGCATTCCTAGGAACCCAGGAGCTGATCATCGTGGCAGTCATCGCTTTGGTGCTGTTCGGTGGGAACCAGATACCCAAGTTGGCCCGCAACCTCGGTAAGGCCCAGAAGGAGCTCCAGAAGGGCCTCGCTGAGGGGCAGGCCGAGGCCGAGAAAGAGCCGGAGAGCGATACCGGTCAGGCCTGATTCGGTTCAGGATCTGATCCGGGTCTGGCCGTCGGGTCAACTCGGTCTTCTAGACGCCGGTCGGGGCTCGTCGGGCCACCAGTACACTCCCGGCCCATGAGCACCTTTCCCGACGATCTCCCGCCCCAGCCGCCGGTCGGCGACATGAAGGTCGTTTACCTCGGCCCGGCAGCCCCCCATTGGGAGGTCCGGTCCGGCTTTGGCGACCCGCGCCTGATCGAGTCGTTTCGTGACCGGGTGCACGCCCGCCTGATGTTGCTACCGCCCCACGATCCGCAGTTCCGTCGCAATCGCGAGCGGATCAACCGCGACGCTGAGCGAGAGAACGTGCTTATTTCTTGGGACCTGGGTTATGACGAGGAAGAAAAGGAGCAGGCTTCGGCCTGAGACTCGACTTCCGGACAGTCCAACTTGCCAGAAAACGCGACAGCAGCCCCGAAGCTTGGCTCACCGGGGCCGCTGCCGCAGAGACGGGCGTGGAGGGGTACGCCCGTTCGGTCGCTTAGGCGGCCACGGCGACCAGCCCCGACTCGCGGGCGGCTGCTCGGCGGTCCCGCAGGATTCGCCGACGCTGGCGCTCGGAGCATCCACCCCACACGCCGTGCTCGATGCGGTGGGTCAGGGCGTACTCCAGGCATGGGCCGGTGATCTGGCAGTCGGCGCAAACGGCCTTGGCGATCTCGACCCCTACCCCGTCGTGAGGGAAAAAGACGTTCGGGTCGCTCTGGGCGCAGGCGCCTTGGGACATCCACGCCGATGCCGCGCCTTCGGTGGTTGGGTTGAACTCCAGTAACTGGGTGCTCATGGCTTCTGGTGCTCTGCTTTCTGTTTGCTTGCTCTCCGTGGGAGCGGCCCGGAGAGTGGCCGCTCCGCCCTTGCAGGTGTCCCTACAGGTACATTTCTCTCACATAGGACCGAAAACCTCTGTAAAGGCCGAAATTCCTCAGGCAGGTGGCCGTTCACCTGAAATCCACACAAAGATCAGGCTCTGATCAGATCGCTCTCGCATGTTCCGTTCCGCGACCCAGATTCCGTCGTCCCCTCGGGAAGCAAGCGCATGAATGACATCGAGCACGGAACTCCGTCGTTGACATCCCGACAGACCGAGGGCCGGGAGATGCCGACCCTGGTCCGGGCCCTGCTGGTGCTAGCCCTGCTCTACCTGTTCCTGACCGGTGTGGAGCTGCTCAGCGGTGGCTTCAAGACGATGGGCAAGGGCTTCGTGGACGGTCTGTTCGAGGGCGTCTCCAACCCGATCGGTGGCCTGTTCGTCGGACTCCTGGCGACCGTACTGGTCCAGTCCTCCTCGGTGTCGACGTCGGTCATCGTGGGCCTGGTCGCTTCCGGCGTGGTCAGTTCCGGCGACGCCGTTCCGATGATCATGGGGGCCAACCTTGGAACCACGGTCACCAACACGCTGGCCTCGCTCGGCCATGTCCGGCGAGACCTCGAGTTCCGCCGGGCGTTTGCCGCGGCCACCGTCCACGACTTCTTCAACATTCTGGCTGTGGCCGTCTTCTTGCCCATAGAGCTGGCCACTGGGTACCTCTCTGACACCGCCGGCTGGATCACCGACCGGGTGGTAGGCAGTTCCGGCTCGTCCTTCAAGAGTCCGCTGAAGGCGGCCGTGAAGAAGCCGGCCGGGATGGTCAAGGACCTACTGGCTGATCTCGGCGCCCACGGCAACTCGAAGGGCGGGCTGATGATCGTCATCGGCCTGGTGCTCATCTTCCTGGCGCTGGCCTACATCACACGGAACATGCGCCTATTGGTGGCCGACCGGGTCGAGGCGGCCATCAATCGGGCATTGGGAGCCGGCTCAGGCATCGTGGCCATACTGCTGGGCACAATCATCACCATCTCGGTGCAGTCCTCGTCGATCACCACCTCGGTGCTGGTTCCGCTGGCTGCCTCGGGGGTACTGACGCTGGAGAACATTTATCCAGTGACGCTGGGCGCCAACGTGGGAACGACGGTCACAGCGTTGCTGGCCTCACTAGCCACTGGTAATCCAGCGGCGGTGACGGTGGCCGTCGTGCACACTCTGTTCAACATCAGCGGCATCCTTGTCTTCTACCCGCTGCAGGCCCTGCGCCGGATCCCCATTCGACTGGCCACTGGCCTGTCGGACATCGCCGCTAAACGCCGGAGCACGGCCATCGCCTACGCGGTTGGGATGTTCGTGGTGGTCCCGCTACTGGGTGTGCTTTTGTTGCGATGACCCGACCTTCGATCGCGCCAGAACCGCCTGTCCGCCAGTACCTTCATTGATGAACCAGTAAGGAGACCGTCCCATGGTCATGAGTTTCTTCCGCCGCCCCGATGACAGCGGCATCGACCACATCGAGGCCCAGGTCCAGCGCATGGTGACCGATGCCCGTCACACCTTCGACCTGGCCATGAACGCGATCACCGGTGGGTCGGTGGCGTCGGTGGTGTCGGTAGCCGACGAGGTCCGTCGTACCGACCGCCAGATCAACGTCACTGAGATGGAGATCCGGCGTGAGTTAGTCGTGCACTTCTCAGTCCACGCTGGTGGTGACGCCACCGAGATGCTCGTGTTCATGAACATGGTCAAGGACCTCGAGCGGATCGGCGACTACAACAAGAATGTCTTCGATCTGGCCGAGGAGGGTGTGTCGTTCGCGGGGGCTGACGACCTGGAGCGCATTCTCGGTTTCCGGGACGAGATCTCGTCGCGCATCGCGCTGATGGGAGAGATCCTGACCGTCCGTGACGAGGAGCGGGCCCGGGCCTACATCGCCCGGTCTGATGAACTCCGTCGGGAGTTTGACAACTTGGTGAACGAGCTGGTCCACTCGACGGAGCCCGCCCTGCACGCCGTGCCGCGTGCCCTGCTCTACCGGTTCTTGAAGCGGATCACCGCCCACAGCTTGAACGTGGTGACCGCGGTAATCATGCCGGTGGACCGCCTTGACTACTACGACGAGGCCGACGACACCCGTACCTGAACCTTGGTTCTGTCCGGGGGTTGTGGGAGGGGTTGAGGCCCCTAGGGTCCGTGTCCGTGCGCATTCTGGTCACCAACGACGACGGGATCACCTCGCCGGGGCTCCATGCCCTAGTCGCCGTGGTGGTTGCGGTCGGCCACGAGCCGGTGGTGGCCGCTCCGTCTACAGACTGGAGTGGCGCCTCGGCCTGCCTCGGCCCGCTCGATGATCCGGACCGGGTTGCTGTCGATCGGGTTCCCGTCCCGGGCGTCGTGTCGGCTGACGGATCTCCGGTGGTGGGCCACGCCGTCGACGCACCGCCGGCCCTCATATCGATGCTGGCCGACCTGGGTGGCTTCGGCCCGCCGCCCATGATGGTGGTGGCTGGCATCAATCGAGGCCCCAATACCGGACGGTCCACCTTGTTCTCTGGAACCATCGGTGCGGTCCTGGCCGGAGAACGATTCGGTTGGTCGGGCATGGCAGTCAGCGCGGACGTCCCAGTGACCGGTGGGACCGGTGCCGTCGGGATCCCGGGTCACGTGCATTGGGAGACGGCCGCCGCAGTGGCCCAGGTGGTCTTGCCGTGGTTAGTCGACGCGCCACAGCGGACGGTCCTCAACCTGAACGCGCCGGATGCTCCGGTAGCTGAACTGCGGGGCATCCGGTGGGCCAGTTTGGCGCCGGTTGGTGGTGTCCGCACGACGGTCACCGGCCGTGATGACACTGGCCTGGACCTGGACCTCGTCTCCAACGACGAATCGATGCCCGACGATTCGGACACCGCCCTGGTACGGGCCGGTTGGGCCACGGTCACACCGATAGTGCCCACGGCGGCGCTGGAGATGGACCTGCCGTTGGCCGAGTGGGAGCGGGCCGTCAATCGGGGAGACTGAGTTGGTGGAGGTCTTCTTCGAATTCGTCGTGGTTATACCGATCCCCATCCTGATTGGGGCGGCGTCCGTCGTGCTGATGGCAGGTTGCTCGTGGGGCGGTCTGTTGGTCGGCACGGTCGCAGAGACAGCGCACCGCAACGCCATAGCTGACGCCCTGAATGGCGATCGGTACGAACCCTCGTTGGGAGCGCGGTGAACGCGAGACCCCCTGGCTACCTGTCCAGCCCATTCGCCCGGTTCGGTCGAACCCACGGTCTAGGGGCCATGTCGGACGCCATGTTGGCCGTCGCCCTAGCCGGTTCGATCTTCTTTTCCATCGACCCCGATGCGGCTCGTTGGCGAGTCGCCCTCTACCTGGTGCTAACCATCGCCCCGTTCGCTGTAGTCACCCCACTGCTGGGGCCACTGGTGGACCGGGTCCGCGGCGGTCGGCGGGGGATGATCATGACCTCGATCTTGGTTCGGGGACTCATCGCCTGGCAGATGATCGAACACATCGACGGGCTACTCCTGTTCCCCCTGGCCTTCGGGTTGTTGGTGATGCAGAAGACCTACTCCATCGCCAAGAGCGCGGTGGTGCCGTCACTGGTGCGTAACGACATCGAATTGGTGGAGGCCAACGCCAAGCTGGCCATGGTGAGCTCGGTGTGTTCGATGGTGGGCGCGGGGATCGGCGGCATAGCGCTGCTGATCAGTTCATCGGCGCCCGCCGTGGTGGCGGTGGTCGGCTATGTCCTGGCTCTTATGACGGCCATCTTGGTACCCAAGGTGCTAGTGGCATCGTCTCCGGCCTCGGCCGGCGAGCGGGCCGTGTTGCGTCAGCGGGGGATCTTGACCGCGTCGATGGCGGTGGGGGTGTTGCGCGCCGCCGTTGGGTTTACCTCGTTCCTATTGGCCTTCGAGTTTCGGGGCGGGGGCGACGGCGTGTCTATTGACGTGGCCGGTCGGGCGGCGGGTGCCGGGGCTGGGGTGGTACGAGGTGAATCCGAGCTGGCCGGTGCAGCGGCACCCGCATGGCACTTTGGGCTGGTCCTGGCCGCCGCGGGTCTGGGAGCGTTCCTGGCCGCCCAGTACTCACCGATGTTGCGTCGTCGGCTGCTCGAAGAGCGGATCATTCGTGGCGTGCTATTCGTAGGAGTCACACTGTCCGGCCTGGCCGTCTGGCTGGGCGGCCTTTGGGGAGCGGTCCTAATCGGCGGCACGGTTGCCATGTGTAGCGGTGTGGCCAAGCTGGCCTTCGATTCGCTGGTCCAACGTGACGCCCCGGGGACCAATCATGGTCGTTCGTTCGCCAGGTTCGAGGGCCGATTCCAGCTGGCGTGGGCGGTCGGAGCGTTTCTGGCAGTGTTCCTGCCCGTATCGATTGAAGTCGGCTACCTAATCGTCGCCGTACTCTTCGCAATGGGTCTCACCTGGTTCGGATTGGCATCGCCGCCGACTCCGAGGATTCAGACCCCGGACGAACCGGACCGGCCCGACGGTCAGCTCGGGTTCTGGCGACGCGGGGAACTCGGCGAGGACTGACATCCGGCCGGGTAGTGAGTCGGATCAGGCGTCGGGTGGCAACTCGAGACGGGCCAGCCATAGGCCGGGGGCGTCTATCTCCGAGGGAGTGGGCAGGTTCTGGCCCTCCTGCCACAGGAGGGCCAGGCCGTCATCACCGGCTCGCTCCAGTACACCGGCCACGAAGGCTGTACCCCGGTCGACCTGCTCCTGGGTGAGGTTCAGGCCAAGAATGCGCTCCACGAACCGGTCGGCATCGCTGGTGGTGACTCGCCGGCGACGGACCGCCTCGGTTACCTGACCGTAGGAGGCGATCAGTCCCGCACCCACGGCGTCCATTACGTGGTCGACCACGCCAATCACTACCGCTACCAGTGCCTCGAGGCGTGGGAGGAGTGCTTCTTGTTCTGGTGAGCGCACCGCCCCAAGGACGGCCTCGGGGTCGAGGGCGTCCTGAAGTCTGGCCAGCAGTTCGGGTCCGGTGGTCGGATCCAATACTGCCGCGGGGTCGAGGTTCAAGCCCAGGTCCAGTCCGAGTCGGTCACCCAACTCAGACGGGTCGTTGCGGAACGCACCGGCGTGTCGGGCCAGTAGGTCGCCGATGGCGTCGCGGACGTGGGGCACGCCGAGCACTGCGTGGTGGGCCGTCTCGTGCAAGCAGACCCACAACCGTAAGTCGTCAGCTGGGAGGCTCCAATCGGTACTGAACGCCTCGACGTTGGGGGCCACCACGAGCAGGGTGTCGGCGTCGGGCCCACTGGTTGGGCGGGGGATGGGTAGGTCGTAGGTACCGAGGCTCCGCAGGGCGAGACGACCGACCATCGTCCCGGTGGTCATCCCGGCCACCATCGGGGCCATGGCGGCCATCAGGCCCGACAGCCAGCCGAGGGTCTGTTGGGTGCGAGGGTCGTCCGGGTCGAAGCGTTCTCCATCGATTTCTAGGGTCGGGTCGGGACCCAGATCAGAGGTCAGGTCGGTAGGTAGTTGGGTCATCTTCGATAGGTACGGCCGGTAGGCGTCAACCGACGTTGACGCCCACACGGTGCGGGTCACCGGTCGGACCGACAGCGTCCCCTTGCGGGCCACGCTGAGGCCGGTGCAGGCTGCCACCTGGAGTTCGGCAACGCGGAGGAGGGACTCATATTCCATCCGGATCACGGGGTCGACGTTGGGTTCGCTGGTGCCCTCGGATGCGATGGCCATAGCGATCTGGCGGGCCGGGTCGGCGCCCGATTGGCCCGTTCCGGGCAAGCCCATGCTGGGGAATCTCCCGCCGAATGCCCGGCTGAATACGGCAAATGGATCCTCTGGTGGATCGTCGGGGCTCACGGGGGCACTCTATGTGCATGGTTTCCATGGAGTTCCGCGGTGGAGCTGGTACGTCGAAGGACAGAGCCGCCCGGCGGCTGGGGCAAGGGGAGGCACGGTGAGTCGCGTAGCGGTCACTGGATCGACCGGGGCGGTCGGACGGGAGACCTGTGTGGGCTTGGCCGCCGCCGGCTATGAGGTCATCGGTCTGGATCGTCGGTCGAGCATTCCGCCAGCACCCGGCATCGAACTGCGGACAGTGGACCTGGCCGTGACCGACCTGAGGGCCCAACTAGCTGATGTGGACGTCGTCGTTCACATGGCGGCTGGCGTGACGGCAGGAGACTCGGGGGGTGACGTGGGCCGCGACCGATTGGCGGTAGTTGAACGTCTACTAGCCGCGGCGTCTGATTCGGGGGTGACCCATCTGGTGGTCCGCTCGTCGGCCATGGTCTATGGGGCGTGGCCTGACAACCCGGTGCCACTGACCGAGGACGCCCCGGTGCGCCCGTGCCCGGACTTTGCCTTCGCCGTCCATCGGGCACGGATGGAGGAACTGGCTACTGCGTGGGCCGCCGAGTCCGATGATCGGTCGCTGACCGTGCTGCGCAACGCCGTGACGGTTGCCGAGGAACGGCCGGGTGGTCTGGCCACGGTGGTTGGTGCGGCGGCGTCGATCCGGAGCGACGAGGGCGACCCGTTGGGCCAGTTTCTGCACTCCGACGACCTCGCCCGCGCTGCGGTGTGTGCCGTGCAGACCCGCTACGACGGGCCGTTGAACGTGGCGCCCGACGGGTGGATCGGCGTGGAGGTCATGGCCGAGCTGGGTGGGCCAGGTCCGCGGTTACGTCTGCCTGGTCCGTTGGCCGCCCTGACCGCCCGGGTGCTATGGCACACCGGATTGTCCCCCGCGCCTCCGGGCGTGTTCCCCTACTCGGTACACCCGTGGGTGGTGGCTAACGATCGACTCCGGGACCTGGGGTGGGAGCCCAGTCACTCCAACGAGGAGGCCTATGTGGCGGGCCATGAACCGGGCCTGCTGGATCGAATGGACGCCCGGGCACGGCAGCAGGTCTCGCTGGCCGTTACCGGTGTACTGGTGGTCGGTCTGGGGTGGCTGCTGGTTCGCCTCGTGCGCCGCCCCCGGGGGTCGGGTCGTGGAACGTACGATGCGGCCGATGGCCAATGAGACCCGTCCTGATGGACGCCCCGAGGAACACGGCGATGAACGCGTCGGTGATGACACCTGGTTGGGATTGACCGACGGCCCGCTACCCGTCGACGAGGTGGCCTGCTGGATCGGGCGTCCCGGCTGCGGGGCGGTGGTGGTGTTCCGCGGTGACGCCAGAGACCACACTGAAGGCCGTCCTGACGTCACTGCGTTGGAGTACGAGGCCTATGAGACCCAGGTGGTTCCCCGCTTGGAACGTCTGGCCGCCGAAGCGCGGAACCGTTGGCCCGATCTAGGTCGGGTGGCGATGATCCATCGAACCGGACCGTTGGCCATCGGCGAGGCGGCGGTAGTGGTCGCCGTGTCGTCGCCCCATCGGGATACGGCCTTCGATGCCGGTCGTTGGTGCATCGACACGCTGAAAGCGACCGTGCCGATCTGGAAGCGGGAGGTCTGGGCAGGAGGCGAGCACTGGGGCGTGGATGCCCAGCAGGTGGCCGACGTGACTGATTCGGCTCCCATGGAGGCGGGCGCGTGAACCCTGCGGTGCTTTTTCTGGCCGGTGGTGTTGGTCTAGCCGTAGTGCTCTCCGCGCTGGTCTGGTTGTTCAGTCGCCCGAAGAAGGTTGTCGAGGACCCGAATCGGGCCCGGGCAAATCTCCGCGCCCTAAGGCACGGACCTGGTCCGTCGCGTATCGGGAACCGAACCTCAGGTATGTGGCGGTCGACCTCAGGCGGTAGAGGGTCGAGTGATAGCGGAACGGGTGGCATTCGAGTACTGGGCGACGTGTCGCCCGACGGGTCGGACGCCGATGGTGGGTCGGGCTCCGGCGGTATCGCTGGTTCCGGCCAGTCCGGACGCTGACGTTGTGGCACGTGATCTGGCCATTGACCTGGGTACGGCCAACACGCTCGTCTACGCCCGTGGCGAGGGGGTGGTACTGGCCGAGCCGTCGGTGATCGCCATCAACGAACGCTCAGGCGAGGTCCTAGCCATGGGCGACGAGGCGTGGCACATGATCGGGCGAACCCCTGAGCACGTGGTGGCCAAGCGGCCACTGCGCAAGGGGGCCATCACCGACTTCGAGGTGACTCAGCGGATGGTGCGGCTCCTCCTGGAACGGGTCGGAGTGAGTCGGTTCAACCGACCCAAGGTGCTGATTTGTGTGCCGTCGGCTATTACAGCCGTCGAGCGGCGGGCGGTCACCGAGGCGGCCCGGCGCGCCGGGGCGGCCGACGCTCAGCTCATCGAGCAGCCGTTGGCTGCGGCGATCGGCGCCAACCTCCCCATCTCCGAACCGGTCGGGAATATGGTGGTCGACATCGGTGGCGGGACGTCGGAGTCGGCGCTGCTTTCGCTCGGTGGAGTGGTGGCCCTCGAGGCGGTGCGGGTCGGTTCGTTCGACATTGACTCCGCCATCCAGGCCTACGTTCGGCGCGAGTACGGGCTAGCCATCGGGGAACGCACTGCCGAGGAGATCAAGTGGACAATCGGTTCGGCGGTGTCGACCCCGGACGAGGGTCGGGCCGAGGTCAAGGGCCGGGAGCTGATGAGCGGTCTACCTAAGACGGTGGTGCTGACCCCGGTAGAGATCCGTCGGGCCATTGAGGAGCCGGTGGCTGCCATGGTTGAGTCGGTGGTGCAGTGCTTGGCCCAGGCCCCGCCCGAGCTGGCCCAGGACCTGATGGCCCATGGCATCTGCCTGGTGGGCGGCGGCAGCCTGCTCCGGGGCTTGGACGCGCGGATCGCTGAGGACGCCGGAGTGCCCGTTGTTCCCGTGGAGACGCCAATGGAGTGCGTGGTGTTGGGCGCCGGCCATTGCATTGAGTCGTTCGAGGCCATGCGAGTGATGTTCATGGAGGGCCGGCGCTAGGCGGACTTCGGGTTCGGGTAGGCCCGCGTTAGCCGGGATCCGCATCTACGCCGAGGAGGTCCTCGGCGGCCTGGCGGACCTGCCAGTCGCGGTCATCCAGGGCCCGGGTGAGGGCGGCTTCCACGCTATTGCCTTCGAAGGCGGCCAAGGCCAGCACGGCCCGACGGCGGATGGTGGCCCGTTGGCCTAGGCCAGCTAGAACCGATTCTCGGCCTAGCTCGTGTCCTAGAGCACCAAGGGCGGCCACAGCCGCTTCGCGGCAGAGGTGATCAGGGTGTCCGGGTTGGTCACCGTCGGGACCGGTGCCGGCTACCGCTGCGACCGAATCGACCAGTCGGTCAGCCTCTTTGGGGTGCTCACCGGCTGCCCAGCAGGCCGTTTCGACCACCTCAGGAATCGGGTCCACGAGCAGGTCCACGAGCAGCTCCGTGAGTAGGTCTGACACAGGGGTTGGTCCACCCAGGATCTCCAGCGCACGTAGTCGGACAGTCGGATGGGGGTCGGTAAGGCCCCGGGCCAGTTCATCGTCGGTGAGGGTGCCGGCACGGCTAAGGGCACCAAGGGCTGCGGCGCGCACGACAGGCTCTGGGTCTTCGGCTAGGGACCGTGCTGTCTCGGCATCACCGCTGTGTCCGGCCAGCACGACCCGACGACGACGTTCGGCCGTCTTTAGGTCTGGGGCGGGGTGGACGTGGACGTGGCGGTTCGGGGCCGTGCCGGGATCGGCCCCGGGCTCGATGGTCGGGTCGGTCACCGGGGTACCGATCAGCCGATGGCCTGCTCGACCAGGAATCCCGACAGGAAGATGCCTATGCCGATGACGGTGGCCAGGGCGACGCCTCCGATTACCACGAAGGCGGTCAGCAGGAGCATCGAGCGAATCCGGTGCCACCAGCGAATGCGGGCCCGGCGGCCGGTCACGATCCGACGCGGGGGTTGGAACCAGATGCCGAGGCGGGCGCCGGGGCTCCACTGACGGTCCACGGCGTACTCGAGGTCGCCGACCGGCGGTAGGGACCGACTACGGAATCGCCGCAGGTTCATCAAACTGGGCAGCCGGTGTCGATGCCTATGCCGGTCGGCTCCGTGGCAGGCTGGGCGTCCATGGAGGAGAATCTACCGGCGGGCGATCTTCCGGGTTCGTCGGATCTGACGGGGCCACCGTCCCATCCCCTTCGGGCCACCATGGTCCTGTTACTCGTGGCCGCCGCCTTGCTGGCCACGTTCGTCCGGGTCCCCTACTTCGTATTCCGGCCTGGATCAGTCCAGCCGTTGAGCGGGAAGGTGCTGGTCACTACTGGGCAGCGCTTCAATGCCACCGGTGAGATCTACTTCACGACGGTCCGCCAGGACGCCACCGTCAACGGTTGGGAGTGGTTGGAGGCCCGGATAAAGCCGTCGCTAACCCTCATCAATGAGGACCGGATTCTCGATGGCCGGTCCCGGGACGAGAACCGAGCGTTCAACATGCAACTGATGCGGGTGTCGAAGTCCACGGCGGTCGCCGTGGCCCTGCGACACCTGGGTATCGACCCGTTCCGGCCCACGGGCGTGGGGCTAGCTCAGATCGAGGTTGGTGGTCCGTCGACCGGGAGGTTGACGATCAACGACGTGATCGTAAGCGTGGACGGTGTCCCGGTCCTGGAGGCTGGGGACCTGGTCGACGCTATTCGAGAGCGCAGTCCGGGAGACATGGTGGATTTCGAAGTGGAGCCGGTGGGGGGCGGGGAGTCTCGGGTGGTGTCCTTCGCCCTCCGGCCCCGGCCCGACGACCCGACGATCGGATACATGGGTGTACGGCCCCAGACCCGCTGGGAGGACGTCGAGGACCTACCGATCGACGTGAGGGTCAACACGGGCAACGTGGGTGGGAACTCGGCCGGTCTGGCCCTCACGTTATCGATCCTAGATCTGGTCACGCCTGGTGAATTGACCGGCGGGTTGCAGGTGGCGACCACCGGGACCATCGATCCGGCGGGGGTGGTGGGTCCGATCGGCGGGATCGTCCAGAAGGTGGTGGCGGCCCGGGACGGCGGGATGGACTTGTTTCTGGTGCCGGCCCAGGAGGCTGGCGAGGCCCGCCAACACGCCGGCTCGATGACCGTCGAGGGGGTGGCCACGCTAGAGGAGGCTCTGGAGGCCCTGGCCCGTCACGGCGGCAGAACTCGGGACCTTCAACTGCCGACCGGCTGAGAAGCCGACCGGCTGGAACGCTGACTGGCTGAGGCCCGGTCGGCCATAGGCTAGGTCCATGCGCCCAGAAGACGCTCCGCCGCCAGGTCCACGTCCCTTCCCCCGGATTCGCCGCCGTTCCCGGGGCTCGATGAAGATCCGGCTGATCGCCGGTGTTGCAGTGTCAGCGTTCTTCGTCCTGGTGCTGTCGCTGCGCGGCATCGCCGGCTTCTGGACCGACTACCTCTGGTTCGACGCCCTCGGCCATGAAGACGTGTTCGTCTCGGTGTTCGGGGCTCAGGTGGTGCTGGTGGCCCTGTTCACCGTCTTGTTCTTCGGGATCCTGTTCACCAACCTCACGGTGGCTGATCGCCTGGCCCCACTGGTTCGGCCGTCGGGCCCGGAGGAGGACCTGCTGCGGAACTACCACCTTGTCGTGGGTCGCCGTAGGTGGCTGGTGCGCTTTGTGCTGTCGGCCCTGTTCGCTCTAGTGGCTGGGTTTGGGGTGAGCGGCCGCTGGGAGGAGTGGCTGCTGTTCACCAACAGCGTGGACTTCGGCATACTTGATGCCCAGTTCGGGAAGGACATCGGCTTCTACGTCTTCCGCCTTCCGTTCCTGTCGTTCGTGGTCGGATGGTTGTTCGCGACGCTCATCGTGGCACTCGTCGTCACGACGCTTTTCCACTACATCAACGGGGGGATCCGACTCCAGACGACGGGCGAGCGGGTCCAGCCGGCGGTCAAGGCCCACCTGTCGGTGCTGCTCGGCCTAGTCGCTCTGGTGCGGGCCGGCGACTACTGGTTGGCCCGATTCGAGCTAACCACCTCGGACCGTGGCGCGGTGTCCGGGGCCACCTACACCGACGTGAAGGCTCAACTGCCGGCCATCAACCTCCTGATCCTCATCTCGTTGTTCGCGGTGGCACTGCTCATCGTGAACATCCGACGGCGAGGCTGGGTGCTGCCCACTTTGGCCGTGGGCCTTTGGGCATTCGTGGCGCTGGTGATGGGCAACATCTACCCGGCGGTCATCCAGAACCTCCGGGTGGAACCCGCGGAGTCCGAGAAGGAGGCGCCGTACATTGAGCGCAATATCACGGCGACCCGAGCGGCTTACGGACTAGACGCCATCACCGAGGTTCAGCTCACCGACTTCGACAACCAGGTAACGGCGGCCGACCTGCGATCCAACCGGGGCACGGTGCGAAACATCCGAACCCTGGACCCACTCGTAGTGCAGGGGACGTTCGACCGACTGCAGGGCGAGCGTGAGTTCTACGCCTTCACCGCCGAGATGGACACTGATCGCTACACGATCGGTGGTGAGACCACTCAGGTGCTGCTGGGCACCCGTGAGTTGGATCTGAACAAGACCCGGTCGTGGGAGAACCAGCACGTGGCGTTCACCCACGGCTACGGCGTTGCCATGGCGCCGGTGAGTCGGGTGAAGGGGTCAGGCGACCCGGACTTCCTGGTGGGTGACCTACCGGTGTCGATCGACCCGACGGTTGAGGTGGTGCTGGACAGGCCGCAGTTGTACATCGGCGAGGGCCTCGGCGGCTACGCGGTGGTTGGGGCCAGCCGTGACGAGGTCGACTTCACCGATGAGAACCAGGAGACGCAGGCCGTCCGGTATGCCGACATCGGTGGCGAGGGTGGCGTGGGCATGGGGTCTCTGGTTCGGCGTCTGGCGTTTTCGCTGCGCTTCGGTCAGTTGGAGCCGCTGATCTCCAACTTCATCACCGGCGAGTCGCGGGTGTTCTACGTGCGGGACGTGCGGGCCCGGGTCGAGAAGCTGGCGCCATTCCTACACTTCGACGCCGACCCGTATCCGGTGCTGATTGACGGTGGGATCGTCTACGTGGTCGATGGCTACACCACCACCAACCGGTACCCGTACGCCCAGCCGGCGTCGGTGGCCGAGCTGCCCAGGAACAGCGGCCTGCGCCACGACCTGAACTACGTGCGGAACTCGGTCAAGGCCACGATCGACGCCTTCACCGGCGAGGTCGTGCTGTACGTTGTCGATGATTCGGACCCGCTGGTGGCGGCGTACTCAGCGGCTTTCGATGACCTGTTCACCCCGCTATCGGAGATGCCGGCTGGGCTGGCCAAGCACCTCCGCTACGCCGAGGACCTGTTCCGCTTGCAGTCGGAGATGTGGGGTTCGTACCACGTCGCTGACACGGAGAACTTCTACCAGCGGGCCTCGGAGTGGGCGGTGTCCCAGGATCCGGGTCGGACCGGTGAGGGTGCGGCCAACGTGGTGCTTGTCGACGAGCAGGGCTTCCAGGTCGGGGTCCGGCATCGTCGCATGGCGCCGTACCGGACGATGGTGGCCCTACCTGATGGGGAGGCCTCCGATGGTTCTGGGGCCAGTGCTGAGTTCGTGATTATGCGTGCCTACGTACCGTTGGACGAGGACGACGCCCGAAAGGAACTGGCCGCCTACATGGTGGGCCGGAGCGATGGCGACCGTCTGGGCGACCTGATGGTGTATCGGCCACCGTCGTCGAATTTCGATGGTCCGGCGTTGGCCGAGGAGCGGATTCGCAACGACGAGGCGGTGGCCAGTCTGCAGACGCTGCTGAGTCAGCGTGGCTCGTCGGTGCTGTTCGGCGAGCTGCTGCTGGTGCCCATCGGGAATTCGATCCTGTACGTCCGACCGCTTTACGTGCAGGC
>Ga0315328_10000428_pt1 | contig 18269 bp, 15 predicted proteins | sample M120032315metaG_FD_203462 | JGI IMG/M metagenome (GOLD analysis project Ga0315328, IMG submission 203462) | Ammonia-oxidizing marine archaeal communities from Monterey Bay, California, United States - M1 200m 32315 | ecosystem: Environmental > Aquatic > Marine > Intertidal zone | place: USA... | reverse complement strand
GCCGAGATGCAGATTTCATTTTTAGGGAAGAATTGCCCATTTTCAAAGAACCTTAGATAATTGTATTAGAACCCTATGATTGATGTTTTAGATGAATGCAAGAACTTGCTTTTTTTGAATTAATATCCAACGTCTGTTAAGCGCGCAACATATCTTGCTAAAGTATCAATTTCTAAATTTACTAAGTCATGAATTTGTGCTTTGTCCCAAGTTGTTTCTGATTTGGTATGGGAAATTAAATTTACTCCAAACGTATTTTTCTCAACTTCATTAACAGTCAAAGAAGTGCCATTCAGAGAAACTGATCCTTTCGATGCAATGAAACGAGCTAGATCATCGGGAACCTCAAAAGTTAAACGCGTACTGTCACCCTCTACCAGCATATTTTTTATTTTAGCTACTCCATCAACATGCCCTGAAACAATATGACCACCTAATTCATCACCAACTTTAAGAGAACGTTCTAAATTTAATTTTCGCCCAATGGTCCATCCATTGTTAGGGGCGGAAATGGTTGTGCGTGAAACAGTTTCAGCTGAAATATCTACTTCAAACCAGTTCTTTTCCTCTATGCCTCGATCGACCACAGTTAAGCAAATTCCATCGCAAGCTATTGATGCGCCTAAATCGATATCTTTACTTGGGTAATTGCAATTAATGCGCGCCCTAACATCACCATTATTCGTTATTTTTGAAACTACACCAATATCAGAAACAATTCCAGTGAACATATTTTTCCTCGCCTTATTTGAAAGTGTCTAAATTTGATTTACATTGGGTAAGCTGAAAGAGCAAGAATGGTATTATTAGTTTAAAATATTTAATTAGGCTTAGGGTTTGTTCCAAATAGAAACTACATCTTGCCCATATTTATAAGATTCTCTTAATTTTAAAAGTGGTAGTTGAGATAAAGGTGCATTAGAGAAGTCCCCAATTAAAGATTTCCCATTTTCTCCAATTAATAAACCAGAAGTCATCGAGATAAACTCATCAATTAAGTTCTCTTTGAGTAGGTTGGTAGCTAATAAAGCACCTCCTTCGCAAAAAATATTATTAATGCCAATGTTACTTAATTGGCTCATGGCGTCTACTAAATTAATCTTTCCATCTATGGTTTTTTTGCATTTAACAATTTCGGCGCCTTGATTAATCCACGTGTTGACTAAATTATTGTCTACATTTTTGGAGCAGCAAATGATGGTCTTTAATTCATTAGCTGAATGGAAGATTTTACTAGTTAAAGGTGTTTTTAGTGTTGTATCAATAATAATTCTTGCAGGCTGTTGTCTGGAGTTTATGTGTCTTACGTTTAATGTAGGATCGTCTATTATAGCCGTATTAGATCCAATCATTATAGCATCGCTTTCCATTCGATACAAATGTGTAAGCTTGCGTGATCTTTCGCTTGTAATCCATTTACTTTCATTATTTTTTGTTGCTATTTTGCCGTCTAAAGAGGTGGCGAGCTTCAGTGTTACTTTGGGTTTTCTACTTAAGACACGACCAAAAAAACCAAGGTATTCATAAGAAGCCTCGTCTTTTAAAATCCCTTCAGTAATGGAAATCCCTGCATCTTTCAGTAATTTTAAGCCTTGACCTGAAACTCTTGGATCTAAATCCCTTGTGGCAATAACTACTCTTGCCACCTTAGCTGCGATTAGTGATGATGTGCATGGATTTGTTTTACCTATATGGGCGCAAGGCTCAAGAGTAACATACACCGTACTGTTCACTGACTCTTTACCCGCACTTTTTAAGGCGTGAGTTTCAGCATGTGGCCTTCCTGTTGATGCAGTCCAACCGCGGCCTATAAGTCTGTTGTCTTTTACTATAACGCAACCGACGTTTGGGTTTGGCCAAGTTGTTCCTTTGGTTCTCTTTGACAAAGAAAGAGCCACATTCATCCACTTTTTATCTATGGTGTTTTGAGAAGACATTATTCGTCAGTTGTTGGTGGCCGTAATTCATGCACAAAATCTTCAAAATCATCGGCTGCTTGGAAGTTTTTATAGACACTTGCAAACCTGACATAGGCCACAGTGTCAATTCGAGCTAAAGTTTCCATAACGATTTCTCCAATTTTCTCATATGAAATATCAGTTTCTCCCATGCTTTCCAAACGCCTAACTATTCCACTTATCATTTGATCTATTCTGTCAATCTCAATAGGTCTCTTTTGTAACGCAATTCTTATCGAGCGCTCTAACTTGTCACGATCAAAGTCTTCACGTTTTCCACTTCTTTTGATTACTACTAGATCTCTTAATTGAACGCGTTCATAGGTAGTAAACCTTCCTCCGCAAGCGGAACAAAAACGTCTTCTTCGGATCGCCACATGGTCTTCGGCTGGACGGCTATCCTTCACCTGCGTATCAACATTTCCACAAAATGGACATCTCATATTGATTTCCTCTAATAGGTATTAAAATGATTAGAGATACTATATGCAACCAATATGATTTTGTGTAGGGTTTTTATTTACTAATGATACTACATGTAGTTTTATTTATTTTGTTTAGTAAATGAAAGTATTTAAGGTTTTTCTTTTCGATGAATAAAGCAATCTTAACATCCCTTGGATTTTTATTCTTCCACCTGTTTTTAGCATATTATTTTGAATTAATTGATGATGAAGCTTATTATAATCTTTGGTCATCCTTTTTATCTTTTGGCTATTATGATCATCCTCCAATGATCGCATGGTGGATTTATGCTGGAAAACTAGTATTTGGTGAAGCTGCAGTTGGCGTAAGGCTTTTTGCTTGTTTTGCTTTTTTTGTTGTCAGCATTTTAGTTGCTAGAATAACCCTCCTGCTGGGTGGGAGAGATCAAATCTTCATATCAGTAATCTTGTTTAATATAATGATACCTGTAATGGGATTAGGTTTCATCGCTACGCCAGATGCCCCATTAATTTTATTCTGGGTTGGTGCTTTTTGGGCAACATTGGAAGGTCTTTTTCGAAAAAATTCATGGTATTGGTTAATAGTTGGGTTTTTTGTGGCTTTAGCTATTTTATCAAAATTTAATGCTTTATTTTATGTCTTAGGTTTGTTTGGGTGGAGTATTTTTTCCAAAAGAGGCAGGGATGAACTTATAGCCCCATTGATCTGGGTAGGTGTGGGGATAGGGTTGATAATACTATTGCCTTCAATCTACTGGAATTATGAAAATGATTGGATTGGATTGGAAAAACAATTCGGACGATTATTGAATAAGACAGTAGGATTGTATTTCTTGTTTGAATTTCTTTTATCGATCGTAATATTTACAACCCCGCTTGCTTTTATATTTTCTATTTTAGGTTTTTTTAAAAAATTCGAATTCCGAAGCTTGGTTTTATGGACACATTTACCAATATTTTTGTACTTTTTAAATCATTCACTTACAGAACGAATCCAAGGAAACTGGATCATAATGCTTTTTCCATTGCTTGCGATACTAACTGCGTTAGGTTTGAAAAATGTACATATATTCTGGAGCAAATTGACCATATTTTTTGGATCATTTTTAACTATTTTTATATTAATATTAGGAATGAATCCATATTTTGTTGTTTTTTCAGGCGACAATCCATTTAACCAAATGAAAGGTTGGGAACGAATTAAACCCGAGTTTCAAACTCATCTAAATAAGGCAGAATGGATTGCCGTTACAGATTACGCAATGATTGGGCGCGTTTCTTGGTTATTAGGTTCCAATTCTAAAGTATGGGCTTTAAATGAACCTTACAGGTACTTATTCAGAGATAGCTTTCCTTCAAGGCTTTGTAATATTCCAGGAGTGCTCGTCGAAAAAGTAAATAAAAAAATTGAAAAAAATGTTGTGGTTGAAGCAACAGATGTGCCGATAGTTTACATTAGCCAAAGTGTCGGCAAGACCGAGATAATGGGATACAGGCTAACGCAATTTAGTAAAGTAAGCGAGAGCGAATATTGTTCTTAGTAATAGTTCTATTCACTGTTCTAAGAAACTTTTTAATTTTCTCGATCTGCTTGGGTGTTTTAATTTCCTTAGTGCTTTTGCTTCTATTTGCCGTATTCTTTCTCGAGTAACACTAAATTGTTGTCCAACCTCTTCCAGGGTATGATCTGTGTTCATTCCAATCCCAAATCTCATCCGTAGTACTCTTTCTTCCCTTGGGGTAAGGGAGGAAAGTACCCTAGTTGTGGTATCTTTTAAATTATCTTGAATGGCAGAGTCTAAAGGTAGAATAGCATTTTTGTCTTCTATAAAATCACCTAATTGACTATCTTCTTCATCACCGATTGGCGTCTCTAGACTGATAGGTTCTTTAGCAATTTTCATTACTTTTCGGACTTTTTCTAATGGCATCTGTAATTTTTCTGCTAATTCTTCAGGTGTTGGCTCTCTACCAATCTCGTGTAACATTTGTCTGCCAGTACGCACTAATTTATTTATTGTTTCTATCATATGAACTGGTATTCTAATTGTACGAGCTTGATCTGCAATTGACCTTGTAATGGCTTGTCTTATCCACCAGGTTGCATAAGTGCTAAATTTATAACCTCTTCTGTATTCAAACTTATCAACAGCTTTCATTAGTCCAATGTTGCCTTCTTGAATTAAGTCGAGAAATTGCAGTCCTCTGTTAGTATATTTTTTAGCTATCGAAATAACTAATCTTAAATTTGCTTCAACCATTTCTTTTTTAGCTTGTCGTGCTTCTTTTTCGCCTTTTTGAACTTGGCTAACAATTCTTCGAAATTCGGAAATGTCTAAACCGATATATTGTCCAACCTGAGCCATTTCTTCACGAAGCTCTACTATTTTTGGTTTTGATCTTTCAATTAAAGCAGACCATCCTCTACCAGTTTTGCTTGAAATATCTTTTAACCAGGTTGGGTCCAACTCACGATCTCGATAGGCTTCTATAAACTCTCTTCGATTAATTCGCGCTTGGTCTGCAACCTTAACCATTTGACTATCGATTGACATTATACGTCTATTTATTCCGTATAGTTGATCAATTAATGCCTCAATACGATTGTTATGCAAATGAAGAGAATTGACAAGATCTACAATTTTTAATCGCAATGATTGATATTTTTCTTCTGCTTTTTTTGAGAATTTGTCAGCTACATTTAAAGTCGCAGACATCCTAGTTTTCTGCATTGCAGCTAAGGCTTCATAATGGCTAGCGATTTGTGCAAGAGTTTCCAAAACCTCTGGTTTAAGTGCATCCTCCATAACTGCTAAAGATACGTTGGCTTGATCTTCGTCTTCTTCCTCATCATCATCTTCAGAATGAATTAAATTTCCATCAGCGTCATATTCTGATTTATTTTCCTCAACCTTTGTTGGCGAAGGTGATGAAGCAACATCACCGATTATTGAGCTTTCTTCGTCTTCGTCTAATGTATTGCCAAATGTAGTTTCCAGATCAATTACATCTCTTAAAAGAATATCTTCTTCCAATAACTCCTCACGCCAAATAGTTATTGCTTGAAAGGTTAATGGGCTTTCGCAAAGTCCAAGGATCATCGTGTTTCGGCCGGCTTCAATTCTCTTCGCAATTGCGATTTCACCTTCACGGCTTAATAATTCGACTGATCCCATTTCTCTTAAGTACATTCGCACTGGATCATCTGTACGGTCTAGTTTTTCAGTAGCAGCACCAGCAAGTGCAACCTCACGGGCACCCTCATCAACCATTACGACTGCATTTTCTGCTTCGTCTGAGTCTTCATCTTCAATAATGTTAATGCCCATTTCTGAGAGCATAGACATTACGTCCTCTATTTGTTCAGAGCCGACTTGATTTGGTGGAAGAGCTTTGTTTAATTCATCATATGTGATGTAACCTCGCACTCTTGCTTCTGAGATCATTTTTTTAATTGCTGCTTGACTGATGTCTAAATTATCACCATCGTTTTGATCTTCGTTTTTTGCAATTTCGGCATCTTTGGCAGCCATTTGATCTCCTAGATTTTTGTTTTTAACGAATCACTTGCTTTAGAACCGAATCAACTATGCGAATCAAGGATTCGCAATGATTATTATTTGTTTTTTTTGACCCAAGCTTCATTATCAATTAGATTTTGTAAGAATTCGGTCATAGCATCTTTGTTCTCACCGATCTCTTCTACTTCTTCTAGGGTGCTTCGTTGAGCTTTAGAGCGTGCATCAGTGGCTTGACTTAATCGCCAGGTTAAGCTCTCACTTGCAACAGAGTTTAAATCTTCGATTGCATCTTGGATTTCTTTTTTCATTCCCTCTGAAGTTTCAAGTTTTGAAAACTCTTCTTTTAAAGTTTTTATAGCTACTACTTTTTGATTATTTTTTTGCAAAGCAGGTGATATTCTTACATATGGATTGTTTAGTATATCTTTAATCAATTTTGGAAATTTTGTATTGAGCATCTCAATGATCTGATTTGGCTTATTATCAATATTTTGCAAGATGATGTTTCGCAATTCAATATAATTTTTATTCTTTAATTCCATTCTTTCAAGGTGATATGAAAATTCTTTCATTAATTCGGGATGAGTGAATAATGTTGCAAATATAACCATATCCCTTACAGATTTTACTGTTTTTTCATCAGAAAATTTTGCTGCTAAAGTAGATGTCTTTGCACCGATCGTTGCAAAAGTACTTTTCTTATTTTTTATAACTAAAGTTGATTTTGTAACGCCAGTTGACCGTAAAAGGTTAGATCTTTTTGTTTTCAATGCTGCAAAATAATGGTTTCGGATCGTAGGCTCCAGTATTTTTTTTGTTATGTTTTTTAGAGAAGCATCAAAAGCAGCGCGACGGTCAGGACTATCAAGATTTCGCCCTTCTAACGCACGTTGCCAAAGTAAATCAATCATTGGGACGGCATTTTGAATTATTTCATCCATTCGTTCTTTACCATCTGATTTGATTATATCGTCAGGGTCCTGACCTTGAGGTAGAACTGCAAAACGTAGAGATTTTCCAATGGTTAATAAGGGTAGAGCTAAATCAATTGCTCTCATTGCTGCGCTAATTCCCGCTTTATCTCCATCCAATGCAATTACAGGTTCATCAGTTAATCGCCATAGTAATCTTAATTGGTTCTCTGTTATTGCGGTGCCTAATGGCGCTACTGATGCATTAAAACCTGCAACAGTTAGAGCAATGACGTCCATATAACCTTCTGCTACAATTAAATGGTTATTCTTCTTTAAGTTATCTCTTGCATTTTTAAAGTTATATAAAGTCCTACCTTTATCAAAAAGTGAGCTTTCTGGGGAATTTATATATTTTGCAGGCGCATTTGGATCCAGAGCCCTTCCACCGAAAGCTATTGTTTTTCCTCTAATGTCTTTAATTGGAAATATTATTCTATTTCTAAACCGATCATACGTTTTTTTACCATCATCCGACTTCGCTACCAAACCTGCTTCGATCATTTTTTCTGTAGAGATATTTTTAGCTAACAGGTACTTTTCCAATTGATTGGCGTTGTTGGGGGCAAAGCCAATCTCAAACTTAATTTGCCATTCCTTTTTCAACTGTCTTTTGCTCAAATAAGACTGAGCAATACGGCCATGTTCACTGTTTAGTTGATTTTTGTAAAAGATATTGGCTTCCTCAACAATTTCAGAAAGTGAATCTCGTTTTTTAGATATTTCGATTGCTTTGGGATCTTGAGCCGGAACTGCCATTCCACATTCCCGTGCTAGAATTTCAACTGCTTCCATAAAATTAACATTTTCTGTTTCACGTATGAAACCTAATGCATCACCCTTTGCCTGGCATCCAAAACAGTAATAAAACCCCTTTTTATCATCAACATGGAATGATGCTGTTTTCTCTTGATGAAAAGGGCAGGGAGCCCAATAATCTCCTCTATTAATATTTGTTTTTTTTTGGTCCCATGAAATTTTTTTACCAACCACCTGAGCAATCGAAGTTCGAGCTCTTAGCTCGTCGAGAAATCCTGTTGGTAATGACATGTTGTTATTATCCTTTTAGAAATCTGCGTGGGGCAAGTGTATTATTTAATTTTAACTATTTGTTTTATATTATTTGTATTACTATCATAGATTAAAATCTCATTACTTTCAGTTACTATCGCATACCAATTGGTTCCCTTAGTAAATGATTTTACCACTTTGTCATCTGGTAAGATAATTTCTTTTGGTAAGCTGATTGAAAAGTTATTATTTAAATCTTTCATTTTAATGACAATCAAGAAAACTAAAGTTATAATACCACAAATCATTGTAATAGTTAGCACCGTTACTAATAATCTTAAAAACCTTAAATTTTTTGGTTCAATAAAATCTTCTGGAGTTTTTGACATGAATTCGTACCCTTCTCAGATTTTAGAGATAACATTATTTTCAGACACAGCAAAGCGTTTAGATAAGGCCCTTTCTGACGCTGTTCCAGAAAAATATTCACTATCTAGATCTCGTTTGAAAAAGCTTATTGAGACTGGTAGTGTCATTTCGTCTGATAATGGTTTAGTTGCCACTCTGAAAACAAAAGTTATTCCGAATAGTAATTGGGAAATCACTCTGGAAGCACCAGAGATTACAAATATTTCTGCACAAGATTTGAAAATTGAGATAGTTTTTGAAGATGAACACTTAATAGTAATAAATAAAGCTGCTGGAATGGTTGTTCACCCAGCCCCTGGCTCACCAAGTGGAACTTTAGTTAATGCCTTAATGTTTCATTGTGGCTCAAGTTTATCAGGTGTTGGGGGCAGAAAACGCCCTGGTATTGTTCATAGAATTGATAAAGATACGAGTGGCTTGTTGGTCGTGGCTAAAACGGATACAGCCCATTCAGGTTTGGCTTCTCAGTTCGAAAATCACACCATTTCACGCAACTATAAGGCTTTTTGTTATGGTACCATAAATCATTTAGACACTCGGCTTAATAGTTATCCCCAAATTAAATTTGAAAAATCTGAAATATTAATGATTTCAGGTAATATCTCAAGACATCGTTTTGATAGAAAGAGAATGGCGGTTTTTGATGATATTGGTCGCAGAGCGGTGACCCGATGTAAAAGCGAAGTTATTTATGGTGATTTTGCTACAAGATTAGATTGTTGGTTGGAGACTGGGCGGACACATCAAATTAGAGTACATCTAGCACATATTGGACACGGATTAATTGGTGACCCAGTATATGGAAGTCGGCGAAAATTTAAGGTAAAGTCTTTAGAAGAAAAAGAGATAAAGTTTTTAGATGATTTTAGAAGACAAGCATTACATGCGTCATCATTAGCATTTGTCCATCCTGCCACAAATGAACCTGTTTCGTTCAGCAGTGATGTTCCAGACGATTTAAGGGAATTGGATAGGATTTTGAAGAAAATGTGTTGAATCTCTTGGATTTTCTGCATTTTATCCTTATATACTCATTAACATTCAATAATTTGAGCTGAGTTGAAAATGCGTTACACTAATCTACCGGCCCCATCGCCAGAACATGGATTGGGAAGATATTTGCAAGAAATCAAGAAATTTCCGATGTTAGAGCCGGAGGAAGAATTTACCCTTGCTAAAAGGTGGGTAGATAATAGTGACAGTCAAGCAGCTCATAAGCTTGTTACATCCCATCTTCGACTGGCCGCAAAAATTGCTATGGGATATCGCGGATATGGGTTGCCAACTTCTGAGATAGTTTCTGAAGCAAACGTTGGATTAATGCAGGCAGTTAAAAAATTTGATCCAGACAAGGGCTTTAGACTTTCTACTTATGCAATGTGGTGGATAAGAGCGAGTATACAGGAATATGTTTTGAGATCCTGGTCGTTAGTCAAGATGGGTACAACAAGTGCACAAAAGAAGTTATTTTTTAATTTACGTAAGGCGAAGAATAGAATTGGAGCGTTAGAGGAAGGCGATTTGCGCGATGATAACGTTGCAAAGATTGCAAAGGATTTGAACGTTACGGAGAAAGAGGTCGTCTCAATGAATAGACGACTGTCAGGCGGAGATGCGTCTTTAAATGCTCATGTGGTTACTGATGGTGAAGGAGCCGCTGAATGGCAAGATTGGTTGGAAGATGAAACAGCCAATCAAGCAGCAAACTATGAAGAGAAGAATGAGTTAGATAACAGACGGGAATTATTAACTGAAGCTTTAACAATTTTAAATGATCGAGAGAAAGACATTATTTTAAAAAGAAAATTGCAAGAACCACCGTTAACCTTAGAAGAGTTATCAAATTTGTATGATGTAAGTCGAGAAAGAATAAGACAAATAGAATTTCGCGCTTTTGAAAAACTTCAAATTAAGATGCGCGAATTGGCTGTTAACAAAGGAATGCTAATCGAAACCAATCTTTAACATAGCAAGTGATTAATTCTTATTAATAGTGTTATTTATTGATCTTCCATTTTTTCTAGTTCATCGATCATTTTTGTTATAACTGATAAACCTTTATTCCAAAACTTTGGATCGTTAGCATTTAATCCAAAAGGTTTAAGCAGTTCGGAATGATGCTTTGATCCACCCGCTTTGAGCATTTCAAAATATTTCATTTCAAAATCTGCGGTACCTTCTTGATAGACTGAATAAAGTGCATTTACTAAACCGTCTCCAAAAGCATAAGCGTACACATAAAATGGTGAGTGTATGAAGTGGGGCACATAAGCCCAGAAGGTTTCGTAACCAGGCATAAAATTAAAACAGGGCCCTAAACTCTCTGCCTGTACGCTCATCCAAATTTCGTTAATTTGATCTGAAGTTAATTCACCTGTTCTTCGAGCTTCATGAAGCTTGCATTCAAAATCATAAAAAGCAATTTGCCGGATAACGGTATTAATCATATCTTCAACTTTACTTGCTAATAATACTTTACGCTCAATTTTATCTTTAGCGTTACCTAAAATCTTATTAAATGTTAACATTTCACCAAAAACGGATGCCGTCTCCGCTAAAGTAAGAGGCGTAGAGCTTAATAACTCTCCCTGATCAGCAGCTAAAACTTGATGTACACCATGACCGAGTTCGTGAGCCAAAGTCATTACATCCCTAGGCTTACCTAGATAGTTCACCATTATGTAAGGATGCACATTTGTAACCGTTGGATGGGCAAAGGCGCCCGGAGCTTTACCAGGTTTGACTGCTGCATCAATCCACCCGTTATGAAAGAAAGGTTCTGCAATCGTTGCCATTTTGGGCGAGAAATCTTTATATGCACTTAATACGGTTTCTTTTGCCACATCCCAGCTAATCACTCTGGTATCCTGGTTTGGTAAAGGAGCATTTCTATCCCAAATTTCCATTTTTTCCAAATCCATCCACTTAGTTTTTAATTTATAATATCTGTGGGAAGTTTCGGGATAAGAATTAACTACAGCATTTCGAAGAGCTTCGACAACTTCTGGTTCAATATCATTTGAGAGATGTCGCCCAAATTGAGGATTAGGCATTTTTCGCCAGCGATCTTCGATTTCTTTATCTTTCGCAAGCGTATTAGTAATTCTAGAAAAAATATTAATATTCTCTTTTAAAACTTTAGCAACTTCTTTGGCGCCAATTTCACGTTGTTTACGATCATGGTCTGACAAAAGGTTTAAAGCACCTTCAATATTTAGTTTTTCTCCTGAGATAGTAAACTTTAAGTCAGCAATAGTTTCATCAAAAAGGCGATTCCAAGCTGATGTTCCTACTACTGATTGATCATGAAGATATGCTTCTAATTCGTCACTCAATTGATGATTTTTCATTTTTCGTAAATTATCGAAAATTGGTCTATAACGAGATAACTCAGTATTATTTTTCAGTAATGAATCTAATTTATTATTATCTAAACTATTTATTTCTAATGAGAAAAATACTAATCTACTTGAGAAAATTGTTGTTTTTTCGTGCGTATCTGCAAGAAACTTTGCCCTCTTATTGTCTGTTGTAGACTGGTAATACTTCAGACCTGCAAAAGACATAATTCGGCCAGAAATGTTTTGAATTTTTTCGTACCTTAAAATGCATTTTAGAAACTCATTTGATGATAGTTTTTCTAAATTATCTTTGAAATCATTTTCAAAGTCAGCGCATTCTTGTTCTAACCATTTTAAGTCTTGAATTAATTCTTCTGAAGTTTCGCCAGTATATAAGTCGTTTAAATTCCATTGAGGTAAATTTTCGATGGGGCTTGCTCCACGATCATTAATGTCTCGAACTAATTCTTTTACATGTGGATTAGTTAGTTTTGAATTCATGATCTTCCCTTTAAAATTAATTATTACTGATATGTAGCATTATTAGATAAGTGCAAGAGAGTTAGTATCATTTAATTGAAATATTTTATTTGTGATATCAATAAATTTTAAATGACTTCTTTATTTATTGTTTCCCAAGCCGCGTTGATATCGCTAAGTTTTTTAGTTGCAATCTGTATTACTTCTTCTGGCACACCTCTAGCGATCATTTGATCTGGATGGGTTTCTCTAACAAGTTTTCGCCACGATTCTCGAACTTCCGCAATGGGAGCATTGGAATTAACCTCAAGAATACTGTAAGGATCTTTGGGGGCATTGGGAACAAATCTTGACCTAATCCTTAAGAAACTTATTTCTGGTATTTTAAATATTTCAGAAACTTTTTGTAAGAATGCATTTTCAGCTGGATGATAATTACCATCAGACAAAGCAATATGAAATAAACCTTCAATCAAATCGCTTAGAGATTGATGATCGTTCTTAAACATAATTGATATCTTGGTTGCATATGCTTCAAAACCTGCAACATCTTGCCTTGCCAAGTTGAAAACTTTTGCAGCTTGGCTCTCATTTTCTTTTGAAATATGAAATACCTCTCTGAATGCTGTTACTTCGTCCTTGGTAACTTCACCATCTGCTTTAGCCATTTTGGCACTTAATGCAATTATTGCGATTGCAAATGCGACTGTGCGTTCTGGTGGAGTTTTTAATTTTTCAAATACATCTGATAAGCTTTCTCCTTTCGCTAGGGACGATAAGGCTGTTGCTATACGAGACCATAGTGTCATTTTATTCCAATTTATTTTACTTTATTCGAAGATTGTTTTTGAACATTGGATTTAGTAATAATTTTTTCCACAATATACGATATTTGTTTATGTTTTAATATCTTAATTAATTTATTATAATTTAATTGTTTGATAATTTGCAAATCCCTCTTTTTTTATAATTTTCCATTTTCCTGGTTTTGTATTTTGGGCTTTGCAACATTCTAAATGCCAGGCTGTCTGGAATTCACTATGATTGGCGGTGGCTTTCCATCTGCTTTCGACGCCTCTTGCTCCCCCATTTTTTGGGGTTAACAAAAGCCCTAGGCATTTTTTATGTTCATATATGTCAGACTTTAGGGTTAATTGTAGGCGTCTTACCGCAGTGAAGTTTGGAATTTCAGGTAAATCGCAAACTACTAAGGGAATGCAATTGGTCCTTAATGTTTCTTCCATAGTCCAAAGTATATCAGTGAGATTTTTAACATTTACAAAAGTTAAGCGACCAGGGTTTATAAAATTTGAAATTCCATCAGTATTTAGATTGTTAGGATTCCATTTGGCACGGATCCAAAAGATATGGCCATTCATTTTTTGAGCAATTATTAATGCTAATGTGGTGCGTGAGACGCCGAATATTTCATGTATTCTACCAAAGTATAAATTTAGATCCGCAATGAAATTGATTGAATATTTAGTGCTGTCAGTATTGCTATGAAATAAATTTATATTTTCCATAAGCGTGTTTATTACGTTCACCTTTTGTTCGCAAGTATTTTTTACGGGTGTTCTATTTTCAATTTCTCCGTTATTTTGCTTAATCATCTTTGCAAAATCTTGTAATATCTTATCTGTATCCAAATCTGGTGCTTTTTTTAACAAACTCACATGCTCTACACACTTTGTATTAATAAGTGGAAATAGATCCAACGCTTCATTAATACTTATCTGCTCTAAGTTTTAAGGCATTAATTTCAGCAAAAAAAACTATTCTTATCTTGTGTCCTGGCAAGGCTCATTAAGCCTCTATCAGTTAAATAACCGCCTTTTTCATAGTAAGGTTTACTTGCTTTGTTTAGTTCTACCACAATATCATTTCCGTAGTTCTCCAAAAACATTGCAACCGAACGTCCCCTAGCATGATAGCCAATTGAGTCTTCTAATTCCAAAACGTATACTGATCCATTAGGTGCTAATCTACTACCTAACGATATTCCAGCGATGCCTCCGTCAACAATTAAGAAATCATATTTCATGCCTTGCTGATAATCATTGGTTTATTTTAATTCAGTGATATTTTTTTCTGAGGTCCTGACATTACTTGCTCATAACTAGCCAATCGCTTAAGTTGGGAGAAATAATATTTTTGGAGTTTCTAATGCGCTTAAGTCAATACTTTTTACCATTATTGAAGGAAAACCCTACAGAAGCGCAAATTGTTAGTCACCGATTAATGCTGAGAGCTGGAATGATCAAGCAATCATCATCTGGAATTTATTCTTGGCTTCCGATGGGATTTCAAGTTTTGAAAAAGATTGAGGCAGTTGTGCATGAGGAGCAAATTAAAGCTGGTCATATCCCGATGCTAATGCCTACGGTTCAATCAGCCGATCTCTGGCGAGAAAGTGGCCGTTATGATGATTATGGTGAAGAAATGTTACGAATAAAAGATCGCCATGGTCGAGATCTACTTTATGGACCGACAAATGAAGAGTTAATAACAGATATCTTTCGTTCGCATGTTAATAGTTACAGAGATTTACCCCTAACTTTGTATCATATCCAATGGAAGTTTAGAGATGAAAGACGGCCACGTTTTGGTGTAATGCGAGGGCGAGAATTTTATATGAAAGATGGTTATAACTTTGATATTGATAAGGAAGGTGCAATACATTCATATAATAGACATATGATAAGTTATCTTCGAACCTATGAAAGAATTGGATTAAAAGCGATCCCGATGCGCGCTGATACTGGCCCTATTGGTGGGGATCACTCGCATGAATTCTTAGTTTTGGCTGAAACTGGGGAGTCTGAAGTCTTTTTTGATCAAGATATTTTAAATTTGCAATTAGGTAATCGTACTGTTGATTTTCAAAATAAAGATGAGTGTCAAAAAATCGTTAATGAATGGACAAGTCCTTACGCAAGAACAGATGAAACGCATAGTGTGCCAGAGTATAATACATCTGTTCCAAAAAGCAGACAAACCAGTAGTAGAGCAATAGAAGTTGGACAGATTTTTTATTTTGGTACTAAGTACTCTGATTCAATGGGAGCTGAAGTAAGTAATACAGAAGGCAGTAAAATACCCGTACATATGGGCAGTCACGGTATCGGAGTCAGTCGTTTAGTTGGTGCTATAATAGAGGCAAGCCACGATGATAATGGCATTATTTGGCCAGAGGGGGTCACACCTTTCCATGTTGGTATTGTGAACCTAAAGCAAGGTGATAATGAGACAGATCGCTTATGTTCCAGCATTTATAAAACCTTCACTGATGTTGGGTTCGACTGCTTATACGATGACAGATACGAACGGGCAGGTACAAAGTTCGCTGCAATGGATTTGATTGGATTGCCTTGGCGTATTACTGTGGGCCCAAGGGGTATAAAAAATGGAATTATAGAGCTTACCTCTCGAAAATCAGGAGTAAGTATTGAGACGTCTCCTGAACTTGCGATTAAAAAAGTAACTGATATTTATAAATCGTTGCGTTGAATCGATTATACATATTATAAATTTATTTCTAAGGGATTATTCTTGGTGGGATCTAAACCTTTTGCAAAATATGAATGGCAAATAGCTTGGGCTTATTTGCGAACCAAAAGACGAGACGGTGGCATTTCTATAATGACATTAATTTCATTTCTTGGAATTACTTTGGCTGTTTTTGCTTTGATTGTAACACTAGCAGTAAGGTCGGGATTTAGACATGAATTTGTAAAGACTATTTTGGGAGCAAACGCTCATATTAGCATTTATAATCCAACATATTTAAATCAAGATGGGAGTAGTAGTCGCTTAATAATAAATTATGAGAAGCTCACAAAAGATATGACATTCTTAACAGAAGTAAATCTTGTTGCACCGATCGTTAAAGGCCAGGTTTTGGCTGCTAGTGGCATGAATAGCTTGGGGGTAGAAGTATTTGGAATTAAACCAAATGATCTTAATAAAATTCCATTAATAGCTAACCCAAAAGTAGCAATTGGTAAAATAAGTAATTTCAATAAGGGTGTGGCTATTGGAAGTGGAATTGCGCGGCAGTTACTCTTAGTTCCTGGAGATAAGGTAAAAATTATTTCACCAGGAGGATTAAAAACTGCGTTTGGAACGACGCCTAGGGTGCAAAATTTCGAAGTAGTTTATATTTTTGAAGTGGGTCGTTATGATATTGATAGTACGCGCATCTATATGCCCTTTGACAAGGCTCAAACATTTTTTAATAAAGATTTAGGTGCTGATGTTATAGAGATCTTTGTCTCAGAGCCAGATCAAATTGATAAAACAATTTTGGAACTTCAGAAAATTGCGAATCCAGAGTCACTATTTTGGAGTTGGAAAGATCGATCTGGTGCATTTTTGAATGCTTTGGAAGTTGAAGACAACGTAATGTTTGTAATTCTTTCAATATTAGTTCTGATTGCATCATTAAATATAGTATCTGGTCTTATTATGTTGGTGAAAAATAAGAGTAAAGATATAGGAATATTGCGAACAATTGGTTTCTCAGAAGCGTCAGTGCTTCGAATATTTTTTCTTTGTGGTAGCATGATAGGTGTCTTTGGTACTTTTTGCGGCGTTTCTTTAGGGTGTCTATTTGTAATATATATTGATCAAATTTTCGCATTGATAAGTAATTTAAGAGGAGCAGAAGTTTGGGATCCGTCGGTACGTTACCTCTCAAAACTACCCGCAAGGTTAGAAATTAAGGATGTTTTCAGTGCTATATTTCTGTCAATTTCTTTGTCATTTATTGTCACTTTTTTTCCAGCAAGACGTGCTGCACGTTTAAATCCAGTCGAGGCATTACGAAATGAGTGAATTTAACTTAGAACTTCACGAAGTAACAAAGTCTTATAAGATGTCAAAAATACACGATTTACCTGTTCTTCAAAATATTAATATGTTTGTTCAGAGAGGTGAGATGGTGTCACTAGTTGGCCCTTCTGGAGCAGGAAAGTCGACCCTTCTACATATCGCCGGTCTTTTAGATAACCTTGATAGTGGTGAAGTTGTGATATGTGGGAGATCAATGACACAGAGTTCTGAAAAATTGAGGACAATTACTAGAAGAGATGAAGTGGGATTTGTATACCAATTTCATCATTTGATAACGGAGTTTACCGCCTTAGAAAATGTTATGTTACCTCAGTTGACTGCGGGAAAAATTAGTGCCGAAGCTGGTATTTTTGCTAAAGAGTTGTTAAACGAGGTTGGTTTGTCTGATCGTATGTTCCATAAGCCAGCAGAACTTTCTGGTGGGGAAAAACAAAGAGTTGCTCTTTGTAGAGCTTTAGCAAATAAACCTGTTATTTTACTTGCTGACGAGCCAACTGGAAATTTAGATGCGACCTCATCTTTAAGTGTTTTCAATTTGATAAGAAAAATGACTAAAAAATTTGGAGTATCAACTATTATTGCTACTCACGATCTCGATTTGGCTAACCGTATGGATAAAATTTTATATTTAAAAGGAGGCATTTTATCCACCGCAGATGGTTTGTAGACCTAACCAATCATCCTTCGAAAGAACGCGTCTGTTTTGATTAGTATTTTCTTGTTTAATTAGGTCTGATGTAGCCTCGCCTGTAACATCTATAGCGTAAGCGTAGTACTTGGGGTTCACATCAGCCAGTTTAAACTCTTCTAATATTATTTCAATATCAGGAATTACTTGTTCTTTATGCAGTAGATATATTGCATATTCTTCTAACACCCTATCATTCAGTTTCCCAGTTGTTAAAAACTTTAAAACGACGCTTGTTCCTGCAAATGAGAGTAAGTTTTTCATTGGATCATTAAGATCGAGAATTGCTTTTTCTATTATTGCGAAACCTGCCACAACTTCGGGCACTTCAAAATCTTCTACTGTGGTGCGATTCAAAAGGATAAACTTTCCAGGCAAATGAGTCGATGTTCTTATTCCCTCTGCGAATACTAAAATTTTTACACCGGTGTTTGGGAAAAGCCGCTGTTCCAATTGATATAATGGATTCGCGTCAGATTCTAATTCGCATGGTGGTCCCGAAAGTTTAGAGACCTGTTGTATTAACCGCTCTCCAATTTGTCTTCGCTGTTCTGCATATACTAAGCCACT